>Ga0209474_10000625_pt1 | contig 37726 bp, 36 predicted proteins | sample GraSoiAngelo_145_FD_185902 | JGI IMG/M metagenome (GOLD analysis project Ga0209474, IMG submission 185902) | Grasslands soil microbial communities from the Angelo Coastal Reserve, California, USA - 14_1009_05_20cm (SPAdes) (version 2) | ecosystem: Environmental > Terrestrial > Soil > Grasslands...
CGTCCTCGCCCTCGCCATCGCTGCCGTCCGGGAGATGCGGCACCGGCAGCAGAAGGTGGTCGCGATCGGAGAGGACCTGAACGACCAGCGCCGGGGCATCGCGGCGGCCGAGACCGAGCTCGACGCGACCGACCGGACGATCGACGACGCAGAGTCGCGCGTGCGGGAGCTCGACGCGCGGATCACGGCGACCGAGCACGAGCATCCCGGCGGCATCCCCGACAGCATCCGTCCCGAGTACGCGCGCCTAGTCGCGGAGCACAACGACGCGGTCGCGCTGTACAACGACCTCGTCGCGCGCCAGCGACGCCTGAACGACGACTACAAGGCACAAGTCGACCGCCACAACGCCCGCGTCGCCGACGCGAATGCATACGCCGCCGCGAGCGGCCCTTGCTCCTTCCTGCCCGTCTGGCTGCGCGCGCGGATCTGCGGCGAGACCGACTAAGACGGTCGCTAGCGCGGCCCGTCGCGGTTGAAGAAGACGCGCTCGAGCCCTGTCAGGAGCCCCGAGCCGACCTGGAGGATACGCGGGTCGCCCGAGCGGCGCGCGTAGAGCGCGCTGCCCGCCGCGTTCATGTCGCCGAGCACGAGCCGGCGCACGCCGCGCACGGTCACCACCTCGATGGTGGCGCGGGGCCGCTCGAGGCCGTACGACGCGGTGTCGCGGCTGCGGAACGAGTCCACGGCACGGAGCTCGGCCACGGTCGCGAGGAGATCGGCGAGCGCGTCCGCCGTGCCCGGCGACGCGCGCCGCCCGTCGATCTCCCAGCCCTCCGCCGTCCGCCGGGCGCCGAAGCGGCGCGCCTCGAGCGCGACGTCGATGCCGCGGACCGCGTGGCGGCCGACGCCGAAGACACGGTGCCCGCGCACGGCGAGCTGGCCTCGCGGACGCACCGGCGCGCGCACCAGCACGACGAGCGCGGCGCCGAGCACGACCAGGCCGGAGAGGAAAACCGTGCGGCGCACCCGCTCACCCCCGGCGGCGGCGGAGTCCCACCAGCGTCGCCCCTAGGAGGAGGACGATCCCCGGCTCGATGACCACGCCGGCCAGGAAGATGGCGCGCGCCTGTCCCGCGGTCAGGACGAGGGGCGAGAGCGGCCGGATCACGTCCGGGACCTTCTTCGTGCGTGTCCCCGTGAGCGACTCCTCGCCCGCCGCCCACGCCACCGCGTTGAGCGCCAGGTCGCGATTGCCGAGCAGGTCCAGGTACGCGTCGCTCGCGAAGTCGGAGTCGCCGACCACCACCAGGCGCCCGCGGCGGTGGCCGGTACCGTCGCCCGGGCTCCCGACCTCGGCCATGACCACCACCGACGCCGAGCCGGGCGTGTCGTGGTGGGCCTGCGACGGCTCCTCGCCCCGCCGCGCGCGCGCCGGGTCGGCCATCGCCCACGCGCTGGGAGCGGTGCGTGCGATGCTCTCGGCATCCACTCCCGGCGCCTCCGCGGCGACCTCGACGGTGCGCGCCGAGGGCAGCACCACACCGCTCTCGAGCGGATGGGAGGACGGATCGGACACCGGGTTCCCCTGCTTGAAGAGCTCGACCACCGCCGCCAGCCCGTCGGTGCCGAGCAGGCGCTTCTCGCGATCGACGACGAAGTCGTCGCCCAGCCGGATGCCCATGCTGGCGAGGAAGCGCGCGAGGTTCGGGAGCGGCGCCGGATCGAGGAGCAGGAGGACCCCGCCCCCGCCCTTGAGATAGCGGGCGAGCTCGTCGAGCTCCGGGAGGACGAAGTCGTGCTTCGGTCCGGCCACGAGCACCAGGTCCGTCTCGGGCGGCACCGGTCCGTCGAGCAGCGAGTGGCCCTCGGGCACGTAGTTCTCGGCCCCGAGCGCGCCCGCCAGGCGGCCGTAGCTCTCCGGCCCGCCACCCGGCGCCCGCTCGCCGTGGCCGGTGGTGAACACGATGCGGCGCGACCTCCCGCGCAGCGCGCGCAGGATGCCGCCCGCGAGCTCGTCCTCGGGCAGGGCCGGCGCGACCGTCCGCCGGCCGGCATATTCGATCGCCGCCCGCCCGTACTGGGTGATGCCGAGGCTCCGCGCCCGGTCGGGGTAGCGGTCGAGGTCGTAGAGCTCGGACTCGACTCGGCGATTGAGGACGCGCAGGCGCTCGAGCAGCTGGGCGTACTGCTCACGCATCCCGCGCTGGAAGAAGACCGTGATGCGGAGCGGTTCCTTCACCTGGGCGAGGAGCTTCTGCGTCACCGGCGAGAGCGAGAGCTCGCGGCCCGGGGTCAGGTCGAAGCGGCGGTTGGTGCGCTCCGCCACGACCTGGAGGAGCCCGAGACCGGTCAGCAGGAGGAGGACCTGGAGGACCAGCTGAGACCAGCTCCGTGCCGCCCGGGTGAGCGCCATCAGCGGACCCCGCGCCAGCGGCGGGCATCGAGGGCGAAGAACGTGAAGCAGAGAAACGCCGCCGTGAAGAGGACGAGGTAGCTCACGTTGCCGGTGTCCACCGCGCCGAGCGCGAAGGTGTAGAAGCGGTCGAAGAGCGAGAAGGGCAGCAGGAGGTGCCGCGTCACCTCGTTCATCGCCGCCTCGTTCCAGGTGACCACCCAGAAGAAGAGCAGCACGCCGTAGGTCGCGGCCCCCGCGAGCAGCTGGTTCTCGGTCAGGGCCGAGACGAAGAGGCCGCAGGCGACGAAGGCGGCCGCCAGCATCCAGAGGCCCAGGTACCCGGCCACCAGCGGCCCCGCGGCCACGGGGTAGAAGCGCACGAGCAGGAGCGGGTAGACGGCCGTCCCCGCGAGCATCAGGGTGACCACCGCGAGGCAGGCGATGAACTTCCCGGCGATGATCTCGACGTCGCGCACCGGGTACGTCCACAGGAGCTCGAGCGTGCCGAGCTTCCGCTCCTCGGCGAAGAGCCGCATGGTGAGCAGCGGCAGCAGGACGAGGAGCCGCTGCTGCATGTCGAGGAACTGGTACTGCCAGAGCCCGCGCTGGAGCTGCATGCCGCCCATCACCACGAAGAAGCTCAGGTTGGTGCAGAAGTAGTACCCCGAGAGCACGAGGAACACGCTCGCGAGCGCGTAGAAGAGGAACGAGGTGAAGTAGAGCTCGAGCTCCTTGGCGGCGAGGGCGAGGACCGTCATGCGCGCGGCTGCTCTCCGTCGCCCACCAGGCGAAGGAAGATCTGCTCCAGGTCTGGCGTCTCCGCGCGCAGCTCGCGGATCGTCCAGCCCCGGGCCGCCATCGCCTCGCCGGCGGCGCGCGTGGCGTCGCCGTCGGCCGCCGCCTCGAGCACGAAGGCGTCCGCCTCGCGCGCGACGCGCTCGACGCCGGGGAGCGCGGCCAGCGCCGCCGCCACGGCCTCCGGGGGTCCGTCGACCCGGAGCACGACCCGCTGCCGGCGGCCGACGCGCTCGGCGAGCTCGCGCGGCGTGCCCTCGCCGACCAGGCGGCCGCCCGCGACGACGATCACCCGCTCGCAGAGGGCCTCCACCTCGGAGAGGATGTGGCTCGAGAAGAAGACGGTCCGGCTGCCGCCGAGCGCGCGCACCAGGTCGCGGATCTCCACCACCTGCCCGGGATCGAGCCCGATGGTCGGCTCGTCGAGGATCAGGATGGGCGGGTCCCCGCACAGAGCCTGCGCCAGGCCGACGCGCTGGCGGTAGCCCTTGGAGAGTGTCCCCACCCGCCGCCGCGCCACCCCGTCGAGGCCGCACGACGCGAGCACCCGGGCGACGGCGCGCGCGCGCTCCGCCCGCGGGATGCGCTTCATGCGTGCGACGAAGCGCAGGTACCCCTCGACGCGGAGGTCCGGGTAGAAGGGCGCGTACTCCGGGAAGTAGCCAACCGCGCGCCGGCAGGCGAGCGGATCGCGCGCGGGATCGCGGCCGGCGATGCGTACCTCGCCGCTGGTGGGCGGGAAGATGCCGGCCAGGATGCGCAGGGTGGTCGTCTTGCCGGCGCCGTTCGGCCCGAGGAAGCCGACGATCTCGCCCATGTCGACGCGGAACGAGATGCCGCGCACCGCCTCGACCGCGCCGAAGGTCTTGGTCAGGTCCCGCACCTCGATCATCGCCTGGCCCATGCCGCTCCGGGTATATCAAATCCGGGCGAGCAGCTCCGCGGTGAGCTCGTCCAGGTGCGCGAGACGGCAGGCGGCGCCCGTGAAGTCGTTGTCGAAGGTCAGGTCGCTCGGCAGGGCGATGGCGCGCGTCCCGGCGGCGAGCGCGGCGCGCAGCCCGCGCTCGGTGTCCTCCACCACCGCGCACTCCCCCGGCGCGAGCCCGAGGGCGGCCGCCGCGGCGAGGTAGGCGTCGGGCGCCGGCTTGGGGCGGGGGTAGTCCTCGCGCGCGACGGTGGCGTGGAAGAGCGGCGCCACGCCCAGGTGCGCGAGGAGGAAGGTCACCTCGGCGCGCGCGCTGTTGGTCGCGAGCCCCAGCCGGTGCGTCGGGCGGAGGCGGCGAAACGCGTCGAGCGCACCCGGGCAGGGCGCGACGCCCGCGCGCAGGAGGGCCGCGTAGACGGGCGCCTTCCGCGCCCGGAGCTCGTCGGGGCCGATCGGCAGCGCGTACGTCCGGCACGCGTACTCGGGGCCGAAGCCGCCCGCGATCCAGTGGCGCCGGTACTCCTCGAGCCCGACGTCGACGCCGAGCTCGCCGAGCACGCGACGGTACGCCTGCCACTGCAGGGGCTCGGTGTCGGCGATCACGCCGTCCAGGTCGAAGATGACGCCGCGGACCACGGTCTACAGTGTCCAGGTCTGGAGCAGGTCGTACACGCCGCGCCACTTCCGGTAGCGCTCGTCGCACTCGGCCGCGCGCCGCGGGTCGGGGTCGACGCGGCGCGCGCCGGTCATGGTGGACACCGCTTCCGCAGTGCTCGCGTACACACCGGCGCCCACCGCGGCGAGGATCGCGCAGCCGAGGCTCGCGCTCTCCGGCACGGCGGCGACCGACACCGGCGCGCCGAGCGTGTCGGCGACCAGCCGGACGAGCGTCGGGCTCTGGGTCATGCCGCCGCTCAGCGCGAGGACCGGGATCGGGCGGCCGGCGACCGCCGTGATCTGCTCGCAGTTGCCCCGGATGGCGTAGGCGATGCTCTCCAGGTAGGCGTGCAGAACCTCGCCGCGCGCCGGCCGGTCGACGTGCAGGAGCGGGAAGCGGAAGAGCACGCCCGCCGGCTTGAACGGGCTCATATCGGCCAGGTTGAAGACGACCGGGCCCAGGTGGCAGAAGATCTGGCGCTCGCCAGGCGCGGTCCCCGCGATCGCCTCCTCGGCGGCGGCGTAGGCGGCCGCGTCGGTGGCGCCGTAGACGAGTTCCAGGAGCCAGCGGTAGGCGCCCCCCGTGTCGCCGGCGTTGCTCTCGAGCACCCAGCGGTCGGGCACCACGTGACAGCTCGTCCAGAGCCTGCCGCTCGGGTCGATGACCGGCGCGCGCGTCACCATCTGCACCGGTGTGGTCGTACCCACGACCGCGCCCGTCTCGCCCGGCTCGTGCACGCCCGAGCCGAGGAGCGCGCTCTCGGTGTCGGCGCCGCCCACGAACACGGGCGTGCCCTCGGGGAGACCGGTCGCGGCTGCGGCCGCCGCGGTCACGCTGCCGGCGCGCGCGCCCGCGGCGGCGAGCGGCGGCAGGATGTGCGCCGGGATGTCGAGTGCGCCCAGGATCTCCTCCGACCAGGCCCGGCGCGACACGTCGTAGAGCATCGACTCGCCCGCGTTCGAGTGCTCGGCGACGCGCTCGCCGGAGAGGAGGTAGGTGATCCAGTCGTTCAGCATGAGGAGCGACGCCACGCGGCGCGCGTCGCGGTGCTTGCGGAACCAGAGGTAGCGCGCGAGGGGGAAGATGTAGGGCGGGGCGTGGCCGGTGAGCGCGTGGAGCCGCTCCGCCGGGATACGCTCCAGCAGCTCAATCCCCTCGACGGCCGCGCGCGCATCGAGGTTCGGCCCGGCGTAGAGGACCTCGCCGGCACGATCGACGAACACGCAGCCCTCGCGCTGGCTGGTGGCGGCCACGCCCAGGATGCGGGCGCCGTCGGGGAGCCGCGCCATCACCGCACGCGCCGAGCGCGCGAGCGCGCCCCAGAACGCCTCGGGGTCGAGGTCGAAGCCGCGCAGGTAGGGGAGGCTCGGGTCGCTGAAGATGGTGTAGCGGAACGGCTCCTGGGCGCTCGCCAGCGGACGGCCGGCGAGGTCGAAGGCGACCGAGCGCCCCGATCCGGTGCCGGCGTCGAGCGTGACCAGGACGTCGGGCACGAACGTCAAGTCGGCCGCTCGAGCACGGCCGGGTTCGCCACCCAGCGCGGGCGCTCGCCGCGCAGGTGACGCTCGATCGCGTCGACCACGATCTCGCTCTGGTGGCGAGCCACGTCGACGGTCGCGCCGCCGATGTGCGGCGTGACGATCACGTTGGGGAGCGCGAGGAAGCGGTTGTCGGGCTGGAGCGGCTCCTCGGCCAGCACGTCGAGCGCCGCGCCGGCAAGCCGCCCGTCACGCAGCATCGCGTAGAGCGCGTCCTCGTCGGCGAGCGCGGCGCGCGCCGTGTTGACGAAGTAGGCGGTCGGCTTGATGAGGGCGAGGCGCTCGCGCGAGAGGAGGTTGCGCGTCTCGGGCGTGACCGGCGCGTGCAGGGAGACGAAGTCGGACCGGCCGAGCAGGTCGTCGAGCGGGCCGAGCTCGACCCCGGGGGGCGCGTCCGTGACATACGGGTCGTAGGCCAGGACGCGCGCCTTGAAGGCGCCCAGCCGGGCCGCGACCTCGCGCCCGACCGCCCCCAGGGCGACGAGACCGACGGTGCGCCCGCCCAGCTCGACGCCGGTGAAGCGGTTGTACATGGCGAGGAAGCCGCCCGCGTCCGTGATCCGCGCCGCGCCCTCCCGGAAGGTGTCGCGCATCGGCCCCAGGTGGCGGGCGAGCATCAGGAGGAACGCGAGCGTCAGATCGGCGACGGCATCCGCGTTGCGCCCCGGGGCGTGGAAGACGGGGATGCCCTTCCGCGTCGCCAGCTCGAGGTCGATGTTGACCGGGTCGCCGCGGCAGCAGCCGATCAGCTTGAGCGGGACCGCCTCCAGCACCTCGGCGTGCACCAGGTCCGCTTCCACGATGAGCACGTCGGCGCCGACCTCCCGGATGCGCCGGGCGAGCTGGGCGCCGTCGAAGTAGATCGAGCCGCGCGCCTTCCAGTCCTCGTGCACCACGTCCATGTGGCGCGCGAGACGCGCCTTGGCGGCGTCGTCGAAACTCGCCGTGATGAGGGCACGCATGGCGTCGTCAGGCGGCGAGCAGGCGGCGCACGAGCTGGATCACGTGGCGCCGCACCTGCTCGCGCAGCGGCCCGCTCCGCACGCTGCCGCCGAGCAGGCTCTGGTAGGAGCGGCTGTCGAGCAGGAAGACGAGCAGCACGGAGTGCATCGAGAGCATGAACAACCGCGATTCGTCGTCCGTGAGCGTGCGGCTTCCGAGCCGCCCGACCCAGGTCGAGAAGACGCTCCACGCCGGCGCCAGGATGTCGCGCTCGATGCCCAACTCGATCTCCTCGTTCTCCACGATGCGGCGCATGAGGAGCTTCGGCACGTTCGGGTTGTCGGCGAAGAAGTCGAACAGCTGCCGCATGGTCGCGTCGATGGCGGACTCGCGCGCATCCTGGCGCGCGAGCAGCGGGGCGAGCGTGTTCCGCAGCAGGTCGACGATCTGGTCGTAGATGTTCCGGAAGACCGTGAAGTAGAGGGTCTCCTTCGACTCCCAGTGGTAGTGCAGGCTCGAGATGTTCACGCCCGCACGCGCGGCAATCTCCCGCGTCGACGCCCCCTGGAAGCCCTTGGCCGCGAAGACCGCCTCGGCGGCGGCCAGGATGCGTGCCTTGGTGGACCCTGGCGCCTCGCGCGCCTTGTCGAGCGCCGACTTTGCCACGTGCGTCGCGGATGATTAGAGCGATTGACCCAGGCCGGGGCGTACCTCGACCCGGGAGCGGCTGTCAACCGGCGCGCGGACCCTCAGAGTCTGTGCACTCTCAGTGTACGATCTTCTTCCGCACCGCGAAGCGCACGATCTCCGCCGTGTTGTGGAGGTCGAGCTTCTCCATGATGTGCTTGCGGTGCGTCTCCACCGTGTTGATGCTCACCGAGAGGACGGTCGCGATCTCCTTGTTGGTCTTGCCCTCGGCGATGAGCTGCAGCACCTCGCGCTCGCGGTCGGTCAGCAGCGCGAGGTTGTCCTCGACCTCCTGCCCGCCCGCGTCGCCGAGGTAGCCCTCGAGCAGCACCTTCGAGACGGCCGGGCTGAAGAACGAGCCGCCCCGGCCGATCGCCTTCACGGCCTTCAGGAGGTCCAGATCCTCCGAGTCCTTGAGCAGGTAGCCGCGCGCGCCCGCCTTCAGGCTCTGTCGCACGCACACGTCGTCGGAGTGCATCGTCAGGATGAGCACCTTGGCGCCCTCGTTGCGCTTCATGATCTGGCGCGTCGCCTCGATGCCGTTCAGCTCGGGCAGCGCGATGTCCATCACCACGATGTTTGGGTGCATGCGCTGCGCCATCTCGACGGCGCTGCGCCCGTCGCCGGTCTCGCCGACGATCTCGATCTCGTCGTCGGTCTCGAGGATGCGGCGCAGCCCCTGGCGTACGACGGTGTGGTCGTCGACCAGGAGCACGCGGATCTTAGCCATCGCTCAGGTCCTCCCTCGGGAGGCTGGCTGCCGCTCTTCTCGGGCTGCGCATGCCCATGTCCCCGGGCCTGATATCACCCCAACTGGGTAGGGGTTCGCAAGAGGGCGGCCTCGAGCTCGGCGATCCGCCGCGCCTGGTGCTCAAGTGCGGTGTCCCGCTCGGCGAGGAGCCGGGTGAGGGCCTGGGCCCGTGCCTCGAGGTGCCTCAAGGCGGTGAGCTCCCGCATCAGGGCGGCCAGCCGCTGGTCCGCCGCCCGCTGGGCCGCCGCCAGCTCGCGGACGTGCCGCCGGCGCAGGGCCTCCACCTGAGCGGTCACACGGGCGAGGCGGGCCTGGAGGGCCCGGAGCCCCGGGCTGGCGGCCCCCTGGGCGCGGGGCCGCCCGGATGGGCGCCTGGGGCGGGGCCGTGGCGAGCGGGTCGGCACGTCAGTAGAGCCGCGGCTCGCCCGGCGGGCGCGTCTTCCAGCGCTTGTGCATCCACAGCCACTGCTCGGGGTGGCGGCGGACCATCTCCTCGAAGACGGCGGTGAAGCGCTGGGTGTTGCGGCGCACGTCCTCGGCAGGGTCGCCCGTGCGCTCCACCTGGAGGATGGGGAGCACGTGCACGCGGTGGCGGGCGCTCCGGCCCTCGCGGACGATGAAGGCCGGCACGATGGGCGCGTCGGTGCGGAGCGCGATACGGGCCATGCCGCTGTTCGTGCTCGCCGGCAGCCCGAAGAAGTCCACGAACACCCCGAGCCCCCGGGTCGAGTTCTGGTCGATGGGGAGCACGAGGAGCCCGCGCTCGTGGAGCGCCTGCAGCACCCCGCCCGCGCCGGCGCTCTTGCGGATCATGCGCGTGCCCGCCCGGCGGCGAAGCTCGCAGAGCCAGCGGTCGACGAGCGGATTGGCGATCGCGCGGTGCACCATGTGGACCGGGTAGCCGCGCCTCCCGTGCGCGAAGGCCAGGAGCTCCCAGTTTCCGAAGTGCCCGCTCAGGACGAACACGCCGGTGCTCCGCTCCCAGCCGACCGCCTGCTGCCACCACGCCTCGTCCTCGAAGCGGACCATGTCCCGCAGCCGCTCGTCCGAGAGCCGCGGCAGATGGGCCAGCTCGGCGGCCATGCGGCCGAGGTTCAGGAACGAGCGTCGCAGGATGCCCCGCCGCTCACGGAGGGGCCGCTCGGGGAAGGCGACGCCCAGGTTCACCATGCCGATCCGCCGGTGGGCCACGTCGAGCGCGTAGGCCAGGAGCGCGCCCAGCTCACCCAGGCGGAGCGCCAGGGAGAGCGGCAGGGCGCCGAGCAGCCCCATCACGACGCGCAGCGCCAAGTACTCCACGCGCGCGCGCACCCGTCCATGACGACGCTTTGGCGCGAGTCGCGGCCGCGCCCCGGGCCGCCGCCGCGGCGCGAGCACAGCCGGCATGCGCCCGGCCGGAACCGTCATGGCAGGTTCTATTAAGGTAGGGGTCCGGGGTTTGCAAGGCGAGGCGCCGTTTGGCGGTCTTGCGTTTCCTGGTTGCCTTCGCCCGAGCCGCCGTGGTATCGACCTCGCGCTCGCTGGTCGTTGAGGCGAAGGCAGCACCGTCTTTTCCTCAAGTCATCCGGCGCAGTCAGAGGCAACCGACAGGAGGGAAAGACCGTGGCGCAGGGCAAGGTGAAGTGGTTCAACAGCCAGAAGGGATACGGGTTCATCACCACCGACGAGGGAGAAGACGTCTTCGTCCACTACTCGGCGATCGCCGGCTCCGGCTTTCGCACCCTGGATGAGGGGCAGCGGGTCACGTTCGAGGTCACGCAGGGCCCCAAGGGTCTGCAGGCGGCCAACGTCAGCAAGGTCGCCTGAGCGACCGTTCGGTGCCGCCGACGCACCGTTCGGCCGCGCCTGATTGACGGCCGAGAATTGCTCCGCAAGGCTGCGGAGCAATGCGGATACCGGTCGCTCTCGCGTTCGCCCTGCTACTCGCGCCAGCAGCCCGGGCCGGCTGTCCTCCCGACTGCGTCGCGGGTGGGGGCCCATCGGCGACCGACTGCTTCGTTGCCTGGAGCGGCCTCCCGGGCATGACCGAAACGTGCGCCGACGGTGAGGCCTGCGACATCGACGGAAAGGTCGACGGTGTCTGCATGCTCGGCCTCCAGGGCTGCATCAACGTCCCGGGCCTGGGCGCGTGCACGCCCGCCGGCCTGAGCGGGCCGCCGACCGTCAAGCCGAGCAAGGACCCCACGGGTCAGGCGCTCGCCGCCGCGCTCGCGGCGCTCGACCCCGCCGGCAGCGGCTGCACCCCGCCGGGGCTCGCCCTGCCGCTCAGGCTCTCGCTCGCGGGGATCAAGCCCGGGAAGTCGCGCCTCACCGTCACCGCGTCCTCGGGCAGCAGGCGCGACCGGGACAAGCTGAGGCTCACCTGCACGCCAGGCGCGGCGCAGCCGAGCTTCGCGCAGAACGTGCAGCCCATCTTCACCTCCCGCTGCGCGATCACGAGCTGCCACACCGGCCCGCCGCAGCAGGCGAGTGGCGGCCAGAGCCTCGATGCCGCCGTGGCCTACGCCCAGAGCGTGAACGCCCCGGCCACCACCGGCAAGCTGTTGCGCGTGAAGCCGGGCAGCATCCGCGCGAGCCAGCTCGCCCACCGCATCCTCGGCCAGGGGCTTCCGCGTGGCGGCGCGGTGATGCCGCAGGGCTGTCCGGGTTTCCCCCCCGCGGGCGGCTGCCTCACCACCGAGGAGATCTTCACCATCCTCTCCTGGATCGCCGCAGGCGCGCCCGACAACTAACTAACGATGCTGGGGGCCCGTCCGCTGCTCGCGCCGCTCACGCGGCGCTGCGCTCCAACGCCCGCGCGGCTCCGCCGCGCGCCCCAGACCCCGTCGGCCAAGCGTGAGCGCTCCCGCGCTCGGCCTCCCTGCTCAACTCTGCTATCGCACCAGGGGCCGCCAGCTCCCGGCACGGATCCAGCGCACGTAGGCGGCGAGCGCCTGCACGTCCGCGTCGGGGACGAAGTGCTCGTAGGCGGGCATCTTGATCGCCTGGCGTTTGAAGAACCGGCCGCCGATCGGGTGCTGGGCGACGCGCGCGAGCTCGCCCTTGGCGATCCAGGTGCGCAGCTCGTCGTCGCTGCGCACCAGGTCGTCGAAGTCGGCGCCCCAGAAGCCGGGCACGTAGCCCTTGAACGAGCCCGGGTTCCCGACGCCCCCGGCGCCGAGCGGCCCGTGGCAGGCGAAGCAGCCGAGGTCGCTCGCGATCTCGCCGCCGCGCGCCGCGAGCGCCTCGTCGGGGAGGATCTGCCCCGAGGCGGCGCGCAGGAAAGCGACCAGATCGTCGACCTGCCGCGCGCTCACGAAGCTCCGGTAGGCCGGCATGTGGAGCGCCGCCGCCTCCATCTTCGCGCGGTAGTCGGGATCGTCGCGCTTGCGGCGCGGCGCGCCGTCGAGCACGTACTCGCGGAGATCGTCGGTCGTCTTCACGTACATCATCTGCGTGCGCTCCGTGAATGCGGGCACCGTCCCGTCCTCGCTGCCCGGGTTCTTCGTGCCGCCGCCACCCCCCGGTCCGTGGCACGAGAAGCACCCGAGCTCGCCCGCCAGCCGCTGCCCGCGCCGCGCCGGCGTCTCCTCGAGCGCGAGCAGCCGGACGCGGACGGCTGGATAGACGAGCCAGCCCGTCTCGATCACCAGCAGGGCGACGAGCGCCCGCGCGAGCGCACGGCGCAGCCCGGGCATCCGGTTCGCTTCCATCGTCCTCCCTCGCTTGACAGCGCGCGATGCTCCGCGATTTATCCCCCGCGATGCGTATAACGCGCGGGATCCGCGAGTGCCACGTCGCGCTGGCGCTCTTCCTGCTGCTCGCCGGCGGAGTCCGCGCGCGGGCCGAGGGCCTGCCGGAGCTCCTCCAGGCCGTCGCCACGAACGCGCGCTTCGCCTCGCCCGCGCGCGCCGACGTGCGCATCGAGTGCGGCGAGAGTTGCAACGCGACGGGCACGCCCGCGATCTTCCTCGGGCGCGGCGAGGTGCTCTACGTCGAGGTGAGGGGCGGGCAGCGGGTGCTCATCCGACCGGGTGAGATCCTGGTCGCCCAGGGCGGAAAGGCGAGCGCGGCCGTGCCGGGCCAGACGCTCGCGGACACCGACGTGCTGCTCGAGGACCTCGCCGTGTTCACCCCGGGCGCGCTCAAGCAGCCGCAGATCAGCGACGACGGCCCGGCCGGCGTGGTGGTCACGGCGGCGCCCGCCGGACGTTCGTCCTACGCCCTCCTGGTCAACACCATCGACCGGGAGCGGCACGCGATCATCCGCACCCTCTACTACCGCGATCTGATCAACAACCTCAGCAAGATCCGGCGCGACGCCGCCTTCGCGCACGTGGGCGCGTCCTGGCGGCCGGGCGAGATCACCGTCGAGTCGGTGCGCCAGGCGACGAAGACGCACTTGACGCTCTCCTGGCGCGAGGCGCCGGACGTCCCGGACGCGCTCTTCGAACCCGCCGGCCTCGGGCAGCCCTCCGGGCTCGGCTGGCCCTAGGGGGCTGCCTCGAGCTGCGCTCGGATCGCGTCCGTGACCGCTGCCGGGGCCTCGAGCGTGACCGCGTGCCCGGCTCCGGGGATCGTCCGGCAGCGCGCGCCCGGGATCGCGTCGGCCACCGTCTTGCCGTCCGGGGTGAGCAGGTCGCCTCCCGCGACGATGACGAGCGTCGGCACGGAGAGGTGCGCGAGGTCGGCGCGGCGGCTTCCCGACCAGCTCCGCATCCCGGCGGCCGTGCGCACGAGCGTGCTCGCCGGCACGCGCGCCGCCGTCGCGGCGAGGCCGCGCACCGTCCGCTCCCGGCGGCCCTCGTCCGCCAGGTACTCCGCCGAGAACATCCAGGGCAGCACCAGACGGGCGACCGCCTCGGGGCTCGCCTCGCTCGCCACGCGGCACCAGGCGTCGATCACCGCCAGCAGGCGCGCGTCGGCCTCGACGAACGGCGTGATCAGCGTGAGCGACCGCACGAGCGCCGGGCGCGCGAGCGCGAGCTCGAACGCGACCGCCGCGCCGAGGCTCGCTCCGATCACATGCGCGGGCGTGTCGAGGAGCGCGGCGACGTCCGCGGCCGCCGTGCCGACGTCGTAGGCGTCCGCCTCGGGCGCGTCCGAGAGGCCGACGCCGCGCGGGTTCACGCCCCGCACCCGCCACCGCGCCGCGAGCTCGGGGATCTGCCGCGCGAACATCGACACGTCGGTCCCGAAGCCGGGCAGGAGCACCACCGGGTCGCCGGCTCCCTCGCTCGGCACCTCGAGCGCGACGCCCTCGGCGACGGGGACCAGATCCCGCCGCCGTGCCGCCCACGCCTCGACGTCCTCGCGCGTCACGCGTCCCCCGGGTCCGGTGCCCGGGATGCGCGCCGGGTCCACGTGGAGCTCACGCGCGAGGGCGCGCGCGGCGGGCGTGATCGGCGCGGCGGTCCCACGTCGCGCCGGCGAGAGCGGCGTCTCGGCCGCGGGCAGCAGGCGCGCCGCCGCGGGCGCCGCTGCGGGCCGGTCGTGCTGCTCCCGAAACGCACGCACATCGAACGGCTCCTCTACCGTCGCCGTGATCGCGGCGAGCAGCGTCCCGCTCGGCACGGTCTCGCCTTCCGGGACGTAGACGTGGCGCAGCACGCCGCTCGCCGGTGCCTCGATCTCCACCTCCGCCTTCTCGGACTCGATGACGAGGACGACCTCGCCCTTCTCCAGCGGCGCCCCGACGGCCCGCGGCCAGGAGACGACCCGCCCCTCACGCATCGTCATGCCGAGCTTCGGCATCGCCAGCGGCACGGCCACGGCGATGAAGCTCAGCCGAGCTGCGCGCGCGCGGCGGCCACGACGGCTTCCGCGCTCGGAAGGTAGGCGTCCTCGAGCACCGGGCTGAAGGGCACGGGCGCGTGCGGCGCCGTCACCCTGCGGACCGGCGCGTTCAGGAGATCGAAGCCCTTGCCCACGCAGAGCGCCGCCACGTCGCTCGCGATCCCGCAGCGGGGCGGCGCCTCGTCCACGACGACGAGCCGCCCCGTCCTGCCGAGCGTGGTGAGGACCGCCTCCTCGTCGAGCGGCTGGAGGGAGCGGAGGTCGAGCACTTCGGCGCTCACGCCGTCGCGCGCGAGCAGCTCGGCCGCCTGGAGCGCGGTCTGCACCGTGCGGCCGAAGCCGACCAGCGACACGTCGGAGCCCTCGCGCACGACCGCCGCCTTGCCGAGCGGGACGGTGTAGTCCCCCTCCGGGACCGGACCCGACACGAACATGAGCGACTTCGGCTCGCAGAAGACGACCGGATCGTCGTCGCGGATGGCGGCGAGGAGGAGGCCCTTCGCATCCGCCGGGTTCGAGGGGATGACGGTCTTGAGACCGGGGATCCCGGTCGTCATCCAGTAGAGCGACTGCGAATGCTGCGCGGCCGAGCGGAGCCCGGCTCCGGTCGAGGTCCGCACGGTGAGCGGCACGCGCGCCTTTCCGCCGAACATGTAGCGGAGCTTCGCCGCCTGGTTCAGCAGCGGGTCGAGGCAGACGCCGATGAAGTCGATGAACATGAGCTCGGCCACCGGACGGAGACCGGTGAGCGCGGCGCCGACCGCGGCGCCCATGAAGCCCATCTCGCTGATCGGCGTGTCGCGCACGCGCTCGGGCCCGAAGCGTTTCAGGAGGCCGCGCGTCGCGCCCATGATCCCGCCCCACGCCTCCTCGATCCCCTGGTCCTTCCGCCCGCCGCCCCCGGCCACGTCCTCGCCGAGGACGATCACGTCGGGATCCGACTCCATGGCGAGGTGGAGCGCTTCGTTGATGGCGAACAGCATGGGGATGTCGCGTTCCACGGCGTTCACTCCTTCACGTAGACGTCGGTCGCGACGTCGTCGGGCGTCGGCAGCGGCGCCTCCTGGGCGGCCCGCACCGCGTCGTCCACCTCGGCCGCCACCTCGGTGTCGATACGGTGGAGGTTCCCGGGCTCGACCAGGCCCTCGCGCACCGTGCGCTCCGCGAAGTGCGCGAGCGCGTCGCGCTGCCGCCACGCCTCGGCCTCCTCCTTCGTCCGGTAGGTGAGCGGGTCGCCGACGTAGTGGCCGTAGTAGCGGTAGGTCTTGCACTCGAGGAGCGTCGGCCCCTCGCCCGCGCGGGCGCGGGCGACGGCGGCGCCCGCCTTCTCGTGCACGTCGAAGAAGTCCATGCCGTCGGCGATCGCGCTCGCCATCGCGTAGGCGCCGGCCCGGACGGCGAGGTCGCGCACGGGAGTCACGAACTCCATCGGCGTCGCCTCGCCGTAGCCGTTGTTCTCGGCGACGAAGACCGCGGGGAGCTTCCAGATCGCGGCCAGGTTGAGCGCCTCGTGGAACTGGCCCTGGTTGGTGGCGCCGTCGCCGAAGAACGCGACCGCCACGCCGCCCGTCCGCTTCACCTGCGCGGTGAGCGCCGCGCCGACCGTGAGCGGGATGCCGGCGCCGACGATCCCGTTCGCGCCGAGCATGCCGCGGTCGAGGTCGGCGATGTGCATCGAGCCGCCCTTCCCCTTGCACACGCCCGTCCGCCGCCCGAAGAGCTCGGCCATCATCGCCCGCAGGTCGACGCCCTTGGCGATCGCGTGGCCGTGGCCGCGGTGGGTGGAGGCGACGTAGTCGCGGTCCCCCAGGTGCGCGCACACCCCGACCGCGACCGCCTCCTGTCCCGCGTAGAGGTGGAGGAAGCCCGCCAGCTGGCCCGCGTTCACCAGCTCGGCGAGCTTCTCCTCGAAGGCGCGGATGCGCCGCATCTGGCGGTAGAGGTCCATCAGGCTTTCCGTGGAGAGGGGCATGCCGCCTCCCTAATCCCGTCGCCCGGGGCGTGGCAAGACGCGCTGAGAGACGCCTTCCGCGCAGCGCCCTGACCGGCGTCGCCCGACGGTCGGGCCCGCCGGCGCAGGGGAGCCTGGCTAGGCCGGCCCCGGGTCGCTCAGCAGCAGGTCGACGCGCAGATCGGCCGCCACCCGCTCGAGGCGCTCGCACAGCACGCGGCGGTCGAGCTCGGCCGGCACCCCCATCTCGATGCGCATGGTGAACATCGGCGTCCCCGTCTCGGGTCCCGGACGCGACTGCGTCTTCAAGGCCGTGATGTTCACGCCGTGGTCGGCGAGCGTGCGCGCGATGCGCGCCACGATCCCCGCCTTGTCGACGCCGTTCACCTCGCACGCCATGGGCACCATGTGCCGGCCGGGCGCGCGCGCGAAGGGATCGCCCTCGAGCGGGCGGAAGAACACCGTGAGCCGCTTCTCCCACTCGAGCCGCTTGCAGCCGGCGGAGAGCCGTCGCTCGACGTCGGGTCCCTGGCCGGAGAGCAGGAGGAGGACGGCGAACTCCGACCCGAGGATGGTCATGCTCGAGTCCTCGAGGTTGCAGTCGCACTCGTAGATCAGCTCGGCCAGGTCGGCGACGATGCCCGGCCGGTCGAGGCCGATGGCCGAGAGCGCGAACCACCGCTTCACGCGGCTGCCACTAGCACGCACCCGCGGGACGGGGAAGCGCGGGCCCGAAGGCGGTCGCGGTGGGGGCGAGCCATTCAGAGCGGCTGGTGGTTGATGCGGGTCGCGGCGGCGGCGGCGCCGAAGCCGTTGTCGATGTTCACCACCACCACGCCGGCGGCGCAGGTGTTGAGCATGCCGAGGAGCGCCGCGAGGCCACCCAGGCTCGTCCCGTAGCCGACGCTGGTCGGCACCGCGATGACCGGCCGGTCGACGAGCCCGCCCACCACGCTCGGCAGCGCGCCCTCCATGCCGGCGACGACGATCAGCACCGCCGCCTCCCACAGCTGCTCGCGCCGCTCGAGCAGGCGGTGGAGCCCGGCGACGCCGACGTCGTAGACGCGCTCGACGCGGTTGCCCATGAGCTCCGCCGAGAGCGCCGCCTCCTCCGCCACCGGCAGGTCGGCCGTGCCGGCGGAGACGACCAGCACGGTGCCACGGCCGGTCGGCGCTGCGGACCCGGCGCGGCGGAGCGCGAGGCGCGGCGTGGCGTGATACTCGAAGCCGGGCAGTGCCGCCAGGAGCCGCGCCGCGACCTCGGGGGCGAGGCGCGTCACCAGCACGCTGCCGCCGGCCGCGGCCATGCGCTCGGCGATGGCGATCACCTGCTCGGGGCTCTTCCCCTCGCCCAGGATCGCCTCGGGGAAGCCGTTGCGCAGCGCGCGGTGGTGGTCGAGCCTGGCGAAGCCCAGATCCTCGAAGGGCATGCCGCGCAGACGCGCGAGCGCGTCGTCGATCGAGCAGTCGCCGCGCTGGACCGCGGCGAGGAGCTCGGCCAGCTGCCGGCGTTCCATGGATCAGCCGCTCCGCTCGGGCGCCCGCCGCTCGCGCACGCGCAGCTCCTGCACCGCGCGCGCACTCGAACGCGTCACCTCGATGTCCACGCGTCCGGCCTGCACGCCGTCCCCCGGCTTCGGCACACGGCCGAGCCGCTCGAGGACGAAGCCGGCGAGCGTCTCGTAGTCGCCCTGCGGCAGGTTCCAGCCAAAGCGCTCGTTCACCTCGGACACCGCCGCGCGCGCGTTCACCACGAAGACGCCCGGGGCGACGCGCCGCACGTGCTCTTGCGGCGGATCATATTCGTCTTGGATCTCGCCCACAATCTCCTCGACCACGTCCTCGACGGTGACCAGGCCGACGAAGCCGCCGTACTCGTCGACCACGAGCGCGAGATTCCGCCCCTCGGCCTGCAAGGTCGAGAGCAGCTCCGGAAGCGGCTTCGACTCGGGGACGAAGAGCGGCTCGCGCATGACGGCGGTCACGGGCAGGTGCGGGTCCATCTCCCCCAGCAGATCCAGGCTCGACACCACGCCGAGGGTGTTGAACATGCGCTCGTGGAACACCGGCAGGCGCGAGAAGCCCCGCTCCTGCACCAGCGCGACGACCTCGGCCACCGGGGCCGTGTCGGGTACGGCGCACACGTCGACGTGCGGCACCAGCACGTCGCGCGCGGTCTTGGCCGTGAAGCGCGCGATGCGAGCGACCAGGCCGGCCTCCGAGACCTCGAGCGGGCCGCGCGCGGGGCGCGCCGCGAGCCACGCCCCGAGCTGGCGGAGCACCGCGAGCGGCAGATCGGGCCGGCCGAGAAGACGACCGAGACCGCGCTCGACGGCAAGGAGCGGCGCCAGCACGACCGCGACCACCCCCAGGAGCGGCGCGAGGAGCGGGCGCTGCCCGGCCGGCCCGTCCGCCGCGAGGCCGCGCGGCACGAGGTCGCAGAGGATGAGCTCCGCCGGGGCCACCAGCGCGACCGCGGGGACGACCCAGGCGCGCCCGGCGGAGCGCCACACCAACGTCGCGACGATGCCGACGCTCGCCGCCCCTGCCAGGTGCGCGGTGGCGCGCGCCGCGGCGGCGAGGACCGCCGCGGGCGGCGGCCAGCGCCGAGGGGGCGGTGCCGGCGCGCTCGCGAGCATCACCTCGGCCGCCGCCGCGAGCGCGCGCAGCGCCAGGAGCGGGACCAGGGCGACGGCCAGCACGAGCGTGGTCACGTCGCCTCCGCCTCGTCGTACTCGTCGCGGATCTCACCGAACAGCTCCTCGAGCAGGTCCTCCATGGTGACCAGGCCGGCGATCCCGCCGTACTCGTCGACCACCAGCGCGAGATGCACCTTGCGGCGGCGGAGCTCGCGGAAGACGTCGCCCGCGCGCATGCCGAGCGGCACGAAAGTGGGCGGGCGGAGGAACGGCTCCAGGCGGAAGCCGGGCGCGCTCGCGTCGCGGCCGAGGAGGTCCTTCGCGTAGAGCACACCGACCACGTTGTCGCGCTCGCCGCGGTACACCGGCACACGCGAGAAGCGCTGCTCGCGCAGCGCGGCGAGGAGCGCGGCACCACCGACGTCGACCGGGAGCGCCGCGACCCGCACGCGGGGCGTCATCACGGCGCGCACCGGACGCTGCCCGAGCGCCCGCACGCGCGCGAGGAGCTGGCGCCCGCCCCGGTCGAGCGCCGCCTCCTCGCCCTCCTCCACCCACCCATCGGCGGCGAAGCGGAGCACGCTCGCCGGAGCGAGGCCGGCCTCGCCGGCGAGCCAGCCCGCGAGCACGACCACCCGATCGGCGCCCGCGTCGGGCAGGAGGAGACCGAGCGCCGGCGCCAGGCCCTCGGCGACCAGAAAGGCCGCGGCGCCCGCCAGGGTGGCGGCCGCCCACGCCGGCAGCGGGCCCGGCGCAGCCAGCGCCAGCCACGCGGCCGCCGTCGCGGCGCCGGCGGTCCCGATCTCGCGCGCCACGAGGAGCGTCACCCAAACGCGGCGCGGCCGGGCCGGAAGGGTCCCCTGCCGCAGCAGCTGGGGCGCGTGCGGCGCGACCAGTGCGAGGAGCGCGCCGAGCGAGGCGAGGAGCGCGGCCGTCGCGAGCGGGAGGGTCATCGCCGGAAGTGGTCGAAGCCGCTGCGCGTGGCGTGCACGACGCGACCGTCGGGATCGCGCACGCGCACCACGGGACGGCCGGCGAGGAGGCGGCCGACGGGCGTGATGCGGCACCCGAGTCGCGGCGCCATGCGGCGCAGCGCCGGCTCGCGTGCGCACGGCACCGCGACCACGAGCTCGTAGTCCTCGCCCGCGCAGGCGGCGAACGCGGCCGCGCGCCGGCCGAGCGCGCGCCGGCACGCGCCGGCGACCGGGAGCCGGCCGAGATCGATCTCCGCCCCGACCCGGCTCGCACGGCAGAGCTGCCCCACGTCCTGGACGAGCCCGTCGCTCACGTCGATCATCGCGCTCGCCACGCGGGCGAGGAGGCGGCCCGCGCGCACGCGCCGCGGCGGGTGCGGCAGGCGAGCGGCGGCGCCGGCGGCGAGCCGCCGCACCGCGAGGCCCGCCGCGCCGAGCGTCCCGGTCACGTACAGCCGATCGCCGGGACGGGCACCGGCGCGCGTCATCACCGGTCCCGGCGCCTCGCCGATCACCGCGGCCGTGATCGCGAGGTGCGGTCCGGCGGCGAGGTTGCCGCCCACCAGCCGCGAACCGTCGCGGCGGGCGGCGGCCGCGAAGCCCCCGACCAGCGCGTCCAGGTCGGCGGCGCGCATCGCCGGCGGCGCCTCCAGCGCGAGCACGGCGAAGCGTGGTACGCCGCCCATCGCGGCCAGGTCGCTGGCATTGACGGCCCAGGCGCGGCGTCCGAGGGCGGCCGGCGCGGCCCAGCCGGCGCGGAAGTGGACGTTCTCGACCAGTGCGTCGGTAGTGACGAGGAGCGGGCGCCGGCCCGGGCGGAGGACCGCGGCGTCGTCGCCGGGACCGACCAGGATGCGGCGGTCCGCTGGCCGAGCGGCCAGGCGGCGCGCGAGCGCGGCGATCCATGCGTGCTCGCCCACGTCCCTGAGGCGACGCACGGCTAGGACGCCGACCCGAGACTCCGTCTCGGGTCGGGGACGGACAGCGAGAGTGCCGCCCGGTGTACAGGGTCGACGCCGTGCCGCGGCCGGCAAAGCCGGCGCGGCAGACTTTCCGGAGCCTGAGCGCGCGGCTGGAGGTGACGCGTCTGCGCCGCGACGCACCCGACGCCGTAAGGGTCTTCAGTTTTGCCGCGCCGGCTTTGCCGGCCGCGGCACGGCGCTCGCACGATCCACCGACGCCACACGCTCGCTTCCGTTCCCGACCCGAGACAAGGTCTCGGGTCGCTCACCCGAGCATCGACTTCACCTTCTCGAGGAAGCTCTTCGACAGAGGGTGCACCTCCTCGCCCGAGATGCGGGCGAACTCCTCGAGCAGCTCCCGCTGCCGGGGCGAGAGCTTGCGCGGCGTCTCGACGAGCACGCGGATGACCTCGTCTCCCCGACCGTAGCCGTTCAGGTCGGGGATGCCGCGTCCCTTCAGCTTGAAGACCTGGCCCGACTGGGTGCCCGCGGGGATCTTCGCCCGCGCCTTGCCGTCGAGCGTGGGCACCTCGATCTCCGCCCCCAGCGCGGCCTGCGCGAAGCTGAGCGGGACCTCGCACACCACGTCGGTCCCCTCGCGGACGAAAAGCGGATGCTCGCGCACGCCGAGCACGACGTAGAGGTCGCCGGACATGCCGGCGTTCGCGCCGGCCTCGCCCTCGCCGCGCAGCTTGAGGCGCGAGCCGCTGTCGACGCCGGGCGGCACCTTGATGCTGAGCTGGTGCGTCCGCCGCTGCACGCCGGAGCCCTCGCAGCTGGGGCACGGGTTCGCGATGATCGTGCCCTGCCCGTTGCAGTGGCCGCACGTCTTGGCGATCGAGAAGAAGCCCTGCTGGAAGCGCACCTGCCCCGAGCCGCGGCACTGCGGACAGGTGCGCGGCGAGGTCCCGGGCTTGGCGCCGCGGCCGCGGCACGTGTCGCAGGTCGACAGGCGGGGCACCGCGATCGTCTTCTCGCACCCGAAGGCCGCCTCCTCGAAGCTGATCTCGAGGTCGTAGCGGAGATCCTGCCCGCGCCGCATGCGGCCGCGTCCGCCGCGCGTCCGGCCGGTGCCGAAGAAGTCGCCGAACAGGTCGCCGATGATGTCCTCGAAGTTGCCGCCGAAGTCGAAGCCCGCGCCCCCCGGCGCGCCCTGCTGGAAGGCGGCGTGTCCGAAGCGGTCGTAGAGGCTCCGCCGCTCCGCGTCGGAGAGCACCTGGTAGGCCTCCGAGATCTCCTTGAAGCGCTCCTCGGCCTCGTGGTGGTCCTCGGGATTGCGGTCGGGATGGTACCTGAGGGCGAGCTTGCGGTAAGCTTTCTTGACGTCGTCCTCGCTCGCGGAGCGGGACACGCCGAGGACCTCGTAGTAGTCGCGCTTCATCGCAAACGAGAGGAGCCCTCGCCCGCGCGCGGGTGAGGGCTCCTCTACTCTGTGCACAGGGTCACCGCAAGCGAGAACGGGCGCTTATTCCTTCACCTCCTCGAACTCCGCCTCGACCACGTCGTCCTTGCCCTTCCCTTCGGGGGCCGCGCCGTCACCGCGCGGCGGCGCCTCGTCCGACTTGCCCGCCTGCGACGCCTTCGCGTACAGCGCCTCGGCGAGCTTGTGCGAGGCGCGCCCGAGCACATCCGTGGCTCCGCGGATGCGCGTCGTGTCCTGGGACTCGAGCGCCTTCTTGGCGTCGGCGAGCGCGCTCTCGACGTTGCCCCGGGTGGCGGCGTCGAGCGTCGCGCTCTGCTCGCCGAGCGTCTTCTCGGTCTGGTAGACGAGGCCGTCGAGCTGGTTGCGCGCGTCGACCAGCTCCCGCTTCTTCTTGTCCTCCTCGGCGTGGAGCGTGGCCTCCTTGACCATGCGCTCGACCTCGTCCTTGGAGAGGCCGCTCGAGGCGGTGATCTGGATCGACTGCTCCTTCCCGGTGCCCAGGTCCTTCGCGTTCACGTGCACGATGCCGTTGGCGTCGATGTCGAAGGTGACCTCGATCTGGGGCACGCCGCGCGGGGCCGGCGGGATGCCGATCAGGTCGAACTGGCCGAGGAGCTTGTTGTCCGCGGCCATCTCGCGCTCGCCCTGGAAGACGCGGATGGTGACCGCCGACTGATTGTCGGCCGCGGTCGAGAAGACCTGGCTCTTGCGGGTCGGGATGGTGGTGTTCTTCTCGATCAGCTTGGTGAACACGCCGCCCAGGGTCTCGATGCCGAGCGAGAGCGGGGTCACGTCGAGGAGGAGGACGTCCTTCACCTCGCCCTTCAGCACCGCGCCCTGGATGCCGGCGCCGACCGCCACCACCTCGTCGGGGTTGACGCCCCGGTGCGGCTCCTTGCCGAAGAGCTTCTTGACGCGCGCCTGGACGGCTGGCATCCGCGTCATGCCGCCCACCAGCACCACCTCGTCGATCTCCTTGGTGGAGAGGCCGGCGTCCTTGAGCGCGGTGATACAGGGCTGCTCGAGGCGGTCGAGCAGGTCCGCGCACAGCGCCTCGAGCTTGGCGCGCGTGAGCTTCATGTTGAGGTGCTTCGGCCCGCTCTGGTCGGCGGTCACGAAGGGCAGGTTGATGTCGGTCTCCATCGCGGTCGAGAGCTCGCACTTCGCCTTCTCCGCCGCCTCCTTCAGGCGCTGGAGCGCCATGCGGTCCTTGCGCAGATCGATGCCCTGGTCTTTGCGGAACTCGTCCGCCAGGTAGTCGATCACGCGCTGGTCGAAGTCCTCGCCGCCCAGGAAGGTGTCGCCGTTGGTCGCCTTCACCTCGAAGACGCCCTCGCCGATCTCGAGGATCGAGATGTCGAAGGTGCCGCCGCCCAGGTCGAAGACGGCGATCTTCTCGTCCTTCTTCTTGTCGAGGCCGTAGGCGAGCGAGGCCGCCGTGGGCTCGTTGATGATGCGGAGCACGTTCAGGCCCGCGATCTTGCCCGCGTCCTTGGTTGCCTGGCGCTGGCTGTCGTTGAAGTAGGCGGGCACGGTGATGACCGCCTCGGTCACCTTCTCGCCCAGGTGGTCCTCGGCGGTCTGCTTCATCTTCTGGAGGATGAAGGCGGAGATCTCGGCCGGGCTGTACTTCTTGCCGCGCACCTCGACCCAGGCGTCGCCGTTGTCGGCCCGCACGATCTTGTAGGGCAGGACCTTCATCGCCTTCTGCACCTCGGCCTCCTCGTAGCGGCGGCCGATCAGGCGCTTGATGGCGAAGACGGTGTTCTCGGGGTTCGTGATCGCCTGCCGGCGGGCGATCTGCCCGACCAGGCGCTCGCCGCTATCGGTGAAGGCGACCACCGAGGGAGTGATGCGGCTGCCCTCGGCGTTCGTGATGACGACGGGGTCCCCCGCTTCCATGATGGCGACGCACGAGTTCGTGGTCCCCAGGTCGATTCCAATCACCTTGGCCATCGCGAGGTTCTCCTTCGGGACGCTTTAATCACGGTCCTTGTCCCTGGCAAGGTTCGGGTCGGGCGCCTTGGCCACGCTTACCAGCGCGGGGCGGAGCAGGCGCTCCTGCAGCCGGTAGCCCGGCTGGTGCTCCTCGATCACCGAGTTGGGCTCGTGCGCGGCGCTCTCGACGTGCGCCACGGCCTCGTGCTGCGCGGGATCGAAGGGCGTCCCCTTCGCCTCGATCCGCTTGACGCCGTGCCGCTCGAGGACGTCGTGCAGGGACTTGAGGACCAGTGCAACACCTTCGACCAAGGGCTGCCCGTCGCCCCCGCTCTCCGCGTGCGCGACGGCGCGCTCCAGATTGTCGACGATCGGGAGCAGGTCCCTGAGCACGCTCTCGTTGGCGAACTTCATGGTCTCGGCGCGCTCGCGCGCGGCGCGCTTCTTCAGGTTCTCCAGGTCGGCGCGCTCGCGCAGCCAGCGCTCGTGGCTCTGCCGCGCCTCCTCGCGCGCCTTCTCGAGCTCGGTCTCCAGGGCCGCGAGGCGGGCGGCGACATCTTCGCCCGCCTCGGGCGCGCGCTCGGGAACGTCAGCCTTGGTGCCGCCCTCGTCCGTCATGTCCGATGCATCGCCCTCTCTGGGCCGGGTGTAGCTAGGGACCAAAACCCCGTTTGTCAAGCTTGCAGCGTGGCCCCGTGGGGCATAGGAAGGAAAGGTGTCGGCGCCGCCCCGTGCCTGGTGAACTCGCGACCTCCGCGCTCGTGCTCCGTACCCGCCCCTACGGCGAGTCGGACCGCATCGTCACCCTCATCACCGAGCAGCACGGGAAGGTCACCGGGATCGCCAAGGGAGCGAAGAACTCGCGGCGCCGGTTCGCGGGCACGCTCGAGCCCTTCGTCCTGATCCGCGCCGTCTTCCGGCAGCGCGCGACCTCCGACCTGGTCTTCCTGCTGCGCTGCGAGCTGGTCGGCACGCTGCGCGCCTTCACCCGCGACCTCGACCTCTTCGCCGCCGGCAGCTACGTCCTCGAGCTGACCGATCGCATGGTCTTCGGCCGCGAGTCGGGACGCGAGATCTACGGCCTCGGGCTCGACGCGCTCACGCTGCTCGACGCGGGCGCGCCCACGGACGCCGTGCTGCGCGCCTTCGAGCTGCACCTCCTCGCGGCGAGCGGCTACGCGCCGGCGCTGGACCGCTGCCGCGCGTGCGGCCGCGCCGCCGACGGCGAGGACCCTCGTTACCTCGCCCTCGAGCGCGGCGGGCTCGTGTGCCGGAGATGCGTGCGCGCGGGGGAGCCGGTCCGGCCGGTCGCGGCTGCCACGGCCCGCGAGCTCGCTCGGCTCGCCCACAGCCCGCTCGCCGCCGCCGCCGGCACCGACGCGGCCATCCTGCGTGAGGCCGCGGCGGTCACCGCGCAGCTGATCGCCGCCGTCACGAGCGGGCCGGTGCACTCGCTCGGCCTCCTTGAACGAACCCGCGTTGATTCCCCCGCGGGGGTTCGCTAGGGTCGCGCCTTTCACCGATGCCCGCCCCGACCATGGAGAAGGTGGTGAACCTCTGCAAGCGGCGGGGGTTCGTCTACCCGGGCAGCGAGATCTACGGCGGCCTCGGCTCGAGCCTCGACTACGGCCCGCTCGGCGTCGAGCTCAAGCGCAACGTGAAGGAGGCCTGGTGGCGAGAGATCGTCACCGGGCGCGACGACGTCGTCGGCCTCGACGCGGCGATCATCATGCACCCGCGGGTGTGGGAGGCCTCCGGCCACCTGGCCGGCTTCACGGACCCGCTCGTCGACTGCAAGGGCTGCAAGCAACGCTTTCGCGCCGACCAGGTCGCGGGCCCGCGCTGTCCCGAGTGCGGCGGCGAGCTCACCGAGGCGCGGCAGTTCAACCTCATGTTCAAGACCTTCGTCGGGCCGGTCGAGGACACCGCGCACGTGGCGTTCCTCCGCCCGGAGACCGCGCAGAGCATGTTCGTCAACTTCCGGAACGTCCTCGAGACTTCGCGCTTGAAGCTCCCCTTCGGCATCGCCCAGATCGGGCGCTCGTTCCGCAACGAGATCACCCCGGGCAACTTCCTCTTCCGCACGCGCGAGTTCGAGCAGATGGAGCTCGAGTTCTTCGTCCGTCCCGGCGAGGACGAGCAGTGGTACGACTACTGGCGGCAGGCGCGCTTGGAGTGGTACGCACGCCTCGGCATCAAGCGCGAGCGGCTGCGGCTGCGGCCGCACGGTCGCGACGAGCTCGCGCACTACGCCAAGGCGTGCGTCGACGTCGAGTACGCCTTCCCGTTCGGCTGGTCCGAGCTCGAGGGCATCGCGAACCGCACCGACTTCGATCTCCGGCGGCACAGCGAGTACAGCGGCAAGGACCTCACCTACTTCGACGAGGAGCGGCGCGAGCGCTACTTCCCCTACGTCATCGAGCCGGCGGCGGGCGCCGACCGCTCGACGCTCGCCTTCCTGGTGGACGCCTACGACGAGGACGAGGTCGAGGGCGAGGCGCGCATCGTGCTCCGGCTTCACCCGCGCCTCGCCCCCTACAAGGCGGCCGTGTTTCCCCTCCTCCGAAAGGACGGCCAGCCCGAGCGCGCGCGCCGCATCTACGACGCGCTCCGCGGGCACTTCCCGGTCGACTACGACCAGGCGGGCTCGATCGGGCGGCGCTACCGCCGCCAGGACGAGGTCGGCACGCCCTTCGGCATCACCGTCGACCACGACACCATGAAGGACGGCACGGTCACGCTGCGCGACCGCGATGCGACGACGCAAATCCGCCTCGCCGAGGATCGGCTGGTCGAGGAGCTGCGCGCGCGCATCGAGACGCCCGCGACCTAGCTAGGAGGCTGTCGGGGTAACCATGGCGGCTGCGGCGAACGATCCGGGGGAGCGCGGCGGTAGCCGCGCTGCCGAATGGTTGCTCGCTCCTCCCTCCTGCGGCGACCAACTCCCGGCGCGCGTCCCGCGCGCCGCACCTCGTCGGTCGTCGCTGCGCTTGCCGCTCTCGCTCCCCGGCTCGTTCGCCTCGCTCACCATGATTACCCCGACAGACTCCTAGGAGGCGGCGAACCGTGGCGAGACCGCAGGCGAAGCTCGTCCGGCCGGCCACCCGGCGCGCGGCGCGCTACATCTACGCGTTCGGCGCGGGCCGCAAGGACGGGCGCGCCGGCATGAAGGACCTGCTCGGCGGCAAGGGGGCGAACCTGGCCGAGATGGCGCGCCTCGGCCTCCCCGTCCCGCCCGGCTTCACGATCTCGACCGAGGTCTGCACCTACTACTATGCAAACCGCCGGAGCTATCCGCCCGCGCTCCGCACCCAGGTCACCGAGGCCCTGGCGCGCATCGAGAAGGCGCTCGGCCGGCGCTTCGGCGATCCCGAGGACCCGCTCCTGGTCTCGGTGCGCTCCGGAGCGCGCGCCTCGATGCCGGGGATGATGGACACCATCCTGAACCTCGGGCTCAACGACCGCACCGTGCAGGGCCTGATTCGCGCCTCCGGCAGCCCGCGTTTCGCCTACGACTCGTACCGTCGCTTCGTGCAGATGTATGGCGACGTGGTCCTCGGCTTGAAGCCCGAGTCGAAGGACGAGGAGGACCCCTTCGAGGTCGCGCTGCAGGAGAAGAAGCGGGCGCGCGGCGTCGAGCTCGACACCGACCTCGACGCCGATGCGCTGCGCGAGCTGGTGAACGAGTTCAAGGCGCTCATCCGGATGCGCAAGGGCGTCCGCTTCCCCGAGAATCCCCACGCGCAGCTCTGGGGCGCGATCGGCGCCGTCTTCGGCTCGTGGATGAACCAGCGCGCGATCGTCTACCGCAAGCTCAACAACATCCCCGAGTCGTGGGGCACGGCGGTCAATGTTCAGGCGATGGTGTTCGGCAACATGGGCACCGACTCCGGCACCGGAGTCGCCTTCACGCGCGACCCGGCGACGGGCGAGAACACCTTCTATGGCGAGTTCCTCATGAACGCGCAGGGCGAGGACGTGGTCGCGGGCATCCGCACCCCGTTGCCCATCGCCGCGCTCGAGAAGGAGAACCGGTCCGCCTACGCCGAGTTGGTGAGGATCCGCCGCACGCTCGAGCGGCACTACCGCGACATGATGGACATCGAGTTCACCATCCAGCAGCGGAAGCTCTACATGCTGCAGTGCCGGGTGGGTCAGCGGAACGGGCTGGCGGCGGTCCGCATCGCGTGCGACATGGTTGCGGAAAAGCTGATCAATCGGACCGGGGCGATCGCGCGTGTGAAACCGGACGACTTGAATCAGCTCCTGCGCCCGATCTTCGATCCCGCGGAGAAGAGGGAGGCCGTCCGGGAGGGTCGGCTCCTCACCAAGGGGCTCAATGCCGGACCGGGTGCAGCGACCGGTCGCATCGTCTTCAACGCCGACGACGCGGAGACGGCCGCCGCGCGCGGTGAGCCGGTCATCCTCGTTCGCATCGAGACTTCGCCCGAAGACATTCACGGCATGCAGGCCGCTGAGGGAATCCTCACGGCGCGGGGCGGGACCACGAGCCATGCCGCCCTGGTGGGCCGTCAGATGGGCAAGGTCTGCGTGGTGGGGTGTGAGGCACTCCAGGTCGATTACCGGGAGCGTGCGCTTCGTATCGCCAACCGCAAGGGTGTCCTGAAGGAAGGGCACGACATCTCGATAGACGGGTTCACGGGCGAGGTCTTTCTCGGCAAGATCAAGACGATCCCCAGCGAAGTGGTGCAGGTGCTGGTCGCGAAGACCCTCGCCCCTCGGGATGCCCCCATCTACCAACGCTACGCGCGCTTCATGGAGTGGGTCGACGGGGCGCGGCGGCTCGGCGTGCGCGCCAACGCGGACCAGCCCGACCAGGGCGCCAACGCGCTCGCCTTCGGGGCCGAGGGCGTGGGCCTCTGCCGCACCGAGCACATGTTCTTCGGCGAGGGCAAGATCGGCCCCATGCGCGAGACCATCCTCGCCGGCACGGCGAAGGAGCGGCGCGCCGCGCTCGCGAAGCTGCTCCCCCTCCAGCGCGCCGACTTCGCGGGCATCTTCCGGGTCATGAACGGCCGCCCGGTGACGATTCGGACGCTGGATCCACCGTTGCACGAGTTTCTGCCGCACGACGAGGCGGGGCAGCGCGAGGTCGCCGCCGCGCTCGGCGTTCCCTTCGAACGCGTGCGCGAGCGCGTCGAAGCGCTGCACGAGTTCAACCCCATGCTCGGTTTCCGCGGCTGCCGTCTCGGCATCATCTATCCCGAGATCACCGAGATGCAGGCGCGGGCGATCTTCGAGGCGGCGGCCGACGTGCGCCAGGCGGGCGTCGCGGTCGCGCCCGAGATCATGATCCCGCTGGTCGGGCACGTGAAGGAGCTGGCCCTCCAGGCCGGGGTCGTGCGCCGCGTCGCGGAGGAGGTGATGCGGGAGAAGGGCACGCGACTCCGCTACCTGGTCGGGACCATGATCGAGATCCCCCGCGGCGCGCTCACCGCGGACGAGATCGCGGGCGTGGCCGAGTTCTTCTCCTTCGGCACCAACGACTTGACGCAGACGACGCTCGGCGTGTCGCGCGACGACGCCGGCCGCTTTCTCGTCCCCTACGTCGACAGGCTCGAGATCTACGGGAAGGACCCGTTCGAGTCGATCGATCGCGACGGCGTGGGCGCGCTCATGCGCATGGCGAGCGAGAGGGGGCGCACGCGGCGCCCGAAGCTCAAGCTCGGCATCTGCGGCGAGCACGGCGGCGATCCGGCGAGCGTTCGCTTCTGCCACGAGATCGGCCTCGACTACGTCTCCTGCTCGCCCTTCCGCGTGCCCATCGCCCGGCTCGCGGCGGCGCGGGCGGCGCTCGGTGCTTGAAAGCACCCGCGGTCTCCCGGCAGGCTAAAGCCGACCCCGACTCCGACCGATGATGAGTCGGGCCAGGTGTGCCGACGGGCCACCCGGGTTCAGGAGGCGTGTCCGTGGCGAGGCAGATGCAGGCGCGATTGTTCGGGGTCCTCGGCGACCCGGTCGACCATTCGCTCTCCCCGGCGATGCACAACGCCGCGTTCGCCGCCGCCGGCCTGCCCCACGTCTACCTGCGCTACCGGGTGCCGGCCGCCCTCCTGCCCGCCGCCGTGCGGGAGGCCAAGGCACTCCGCATGGGCGGGCTGAACCTGACGGTCCCGCTCAAGGAGGCCGTCCTCCCCCTCCTCGACGCCGTCACGCGCGAGGCGGAGCGCATCGGCGCGGTGAACACCATCCTCTTCGCCGCGGGCGGGCGGACGGTGGGCGACAACACGGACGGCCGCGGCTTCCTCGCCGCACTGCGCGGGAGAGTGCGCCTGCGCGGCGCCCGTGCCCTGATCATCGGCGCGGGGGGCTCGGCGCGCGCCGTGGGGGCGGCGCTCTGCCAGGGGGGCACGGCGCGGATCACGATCGCGAACCGCACCCCGGCGCGCGGCGAGCGGCTCGCGGAGCGTCTGGGCCGCCTCGGGGCCGGGGCGACCGCCGCCGTCCCGCTCGCGGCGCTGGAGCGCGGCCAGGTGCTCGAGGACGTGACCCTGGTGGTGAACGCGACGCCACTCGGCCTCGCGGGGAGCGGCCCGCGCTTGCGCTACGTTGCCGCGCCGCGGGGCTGCCTGTTCGTGGACCTGGTGTACGCCGCGCGCCCGACGCCCTTCCTGGCCGGTGCCGCGCGCGCCGGCCGGCCGACGCTCGGCGGCGCCCACATGCTGCTCCACCAGGGCGCGCTCGCCTTCGAGGCCTGGACCGGCCGCCGCGCGCCGCGCGCCGTGATGGCCCGCGCGCTGCGCGCCGCGGGACTCGCGTTGACTCTGCTGCCGGGCGCCGCTACGGTCGCCGGGCGCCGCCCTCCGACACGATGAGCTCCCGTCTCGGAGAGGCCCTGCAGAAGCGCGGCGACCTGACCCCCGAGCAGGTGACGCACGCCGCCGAGCAGCAGCGGGAGCACGGCGGCGCACTCTCCACCCACCTGGTCCGGCTCGGCTTCGTGACCGAGGAGAAGCTCCTCTCCTACCTCGAGCGCGAGTACCGCCTGCCGGTCGTCGATCCCCTCTCGCTCGACATCCCGCGCGAGGTGCTGGGCATCGTGCCGCAGGTCCTGGTGACGAAGCACCACCTGATCCCCACCAGCCTGGTCCGCTCGACGCTCACCCTGGCCATGGCCGACCCCTCCAACCTGACGGCCATCAACGAGGTCAAGTTCCTGACCGGCTACGACGTCAAGGTCGCGGTCGCCGCGCCCACCGTCATCCAGCACGCCATCGAGCGCTACTACGACCGCCAGACGGACTACGACGAGGTGCTCTCGCTGCTCGGGAACGACTCGCTCGAGCTCCTCCACGGCGAAGCCGAGATCGACCTGAAGGAGCTCGAGCGCGCCACCGAGGAGGCGCCCGTCGTCCGGCTGGTGAACGCGCTCCTGACCGACGCCATCCGCAAGCGCGCGAGCGACGTCCACGTCGAGCCGTACGAGAAGATGCTGCGCGTCCGCTTCCGCATCGACGGCGTGCTCTACGAGATCATGCAGCCGCCGCTCAGGCTGAAGAACGCGCTCACCTCGCGCATCAAGGTGATGGCGCAGCTCGACATCGCCGAGCGCCGCCTGCCCCAGGACGGCCGCATCAAGATGAAGCTCGCCGGCAACAAGGAGATGGACTTCCGCGTCTCCGTCCTGCCCACCATGTTCGGCGAGAAGGTGGTGCTCCGCCTGCTCGACAAATCGAACCTCCAGCTCGACATGACCAAGCTCGGCTTCGAGGAGCGGGCGCTCAAGCACTTCAAGGACGCCATCTACAAGCCGTTCGGCATGGTGCTGGTGACCGGGCCGACCGGCAGCGGCAAGACCACCACGCTCTACTCGGCGCTCGCCGAGCTCAACAAGGTGAGCACCAACATCTCGACCGCCGAGGACCCGATCGAGTTCAACCTGGTGGGCATCAACCAGGTGCAGATGCACGACGAGATCGGCCTCAACTTCGCGGCCGCGCTGCGCGCTTTCCTGCGCCAGGATCCCGACGTCATCATGGTGGGCGAGATCCGCGACTTCGAGACGGCCGAGATCGGCGTCAAGGCCGCGCTCACCGGCCACCTCGTGCTCTCGACGTTGCACACCAACGACGCGCCCTCGACCGTGAACCGCCTCCTCAACATGGGGGTCGAGCCCTTCCTGGTGGCGAGCTCGATCAACCTGATCATGGCGCAGCGCCTGGCGCGCGTGATCTGCGCCCAGTGCAAGGAGGAGCACCCGGTGGCGCCCGAGGTGCTGCGCGAGCTCGGCTGGACCGGCGACCCGTTCATGGCCTACCGCGGCGCCGGGTGCACGGCCTGCGGCGGCACCACCTACCGGGGCCGCATCGCGCTCTACGAGGTCATGCCGATGGGGGACGAGCTGCGCGAGCAGATCCTGGCCGGCGCGACCGCGCTCGACTTGAAGCGCGCCGCGGTCGGGGCCGGGATGAAGAGCCTCCGGCAGAGCGGCCTCTCCAAGGTGGCGGACGGCATGACCACCATCGAGGAGATCCTGCGCGTCACGATGGCCGACTAGCGCGCGTACGATTTTGTTCCACCGGCGTTTCGCGCCGCGACGCCCCGCCACAAAGCTGACGCCCCGAGCGGGCGCACGGCGTGCCCGGATGAGGGGTAGCAGGTGGCACGCCCCCTGCTTTCCCGAGCGCCATGCCATCCATCGAGGCCTTCCTGCGCGAGATGATCGAGCGGGGGGCGTCGGACCTCCATCTCACCACGAACAGTCCGCCGATGATCCGCCTGCACGGCGAGCTGGTCGCCCTGGCCCATCCGCCGCTCAGCAGCACCGATACCAAGAACCTGTCCTACAGCCTCCTCACCGAGGCCCAGAAGAAGAAATTCGAGGAGGAGAGCGAGCTCGACTTCTCGTTCGGCATCAAGGGGGTGAGCCGCTTCCGCGGCAACCTCTATCTCCAGAAGGGCGCGGTGGGCGGGGCCTACCGCATGATCCCGCACCAGACGCCGCAGCTTCAGACCCTCGGCCTCCCGCCGTCGGTGCCGGAGCTCACCGGCCTGCCGCGCGGGCTCGTCCTGGTCACCGGTCCGACCGGCAGCGGCAAGAGCACCACGCTCGCCGCCATGGTCGACAAGATCAACCGCGAGCGGCACGAGCACATCGTCACGGTCGAGGACCCGATCGAGTTCGTGCACGAGCACAAGAGCTGCCTGGTGAACCAGCGCGAGGTTTTCTCCGACACGCAGAGCTTCACGCAGTCGCTCAAGCACGTGCTGCGCCAGGACCCGGACATCGTGCTGATCGGCGAGATGCGCGACCTCGAGACCATCGAGGCGGCCCTGGTGGTCGCGGAGACCGGCCACCTGGTGTTCTCGACCCTGCACACCAACTCCGCGGTGCAGACCATCAACCGCATCATCGACGTCTTCCCGCCGCACCAGCAGTCGCAGGTGCGCGCGCAGCTCTCGCTCGTGCTCCAGGGCGCGATCTCGCAGCAGCTCATCGCGCGGCGGGACGGGCGCGGCCGGGTGCTGGCCGCCGAGGTCATGATCCCCAACGCCGCCATCCGCAACCTGATCCGCGAGGAGAAGGTGCATCAGATCTACTCGCAGATGCAGGTCGGCCAGTCGAAGTTCGGCATGCAGACCATGAGCCAGGCGCTCATCGGCCTGGTGCAGCGGAACCTCATCACGCCCGACGAGGCGGTCGCTAACGCCACCGAGGCCGACGAGGTCCGCATGATGCTCGGGCAGCAGACGGCGCGGCGCGTCGGCTGAGGGAGGGGAGAATGGCAGTCTACCGCTGGCAGGGCGTGTCGCCCAAGGGCGAGACGCTCAAGGGGGAGATGGAAGCGAGCAGCCGCGAGGCGGTGATCATCCGCCTGCGCAGCCAGCGCATCCAGCCGCAGCCCTCGCGCATCAAGGAGAAGGGCAAGGGGTTCGACGTCGACATCAACGTCCCCAGCTTCGGCTCCCCGGTGAAGGCGCGCGACATCGTGGTGTTCACGCGGCAGTTCGCCACCATGATCGACGCCGGCCTGCCCATCGTGCAGTGCCTCTCCATCCTCGCTGCGCAGACCGACTCGAAACCCTTCCGGCGCGCCATCGGCACGGTCAAGGACGACGTCGAGAGCGGCACCACGCTCGCCGAGGCGATCCGCAAGCACAGCAAGATCTTCTCCGACCTCTACACCCACATGGTGCAGGCCGGCGAGGTCGGCGGCATCCTCGACACGATCCTCGTCCGCCTCGCGAACTACCTCGAGAAGGCGGTCAAGCTGAAGAGCAAGATCAAGGGCGCGATGATCTACCCGGCGTGCATCGTGACGGCGGCGGTCCTCGTCACCGCGGTCCTGCTCATCTGGGTGATCCCGGTCTTCGCCGAGGTGTTCGAGAGCTTCGGGCACGCGCTGCCCGCGCCCACCCAGTTCGTCATCAACCTCTCGCACTTCACCATCGACCACGTCTGGTTCCTGGCGGCGATCCCGATCGTCGCCGGGCTCGCCATCCGCTACGCCTACAAGACCGAGCAGGGCCACGTGGCGATCGACCGCTTCCTGCTGCGCGTGCCGATCTTCGGGCCCCTCATCCGGAAGTCCGCCGTGGCGCGCTTCACGCGCACCCTCGGCACGCTCGTCTCCTCGGGCGTGCCCATCCTCGACGCGCTCACCATCACGGCGCGCACGGCGGGCAACAAGGTGGTCGAGTACGCGATCATGAACGCGCGCCAGAGCATCTCCAACGGGCAGACGATCGCCGACCCGCTCATCGAGAGCAAGGTCTTCCCGCCCATGGTGTGCCAGATGATCAGCGTCGGCGAGACCACCGGCGCGCTCGACACCATGCTGCAGAAGATCGCCGACTTCTACGAGGATGAGGTCGACAACATGGTGAACAACCTGATGTCTCTCCTCGAGCCGGCGGTGATCCTCTTCCTCGGCGTGGTGATCGGCGGCCTGGTCATCTCCATGTACCTGCCCATCTTCAAGCTGGGCGCGGTCATGGACGGATGACGCGCTACCGTCCCGACGGGGCCGTGCACGGGCAGGACGCCTGCCGCCCGCGCACCCGGGCGTGACGAGGCACGGGTCCGTCCCCCGCTTCGTTTCGTCCGACCTCGAGTTTGACCCATCCGGGAGGCCGGGCTAACCGTGCCCGCGGTGCTGTCCAGCATGTCGCCGCTTCCCATGCGCGCCGAGGACGGCGGCTGGCTCGTGCTGAGCCTCGCCTTCGCGCTCGGCGCCTGCATCGGGAGTTTCCTCAACGTCTGCATCTACCGCCTCCCCCAGGACGAATCGGTGCTGCGGCCGGCATCGCGCTGCCCGGGCTGCGGTACACCGATCGCGTGGCGTGACAACATTCCCCTCCTCTCCTGGTTCCTCCTCGGCGCCCGCTGCCGCGCCTGCCGCGCCTCGATCCCGGCACGCTATCCCCTGGTCGAGGCGGCGACCGGGGCGCTCGCGGTGCTGGCGCTCGTCGCTTTCGGCCCGAGCCCGGCGGCGGCAGTCGCCTTCCTCTTCACCGCGGCGCTCCTCCTCATCACCTTCGTCGACCTCGATCACCGCTTCATCCCCGACGAGGTGAGCCTGCCGGGCATCGTGGTGGGGCTCGGCGCCGCGTTCCTCCCGGGCGGCATCGGGCCGCTCGACGCGCTCGCCGGCGCCATCCTGGGCGGCGGCGTCCTGTGGGCCGTCGCCTGGACCTACGAGCGCCTGACCGGCGTCGAGGGCATGGGCTTCGGCGACGTCAAGCTGCTCGCCATGATCGGCGCCTTCCTCGGCTGGCAAGCGATCCCGGCCGTGCTCGTGGTCTCCTCGCTCACCGGCTCGCTCGCCGGCATCGCGGTCCTCTTCACGGGCCGCGGCCGCCGGCGCATGCGGCGCGTGGCGCGCCGCCTCGGCGCGGGCGCCGTGCTGCCCTTCGTGCGGCGCGCCGCGCGACGCACGGAGATCCCCTTCGGCCCCTTCCTCGCGCTGGGCGCCGTGCTCGCGCTCTACCACCCGTCCGTCACCCTGCCCTGGCGCCTGGGATAGGCTCGGCGAGCGGCTCGGGGTGAGGAGGCGGTTCCGCTCCAGCTGCCGGGGGTCTTGCGTCAGCCGGCGGCGCCGGGTAGCAGGCGAGTGCCGCACGCGTCGTCCCGCCCGCCGGCGTGCCGCGGAGGAGGCGGGATACGCAGCGCGCACACGGCTTCACGCTGCTCGAGGCGGTGGTCGGTCTCGGCCTGGCCATGGTGCTCGCGGGCGTGGGCGTCGTCCGGCTCGTCGCTCTGCTGCAGACGGCGCGGCTCGCCGGCGCGGCACGCGAGGTGGCGACCGCGCTCAGGCTCGCGCGCGGCGCCGCGCTCTCGGGCGACGCTTCCATCGAGGTCCGCTTCGATGCGGCGCGCGCGCTGTGCGAGACGCGCGACCGGGCGGGCGCGTTGCTCTCGACGCGCTGGCTGCCCCCGGGTGTCGGCTTCGCGGCCCTCCCCGCGCGCAGCCGCGTCCTCTTCGGCGGGCTCGGCAGCGCCGAGAACGCCACCATCACGCTCGCGGCGGGCGCGCGGACGCGCAGCGTGATCGTGAACCAGCGTGGCCGCGTGAGGGTCCAGTGAGCAGGCGGGCGACGGCGCGCCGGCCGCGCGCCGGCTTCTCCGTGGTCGAGGCGCTCGTCGGCGCAGCGCTCGCTGCCATCGCGCTCGCCGGGCTGGCCGCGGTCGCGGGGCTCGCGACGGCGAGCCTGCGCCTCGCGCGCGACACCGGCACCGCGCTCGCGCTGGCGACCGAGCGGCTCGAGGCCCTGCGCGTCGGACCGCGCGCCGACGGCGCGGACAGCCAGGTGGCGCCGGACGGCACGCGCTTTCAACGGAGCTGGAGCCGCGACGGCGGGCGTGGCATGCCGGTGCGCCTCGGCGCGCGCATCGCGTGGGGCCGGCACGCGCTCGAGCTCGAGACGGAGGCGTTCCCGTGAGGCGGCGGCGCCACGCGCGCGCCACCAGCCTGGTCGAGCTGCTGGTCGGAACGGCGCTCGCCCTGGTCGTGCTCTCCGCCCTGACGGCGGCGGTCGGGACGGGCGCGCGCCTGCTGCTCGCGTGCGGCGCCCGCGGCGAGGCGGAGGACACCGCCCAGCTCGCGCTCGAGGCGCTCACCTTCGACGTACGGCGCGCGGGGTGGGATCCGGCCGCCAGCGGTCTCGTGGCCGTGCGCGAGGCCGACGCCGATCGGCTCGTCCTCGCCGCCGACCTGGACGGCGACGGTGCGGTCGACGACACCTCGGAGGAGACCACGGCGTACGTCTGCCTCGCGAGCGCGTCGCGTCTCTCGCGCCTCGTCGGCCGCCAGTCGATGCCGCTCGCCGACGGCGTGACCGGCTGCGGCTTCCGCTACCTCGACCGGGACGGGGCGCCGATGGCGATCCCGGCGGGCGGACTCGGGCCGGCGGCGCGCGCGCGCATCGCCGCGGTCGCGCTCGACCTCGTGCTGCTGCCGAACGGGCTC
>Ga0209474_10000627_pt1 | contig 37699 bp, 34 predicted proteins | sample GraSoiAngelo_145_FD_185902 | JGI IMG/M metagenome (GOLD analysis project Ga0209474, IMG submission 185902) | Grasslands soil microbial communities from the Angelo Coastal Reserve, California, USA - 14_1009_05_20cm (SPAdes) (version 2) | ecosystem: Environmental > Terrestrial > Soil > Grasslands...
GCCACATGCACCGTGGAGCCCACGCGGACCGCGCGCGAGTAGCCGACGACCGGCTCCCACGGCGCCCCACTCGAGATGTTTTGCCGTCGCATGTCAGCGTAACGCCGGCGCTTGGTTCTGCGTTTCGTGCGCCACGGTGTTCTTGCCGGTCTGCTTGGCTTGGTACATGAGGCGGTCCGCGGCCGCGAGCAGCGCATCCACCGACTCGGGCGGCACCAGGAACGTCGCGACCCCGATGCTCGCCGTGATGCGCCAGCCGTGCGCCGGCACCACCGCAGACAGCGCCTGGCGCAGCTTCTCCGCGGTCAGCCGCGCGGCCGCCGCCCCGGCCTCGGGCAACAGCACCACGAACTGGTCGCCGCCGATCCGCGCCACCACGTCACTCGCCCGCAACACCCCCGTCAGCCCGCGGGCCACCGAGCGCAACACGGCATCGCCCGCCTCGTGGCCGAGGCGGAAGTTCACGAGCTTGAACTCGTCGAGATCGATGTAGACGACCGAGAACGCGTGCGGGTAGCGTCGGGCCCGCGCGATCTCGGCTTCGGCGAGCTCGTAGAAGGCGCGGAGATTGGCGACGCCCGTGCGCTGGTCGGCCCGCCCCTGGTCCCGCTCCCGCGCCGCGGCCTCGCGCAACCGGGCCACGATGTCCGCGACGAGGGCCAGCGCCCCGAGCCGCAGCACGCCGTTCCAGTAGGGAATCGACCAGTGCGCGTAGGCGCCGTGCGTGAGGGCGTCGGAGAGGAGCCAGGCGATCGCGCCGGCGCAGGCCACGCCTAACGCGGGACCGCGACCTGCGTACCACGCCACCAGCGCCACCGGGGCGAGATAGAAGAGGAGAGGAGTGAGCTCGGGACCCGTGGCGAAGTCGACGTAGCCCAGCGCCGCCACGGCGACGAGCCCGGCGACTACAACGATCCACGGCGGCCTGTGGGCGAGCCAGGCGGCCAGGCCTCCACCGATAGGACGGGTGATGCCTACCCCCACGCGCGTCGGTCGGTCGGAAGATAACCCCCGGAGCCCGGCGACGGGCGACGGGAGTGGAGCGACCGTGCTAGCACAGGGCCATCTGGTCGGGCGGGCCCGCGGGATAGCTCAGCCGCCCGCCCGGACGCACCTGGGCGTGCGCCGACAGCCGATGCGGGTCCAGCCGCGCGGCACCGAGGATGTGGCTCACGTCCTCGCCCCGAGCGACCAACGCGTCGGCGATCAGCTGGCGGTGACAGCGCCAGGGCACGGCTTCCGCACACAGGACCGCCGTGGGTCGGGCCCGCGCGAGCTCCCGCAGCCGCGTCAACGCCTCCTCGAACCCGGACGTCTCCATGTAGTCCGCGTAGCCGCGGAAGCTGGCGCTGCGCCACGCGGTGTTGGTCGAGTCCCGTCGCGCCGTCCGGCGCCCACCGAGCTCGGGTTCGTGATGGTAGGCGACGCCGACCGCTGCGAGCGCGGCGGCGAGCGCATCGCGGGCGAAGTGCGGGTGGCGACGCGACGCCGGATATCGCCGCACGTCCACCACTTGAGTGACCCGATGGACCGCGAGCAGGTCCAGAAACTCTCCGAGCTCCCGAGTCGAGTGCCCGATCGTGTAGATCACAGCGAGAAACAAAATGCAACGGTGGGGCTGGTGGCAACCCGTGGGACGAGCGAACTTGACGATGCATCAAGCAAGGAGGATTGCATGACTGAGAAGGAGCAGTTCCTGACCCAGCTGGAGAAAGAGCTCCCGACCACGATGCGGGTGCTCAAGGCGTACCCGGCTGCGAAGGCAGACCTGAAGCCGCACGCCAAGTGTAAGTCCGCGAGAGAGCTCGCGTGGATGTTCGTGACGGAGCAAAAGGCGAGTGAGCAGGCGTTGGACGGCGGGATCGAGTTCGGCAAGATGCCCAAGGCTCCGGCGACGTTGACGGAGGTGGTCGCGGTGTACGAGCAGTCTTCCAAAGCGTTCGTGGACCGTATCCGCAAGACACCCGACACGGAGCTCAATAAGACCGTGAAGTTCTTCGTGGCGCCGAAGCAGATGGGTGATGTGCGCAAGATGGACCTGTTGTGGTTCATGCTGATGGACCAGGTGCACCACCGCGGTCAGTTCACCATCTATCTCCGCATGGCCGATGGCAAGGTCCCGTCGATCTACGGGCCGTCGGCGGACGAGCCTTGGATGTAGCACGTAGCCGGCCGGGGCCCCGCTTCGCGACAAAACGACGCAGTCGCTACGCGGGGCCCCGGGCCGGCTACGACTAGAGATTCGGCAGTCAGAACCGGATAGATCGCGGCACGGCAACGCGCTAAGTTCTCCAGCGTGGGCCGTGCCGCTGTTGTTTCCGACCTGACACCCGAGCGCCGCTGGCGCATCGTCCTGGCGCGCGATCGCCGCTACGACGGCGCGTTCGTCTATGCCGTGCACTCGACAGGAATCTATTGCCGCCCGTCCTGTCCCAGCCGGCGTCCGCGACGCGCGCAGGTCGCGTTCTTCCCGGTCCCGGAAGCAGCCGAGCTGGCGGGGTTCCGGCCCTGCCGCCGCTGCCGGCCGGGCGAGGCAGCGGCGCCGGATCCCGGGGTGCCGCTGGTGCGCACCGTGTGCCGGCTGATCGACGCGCACCCGGACCGGCCCGCGAGTCTCGCCGCCCTGAGCGCCCAGGCCGGGGTGACGTCTCATCGGCTACTGCACACCTTCCAGCGGGTGCTAGGCATCAGCCCGCGCCAGTACCGCGACGCGCGCCGGGTCGACCGCTTCAAGACGGAGCTCCGTTCACGGGGTCGCGTGAGTCCGGCGTTGTACGAAGCGGGGTACGGCTCGACCAGCCGCGTATACGAGAAGGCGCACGCGCAGCTCGGGATGACGCCCGCGACCTACAGCCGCGGCGCACCGGGCACGCGCATCGCCTTCACCATCGTCCCCTGCGGCCTCGGCCGGCTGCTCGTGGCGGCGACGCCGCGCGGGATCTGCCGCGTCAGCTTGGGGAGTGGCGCGGACGACCTCGAGGCGGGGCTCGCCGCCGAGTTCCCCGCCGCCCAGCTGCGCCGCGATCGCGGCGCGCTGGCCGCGACGGTCGCTGCCCTGCTGCGCTACCTGGACGGGCGTGCGGAGCCGCTCGACCTGCCGCTGGACGTGCGCGCCACGGCGTTCCAGCGGCGCGTGTGGGAAGCGTTGCGCCGCATCCCCTACGGCACCACACGTTCCTACACCGACATCGCACGGGCCATCGGCAAGCCGTCCGCCACTCGCGCCGTGGCGCGGGCCTGCGCCACGAACCCCGCAGCGCTCGTCATCCCCTGCCACCGGGTCGTGCGAGCGGACGGCGGCCTCGGCGGCTACCGCTGGGGGGTCGCGCGCAAGCGGGCGCTGTTGGAACAGGAGCGGGCCGGCACGGTCAAGTAGCGGTCGCGGAGACTTGTTGCCCGCTTGAGGGGCGACGTCTACGTTCCCCCGATGACGCTCTCCTCCCCGGTGTTCCGGGCCGTCGCGACCTGCGTGGTGCCCGAGGCCTCCCGGTTCGACGCCGCACAGTGGGATGAGATGGCAGCCATCGTCGCCCGGGCCATCGCCGCCCGTCCGCGCGTCATGCAGCGCCAGCTCGCCCTGTTTCTCATCCTCCTCGAATGGTTTCCACTGGTTCGCTACGGCCGCCGGCTCTCCCGACTCGGTCCCGCACGACGGACGAAATTCCTCGATCGACTGCAGCGCAGCCGTTTGCTGCTCTTGCGGCGCGGATTCTGGGGCGTGCGAACCCTCGTCTTGATGGGATACTACGGGCGCCCCGCCGCCGCGGCGGAGATCGGCTATCGGGCCGACGCGCGCGGCTGGGAGGCGAGGCGGTGAGCACCTCGCGGTCTTACGACATCGTCATCATCGGCTCGGGGGCGGGCGGCGGCACCGTAGCCCAGGAGCTCGCTCCCCTGGTGCGCGACGGCGTACGCATTCTCGTGCTCGAGAAGGGTCCGCGGTTCGCCGATCAGGAGTTCACCGGTCGCGAGCTCGAGATGGCGGACGCGCTGTACCAGGACGGCGGCGCGTTCCTGACGCGCGACGGCACGATGACCCTGGCGTTCGCGTCGGCGTACGGCGGCTCGACGGTCGTGTATACGGGGACCTCGCTGACGGCGCCGCAACGCGTCATCCGCGCCTGGGGCGTCCCGGGGCTCGAGCATGCCGACCTGACTCGACGCTCGGCGAAGTACGCCGAGCAGAACAACGTGCACGCGCTCGATGATCAGTTGATCAATGACAACAACCGGCTGTTCGTCGAGGGAGGACGGAAAGCCGGGTACCTGGTGGAGCAGTTCCCCGTCAACGTGAAAGGCTGTCGCGGCTCGAGCCTGTGTAATCTGGGCTGCCCCAACCAGGCGAAGCAGGGGACGAACCGGGTCCAGCTGCCGCGCGCCGAACGCGCGGGCGTGGAAGTCGTCACCCGCGCCGAGGTGTTACGCATCGAACCGGATCGAACCCTCACCGTCCGGGTCAGTCAGAAGGCCGCCGGCACCAAGGGCGCGCCTTCCGAGTGGGCGCCGGGCGACTACGCCGTGCGAGCTCGGATCGTCGTAGCGGCCGCCGGAGCCATCGGTACTTCGGCCCTGTTGCTGCGCTCCCCGCTCCCTGCTCCCCGCTCCCTCGGCCACGGCTTCACCTGCCACCCGGCGCTGATCCTGGTCGCGGAGCATCCGCGCCCGATCACGAACGACGTGGGACACCCCAAGAGCTACTTCGTCGACCATGGCGCGTCGGAGCGCTTCGTGCTCGAGACCTGCATGTACTTTCCGTTCGTCACCGCGAAGAGCCTGACGGGCTTCGGGGCGACACACAGCGCCATCATGCACGCGCTCCCGCGGCTCCAGATGATCCTGATCCTGGCGTGCGACCACGTCGCCTCGGGCAATCGCATCGCGGTGAGTCGGACGGGGAGCCCGATCGTGCACTACCGCTTTACGCCCGAGACCATCGACGGCCTGGTGCGGGGGACCCGCGCAGCGGCCCGCATCTTCTTCGCCGCCGGGGCGCGACGCGTGCATGCGCCCGCCGACCCGCCGCTCCTCGAGATCGCCGACGCCGATCGTCTCGAAGAACGCGTGACCGCCAGCTCCTTCCGGCCCGGCATGTTGGCCGTCTCCGCCGCGCACCTCATGGGTGGCTGCGGAATGGGACGGACCGCAGCCGACTCCGTGACCGACGCCTGGGGACGCGTACACGGTCTCCCCTGGCTCCGGGTGGCGGACGCGAGCCTCTTTCCCGACTCGCTCGAGATCAACCCCTACCTGACGATCATGGGCCTCGCGGACCGCGTGGCCGAGGGGGTCCGGCGGGATCTGGCGGTCGTCCGTGACTGACCGAGTGGATGTCCTCGTGGTGGGCGGCGGGCCGGCGGGGCTCGCAACCTCGCAGCAGTTGTCACAGCACCGGGTGCCTCACCGCGTCCTCGAGCGCGGCGACGACGTCGGATACACATGGGCCAACCTGTACGACAGCCTCACGCTCCACACCGGGAAGCACATGTCGGGCCTCCCCGGCATGCCGCTCCCCCGCTCCGCCCCACTGTTCGTGCCACGAGAGGAGTTCTTGCACTATCTGCGGCGCTACGCTCGCGCCTTCGACCTACCGGTCGACACGGGGCGCCACGTCGAGCGGATGACGCGGACGGACGGCACCTGGACGGTCAGTACGAGCCGCGGCGTGCTCACGGCGCGGGGCGTGGTGGTCGCCACGGGGATCGTGGCCAACCCCAAGACGCCGCATTTCCCTGGGCAGGACCGTTTCGCGGGTCGGATCGCGCACAGCGTGGCGTACCGGCGCCCCGACGGATACGCCGGTCGCCGAGTACTCGTGGTCGGAGTCGGAAACTCGGGGGCGGAAATCGCGAGCGAGCTCGCGCGCGCCGGCGGCAAGGTGACAATCGCGGTGCGGTCGGGCGCGAACGTCGTGCCGTTGACGCTCCTGGGACTGCCGATCCAGTACGTGGCCCATTGGGTGCGGAAGCTGCCGCGGCGGGTGCAGGAACGGGCGATCGCGCTGGTGCAGCTCTTGACCCGGCTCCGGCGTGGGAGGCCGGTGCTCCCTCGCCCGGCGCACAGCCCCCTGGACGAGATCCCCATCATCGGCTTCCACCTCGTAGACGCGATTGCGCAGGGCTTGATCGACGTGCGCGTGGGCGTCGCCGAGCTGACGGCCGAGGGCGCGCGCTTCACGGACGGCACGGCGGGGCGGTTCGACGAGATCATCCTCGCCACTGGGTTCGGAGCAGCGCTCGGGTCCCTCGGTGGCCTGGTCCAAGTCGACGCCAAGGGCTTCGCGCGGCGCCGCGACCGGGTGGTGAGCGTGGATCAGCCGGGTCTGTACGTCGTAGGACACAACTACGACGCCACAGGTGGTCTATACAACATCAGCCGGGACGCGCGCCTCGCGGCCCGGCTGATCGCGGGAGAGCTGAAGCCCCGCTAAGGCGTTTCGAACTCCACCATCATGACGGGTGGCGGCAGCTCCTCGCCCTCGACCTCGAACTCGATACGGATGGCGTCGAGCGTCAGCGGGTTGGTGCTGTCGACCAGGCCTCGGCCTTCCGCCTTGACGGTCTTGCCGGCGGTGAGCGCGTCCTGGACCGCGGGGAGCCCGGTGACGTGATCGTCCCGGTCGCCTTCGCGCCCATCGAACTCCGTCCCGGCGACGATGCGGATGATGGTGCCGTCCTTGAGCGTCACGGTCTGCGCCGTCAAGTCCACCGATTGGACCACGCCCTCGAACTCGCCGACCCCCTCGAGCTCCGGGTTCTCTTGTTTGAGCTGCGTCGCGCCGTCGCTCAGGCGTAGCTCCAGACTCACACCGAGCACCTTGAGGAACCCGTCCGGCGGGGGAGTCGGGTTGGTGACCAGATTGGCGGCGGCGATGTTGAGCTTGATGACCGAATGGCTATTTCCCTCATCGAGCTTTAGGTCGGCCGCGAGGAAGGTGCCATCGTCGGGCCCCTGCGGCGTGGCGCGCGGCTGCCGCGACGCCGTCAGCGTCGGGTTGTGCCCGGCGGCGATGTCCGCCTGGACCAGCGCGACGAAATCGGCCAGCGTCAGGGCGCTCTGGGCCGCGTCGTCACCCCGATCGCCGTGCCGAATCATCGTGGTCCCGTTCGCGGCGATCTGGAGGCCGCCGACCTCCAGGGTGAACGTCGCGGTGCCCGTCGCGGATGTGACGGCGGTGACGCGACTGCGGATCTGCTCCGGGCGCGTCATCTCGCTCGATTGCTCGAGCTCGACGCGACGCGCCACCAGCGTACCGGGAATCACCCGCACCTCGACGCGCGTGGGTCCGGTCTGCAGCAAGCTCTGGGCATCGGGCAGTGAGACGGTACGGGAGAACTGAATCGAGTTGGAGCCAGGACCGCTGGGCGAATGATCGCAGGCGGCGGCGAACAGCGTCAAGAAAAGGGTCGTGCATGCCCCGATCGCCGATCTAGGGCGGCGAAGACTCGGCAGCGGCATAGGGCGTCTCCTCAGTGTTGGGTGGAGCGGCTTACTCCTAAAGACCGCCGGAAAATCGTCGCGGTAACACAGCAAGCGATCGCGCTCGACCCGGGTCGTTGCGAGGTGAGACGTCGGCTACGGGGATTGGGCCCGTTACATTGCCAATTACATGACGGGCAATCTCCAACTGGACGATCGGCTCGGCGACTTCACGGCCGACAGGCGCATCCTGACTCTGACGGGCATGGCCGCCCTGATCGGAGTGATCAGCGCCTTCGTCGCCCTAGCGCTGCTGCGGCTCATCGGGTTCTTCACCCACCTGTTCTATTACCACGCGATCGACAGTCGCCTCGTCTCGCCGGCCGACAACCGCCTGGGTGTCTGGGCGCTGTTGGTGCCCATCGTCGGAGGCCTCATCGTCGGACTCATGGCGCGGTACGGCTCCGAGCGGATCCGGGGTCACGGCATCCCGGAGGCGCTCGAGGCGATCCTCATCGGGCAGAGCCGCATGTCCGCCCGGGTTGCCGTGCTCAAGCCGCTGTCCTCCGCCATTTCCATCGGGACCGGCGGCCCGTTCGGCGCCGAGGGGCCGATCATCATGACGGGAGGGGCACTCGGCTCGCTATTCGGCCAGGCGTTCCATCTGTCGCCGGCGGAACGGAAGACCTTGCTCGTCGCGGGCGCCGCGGGTGGGATGGCCGCGGTGTTCGGCACGCCGCTGGCCGCGACGCTGCTCGCTGTGGAGCTGCTCTTGTTCGAGTGGAAGCCGCGCAGCTTCATCCCCGTGGCCTGCGCCGCGGCGGTCGCGGGCGCGTTGCGCGTGCCCCTGCTCGGCGCGGGACCCCTCTTTCCGGTGCCGCCACACGCCGCGTTGACCGCGGACGGGCTCGTCATCGCGCTCGCCCTCGGGATCGCCGCCGGCTTCGGATCGGGGCTGCTCACGTGGCTCGTGTATGCGTGCGAGGACCTGTTTCGCAAGGTTCCGATACACTGGATGTGGTGGCCCCTCCTGGGCGGCGCGGTGATCGGGCTTGGCGGTCTGCTCTATCCCCGCGCGCTGGGCGTCGGCTACGACACCATCCACGACCTCCTCACCGGGCAGCTCGTCGGCGTGGCGCTGGTCGGCTTGATGGTGACCAAGGCGGTGATCTGGGCCGTGGCCCTCGGATCGGGGACGTCGGGCGGCGTGCTCGCCCCGCTCCTCATCATGGGGGGCGCGCTCGGGGCGCTCGAGGCGCACTGGATCCCCTCGGGCGACCCCGGGCTCTGGGCCGCGCTCAGCATGGGCGCGATGATGGGCGGCACGATGCGCTCCCCGTTCACCGCCGTCGCGTTCATGGTGGAGCTCACGCACGACGTGAACGTGCTGCCGGGGCTCCTCGTCGCGTGTGTCGCCGCCGATGCCGTGACCGTGCTCCTCATGAAGCGCTCGATCCTCACCGAGAAGGTCGCGCGCCGCGGGTATCACGTGACCCGCGAGTACATCGCGAACCCCCTGCACCTCTTGCGGGTGCAAGACGTGATGGAGCCCCCGGTGCTACAAGTCGGCGATAGGCCTCCGGCCGTGAGCTATCCCGACGAGCTCCTCGATCATGCCTTGACCAAGATGCTCGAGCACGAAGTCGACCTCTTGCCGGTCGTGAACCGGAGCGAGCCCGAGCAGGTCGTGGGGTACGTGGCGCGCGACGGGATCTTGGCGGCGTGGGTGCAGTTCGCTCGTGACGAGGGGCGGCGCGAGCCGGGCTGGCTCGCGGCGCAATTCCGCAAGGTGCGCGACCGCCCGGCGAGTTAGCGGTTCCCCGCCCCTGTGGCCGCCTCGTTGCCGGCGCGGCGGAACTTCTGATACCAGCTCATCATGTAGAGCTGGGTCCGCATGAAGTTCGACGGTTTCGATCCCGTCCCGTGGTACTCCCCGTTGAAGCGCAGCAGCGTCGTGGGCACGCGGCGGATCTTGAGCGCCGCGAAGTACGCCTCGGTCTGTGGCATCGGCGTGCGCAGGTCGAGCTCCCCGGTCATCAGGAGCGTCGGCGTCGTGACCCGCCCCACGTACATCAGAGACGAGTGCGCCAGCCACGCGTCGGGCTTGTCCCAGAACGGCTGGCGGAAGAAGCTGAACGTGAATAAGGGGATATCGGTCTGCCCCGCCATGCCGATCCAGTCGGTCACCGGGCAGCGCACGGCCGCGGCGGCGAAGCGATTGGTGTGCCCGATCACCCAGCTCGACAGGACGCCGCCGCCCGAGCATCCCCCGACGTACATCCGCGTCGTGTCCACGAACCCGCGCCCGACCACGGCGTCCACGCCCGCCATCAGGTCGTCGTAGTCGGGGCCGGGATAGTTGTGGTCGATGCCGTTGGAGAACACGTCGCCGTAGCCCGTGCTGCCGCGCGGGTTCGTGTACAGCACCACGTAGCCGTTCGCGGCGAAGTTCTGGAACGCGTAGCTGAAGCCCACGTTGTACATCGCGAACGGGCCGCCGTGAATCTCCAGGATCAACGGGTACTTCTTGTTACCATCGAACGCCGGTGGCTTGACGACCCAGCCCTGCACGCGCGTCCCGCCGCTCGACGCGTACCAGACCTCCTCGACCTGGGCCAGCCGCTTGTTGGCCAGGACGTCGTCGTTCACGGCGGTGACGGGCGTGGCCTGTCCGCGCCGCAGATCGATGCGCACGACGTCGGGGCTGTGCCCGGGGTCGCTCCGCACCCCCGTGGCGACGAGCGTCCGCGCGAGCGACGCGAGCGAGACCACCTGCGCGCCCTGCGTCACGTCGCGCACGCCGCCCGACAGATCGGCGTAGCGGATGTTGATCGCGCCCCGGTCGGGCGCCGTGAAATACACTCCCTTGCCGTCCGGGGCCCAGCGCAGGTTGTCAGGATCGCGGTCCAGCTTGCGGGAGAGGTCCCGCATGCCTGACCCGTCGATCCCGACGGTCCACAGGTCCGCCGTGCGATGCGTCTGCTCCGAAGAGTCGGAGCCGGTGAACGCAATGGTGCGCCCGTCGGGCGACACCGTCGGGGACTCCCAGAATCCCGGCCGCGCGACGAGCGAACGGATCGCCCCACTCGCGACGTCCAGCGCGTAGATGCGCGATACCTGGTACTGCCGGTCCCAGGTGGTGTCCTGCAGGCCGTCGAACACGATCGTGCGGCCGTCGGGCGTCCAGTCGTAGCCCGCGCCGAACACCAGCCCGTCGAACCGCGCGCCCACGTTCCACCGGCCGCTCGTCAGGGCTCGTGCCGTTCCCCCGTCCGCGGGCACCGAGAAGAGGTGCGTGTAGCCCTGCCGCATGAATCCGACGCGGTCCTGGCGATAGTGCAGGTCGTCCACGACGCGCGGCGCGGCCGTCCACTTCGCGCCTTCCGGCGCCTTAGGTAGCGAGATGCTCCAGGCGGTCGAGTCGGGCACCACCATGACGAAGCTGATCGCCTTGCCGTCGGGCGACCACTTCGCGTCACCCGGCTTCTCCGCCACGCGCGTGATCTGGGACGACGCGCCTTCCGCGTCCATCCAGCGGACGAAGATCTGGGTGCCCTTAGGCTCGCCGTCCGCGAGGTAGAGGATACGCCGGCCGTCGGGCGACCAGCGCGCGTCCGACCCCTTTACCAGAAAGCGGTGGTGCGACCCGTCGACGCTCATGATCCACAGGGCCGATTCCCACTTGTCGTCGACCTTGTTCACCCAGCGGCGGGTGTAGACGATCTGCGCGCCGTCGGGGGAGATCTGCGGATCGGCGACCTGCTCCCAATCCAAATAGTGGTCGACAGTCAGCAGGGTGTCGGAAGCGGTTTCCTGGGCCGGCGCGGCCAGCGCGGCCCCCGCCAACAGCAACAGCCCCAGGCGTAACGAGCGAAGCATGGAATGTTCCTTGTGGACGGTGATCAGTACGTCAGGTCGAGGCGCGCGGTCCAATAGCGCGGCAACGGCTGCGTGAACAGGTCTTCGAACACGGCGCCTTCGGTGCCATGCGCGTTGACTTCGGGGTCGAGGCCTTTGTAGCTCGTCAGGGTCAGCAGATTGCGACCCGCCAAGGTGAAGGTCATCCCCGCCGCGCCGAGGTGACCAGCCCAGGTCGCGGGCGCGGTGAAGGCAACGGAGATCTCGCGCAGCTTGAGAAAGCTTGCGGATTCCACCCATCCAGCCGACGTGCCCGCTTGCCACGCCGCCAACGGCACCTGGTCTGCGAGAGGCGTGGAAGGATCGCTGGACGCCCGACAGCTGCCCCAGATGCACCGGGTCTCTTCCGTGCCGTTCAGCTGGCTATTCCCACCACGGTATTCCAGCAGCCCGGCGATCCGGAAGCGGCGACGCAGCGTGAGGGCGCTGCTCAGGGATGCTCCCTGCGTGGGGAAGGGTGTGCCGAGGAATCCGCGCCCGGCGGCGACATCCACCTCGTTAGGGGACACCAGCCCGTCCCCGTTCGCGTCCGCGTACCCGAGGATGGGATTCCCCGCGTAGCTGCCGAGTGGGAGACCAGATTCCGCGATCTGGAGCAGGCCGCCGCCACCGGTGAAGACAACGGTCGACACCAACCCCGACATCGCGACCCGGTTGCGATTCCCCCACGCCGACAGCCCCACGCTCCAGGCGACGTCCGGCCGCTCGACCAGGCTCGCTGCCAGAGACAACTCGATTCCCTTGTTGGTGACGGCGGCTGCGTCGAAGACGTCGAAGCCTCCGCCGGGCGTTCCCGGCAACACGAACACCGCCGCAACCACGTTCGATGTGCGCTTCCGGTAGATCGTTCCGCTGAACGAGACCCGGCCCTTGAGCAGCTCGGCATCCGCTCCAGCCTCGAGCTCGCGGCTGCGCTCAGGCCGGTGACCGACGAGCACCGCCTCGCGGCCTGCCGCGCCGTACGCCGCCCGGAGGCGCCAGCCGGTGAGGGGGAAGCCGCCGGAGGGGACGGGCCCCCGCCAGGACAGTCCCAGGCTCGGGTAGACGGTTGCCGGGTCGTCCACGTGGAATCGTGTGGTCGCGTCGCGCCGCAGGCCAGCCGTGACGAACAGCCGGTCCCGCCAGGCGACCTGTTGTTGCAGCACGAGGCCGAAGGTGGACGTGACCGCGCGCAGCCGCTGCTCACGGATACTGAACGCACCCCCGAAGACGGACGCCGCGCTGTCGAACAAATCGGCGCTGTTCTTGAAGTAGTGCACCCCTACCGTGGTGCGCATTGAGAGGGACCGAGACGGCTCGAACATCCCCGTCGCGGTGACCGTACCGGTGAAACGACTGCCGCGCCGCCGGCCCTGCGCCACGGAGGAGAACGCCGGGTTCGCGTTGGGTCCCTCCCCGGGGCGCTGCACCTGACCGTCGTGCTGATCGGTGTGATCGAGACCGGCCACGGCGCGCACATTGAGCTGGGCGATGGGGCGCCACGCGGCGGCGAGACTCCCATTCACCCGTTCGACGTGCTGAGACGTAGTGATTTGGAAGAGCTCACCCGGAAGGAATGTGCCCCACCCGCCGCGAGTGGAATCGCCGCCCAGCAGACCGCTCGAGAGAATGCCGGGGCCGTTGTCGTTGCTCGGCAGGCGCAGGTTGCTCGCGAAGTAGCCCGCGTTCACCGTGAGGTCCGCGCGGTCGCCGCTCACCAGCTGTCCGCTTCCCCGCAGGTCGGTACGCTGCTGATAATTGGGGTTCAGCACGTCGGCGCGCAGACCACCCGTGGTTGCGAGCCGGGCTTGCTCTCCGCCGGGCAGCCCGTATACGCCTCCGAATCCGTCCCATTGAGCCGCAACCGAGTATCGCTTCGAGGTACTCCCACCGGACGCGCTCACGCCGTACTGCCGCAGGTATCCATGGCGGAACGGAGATGAAGCGGGAGCGGCGAGCACGTTGCCGCTGAACAAGCGGCACCGCCCGCTGGCCACGTCGGCCGCAAAGCAGCGCGCTCCCGACGAGTCCACCGCGCGGAAGTTGCCGGGAAAATCGAGCGGCTGTGCGGCTAACCCTTGCGACGAAAACGCCCGCAGCCGGGACCGACCGGGGACTCCGCGCTTCGTCGTGATGAGCAGCACGCCGTTGGCGGCGTCCGTCCCGTACAGAGCCGTCGCCGCCGGGCCGGGCAGGATCGCGATGGTCGCGATGCGTTCCACGTCGATGTCGTCCACCCGCGAGGTCGTTTGCCCCCCGACAGGCACCAGCAGCGTCGCCGCCTCGTCGTCTGCGCGGATCCCGTCCACGTAGATCTGCGGTGCGCTCGTCCCCAAGAAGCTCGCCGCGCCACGCATCAGGATGCGCGATCCGGTCCCGAACGTTCCCGAGCTGGCGAGGACTTCCAGTCCGGGAACGCGTCCGGTGAGGAGCTCGGTCAGCGTGTGCACCGGAGATTGGCGCAGCAAAGAGTCGACATCGAGCACCGTGACTCCCGCGCCGAGCTCGGTGACCAGACGGTTGCCCGTCAAGAGCGGCGCGGTCGGCGCGGCCTGCGCATGTGTCGTGTCCTGCTGTGCACTGAGATAAACCGCGAGTAGTGATGCGATGATCGCGAGTGACGCACTGCGGATCGTTGCCATCGACGGACCCTGCGACGGGAATTCTCACTAAACAAACGCGCGTTGCCGCTCGTCACAAGATGGCACTGTGGCGACGCCGCAACAGTCCAAGGCGCCCAGTCAGCGCGCCGCTTTCGCGCCTCCCGTCAGACTGTCCTTGACGATCTGGCCGCCCTTCATCACGAACCCGACGTGCTCGAGCACGGTCACGTCCTGCAACGGGTCGCCCATCACGCCGATCACGTCGGCGAACTTGCCCGGCTCGAGCGCGCCGACCAGATCGCGCCAGCCGAGCAGATCCGCGGCGTTGACGGTGGCCGCCTGGATCGCCTGCAGCGGCGTCGTGCCCCACCGCACCATGTGCGCGAACTGTTTTGCGTTCCAGCCGTGCGGGTACACGCCGGCATCGGTGCCGTAGGCGATCTTCACGCCCGCCTGCACTGCCTTCTTGAAGTTCTCACGCTGCTGGCGGCCCACCAAGCGCTCCTTCTCGATGATCTTCTGCGGGAAGCCGAGGCGCGTATACTCGGCGATGATGTAATCGTCGTTGTAGATGTCGGCGACGAGGTAGGTGCCATGCTCCTTCATGAGACGGATGCCTTCGTCGTCGATCAAGCTGCCATGCTCCACTGAGGCGACGCCGGCGCGCACCGCGCGCTTGATCGCCTCCGCGCCATGGGCGTGCGCCGCCACCTTGCGGCCCCACATCGCCGCTTCCTCCACGATCGCGTTCAGCTCTTCCTGCGAGTATTGCGGCGCCCCGACCGATTCCTCTTCCGAGAGCACCCCGGCGCTCGCCAGCACCTTGATGAGATCCGCGCCGTACTTCACCTCGAAGCGGATCTTCTCGCGAATCTGGTCCACGCCGTTGGCGATCCCCGAGAAGCCATCGAACCGGAGGTAGGGGGACATGCCGTTCACGTCGCCGTGTCCCCCGGTGGCGGAGAGGGGCATGGTGGACACCAGCATGCGCGGCCCCGGGATCGCACCTTCGTTGATCGCGTTGCGCAGCGCCACGTCGACGAACTCGCCGGCCCCGACGTTCCGCACCGTCGTGAATCCCGCGTCGAGCGTCCGTTTGGCGTAGATGTGCGCCCGCACGGCCTCATCGATCGGACTCATGCGGAACAGCTGCTTATAGTAATCGCCGGGGTCCGACGTGATGTGCGTGTGGCAGTCGATCAGCCCGGGCAGCACGGTGGCGTTGCGCAGGTCGATCACCCGGGCATCGCGGGGGGCGTGGCCGGCCACGGCGTCCGCGGGTCCGACCTCCTTGATGCGGTCGCCCTCGATCAGAATCGCCTGATTCGTGAGCACCGTGCCCGTGCGCACGGCAATGAGCCGCCCCGCGCGCACCAGCACGCTGGGGCGCGCGGCCCCGGAGTCCGCCTGAGCGGCGACGTCGTGTCCGGCGAGCAGGGCCGCGACGAGCAGCAAGCCGACGCGCCGGGTCATCGCGCGCCTCCGATCGTCTTCTCTACGCGCTGCGCGAACACGTGCGCACCGGCCGGCGCCATGGTCCGGGCGTCCCCCTTGATCTCATAGCTGTCGGCCAGCACCGGCCTCCCGGTCGTGGTATCGAACAACTCGGCCGTGAGCAGCCATACGAGATTCGACAGGTTCGAGATGGTCCCCTTCGCCACCCAGCGGGCGCCGAGCTGCCGCGCGACGGCCACGGCGCAGGCGTTGCCGCACGGATCGCCGCCCGCCTCCGCCGCCGCGACCGCCGCCGCGACGGCGCTGGAATCGACCAGCGTCACCAGCTCGGACGCCCGCAGCGTCGCCAGCAGCTTGCTGGTCGCCGCCGCCACGACCGCCGTGTCGCTCGCTTGGAGCACGTTGGCGTGCTCGCCGTCGAACCGCAGATTCACCACCACGATCGCCGGACGCGCTCCGCCGGTCTGCCCCGACAGACGAGAACCGGCGATCGAGACCAGCATCCATAACAGGACAACACCGCCTGCACGCACGTGAATCCTCCGGGTCGTGGGATGTGCGGAACGGGTGTAATCTAGAGGTCCCTCGACCGCGACACCAATGACCTCGACTCCCCCAACGGCCAGCGATCAGCGCGCCACCGTCGTCGCGGGCTTCCTCGGCTGGACGCTCGATGCGTTCGATTTCTTCCTGGTGGTCATGACGCTGACCGCGATCGCCAAGGAATTCGGGAAGTCGGACGCCGCAATCGCGCTTTCGATCACGCTCACGCTCGCCTTCCGGCCGGTGGGCGCCTTCATCTTCGGACTGCTGGCGGATCGATACGGCCGCAAGCTGCCTCTGATGATCGACCTGGTGTTCTACTCGATGGTGGAGGTGCTCACCGGCTTCGCGCCGAACTACACCTCCTTCCTGGTGCTGCGAGCGCTCTTCGGGATCGGGATGGGCGCCGAGTGGGGCGTGGGCGCGTCGCTGGTCATGGAGAAGGTCCCGGCTCGGTACCGGGGCGTCGTGTCCGGCTTGCTGCAGCAGGGTTACGCCCTGGGCTACCTGCTGGCAGCAGTGTGTTATCTCCTCGTCTTCCCCCACTGGGGCTGGCGACCGCTCTTCTTCATCGGGGGGCTTCCCGCGCTGCTGGCGCTGTTCGTGCGGGCGCGCGTCAAGGAGTCCGAGGTGTGGCGCGAGACGCGCCACGAGAACTGGAGCGGTTTGGGCCGGACGATCATCTCGAACTGGAAGCTGTTTCTCTACCTGACCATCCTGATGGCGATGATGAACATGGTTTCTCACGGCACCCAGGACATGTATCCCACGTTCCTCGAGCGGGACTGGGGCTTCAGTCCGACCACCCGCGCCGCGCTGACCGCGTTCTCTCAGGTAGGGGCGCTGATCGGTGGTGTGTTGTGCGGGCTCTACTCCGACCGGTTGGGGCGGCGCCGCACCATCGGGCTCGCGCTGGCCGGAGCGGTGCTGACGGTCCCAGTCTGGGCATTCGCACCGACGCTGCCCTTGCTCTGGGCCGGCGCGTTCACCATGCAGTTCTTCGTCCAGGGCGCATGGGGCGTGATCCCCGCGCACTTGAACGAGCTCTCGCCCGATCCGGTGCGAGGGTTCCTGCCGGGTTTCGCCTACCAGTTCGGCGTGGCGATCGCGAGCCAGATCCCGCACGTGCAAGCACTGTTCGCCACGCGCACGAGCTACGCACAGGCCATGGCGCTCTCCGCGGCCATCGTCTTTATCCTCGGCGCCCTGGTCGCCGGGCTCGGACCCGAGCGCCGGGGAGTGGCGTTCGGGCTACGGGTGGGAACGAGCAACGGCCCGCGCTGAGCGGGCCGTTGTCGCGGGGCGAGCGGGAAGTCAGTTCGAGTTGCCCGACGGTGACGTCCACACCGTGGTGTTCACGGTGATGTTGTCGAGAAACACAAACCCGGGGCCTACGTCCGTCCCCTCGTCGAACACGATTGCCAGGCTCGAGATCGTGGCGTTCGCGGGATCGACACCAACCGCCTTGATGGCCGCCGCGATATCCGCGCTGGAATACGAATCGCTCGTCCAGCCATCAGTGCCACCCGGAGCGTGCGTGGCTGCGTTGCAACCCAGGAAGACCGTATGATCGCCGCTGGCATCCGTGACGCCGACGTTCCACCGGGGAGCTCCGGCCCCGCACCACCCGTCCGTCCGGTGCTCCCAGGACAGCGCGGTCAGCGCTGTCGCGGGCTGACCCTGCAACCCGTCGATTACCGCGAAACCGGCGGCGAACACCGGCGTGGCCACCATCTTCTGGATGTAGAGCGCCTTGTCGGCACTCCCGTTCGCGTCCGGCTCCCCTTCGTGCGACTCCCACTTTGCGAAGGACTGCTCCCCGAGCCCGCCGGGATCGAGCCGCAGGCCGGACTGCCCGGCACCGACGGCAAACGCGGGCCGGGGGGACGACGAACTAGAAGAAGCTGGCGACGCAGGCTCGCGACAGGCCGCGAGCGCCAGCGCGGCCGCAACCGGGACGAGGAGAGCGCGTGTGGTCATGAGGACCTCCGTTATGATGCGCTCCACCAGCCCAACTGCCCGGGCGGAGCAACGAACACGTAACATAGTTGCGGGACCCGGGCTCGCCAGTGTATCCTCGCTCAGCGAGAGGCAGGCGCGATGACCACGTTCGTCAAACCCACCGAAGCCTACCAGCAGGGACAGCGCACCCTGTTGCGCGAGTACTACACCACGCCCGAGATCTACGGCCAGGAGATGGAGCGCATCTTCTCTCGGCGCTGGCTCTGTGTCGGCCGCGCCGCCGAGCTCGCGGACTCAGGCGATTTCGTGCTGCGGACCGTTGCGGGAGAGAGCATCATCGTGGTGCGGGGACAGGACGGCGCGGTGCGCGCCTTCTATAATGTGTGCCGCCACCGCGGTACCCGGCTGTGCGAGACGGAGCGCGGGCGCCTGTCAGAAACCATCCAGTGCCCCTACCACGCGTGGACCTACACGCTCGACGGGGCGCTGATCGGCGCCCCCCACATGAACGAAGTCGCCGGGTTCGACAAGCGGGACTACCCCCTGCACCGGGTCGCGCTCGCGGAGTGGGAAGGCTTCCTCTTTATCAATCTGGCCCAGGAGCCGGAGCCGTTCGCGCGCGCGTTTGCCCCGCTCGCGGGCCGGTTCAGCCGTTTCAACATCGCCAAGCTGTGCTCCGGCGCCCGCATCGAGTACGACGTGCACGCCAACTGGAAGCTCGTGTTCCAGAATTATTCCGAGTGCCTGCACTGCCCCATCATCCACCCGGGACTCGCCAAGCTGACGCCGTACACGAGCGGGGAGAACGACTTGTTCGACGGGCCCTATCTCGGCGGCTACATGGTGATCACGGCACCGGGCGGCAGCCTCACGATGAGCGGCCGGGCGTGCGGGCCGGCGGTGGGAGACCTGCCGGTGGAAGACCAGAATCGGGTGTACTTCTACACGATCTTTCCGAATCTGCTGCTGTCGCTGCACCCGGATTACGTGATGTTCCACACGCTGTGGCCGCAGGCGCCCGACCGCACGCACATCACGTGCGAGTGGCTGTTCCATCCTGACGCGTTCGGGCAGCCGGGCTTCGATCCCGACGACGCGGTGCGGTTCTGGGACGAGACCAACCGGCAGGACTGGCACATCTGCGAGCAAAGCCACGCGGGGATTGCTTCGCGTGCCTACCAACCCGGCCCGTACTCGCCGCGGGAGGGCATTGCGGCGGCGTGGGACCGGGAGTTTCTTCGGGCCATCGGGCACGGGCGGTAGGGCATCCTCACCCCCTCTTCCTCCTCTTTCGCGAAGCGAGCGGCCTGTCATCCTGAGCGCCGCAGGCGCGAAGGATCCGCTTCTCGTATGCGCCAACAGATCCTTCGCGTCGCGCGCGTTCCGCGCGCTCGCTCAGGATGACACGCCGCGCGGCCGGGGAATAAGAGAGAAGAAGAAGGACCCGCTTCCTACCGCCGCAGGTACGCGTCCGTCTTGTTGAGCCAATCCTCGCGTGGCGGATAGAACACATCCACGTCGAGCGTATCCTCAGCGCGTGCGCCTCGTGCGGCAGGTGCGAGGGCAGGTGCAGCACCTCCCCCGCACGCACCACGATCTCTTCGGCGCCCGTCTCCCCCACGAGGAACCGCAGCGCACCTTCCAAGATGTAGGTGAACTGCTCGTTCTCGTGCGAGTGCTTGGGGACGACACAGCCTTTCTTCAGGTACACGTGCGCGAGCATGACGCGGTCGCCGGTGATGAGACGGCGTGACAACCGCTCGTGCAATTCCTCCCGCGGGAGATCCTGCCACCGGTACCACGTGGCCGGCCGCGTGCCGCGTTCGCTCACCGGGGTCGCTCCGTAGGTTGAGGCAAGGCACTACGCTACACCACGCCGGATTCGACGTCAAAATCGGATAGCGGCGCCGCTCGCGAGCGGGCATGTTGCGCGAAAGGAGGCACACATGCTCGCGACCATCGAAACGACCCAGGCACCCTCCCAACCCGTCGCGGTTCCGGAGCGCATCATCGGCTATACCATCGTGGACTCCCCCTCGCCTCTTCCCCTCGGGCGGCTCCTGGTGGGCGCCACCACGCGGGGCGTGTGCGCCGTGCGGCTGGGGCGGTCTGACGCCGCACTCGAGGCGGAGCTGGCGCACGAGTACCCCGACGCCGAGCTGCGCCGGGACGGCGCACCGCTGGCCCCGTGGGTGAACACTCTGCTCCGCCACCTCGCCGGCGACGCGGCGCGGCTCGACCTGCCGCTCGACGTGGAGGCGACGGCGTTCCAGCAACGCGTGTGGCAGGCGCTGCGCGCCATTCCCTACGGGGAGACGCGGAGCTATGGCGCGGTGGCGGAGGCCATCGGCCAACCCGGCGCCGCCCGCGCGGTGGCGCGCGCGTGCGCCGCGAATCCCGTCGCATTGGTAATCCCATGTCATCGCGTGGTGCGCGGGGACGGCGACCCGGGCGGCTACCGCTGGGGCGTCGCGCGCAAACGATTGCTGCTCGAGCAGGAGCGGAGCGCGGCGCAGCGCGCGGAGCGGCGCGTGCTGCGCGACCTGATCGACGCGATCGGTGGGAGCACGCCGGGGCCCGTCCCGGCCGAGGGCCCGCTGGCCGCCGGACAGGTGCTCGCCAGGCGCTACGAGATCGACCGCGTGCTCGGCGCGGGCGGCATGGGGATCGTGTACGCGGCCCGCGACCTGGAGCTCGACGAGATCGTCGCGCTCAAGCTGCTGCGCGCGCCCTCCGGGAGCGAGGATGCCGCGGCACTCGAGCGCTTCCGCCACGAGGTCCGGATCACGCGGCGGATCTCGCACGCGCACGTCGTCCGCACCCACGACATCGGCGAGGCGGCAGGACGTCGTTTCATCACCATGGAGTACGTGGACGGCTGGTCGCTCGCGCAGCTGCTCGAGCGGCGCGGCACGCTGCCGCTCGAGGCCACCGTGGTGATCGGCAAGCAGCTGTGCCGCGCCCTCGACGTCGTGCACGGGCAGGGAGTCATTCACCGCGATCTCAAGCCGCAAAACATTTTGATCACGCGTGACGGCGATGTGAAGCTCACGGATTTCGGTATCGCCGAGCTCGACCAGCCCCACACCCCGGAGTCCCGCGCGGCCGGCGGGCCGCACGGCACCCTCGCGTACATGGCTCCCGAGCAACTGCTCGGCGAGCGCGTCGACGCCCGCACCGATCTCTACGCGACGGCGGCCGTGCTGTGCGAATGCCTCACGGGCGGCCCGCCGTATCCGGCGACGACACCGGAATCCCTGCTCGCCCGGGCGCTCGTCGGGGGACCACCGCTCGTCGCCGGGCCGCTCGGCGACCTGCTCCGATCCGCCCTGTCGCCCGACGGCAGGGAGCGGCCCGACACGGCCGCGGCGTTCCACGACGCGCTTGCGGAGGTCGAGTGGAGCAGCACGTCCTTGCCGGACCCGCGGTCGGACGACTACCTTCGCGGCTCTCCCCTGATGGAGTCCGCGGATGCCGCTCGCCGAGCTGCTCCTCCCCGAGTTCGATGAAGAGATGACCGCCACGCGCCGGGTGCTCGAGCGGGTACCCGACGGAAAGGCCTCCTGGAAGCCGCATCCCAAGTCGATGACGCTCGGCCGCCTCGCGACGCTGGTCGCCGAGCTCCCGGCATGGGCGGTGAACGCCCTCACGCTGGACGAGCTCGACATCATGCCGCCCGGCGGGCCGCCGCCCAAGTTCGAGGCTCTCGGCAGCACGAAGCAGATCCTCGACGTGTTCGACCGCAACGCCAAGGCAGCGCGGGCCGCGCTCGTCAAGACCCCCGATGCCGAGTTCAAGAAACCCTGGGCGTTCAAGGTGGCCGGTCGCACCGTCGACACCAGCCCGAAGTACACTGTGTACCGTCGCACCGTGCTCAATCATCTGGCGCATCATCGCGGCCAGCTCACTGTGTACCTGCGGCTCAACGACGCCCCCGTCCCCGCGGTGTACGGTCCCACGGCGGACGAGCCGAACTTCTAGGACGACCGCGTGACCTCGTGGGAGCAGGCGGTGTCGGGGCTGCTGCGTGCGCTGCGGCTCGACAGCATCCGTAGCAAGATGCTGGTGTTCGCGTTGCTCGCCACGCTCATCCCCTCCGTTACGACGGGCTGGATTTCCTACCTGCAGAACGAGCGCTCGCTCTCGGCGAAGATCACGGGCGAGCTACAGGGCGTGAGTGCGCAGACGGCGCGCGAAGTCGACCTGTGGGTCAAGGAGCGCTTGTACGAGCTGCGGGTGTTCGCGAGCTCGTACGAAGTCTCGGAGAACCTCGACCGGATTCAGCGCCCCGGCGGCGAGCGAGCGCATGAGCGGCTCACCGGCTATCTCCGCTCCGTGCGCGAGCGCTTCGCCGACTACCAGGAGCTGCTGGTCGTAAACCCCGAAGGCCAGGAAGTGGCGAGCACCGCCCCGCAACCGACGTCAGCCAGTCTGCCGCAGGGCTGGGCGAAGACGATCCGCCAGGAGAACGCGGTAGTGGGCGATGCGCTGTGGGACGATGCGCTCAAAAAGGGCGCCGTGGTGTTCGCCGTCCCGATCTATCAGACGGGAGGGCGGTTCCTGGGCGCGTTGACGGCGAAGCTCGATTTCAGCGCGCTCCACCGGCTGCTGCGACGCTTCGCCGGCGGGGGGGAGCAGTCAGGCCAGGTGTACCTCATCACCGCGGGCGGGCGCCCCATCGTGGGCTCCCGCTCCGATCCGACCGAGTTGATGCGCCGCAGCCTGCCTGCCGCCGTCGTACGCCGCATGCTCGACCAGGAGGGCACGACGCGCGAATACCGCGGGCTCGAGGGCGAGGAGGTGGTGGGAACCATGAAGGCCGTGCCGCGACTCGACTGGGCGGTGCTGGCGGAGGTCCCCGCGAGCGAAGCCTTCCGCCAGGTGACGCGGCTCCGCAACGTGACCGTGCTGATCGTGGCGGCCCTGCTCGTCGCCGTGGGTCTGTTCGCCTACTTCCTCGGGCTCCTGATCACGCGGCCGCTCGACCGCCTCACCCGGGCCGCGGCGCAAGTGGCGAGCGGCGACCTCGACGTACACTTGCCCGTGGTCGGCGGCGGCGAACTCAAGTACGTCACCGAGGTGTTCAACGACATGGTGGCGCGGTTGCGCGAGAGCCGGCGTGGGCTCGAGCGGCTCTCCGTCACCGACGATCTCACCGGCCTGTATAACCGGCGTTATCTGATGGACACGCTCGCCAACGAAGTGCGGCGCTCGCGCCGTCTCGACCACCCCTGCGCGCTGCTCATGGCCGACGTCGATCACTTCAAGGAATACAACGACGCCTACGGGCACCTGGCGGGCGACGAAGCGCTCAAGCGCATCGCGGGCGTCCTGCGGGACACCACGCGCGACGTGGACTGCGCCGCGCGGTATGGCGGCGAGGAGTTCGTGGTCCTCATGCCGGAGACGAGGGCGGCGGGTGCGATCGAGACGGCGCAGCGGATCCGCACTCGCCTCGCGACCGACGAACTGGTGGGCGGGAAGCTCAGCGTGAGCATCGGGGTGTCACAGTTCCCCGACGACGGCGATGCACCCGAGGCGCTGCTCGCCCGCGCGGACGCGGCGCTGTATCGGGCGAAGCGCGAGGGCCGGGATCGCGTGCTGCGCGCGCCGCCCACTCCCTAGCGGCCGCCCGGCTCCGTCGGCCGCCGTCCCACTAGGCTCAGGAACATCCACCCGGCGCGGCCGCTTTCATCGCCGACGCGCACCCATCGCTCGACATAGGAATAGCCGACGAGGCCAGCGCCAGGCTCCACGGTGAACAGCACCTTGTACGCGGCGCCCGGTCCCCCCCGCACCTTGCTCCGCACCGTGGCCCGGAGCCGGACCGGAACCGCGAACGAAACCTCGCCGGGGCGGAGCGGCGGCCGGCCGGCTCCGCCCAGCCGACTCCTGCTGGCGCTCGTCAGGCTTTTCGTCTGGTTCGCGAGGTACAAGGCGCCGCCGTAGTTCTGCTTTGCGAACTCGCCGCTGGCCTGCTGGAGCAGCGTGCCCGCCTGCGCGACGTCCGCGCCTCCCCCCGGCTGCGTGCCGGTCGCGGCGCGGAGCGCCTGCACCGCGATCTCCGCTTCCGCGATGGCCGATGCCGCCTCGGCGCGGCTCGCGACCGTTTGGAGCTTCGCCAGCGCGCGCACGACCTCTTGCCGCGCCTCATCCAGACGCGCCTGCAGATCCTCGACCTGCGCGTCCCGCTCGGCGACGAGCAGCTCGAGACGCGCGACTCGCTGCTCGAGCACCGAATCATGGACCGGCGCACTCCGCGGCGCTGCTGGCCCTGCGGCGGCGCTGTCTTTGGCCACCTGTGGCGTCACGGGCGCCGCCTGGAACAGGCACGCCGCGAGCGCTGCCGCTACACTGGTATAGAGGAACGAGCGACGAAGGTGGCTCACCCGGCCGCCTCGTGCGAGTCGGCCTGCTGCTGCATCGGCTCATGGGCCTGGGCGCTCACCCACACGCCGGGATGCGGAATCGTGACCACGAAGCCTTCGCTCACCCGCAGCGGGCGCGCCTGGTAGGCGGCGAGCGCGTCCCGCCACTGGGCCGGCAGCTCTCCCGCCGAGCGCAGGGGCAGCGCGATGGCATTGCCGACGCGCCCGATCACCGTGTTCTCCACCACGTCGGTGAGCGGCCGGCCTGCGGGATCGCGCAACTTCGAGAGCGCGACGTAGCGCGCCGCCGGATCCCCGGCCGAGATGATTGCGGTCGAGTAGTACAGCAGGTTCGCTTCGATGTGCTCGAGCAGGCGGCTGCGCGGTGCCCCCGAGGGAGCCGCGCCCGGCTCCTCGCCGGAGAGCAAACGCTCCAAGTCGGGGAGCAGGCCGCGATCGAGCAGCGTGCGCCGGAACAGGTAGCCGAAGCGCTGGATCACGTCGGCGGTCGCGACGTTCGGCAATCGGAGCGGCACGAACACGACGGGGCGGGCGCGCGGACTCCGCACCATCACCTTGAAGCGCTCGAGCGGCTCGAAGAAATGAAAGGTGACGAGCCGGTCGCGCGTCGTGTTGCGCACGTGGCGGATCGCGCCCGTGGCCGGAGTCTCGGCGGGGGCGTCGACGACGCCGAGCGGCCGGCGCCGCAGCGCGTGGCTCATGCGCTCCGTGCGGTCGCGGATCATCTGGACCGTGTCCGCCGCTACGGCCTCGAGGCCGGGCTCGACCACGGTGAGCGGGTCGAGCTGCAGCTCGGGTCTGAGTGCGGTGATCAGGTCGCCGAGCATCGACGTCCCCACCATGCGGGCGAGGATCTGGAGCGGGCGCTCGCGTCCGTCCGCTTCCCGCCGCCACCGGCCGTCGAGCACGGCGAGCTTGGCCTCGTCTCCCGGCGTGAGCGTCACGCTGTAGAGCAGCTCGCCCCAGAGCACGCCGAGCGACTGCCAGTATTCCTCGAGCTCGATCAGCACGCCGTAGCGCATCGCCGATGGGCTCTCGGTCGGGGGCGAGAAGAAGTCTACCGCCCCGTCGCGCGGCCCCGCCCCGACTCCTGTAGCGGGACGCGTCGCCGCGGCGCGCTCCCCGAACATGACGAGCCGCTGAAAATAGAGGACGTGCCCGGGAGCCTCCGGCTGTTCGGCGCCGCGGGGCGGCGGCGGTTGCGCGGACGGCGCGTCGCGCCCCGGTCGCTCACCCGCGTGGCCGATCGATCCGATGGTGGGCGGCAGCTGCGTCGGCGCGGCGAGCGGCGTGGGTCCCTCGCCCAGGGTCGCGGTCGCGAGCTCGATCGGGTCCTCGCTCCGGAGGCCCACCCGGATGCGCAACTTGAGCGTCTCGCGGCGCGGGATCGCGACGGTCCCGTCCGCGTCGCTCACCCAGTGGCCCTCCGCGTTACCGGCGCGGTCGAGCACGGTCACGGGCACGCCCGGAGCGGGCTTGCCCGTGTCCTGATGCACGATCCGAAACACCCAGACGTCGTTCGCGCCGGTGGTCATAGGGGGCCCCAATATGCACTGGGGCGACGGGGGCATACAACGACGCGTGTTACAACTCCGTATAAAGCGTTGCGGAGTAGAGCGTTATAGGTAGGCGCTACCGAGCAAGCGTTGCGAGAGTGCATTGCCCCGCTCCTCGTTCGCGGCTGAAGCCGCGGCTCGGCACGTACCGCTGAAGCGGCAGAACCTAAGGTCAGTTTACTGACACGTGCCGAGTCGCGGGTTTACCCGCGGACCTGCGGTCGGCACGCCGCCTGCTTTGCATTCGCAGTGAGCGGGTCCCAATCACGCCCCGGTACGAGAATCCCAGATCTGAGAATCCTGTAGAGGTCGCCGCTCCTGGTTCGCGGCTGAAGCCGCGGCTCGGCACGTACCGCTGAAGCGGCAGGGCATTGGGACGGTGAGGTGCGCGCTTTGGGTGCAGCTTGCGCGGTTTTGGTTGGAGGCTCGCGGCTCGCTCCATCATGATAGGCCGCATGCGACACCGTCTTTACTACCACATAATCTGGGCAACCCGCAGTCGGCTACCGCTGATCACTGCTGAGTTAGCAGCCTTCCTCTGTCACTATCTCCGGAGCATCGCTCGGCAGGAACGGGCTCACGTGCTCGAGATCGGCATGGTAACAACGCACCTCCACCTGCTGGCTCGGACCGACCCCCTCACGAACCTGAGCCGATTGGTGCAACGCTTCAAGGGAGGTAGCGCACACCAGGCGAACGTCGAGCGGCTCGGCCGCGGAGTGAACGGATTGCGATGGGCTAAAGGCTACACGCTCGAGACGGTGAGCCCACGAGCCTTAGACGCTGTCCGGCAGTATCTCCGCACGCAGCCCGAGCGCCATCCCGAAGAGGCGATTCCCGACTGGGCAGGAGACACGCCCGAATACGAGCAGACCGGTGGCGAGCAATGGGTGGGGCCCAATCGCGCCCCGCTTTGAGACTCCCCGATTGAGAATCCCGGAGACGTCGCCATTATCTCGTTCGCGGCTGAAGCCGCGGCTCGGCACGTACCGCTGAAGCGGCAGAACCTAAGGTCAGTTTACTGACACGTGCCGAGTCGCGGGTTTACCCGCGGACCCGCGGTCGGCACGCCGCCTGCTTTGCATTCGCAGTGAGCGGGTCCCAATCACGCCCCGGTACGAGAATCCCAGATCTGAGAATCCTGTAGAGGTCGCCGCTCCTCGTTCGCGGCTGAAGCCGCGGCTCGGCACGTACCGCTGAAGCGGCAGAACCTAAGGTCAGTTTACTGACACGTGCCGAGTCGCGGGTTTACCCGCGGACTCGGGACGGCAAGGGCATGTTTGAGCGTGGGCGTGATGCGCTGGTGAGACCTGCGTCGGGCGCGACTACCTCAGGTCGAACATGAAGTGATGCATGTAGTCGATCGTCGCCTGCTGCTCGCGCACCTGGAAGGCGAGTACATCGCCGATCGTGATCACGCCGGCAAGGCCGCGCTCGGTCACGACGGGCAAATGGCGGATCCGCTTCCCCGTCATCATCGCGGCGCATTCCTCGACCGGCGTGTCGGGCGCGCAGGCCGTGACCGGCGTCGTCATGACGTCCGCCACCTTGGTCGCGGCGGGATCGCGCCGCGGCGCGACTACGCGACGCAGGATGTCGCGCTCGGTGAAGATGCCGACCAGCCGCCCGCCCTCGGTCACCACGAGCCCACCGATGCCCCGCTCGCTCATGAGCTCGGCGGCCTTGAGCACGGTTTCCCCCGGCTTCACCGAGATGACGTCACTGCCCTTTCGGGCAAGAATGTCCTGGACGGTCGGCACGTCACCGCCTCCTGGCTGGGGTTTCCTCGATACTACCGCGCTGTCGCTGGGTGCGCCACCTTATCCCGTCCACCGGAGGCAGGTGACACTATGGCGCAGGCTCGGATCAACGTCGGCCCGCTCGATGCGCACGCCCGCCAGGTCGCCGGCGCGCTCGCGATCATCGGCGGTCTCACCGCGCTCGACGGCTTCTTCCAAGCACTCGGGTTTCTCACCTGGATCGTATGCGCGGCCATGATGTACGTGGGCATCATCTTCGCGATGGGCGGATTCAAGGACGGAACCGCCGTGTTCGGGTTCCCGCTGTTGATCCTGTCGGTGCTGGACGCCTGGTTGCCGCTGATACACAAGGGCTACTGGGGGCTCCTGGCGGGGATCTTCGTGGCGGTCGGCGCGTTCCAGACCGCGCGCACGCGGCAGTGCCCCGTTAACGGTTTATTGGGCGTGAACACCGCTCAGGGCTCCGCATAGCCCGATCCCTGAGCTGAGAGCGCTGTCGCGCGATCGCAACACCCGTGCGACACGCGGCCGCTGTGACGCGGCGCTTAGTAGGTGGGGTATCGTGTGTATCGGAGCCTCCCTACCGAGCGAGGTGTCGCATGACGAGCCGCGTCGTCTCTCTCTCCGTTGTGCTCTTGGCCGTCGCCGGGACCGCGTCGGCGCAGAGCATCCCGATTCAAACCGTCCCTCTCGTTCCGGCAGACCAATTCGACATCTTCCCGTCCCTCACGCTTGCCATGGGCGGGGTGTCGATCGCCGTGCCGGATACCCTGCACGACCCGTTCGTGAACCCGGCGAAGGGGGCGAGGCTGCGCGCCGCGCGCTTCTTCAGCGCCCCCACGTTCTACAGCGTATCGCACGATGCCGGAGCCGGACGCACGCTGCCGCTCGGGATTTTCTCCACGGCCGGGACCTGGTACGGCGGCCTCGCGCTCGCGTTGCAACAGGTCGACGCCAGCCATCCCAGTTCGCCGTCCCTGAACTTTCCCGGCACTCTCGACACGATTTTCAGACTCGCTGCTCCTCTCCCGTCGGGAGTGCCGGACACGAGCACCGGGTCCGAGTCCCACGGCAACGCGCTCGCGTTCGCGCTGATCGGTAAAGAGCTGCCGGCGTCGGGGCTCTCCGTCGGCGGCAGCATCGGCTGGGCCAAGCTCCGTGCGCTCGACGGCGTTGATCTGCTCTATCCTGGCAGCCGGCGGGTCGATCAGTCCGGTGAGACCTTCGACGCCAGGCTCGGCGTCCTGAAGGAATGGACCGGAGACCGCTCATTCGAAGCGATCGTGCTGCACGAGCGGTTCCGCATGACGCACGAAGTGACTTTCCTCGACGTGTTCTGGGATCCGGGCACCCAGCGGTTCTTGCAGAGTCCCCGTCTCGAGCGCAATCGGGATTTCTCCAAGCGGTGGGGAGTGCAGGTCAAATACGAGCGTCCGCTGGCGGCATCGGAATGGCGCATCGGCTGGCTGGCGACCGCCAATCGCATCTCGCAGCCCAACACGCCGAACAGCGACGTCTTGAACATCCCGCAGGATCCGGGGCTCGCCACCGCGTACGAGCTCGGCGTGGGCGTTTCCCGCACCTACGGGCCGTCGGTGTTCGGGATGGACGTCGTGTACCAGCCGATTTGGAGCACTACCTGGGCCGAAGCCCAGACGCCGGTCGTCACGGTCGGTGGTGGTACGATCCCGGTGGGCGGCAGGACGGTCGAGAACGGCTTTCACTTCTCGAACGCGCTGATGCGCATCGGCGTGAGTCGCGAGGTCACGCTCGGGCCCCTCACCCGGACCGCCGCCGTGCAGCTGGGCCTCGCGGTGCGCTCCGTCCACTACGATCTCGCGCAGCAAGACCATGTCGAGGCGGTCACGCGTCATCTGGAAGAATCGTGGCTCGAATGGACGCCGACGTGGGGCCTGAGCTTCCGCTTTCCGGAGCTCGAGCTGCGCTACCGCGGGCGCGTGTCGCACGGGACGGATCGGCTGGTTGCGACGCCGAACCAGAATGGATTCATCGCCAACCCCGCGGTCGATGTCGCGCCGGGGTTCTTTCCCCCGGTTGGCTCGGCGATGACGCTCGACGGCGTACACGTGGTCACGCACCAATTCTCGGTCTCGCTCCCGCTGCGCTGAGCCCGGCGACTGGAGGTGCACGATGATGACACGCTTCGTACGGACGACATACCTCGGCCTGCTGGTGCTGGCGACCGGGTGCGACGGATGGAAGACGCCCTCCGGACCACCGGCGTCGCTCGACGCCGACCTGCGGCAGAGCCTGAGCAGGTGGGGCACGGTGCCGATCGGGCCGACGCCCGCCCAGCCGGCGGCGCTGGTCGACCTCGGTCAGGCGCTCATGTTCGACAAGGTCTTGAGCGGGAACCGTGACATCGCGTGCGCCACCTGCCACAACCCGGCGTCTCACGCGGGGGACGGACTGGCGCTGTCGATCGGCACGGGCGGCAGCGGGCTGGGGCCGTCGCGGACGCTCGGCCCGGGACGCCAGTTCATCCCGCGCAACGCGCCCACACTGGTCAACGCGGGGCTCGGCGCCTTCTATCTGTTCTGGGACGGCCGCGTGTCGGGATCGAGCTTCGCATTCCAGACGCCGGCGGGCGTCGCCCTCCCCCCCGGACTGCCCAACATCCTCGCCGCGCAGGCGATGTTCCCGGTCGTGAACCGGGAGGAGATGCGCGGTGCGCCAGGCGACCGCGATCGGTTCGGGAACCCGAACGAGCTCGCGGAGTTGGGCGACAGTGATTTCGTCGCGGTGTGGCAGGCGGTCATGCAGCGCCTGCTCGCCATTCCGGAGTACGTGTCCAAGTTCACCGCCGCCTTCCCCGGCACGCCCACGAGCGAGCTCCGCTTCCAGCACGCCGCCACGGCGATCGCCGCCTTCGAGACCCAGGCCCTCACCCGGACCGACTCGCCGTTCGATCGTTATCTCCAGCACGACGATGCGGCGTTGACCGCCGAACAGAAGCGCGGCGCCCTGCTCTTCTTCGGTGACAAGGCCCGCTGTGCGAGCTGTCACGGCGGCCCGTTGCTCGGTGGCCAGAACTTCGCCAACGCCGGGGTTCCGCAGCTCGGGCCCGGGGTCGGGAGCGGTGCGCCCCTGGACCTGGGACGGGGCGCGCTCTTCAACCAGGAGTTCTACAAGTTTGCCTTCCGCGCGTCGCCGCTCCGCAACGTCGAGCTGACGGCGCCCTACATGCACGACGGTGCGTTCCCCACGCTCGAAGCAGTGCTGAAGCACTACAACGATGTGCCGCGCGCGCTGCGAGAGTACGATACGTCGCAACTACCGCCGGCGCTGCAACAGATGTATCACGGCGATGACGCGACGATTGCCGCGGTGCTGACGAACCTGGACGGTCGTCTGACGCAACCGCTCAACCTCAGCGACGTGGAGATCGGCGAGCTGGTGGCGTTTCTCAAGTCGCTGACTGATCCGGCGGCCCGGGACCTGACCGCACTCATTCCGGCGAGGGTGCCGAGCGGCCTGCCCGTCCAGGAGTGATCCCTAGGGCAGCGGCTGTCCCACGATCCATTTCACGAGCCGGCCCGGCTCGAGCGGCGTCTGCGGCTCGACCTGATTGACGAGCGCGAGCGTGGCAGCGGGGACCGGTGACGGCCGCTGCCGCACCATCTCTTCGATCGTGGTGCGCCGGTCGATCCTCACGATGTCCACCCGCTGCGGTTGCACGGCGAGCGTGGCGGGATCGGTGAGCCGGGCGAAGCTCTGCAGCGCGCGCTCGACCGTCACCTGCACCGCGGGCCAGCGCGCGTCGGTGGCGTAGCCCACCAGCCGGTACACCGCGCCGCCGTATTCGACGAACAGCGCCGTGCCGCGCAGCGTGCCGTTGTCGGTCGCGGCGGCGAAGCCGGCGGTCACGGCCGGGAGCCCGCCGACGCTGGTGCGCACCGGGTAGCCGTTCGTCAGTCCTTGCTGCGCCAGGAACGCACGGGCGACCGCGTCCGCGGTTGGCTCTTTTGCAACGGACACCTCGACCATGGCGTCCTGCTGCGGGCTCACGGCCATCACGGCCTGTTTGCCGTTGTTGGTGGTCCACCCCTCCGGGAACGTCACGCGGAACCGCAGGTCGGGGTGGAAGAACTGGTTCTCTTTGAAGTAGCCTTCCCGCGGGTTGTTGCCGAACACCAGTCCGTCGAGCTGCCGCAAGTAGATGTCTCGGTTGACCGCCGCTCCCGAGAAGTTCTGTGGGAGGGCGGCGATCTCCTGCTCGATTCGCCCGCGGCGGTTCTCCGGGTTGGGGTGCGTGGCAAGCCACTCGGGAACGCGGCCGCCGCCCTGCGCCTGGCTCACGCGGGTGAGCATCTCGAAGACGTGGGGCATTTCCCGGGGATCGTAGTTCGCGCGCCGCATGTAACGCAGGCCGAGGTCGTCCGCCTGGCTCTCGTTGTCGCGTGAGTACTTGAGGAAGAGCACGCCGAACGCCTGGCCCGCGAGACCGGCGTAGCGCCCGAAGTCGGGGCTCGCGATGCTGCCGACGGCGAGGCCGAGCTGTGCGAGCTGTTGCTTGCTCATCTGGCTCACGGAGTGGCGCGCGGTGACGTGGCCGATCTCGTGGCCTACCACGCCGCCGAGCTCGGCCTCGGAGTTCAGGTGGGCCAGGATGCCACGGGTGACGTAGATGTAGCCGCCGGGGAGGGCGAAGGCGTTGACCACCGGATCGTCCACGACGTGGAAGGTCCAAGGCAGGTTGGGTCGCTCCGAGGTGGCCGCGAGCCGCGCGCCGAACTGCTGGATCCAGCGTTGCCACGCGGTGTCGGCGTAGAGCCCGATGGACGCGGCGACCTGCTGGTCGTAGTCGCGGCCCATCGCGATCTCTTGCGACTCGCTGATCAGCATGAGCTGCCGCGCCCCAGTGGCGGGGTTGACGGCGCAGCCGGTGTATCCGAGGGTGGCGAGCACGGTCAGCCCTGCGCCCCAGCTCCGGGCGATGAGAGTGGCCATGGGTCGAAAGATACCCGGCCGGCGGTTCGCGAGCTTCCCCTCCGTCCGCGGACTGTTTATGGTGCGGCACATGGAACTGCGCGGGCGGAAGGGCATCCTGGGCATCGTGCTTCTCGTCCTAGTGGCGGCGGGGCTCGTCGGCTCGCACATCCTGGTCTCGTCGAGAAAACCGACCGTCTCCGCTGCCCCAGCGTGTCCCACGGACCATGAGCGTGCCCTCGCCTGCTACGAGCAGTACTACGGTTCGATCGTCGCCCAACAAGGAGTGCCGGAGGCCTTCGCGGCGTTGAAAGAGCAGTATGGCCGCGATCCGGATGTGCAACACCTCTGCCATGCGCTCACGCATGTCATCGGGCAGGCGGCGGCGCGAAAGTACTCCGATCTGCCCGAGGCGTTTCAACACGGCGACAATTTCTGTGGCTCGGGATACTACCACGGCGTCTTACAGGGACGCTCGTTCCAGATGGGGCGAGAGCGACTGTTGAGCGACTTGAATTCCATCTGTGCCGGCATTCCCGGCAAGGTTCGCAAGTCGCTCGAGTACTACAATTGCGTGCACGGGCTGGGACATGCCGTCATGGCCATCACGGGCGACGACCTGTTCGACGCGCTGCGTGATTGCGACGGCCTGATGGGCTCCATGGAAGGGAATGCCTGCGCCAGCGGGGTGTTCATGGAGAACCTGATCGTGGATGGCGCCCACGGGGGCCACTACAGCAAGTATTTGAAGCCGAGCGAGCCGCTCTATCCCTGCACGGCGGTCGACAAGAAGTACAAGCCGGCGTGTTTTGATCTACAGACGTCGTACGCGCTCGGCGCGGTGCAAGGCGATTTTGCCAAGGTGTTTTCTCTGTGTGCGGCGGTCGACGTACCGTTTCGTCTCACGTGCTATCAGAGCCTGGGACGCGATGCGGCGGCGACCAGTCTGAACCAGGTACCGGGCACAGTCGCTCGCTGCGCGCTCGGGACCGGTCAGGAGCAGCGCGCGAATTGCATCATGGGCGCGGTGTTGGATTTCGTGTACTACTATCATTCCGACGCCCAGGCGAAACAGCTGTGCGCAGCCGTCGATCCTGCGTTGCAGGCTGACTGCCGCAGCAAGACCGCAAAGGCAGTCCGGCTGTTTTAGGGCGGCATGCGACGCGCCACCTTCTGGTTCATTTTCGGCACGGTCTTGCTCGACATGCTGGCGCTCGGGATCATCGCGCCGGTATTGCCCAAGCTCGTCATCCAGCTCGAAGGCGGCAACGAGGCGAGCGCCGCGGGGCTATTCGGTCTGTTCGGGACCGTCTGGGCGGCGATGCAGTTCCTGTTCGCGCCGGTGCTCGGGTCGCTCTCGGACCGCGTGGGCCGGCGGCCAGTGATTCTCCTCTCGTGTCTCGGTCTCGGGCTCGACTACTTCATCATGGCGCTCGCGCCCACGGTGGGATGGCTGTTCGTGGGCCGGGTGTTGTCGGGGATCACGGCGTCGAGCTTCACGACGTCGTTCGCCTATATCGCGGACGTCACCGAGCCTGACGAGCGGGCGCGGCGCTTCGGCATGCTGGGCGCGGCATTCGGGGTCGGGTTCATCCTCGGGCCTGCGGTGGGCGGCCTGTTGGGCGGCATGAGTCTGCGCGCGCCGTTCTGGACGGCGGGGGCGCTCAGCATCGTGGGCGCGGCGTACGGGTGGTTCGTGCTCCCCGAATCCCTACCGCTGGAGCGGCGCGCCTCGTTCCAGTGGCGCCGCGCCAACCCGATCGGGTCGCTCGGCATGTTGCGGGCGCGTGGAGCCCTGCTCGGCCTCGCATTCGTGGCGTTCCTGTATCGGGTCGCGCACGATGCCCTGCCGAGCGTGTTCGTGTTGTACGGCGACTATCGGTTCGGCTGGACCGCGCGCACCGTCGGGTTCGCACTGGCAATCGTGGGCGCTGCGTCGATCATCGTGCAGGCGGGGCTCGTGGGTCCCGCCGTGCGCCGCCTGGGCGAGCCGCGCGCCCTGCTCACCGGCCTCGCCTGCGGGGCGCTCGCGTTCGTCGTGTACGGCCTGGCACCGAACGGCGTCGTCTTCCTGCTCGGCATTGCGCCAGGATCGTTGTACGGTCTGGTGTATCCCTCGCTGCAAGGGTTGATGACCCGGCGCGTCGGCCCCGACGAGCAGGGTCAATTGCAGGGTGCGCTCGGCAGCTTGATGGGAATCGCCGGGGTGATCGCGCCGGTGCTGTTCACGCAGGTGTTCGCGGCGGCGATCGGGCCGTTTCGTGGGGTCGGCCTGCCGGGGGCGCCGTTCCTGCTGGCGGCGCTGCTGCTCGTAGTGGCGATGGCGGCGCCGGGCGGGAGTTGACCTAGCGGCAGCCGATCTTCGCCGTATTACCGGAGTTGAAGGTCGATTTCAGGCGGCGCAGCGGCGTCGTCGGGGTCACGGGGGAGGAGCCGCCAAAGGCTGTCCCGACGCCGACGGAGAGGATCCACCGAGGCGACGCGGCGGTAAGCCCGTGGCTCCCGTCAATCGTCACCATGAGCGAGTGTGCGAGGGTGTGCCGCACGCCGGCCCCGATCACCCGGCTGAGCGCCTGGGTCGAGTCGGAGCCCACGTCCACGCCGACCGACGCAGTCCAGGTCCAGCGCGGCGCGACATCGTAGCCGGCTTCGACGTGGAGCGCGGTTGCCTTGGGGGCGTCGAGGGAGGACTGGGCCGAGGCACCTGAGAGGCTGCGACTCGCGTCGACCGCCAGGTGGGCCAGCCGGGGCGAGATCGCGACACCCAAGTCCAATCCCGCAGCGGTTTGACCGCTCCCGAGGCCGCACGCCGCGTTGCCGGTCGGCAGCACGGCCAGGAGCGCGGCGCCCACGGTCGGCGACCCCGGCGTGGGGGACGCATACGACGCGGCTACGACGAGTGGCAGGTCGCCGAGCCCGCTGCTCGAGACCGGGCGCCCATTCACATTGTCGGACAGGTGCAGGACCGCGGGGATGGCGTACAGGCTCAACCAGGCGTTCGGCTGGTACTCGAGGACGCCGCTCAACGCTTCTTCCGATCGTTGGTCGGTGAGCTTCACGACGCCGGCGCTCGTGCCAACACCAATCGCCGACTGCGCCGCTACGGGCGAGGCAGCGGCGAGGAGCAACGCGGCACAGCGGACGAGAACGCGCATCGGTGGCACCCGTACACACTAACACCGGCACTCGGTGACACCGCTCACACGACGCCTCAAGCTGCAACGCCTCGGCTGCTTCGCGTGTGACCTCCTCGCGGCCTGAGCGGTCTTACGTCGTGAAGCGGCGATACCGTTCGCCGCAAACGCACGAGGAGGTCAGGATGACGAAGGTATCGCAACTCACCACGCTGCTGCTCTTCGCCGCCACGGCGGCAGTCGTGGCCCAGAAGCCGACCCACATGTCGGCGTCCACGTCGCACGTGAAGGGAGCGGCTCCGGCCACCAAAGGGGCGGAGACACGTGGCGCGGAATCGGCGACACATCTGAAGAGCTTCCGCGGCATCGCGGCAAAGTTGAACACCACACCTGAAGCATTGCAGACCGCTTATGAGCAGGCGAAAGCGACGAACCCCAAGCTCACGCGTGGTCAGTTCATCGCCGCCAACATGCTGGGCCAGAACTTGAGCGACAAAGGGATCACGACCGACAAGATCCTGGCCGGGCTCGCGAGCGGGAAGAGCATGGGCAAGACGCTTCAGAGTCTTGGTCTGAGCGACAAGGAAGCGAAGCAGGCCGAGTCGAAGGCCAATCGTGACGTGAAGGAGGCAAACAAGGCCGCCGATAAGGCCGGTACCTAACCGCCGGAATCACCGACGGCCAGCGTCCCCCCGGGACGCTGGCCGTTCGTTTTGCGGTTCAGGACTTCTTGGTGCTTGGCGACGCAGGGGTCATGGGCAGCGCGACGTCCGAGTTCCAGATGTCCTGCACCATCAACCAGCGTCCGTTCTCGTTCACCCAGCGCACCATGTACTTCCCCGAGTCAGCCGCAGGCAGTCCCGGCGGCCGCTTGGCGGTCGCGGGCCAGCCGAAGTGCCAGCGCCCGAGCTCGAGCGCGTGTGGACCGCTCGCCCAGACCGATTCAGCCCACACGCGGAGGATGGGCGGTGGGCTGGACATGGAGTTCATAGTCGTCATGAAGGCCCGGATCGCCTCGCGGCCGTGCACGGGCGCCATGTTGGGCGGCAGCAGCACGCCGTTCGCGTGATACAGTTCCGCGAGGGAATCGGCGTGGCCGGCGGCGGTGAGCCGAGCCCAATTTGCGTCGGCGGCGTCGATCGCCTGCTTGGCCTCGGCGGTGGTGTCGGGTGGCGGTGCAGCCTGGCAGCCGAGGGCGGCGAGCAGCAAGGCGAGGTGATGAACAGGGCGCATGGCGGATCTCCGTTGGGGGAGGACGAGGAGAATACGGGCGCTGCCGAGCGGTCGCAAGCAGCCACCCCCGATGCATGATTCGGGGCCACGGCGCCGAATAACGATGCTAGTCGCGAGGCATGGTACACGACTGTAGCAGGTCATGCGCTGCTACTGCGTGTACATCATGGCCAGTCGCTCGCGTGTCCTGTACGCGGGGGTCACCAACGACATCGTGCGACGAGTGGATGAGCACAAGCGTGGCCTGATCCCCGGGTTCACGCGCAAGTACCACGTCACTCGGCTGGTCTATTTCGAACGGTTCGCGGAGGTTCGTGCCGCTATTGCCCGCGAGAAGGAGATCAAGGAGTTCCATCCTGTTCTTTTTTCAAGGCGCGCGGCGGCGTGTCATCCTGAGCGAGCGCGCGGAACGCGCGCGAGCGAAGGACCTGCTTGAGGACGCTTGGCGCATGAGGGCAAAGGGTGCGAGCTCGCGACCTCGGGAAGTGGCAGCGGGCGATGGAGGTGATAGATTGGGTGAATAGGACGTAAGAGGAGGCGCACATGTCCCGTTCAGCGGTGATGAACTTCATGAAGCAGCAGGGCTTCACGCAGGAGCCGCCCGATCGCGCGGCCCTGCGGTTCAAAGGCTTGCAGTTCCAGCCCATGGTCGTGGGATCGTTGATGCTGGTGGCGATCCTCACGCAGTCGCCGGCGATCTTCCTGCTTGTTTCGGCCCTGTTGTGGCTCAACGTGCTCGTGCCGGCGGCAAACCCGTTTGAGAGGGTCTACAACCGCTTTGTCGCGCGACGGCACGGGCGA
>Ga0209474_10000628_pt1 | contig 37677 bp, 29 predicted proteins | sample GraSoiAngelo_145_FD_185902 | JGI IMG/M metagenome (GOLD analysis project Ga0209474, IMG submission 185902) | Grasslands soil microbial communities from the Angelo Coastal Reserve, California, USA - 14_1009_05_20cm (SPAdes) (version 2) | ecosystem: Environmental > Terrestrial > Soil > Grasslands...
AGGGCCTCCGCGCCGCCATCAAGGCCGCGCTGGAAGCAAAAGCGAAAAGCGGCGCGTGATTGTGACTCGCGAATCACGCGAATCAAGGCGAATAAAAACGGTTGAAATGACGAATGACGAAGGAATAAAAAAAATCCGAGTGACGAAAAAGCTTTGTGGCAAATTCTGGCTTCATTCGTCATTCGTCATTCGAGCTTTGTCATTCTCGCCATGACTGTGTCGCGATTTCGCACGATCCTTTACGTCGTCGCCACGATTGTTGCCCTGGCCGGCCTGGCGGATGCAACTTATCTGAGCGTCCAGGCATTTACGGGTGAAACGCTCAGCTGCGGAGGATCGCCAGATTGTTTCCGAGTATTGGGCAGTTCGTATTCGAAGGTGGGCGGCATTCCGGTGGCTCTGCTTGGGGCGGTAGCGTACTTCAGCGTGTTCGCCTCCGCTACATTCGCGGCGTTCGGTTACGCGCGCGCGAGAATAGTTCTACTTCCGATTATCGGCGCGATGTTTCTGGCTACGCTTTGGTTTTTGTACGTGCAGGCTTTTGTGCTGCACGCGTACTGCCGATACTGCTTGTTTTCAGCGGCAATTACATTTCTGCTGGCTGGGCTGGTGATCGCTGTGCCCTCTCCCCAACAAGAATAGACTGGCGACTCATAATAGCTCGCAACTCGCCGCCATGCGGATTCTCGTTATCGAGGACGAAAAGAAAACAGCGGCTTTCCTGGCCAAAGGGCTCCGCGAAGCCGGTTTCGCGGTCGATGTTGCGCCCGACGGCGAAACCGGCTTGGAGCAAGCGCGCGCTAAGAAGTTTGATCTTCTTATCGTCGATATCATGCTTCCACATAAAGACGGCTGGGAAGTGGTCGCGGAGCTCCGGCGCGATGGGGTTCGCACGCCGATTCTGTTTCTCACCGCTCGCGACAGTGTGCGCGACCGCGTGAAAGGACTCGAGCTGGGCGCAGACGATTACCTGGTCAAGCCGTTTGCGTTTTCCGAATTGCTCGCCCGCGTGCGGTCGGTGTTGCGGCGCGCTCCGCAGCGACAAACGGAACATGTGCGCATAGCTGATTTAGACATGGACATGCGACATCACAAGGCAACGCGCTCCGGTGTTGCGCTCAATCTCACGCCGAAGGAGTTTCTTCTGCTCGCGCATCTGGTTCGCTCAGCGGGTGAAATGGTATCGCGCGCTGAGATTGCAGAACATGTGTGGGACATCGGATTCAAAACTGACACGAACGTGGTTGACGTCGTTGTGCGCCGCTTGCGTGCGAAGGTGGACGATCCGTTTAAGACCAAACTGATCCATACCATCCGCGGCGTCGGTTATGTTCTCAGAGCGCGCTAGGATTTGCGGTGCGCTACAATACACTGGTTCGATCGCTTTTCGTCCTCGTCGTCGTCCTCGTCCTCGGTTATTCAAATAAGAAACCGAACGAGGGAGGATTCGAGGACGAGTAGGAAGTTGATGTGAGAACGTACTTCGATCACGAAAAACTTGATGTTTACCAATTAGAGCTTCGTTTTGTCACTTGGGTGACGGCGCTCCTCGTGAAGATCAAGCAGCGATCGACGGATGCTCGAATTGCAGAAGTTTCGGATCAACTTGATCGAGCTAGTCTTTCCGCTTTGCTCAATACGGCCGAAGGAAACGCCCGACGCCAGCGACGAACGCGAGCGAAGTTCTTCGACGACGCGCGTGGTTCAGCCACTGAATGCGCAGCGTGTTTGGATGCGCTGGTCGCGAAGAGCGTTTGCAGCGAGGGAGAGATCGACGAAGGCAAGCAACTACTTCTGCGGATCGCTTCGATACTGACTAAACTGATTCAGCGCTTCGATGTTTCGTTCTCGTCGTCGCCCTCGTCCTCGCTTATTCGAGAAGAACCCGGACGAGGAGGACGAGGAGAATGAGGACGAGGAGTAAGCCCCGCTCCATCGCCTCCCGGCTTATTCTGTTTTTTACGCTCGCTACAGCGCTCTTGCTCGTCTTGGGGCTTGGCGTGTTTTACTCGCTCGTGGTCCGACACGCGCTCGCCGAAGACAACGCCGTCTTGGGCGATAAGATTTCCGCTCTGGGCGCGGACCTGCACGAGAGCGGCCCACAACTTTTCGCCGAGGAATTGAACGCGCGCCAGACGGGGGACCGTGCTCCTTATTGGATCAGAGCTCTTGACTCGGAAGGTCACATCCTGTCAGAGACGCCTGGAATGCAGCGCTTGCTGCCACCGAGTGTTTTTCCGACTGCCCAGACATGGACAGCGTCCGTCCGAAATCGGAAGGATTATCGCACGAAGGGGAAACTGTTTTCCCTCGTCGCAGTAGGCCAAGAGTCTGGCGCCCAAGCTTACATCCTTCAGGTAGCGCAGGACCGGTCAAGCGACGAGCGGGTCGAAAGAAATTTCGCTGTCTTATTCGTCATAGTTCTCTCAGGTAGCATTCTGGCCTCGGCTTTGATTGCCATCATCGTCACCAAACGAGGGTTGCGGCCGCTCGGAGAAATGACGCAATCGCTCGGGCGTATTGGACCCACTCATTTGAAGGAGCGGGTAATTCCCGCTGACTGGCCGCGCGAACTTCAACCGCTCGCCATCGCTTTCGACGACATGCTCGAGCGACTCGACGATTCGTTTACGCGGCTCTCGCAATTTTCTGCCGATCTCGCGCACGAGCTACGAACGCCCGTTGCAAATATGATGGGCGAAGCGCAGGTGGCCCTCACGCGCGAACGCACGGCGGCTGAGTATCGTGAGACCATCGAATCAACCATCGACGAATGTGAACGGCTCTCCAGAATCGTGGATAACTTGCTTTTTGTTGCGCGGGCGGATGCAGCGCGCGAACCGATTGCGCGGAAGCGATTCGATGCGCGGAACGCTGTGGAGAAAATTGCGGCGTTTTATCAAACGATAGCCGACGAGCGTCATGTTTCGATTAGTTGTACCGGTGACGGATACATTCATGCTGACCCCGACTTGTTTGAGCGCGCCGTGGGAAATCTGCTCGACAACGCGCTGCGCTTCACTCCAGAGAATGGTTCAATTCAAATTGCGCTTTCCGAACACGACGGCGATTTCGAAGTTGCAGTCAGCGATAACGGGTGCGGAATAGCTCCGGAACATTTGCCGCGTGTGTTTGATCGGTTTTACCGCGCCGAGTCATCGCGCGGTTCCGATGGGGCCGGTCTCGGCCTGGCTTTGGTAAAATCGATTGTCGATCTTCACGGCGGATCAGCTTCAATTCAGAGTCAGGTTGGTCACGGCACAACGGTCAAAATAATATTCCCGCTTCCGGCGAAATAAAATGTAGTGCAGCATCGTGGGACAGATGACAAAAAAGTAATCATAAAATCTTTTGCAGATTTTCGATTTTGGGCGGAAATATTTACTCAAGCCAAGGGATAAAAAATGAAAACTCGTATATTCGTTGCAATCATCTTTGCGGTGGCGCTTAGCTTCGCTCCGCAATTCGTTAGTCCTTCAAACGCACAGACACCCAAGTATTCTGCGCAGCTGATCACGCCGACGGCTGGCCAGATCCTCTACCCTGGACAGAGAGTCAGAGTTGAGTGGACTCATACGCTTCCGAACGTCAATTTGGCGGGGTGTGAGGAGGAAGTTTGGCTGTCGCTGGATGGCGGCAGGACGTTCACCGCCTGCATAACGCCAATCATGGATCCAAAGGCGACATTTTTCTACTGGACTGTTCCGAACACGCCTACGAACGCAGCGGTCATGGATATTCGCTTCGGAGGCGAAGGATGGTACCCTGAATGCTTCGCTCCGCAGCCTGCGTCAACTTTTGTGATCTCGCAGAGTACAGGGCAACTTTACTAGGTTCCGTCCGCAACATCGCCGCTTTCCCAGGAGACGCAGCGCGAATCTCGCCCTAGCTGCGTCTTGTTGATCAGCGCTCAGCTTCAGGTGCTGGCGCAAACCAGCCGCTAAACGGCACCCAGTTCTCGTACTCCGAAAAGGGCGCGGATTTTTCATCAAAAATTTTCTTGCCAATCATTACGATTCTGTAATGATGCCCGCCACGTATGAGGAAAACGTCCTTTTTTTGTGGAGTCCGGGGCCTCGTCCCGCTGATCGCTTGCATGGGTTTGCCCTTTTCTGCAGTCCACAATTCGCTTCTCGCGCAGACAACAGCGACCGAGGAGTCTGTTGTCGTGACTGCTGAAGAAGTGCCCAGCGCTTACGGTGCGCCTCCCGGACTTTCGCGCAGCCGTTTCTCCAGCACAGTGAATGCTTACGTACTGCCGCCGTGGTCATTTTTCTTCGGTGAACTTTATGAGGGCCAGGGGTTCCGCCATGGGCCGCCCGATCATCTTTTCACTCAGGAGATCGAGATGGGTCTGCCCTATCGCTTTAACGTCGCGGCGGAAGCGGGATTCGAACGATTCAACGGTGGTGGCGGTGCAAGATCGGTGAGTCTGGAAGCGCGCTGGGCTCTGGCTGATTGGAATAAAATTCCGCTGAATCCAACGCTGTTCGCCGAATACAAATTCGGTGTCGGCACTATTCGACACGAAGAAGTTCCACCGCCTCCCGGCGGAGGAGAAGAAGAAGAGAGCGGCCCGCCGAAAGTTCCAGATGCGTACGAAGTCCGTTTGCTCCTTGCTCAGGAATTCTTCGAGCGCGTCGAATGGGCCATGAACTGGTTCTTTGAAAAAGAGAACACCGGGGATCGTGGCCGAGAATGGGGTTTCTCACAGGCGGTGATGACGCCAATTCTTCTGCCTGAAGAGCGCCTGAAAGTTGGCATAGAGATGCAATACAGAAATGTCACGACGAAGGACACGCGCGGCGATCCCGTGAACAGTTTCGTGATCGGTCCAACAGTCGCGTGGAAACCGACGGCGCAAACTCGCGTCGATATCTCGCCGTTGTTTGGCTGCACGCACGATGCGCCTATCGCGGATGTATTTGTTGCCTTTTCCTGGCTGTTCGGAAGCGAACGCGCCGAAGCAGAAGCGCCCGTGTCCACGCGATTCAGATATTACACCGACGCGTCATATAGTCGTTCAGGAAAAGATGCGGGAAAAGAAATGAAGCAGGTCGCGCAGGCGCCTTGCCCAGAATGGTACGGCGATCGCGAATGGAACGTGAATCTCTGGGGAACGTACGCTTTCACCAACACCGAGTTCGCTCCTAACCCTTCGCTGGTGGACATCGTGCAAAGTACCAGTGAAGGCAATCCCGTGCTGGGCACCTACGATCGCTACATCGGCGGTGATCACGCGTGGGGCGGCGGGGGCGACATTAAATACTTCTTCTGTCGCTATGCTGGTATCGGGGTAGAGGGATTTGCACTAGAAGCTCACAAGCCTGGCTTCGATATCTTCGAGGACCCCACCACTCCGATTTTCACTCGTGAACGAATCAATCACGACCATACGATCGGCGCTGTTTTAGGAACCTTTACATTGCGCTATCCGATTCCTTGCACACGTTTCGCGCCTTACGCATGGACCGGTGTCGGTGCGATCTTCGGCGGTGGCGAAAGTGACGTCCTTCACACCCAGGGGCCGCCAGACGCGTTCCAGGTCCATGCGCAGACGGATCACTTCGGTAGCGAAACCAAAGTGCTCGGCCAATTCGGAGCCGGTCTGGAATTCCGAATCGCGCGGCACTTCGGTTGGACCAACGACTTGAGCTTTGGCGTGATCGACGGGCCGCAAAATAATTTCGGAATGTTTCGTAGCGGAGTAAATTTCGTTTTCTAAAATCTTTGAGGGTCTGCACCCTCAATGGAGAAAGCCGCGGCCGGTTTCCGCGGCTTGTGAAGTGGAACCGCCGCAGCCCGAGTGAAGCGGGCTGCGGCTCACTTCTGCTCAGCCGATGTGGGCAAAGCAGTTGGTGCTGACGATTTTGAGCGAACCGACCGGATTATACCAATTACATTCCTGTAATGTTTGTGTTGGTCTAAATGCGTTCGCTTGGACTAGTCATCGCCCGAATTGCAGAAGCGTTGAATCAGCCGCCAGCAACATCGACGGAGCCGCTACAACGCTTGACCGTTTGAAACCGCACCGATAGTTTCATCTCGGAAAGGAGTTTGTCGGTGAAGACCGAAGTCTCGATCGAATACTGCGTCGTTTGAAACTACACGCCGAAGGCCGTCAGTTTGGCGGCCCAAATTCTTGAGCTCGGCGAGCGCATAAAGTCGCTCACGCTGATTCCCTCGAGCGGCGGCGCTTTCGAGATTCGCACCAATGGCAAACTGCTCCATTCCAAACTCGATACCGGCGACTGGCCGGATTTTGACGCCGTCGTCAAGGCGATCAAGAAGGGAAAATAGCGCACCGATTTCATTTCTCGCGGCATTCAGCCTGGCGAATGCAACCAGTTGTTGGACGTTAAGATTTTTCAACGCCCAACGCTCAACATCCAACGCTCAACGCTCAATTCATCCAGTTGGACGTTGGATGTTGGGCGTTGAACGTTGGACGTTTTTTTCTTCCGGGAGAGTGAAGGGTGCCTGGTGGCCCTCGCGGTCTTCAAAACCGTCGTCGCTGCGCAAGTGGCGAGGTAGGTTCGATTCCTATCCTCTCCGCCTAAATCAATTGCGGATTGGCGAGTGTGGATTGTGGATTGCGGATTGCAGAATAAGGCGATGACAACACACGAACTTAAAAATCGCACATTCGACTTCGGGATCCGCGTGATCAGCGCAGTAGAGGCATTACCAAAAACCGGAACCGCTAGAATTCTGGGACGACAACTACTTCGCGCTGGCACTTCCGTCGGCGCAAACTACCGCGCAGCAGCTCGAGCCCGATCACAAGCAGACTTTGTTTCCAAGCTTGGCGTAGTGGAAGAAGAGTGCGACGAATCGGCATATTGGATGGAGATGATCCTTGCGCGGAAGCTCTTGAAGCGAGCCCAACTAGACGATCTCTATGCCGAGGCCAATGAATTGCTTGCCATAACGGTTGCCTCGATCAAGACCGCACGCCGCGCGCGCACGGTGCGTAATCAATGAAGCTGAAGAGCAATCCGAAATCCGCAGTCCGCAATCCGCAGTTGGAAAGGGGGTGATCTCGATGTCGCGTGAGCAAATTCGAAAACTGACTTCGCTTTCATCGTGCGCCGGGTGAGCTTCGAAATTGAGCCAACAGGCCCTGCGACAAGTTTTGCCGCAGCTTCCCATTTTGTCAGACCGCAACGTGCTGGTGAGTTCGAAAACTTTCGACGACGCTGGCGTGTATCGCCTGGACCCGCCTTCGCCAAGGCTCCGGCGCGCAGGTCGGCATCGCGCGCTTGTGCAGACAGTGGATTTTTTCACGCCGATCGTGGACGACCCGTTTTCTTACGGCCAGATCGCTGCGGCCAACTCCCTGTCCGATATCTTTGCCATGGGCGGGCGCCCATTGACCGCACTAAATATTGTTGGATTTCCAACCGATCTCGTTCGGCCAAGAGTGATTTCGTCGATTTTGCGCGGGGGCCTTGCCAAGGCAGCCGAGGTAGGATGCGTGATCATCGGCGGCCATTCCATTCGCAATCCGGAACCGATTTATGGCCTCGCCGTCACGGGGATCGTCGATGTTCGGCACATCACGACGAATGCGAACGCGCGTGCCGGCGATCTGCTTGTGTTAACGAAACCACTCGGCACTGGTATCGCTACCACGGCGATCAAACGCGGAATCGCTTCGCGTGCGCTTCGCAGAAACGTAATCGCGCTGATGTCGAAGATTAACATTGTAGGCGCCGAACTTGCTGAGCGTCGCCTTGTCCGCGCAGCCACCGATATCACCGGCTACGGATTGATCGGGCATCTGGTTTCGCTGTGCCGTGCCAGTCGCGTCTCTGCCGATATCAATCCAGCTACCGTGCCGATGATCAGCGAGGAAATTGCCAGTCTCATCGAGCTGGGCTGTGTCCCGGAAGGAAGCAGGCAAAATCTTTATGGGACAACAGCGCTCACCGATTGGGAAAATACTAATGATGCGCTCAGAGTTCTTCTAACCGACGCGCAGACCAGTGGCGGCTTACTTCTTTGCGTTGGCGAAGCGAATCTTGACGCAGTGCTGCGCATCCTGCGAAAAGCGGGCACTCCCTCCGCTGCGGTAATCGGAAAAATCGTGCCACGCCGGCACCGAGGTCCACTTATATGCATGACCGCATAAGAACGCGCGCGCGACGGCAAATTCCGGCCGTAGGAAGGATCCTAGATGCGCTGGGCCACTGTGATTTGCCGCGGCCGATTATTGTCGATCTTGTCCGTCGCAAACTCTCAGAAATTCGCGCACAGCGGTCCGTGCCGGAATTTGAATCAATCATGGTTCTTGTCCGCCGCTCGCTCGATGAACTTCGGGCCAGCAGACTTCAGCCGATCATCAACGGTACTGGAATCGTCATTCATACAAATTTTGGGCGCGCCGCGCTTCCACACTACGCGATCTGTGCGCTGAATGAAATAGGATCAGGTTATTCGAATCTTGAATACGACATTGCAGCGGGTGCACGTGGCCAGCGCGCCAGTTACGTCGAGGGTGCACTCGCGCTGCTCTGTAAAGCCGAAGCGGCCACGGTGGTCAACAATTGTGCAGCGGCGCTGGTGCTTATCGTTCGACATTTCACCGAAACCAAAACCGAGGTGGTCATTTCTCGGGGCGAGTTGGTGCAGATCGGTGGCGGATTCCGGATCGGCGAGATCATCGAAGCGACTGGCGCGAAGCTGCGCGAGGTCGGCGCGACCAACAAAACGACGATCAATGATTACGCGCGGGCCATCGGTCCGAACACGGCAATAATCCTAAAGGTTCATCGAAGTAATTTTTTCATGAGCGGTTTTGCAGAATCAGCTTCGACGGAGGAAATCGGCGCCCTTGCGCGAAAGAAGCGGGTTCCCTTCGTCGAGGATTTAGGAAGCGGAGCCGTTGTGCCCACCGAAGAGTTGGGAATTGCCGACCACGAGCCGACTCCCGTCGAAGCGTTGAAACGCGGTGCCGATCTTGTTTGCTTCAGCGGCGACAAGTTATTCGGTGGCCCCCAAGCGGGAATAATCGCCGGCAAAAAGCGATTAATTGTCGCGTTGAAACGTGAACCCCTATTTCGCGCACTGCGGTGCGACAAACTCTCTCTCTCTGCACTGCAAACGACCGCTGATCTTCACCTCAATCAAAGAACAGGCGAAATCCCGACACTCGCGCTCCTGCAAATTTCAGAGGACCAATTGTCGGCTCGAGCGGCGGCAATTTGCGACCAGCTCTCTGAGAGGTGCCCTGGTTTGCATGTCACCAGCGGTCGCGGCACAGGTAAAACCGGCGGCGGTACCCTGCCGAAGTCGAATTTGCCGTCCGTAACGATCGACATCGTTCCGAAAAATTCGTCGTTACCCGACTTTGCGGCAACGCTGCGCGCGTGGAATCCGCCGGTCATCGGCTACGTTGCGGGCGACCGATTCAAACTCGATCTGCGCACAATTTTCCCGCACCAGGACGGGCTTCTTATTCGGGCGATTAGCGCAGCGTTTTCCGAAGTTGCTTAAATGCATCCACGGCGTCGTCATCCAGAGTGGAGCGAGGGACCTCACAGTAGGATCCTCGAATGCGTCTGCATACGTTGTGCGATCAATCACCCAAAGAGACATCCTTCACTTTGTTCAGGATGACCACTCGGCATTTCATCATCGCCACGGCAGGTCACGTCGATCACGGCAAAAGCGCGCTGGTAAAAGCGCTCACAGGAACGGATCCGGATCGTTTGCCGGAGGAAAAAAGGCGACAAATCAGCATCGATCTCGGCTTCGCGGAATTGAATTTGACCGCGGCAAGTGGCGACAAAATTCACGCCGGCATTGTGGATGTTCCCGGTCATGAAGATTTCGTTCGGACCATGATCGCGGGCGTCGGCTCGATTGACCTCGCTCTAGTCGTTATCGCCGCTGACGACGGCTGGATGCCGCAAACGGAAGAGCATCTGCAGATTTTGACTTATCTGGGTGTGGAACGAGCCGTGATCGCCCTGGCAAAAAGCGATTTGGGAAATGTTGAGAACGTTACCGAACAAATTCGAAATCATCTGCGCGAAACTGTTTTTGTGAAATCGCGAATGATTCCAACTTCAGTGCGCAGCGGCGAAGGAATTGAAAATCTAAAGAACGTGATCGCGTCGGAACTCGCAGCCGTACAACCGCAACGCGATTTCGGCAAGCCGCGCTTGTTTGTTGATCGCGCATTCACAATGCGCGGCATCGGCACGGTGGTCACCGGAACTTTGACTGGCGGACGACTCCATCGTGGCCAGACCATTAGCGTTCAACCGCAAAACCTTCAAGCGCGGGTCCGCTCCATTCAAAGTCACGGAATCGAAATGGACTGCGCGCAGCCTGGCATGCGTACCGCGCTCAGTCTCCGCGATCTCGCAATCGATCAGGTAAAGCGCGGTGATGCGATCACAGCCAGCGACTTTGCGCCCGCTTCGGCTCTGATAGTGCAAATTGAGAGATCGCCGCGACTTTTTGCCAAGCAACCCGCCTCTGCCAAGGCTACGGCGGGCAAACCAGCTGCGCGCCCGCTTAAGAACGGAGGCTCAGTTTATCTTCATCACGGCACGTCGCGAGTGGCCGCACGGATCACTTTGCTGGAAAAAGAAAAGTTGGAGCCCTCTCAAAAAATAATCGCGCATTTGAAGCTCGCCGCTCCAATCTTCGCCTTCGTCAGGGACCGATTTGTCATTCGCGATGGGTCGGAACAACACACCATTGCAGGCGGGGTCGTGCTTGATCTGGACGGCACGCGTCTTTGTGATGCACGGGACTTGAAACTGTTGTCGATGCCCGCGACCGCTCCGGACGACATTGATCTTTGCGTCCGTTCTGAAATTGCACGTCGCGGATTTGTGCCAAGAAAAACGCTTTTGGGCAGGTCGCATTTTAGCGCAGGTGAAATCTCCGAAGCACTAATGCGGCTGCAACGGAATAACGAAATTGCGCTCTCCGAGGAAATAGCGGCGGATGGCGCGTTTTGGGGCATGCTGCGCAACCAGACGATTGCGTTAATCGATAACGCGCACAAACAGAACCCGGAACGCCCGGGGCTTGATTTGAGCGAGCTCCGTTCTGTGTTACGCGATCAGCCGGAAAATGTTTTCGAGGCCCTGATCGCAGAGTTGTGCACGGACGATTTTGTTCGCAAAGGTTCGGCCATCGCGCGCGCTTCCCACCAGTCGGTGCTGCCGGTCAGGCTTCAAGCAGTTGCGAGAAAAATTCGTGAGGCCCTCTCGCAGAAACCATTCGATCCACCGCCAAGACACCAGATCGAAACCGATCGAGACGGGCACCTTGTTCTTCGCTTCTTGGTCGAGAGTGGCGAAGCGATCGAAGTGGGCTCAGACGCAGTTTTGCTGCGCGAAAACTTCGAGCATATAAAGGCGAGAATCGCCGAATTCGTTTCCAAGAACGGACCGGCTACTGTGAGCGAACTGCGTCGGGCTCTGGAGAGTTCGCGCCGGATCATGGTGCCGTTGTTGGAAAAGCTGGACCGCGAGGGGTTCACTCGACGCGTGGAGGACAAGAGAATGCTGTCCACGATCCATTAGATGTGAAACGATCGCGGCCACTTCTGCTCGTTGTGCCATCCCTGCAGGAAGCCTGGGAGGATGCTATTGCTCCCTGGTTCAACAAGGTTTTGCCCGGGGCATGGCAACGCAAATTGCCTGCGCTGGTAGTCGTTCCCACACGAGGACAGCTCAACGATCTTAAGGCGCGCTTAATTGCAAAAGGCTTTTCGCATCTCGGTCTGAGGTTTGTGACAGCGTCGAGTTTACGCGCGTTGCTCGCGCGGGATGACACAACGCCTGCGGGTGAGCTTGAACATCTGCGTTTGCTTCTCGCAATTGCGGCCAGCGAATTGGAAGATTGCCGTAACGAATCTGAAGCACTGGCTGCCAAAGCTGTTGCTCGGGCGCCCGCGGTGCTTCTGCGCGCATTGGATCGCCTCGAAATTGCCGGTTGGAAATTCCAGGAACTCGGGCTGCCGTCATTTGCACCTGTGGTTCAGCGTTTTAACGAGCTGCTGAAAAAATGCGGTTTTGTACTTCGCGGCAAGACTGACCGAAGGCGTTTGCAACAAGCGGCACGTGGCAGGCGAGAATTTTCCCACGTGCTTATCATTGGATTCGACGGAGCACATTGGACAGAGTGGTTTCTGCTGCGCACCGCTGTCGAACTGGCAGAAAACGCGACAATCATCCTCGAAGAACCGCGAGAAAACTTTTCCGATGTCGATCTTTGCTGGATCGGCTCCTGGGAAGAAGTCTGTGGCGAAGCCCAACGCGCGCCGAGAGCGACCGCCGCGGTGGGCGATTCGCTTTTCAGCGAAATTGAAATGCGCGGCGGCGCGCAAATGGCAAAGCGCTTCGATTTTCTGATCGGCACAAACTTTTCCGAACAAGCCGAAGCGATCGCGCGGCAATGCGTTCGTTATTTGGCAGATGAGAAATGCACGCGACTCGGCGTGATTTTTCCGGGCAGCGGAGCCTTGTCGCGCCTGGTCGCAAGCTCGCTGGCCCGGCTTGAAATAGCGCATAATGATGGGCTCGGCCACATTGTGCCCGGCATTTTCGAGTCAGCGGAGTGGCAGGCGTGGGTCGAATTGCAACGCGCACCACGACTCACTTCCTTTCTGCGTTTTCTAAATGCGTTGCCCGACCCGACGGTCGTATCGCTGAAGATCAGCCGGCAAGTTTTCGAAAATATTCTGCACGAAAGTTACAAGGAGGTGTTGCTGGACGACCTCGAACTGCTGCGGGAATTCTGTGCGGCGCGGGGGGACGACAAATCTCAGTCCGCCGCCGAAGCTCTGCGCGCGCTGGCATTTCTCCCGCCGCGCGCGACGTTCGCGCAATTTCTCCAACAAACTCACGCGGCGCTTGCCCATCTCGGATGGAAGCAACAGGCGCTCGAGCTTGCGAGCGTCGCGCATGATTGGTCGCAGCGTCTCGATGCGAAATTTCCACGCGCGCTTTTTTTGCGGTGGCTGGCAGAAACGGCTGTGGCGGCAGATGCCGCGCGCTCAGCCGAAGGCGACCATCCGTATGCTCGCGTGCAATTGCTCACGGTGGCGGGCGCGCAAAATCAGGAATGGTCGCATTTGATTTTTGCCGGCTGGAACGAAGGGGCTTGGCCGCCTCCAGTCGGCGCGGAGTTCGCACGAGCCGAAGAGATTCATGCTTTCAATCGTAGCGTGCAACAGCTAAACAAGCGCGCTGCTCGCCAGGGAAGCCAGGGCGAGGGCCATACGAGTGTTCGCGAAAACCATTCGCTTTATCTCGGGCCGGGAGAGCAACGCGCGATCGCGTTGCGGCAATTCGATGTGCTCCTCGAGTCGGCCAGCGAAGGTGTGACGCTCGCCGCCAGTCTGGTGCAGGAAGATGCGCCGGAACGCTTCTGGAATCCGAGCGAATGCTTTACCGAGCTTTATCTGAAAACGCGCGGTGAACCGCTCACCCAAACGACATTGAAAAATCTGCAATGCGCCACTGCACTGTTACCGAAGCCTCCGTTAGTCGCGACCGATATTCAGCAAACCCTGATCGCGTTCAACGCGCGCCGCGACTCCTCTAAACCTGCCGGTGAATACGACTTCGCCTTGCGGCGCAACGAGTCGTATCGGCCAGTGCCGACGCTGAGTGTGACCGATCTTCGAGGAATGGTTTCGTCGCCAGCGATTGTTTGGATGAAGCGTTATCTCGGCGTAGAAGCACCGGAAGACGCTGCGAATCCGTGGACGGCGACGACCGGTAAATGGGTCCATTACTGGCTGGCGAATATCATCGAACCCCGGAACGGAAAGATTTTCTCGGCGTTTCCGACTCTAACAAGAATCGACGAGCGCATCCGGTTTGCCGCGGACGAACGTTGTGCGGACCTTCGGCGTCTTTGCGATTTGACAGGCAAAGTCGTGCCAGATTGGTGGAAGTCGGGCTGGTTGAACGCGCGTTATCTCGCACGGCATCTCGGCGCCAAAATCGGAGCTGCGCAAGGGTGGAATTGGCTCGCGACGGAGTTAGCCGTCGGTCGCGACGGTGCGGTGAAAATTGGCGATGGCGTGGAGCTTGAGCTGCACGGCCAAATCGATTTGGTGCTCGCGCAAAATGACGCGCTCAGTTTCGCCGGCCAAAAAATCTGGATTGTCGATTACAAAACCGGTGCGACCAGGGAACTGAAGACCTCTGATCTGCATGACAGTCTGGTCAAAGGTACAACCTTACAGCTCGGTCTTTATACGCTAGCCATATGCGAGCTCGGCGCCGCCGAGGTGAGCGCCAGCATTATTTCGCTCGTGGCTAAAAATGTCGCGCCACAATTGTCCGTTATCGATCTTGCACCGCATACCGACGTCTTCGCCAATCTCGCGGAAATGCAGCGCACCGGGGCTTTTGGAATGAAGGGTGAAATCCGTCCGGCATTCGGTTACAGCGCACCGTATCCGCTCGCGACGTTGGCGATCGACAACGACATTTTAGAAGATAAATGGGCGCTGACGCATCCGGCGCTCGTGCTTGAAAAAGAGGAGTGGGAAACATGGTGAAGCCGCGCGATGAAGCCGCGCGCGCTCGTTTTGCCACCGAACTGGATTGCAATTTTTCTGTAGTCGCGTCGGCCGGTTCGGGCAAAACCACTGCGATCACGCAGCGCGTTTTATCGATCGCGCGTTCGCCGAACGCCACGGAAATTCTGCCGCAGTTGGTCGTCGTCACTTTCACCAATCGTGCGGCGGACGAAATGCAACAGCGCACGCGGCAAGCCCTGCTCGAGGAACATTTGCGACAGGAAGTGCAGACCGCATTCAACCGCGCCTTCTTCGGCACAATCCATTCGTTCTGCATCAAACTCCTGACCGACTTCGGTCATTATCTTGGTTTGCCTGCGCCGCTCGAGTTGGTCGAAGACGACAGCGATCTGTGGCAGGAGTTTGCCCAGAATCAAACCCGCATCGGTCGTTCGCTGGCCGATAAGGACCGAGCCATGCTTCTGCGTTTTGTGCAGGTGCGCGATCTCATGGAGCTCGCCCGACGCGCGGCTTCGGCTGTTTTGCAGGCGCCAGGGTTGTCGCCCTGTCCGCCGCTCGATTTCGCTGAGGTCTACTCTCAATCGGATAAGGGAAACGAAAACATCAGCAAATCCCAGGCGGAATTGCGCGAATGGGAAAGGCGTTTCGCCGGCGATTGGGAATATCTGCGCTGGCCGGTTTGTTTCACGGCGACAAACGCCAGGTTTACTCAGCTCTGGCAAGAGAAATTTGCGCCGCTGCGACAATGGATCTGCGACGCCGCCACGTGCGTGGCGGCAGAGGTGCAGCGTGATTATCTCAATTTTCGACTCGACCACGGACTCGTCACTTACGGAGATCAAATCGCGCTCGCGGAAGAGTTGCTGCAACATCCGGAAGCCGCGCGAAGAATTCGCGATGAAAACCTGCGTGTCATTCTCGACGAGGCGCAGGACACTGAGCCGCTGCAATTTTCCGTGCTGCTGGAAACAACGCGCCCGCCCGAAGCGAGCGGCATTTGGTTGCAAGATCGACATCTGGGGCCGCGACCCGGCCATTTCTGCATGGTCGGCGATTTCCAGCAATCGATTTACTGGCAGCGGGCAGATCTGAATTATTACCGAGCCGTTCATGAAGCGCTGGTTGCCGACAAACACGGTGAGAGCGTGGAATTTGCCGTCACGTTTCGACTCGACCAGAAGCAGCTCGATTTCGTGAACGAAACTTTCCGCGAGATTTTGAATAACAAGGACGGGCAGGTGCGCTTCGTCGAATTGCAACCGCGCCCGAACATTCTTCCAGGGAAAGTCATTCGCGTGCCGCTTGTCGCAAACGAACTGTTGCCGGAAGGAAAAAAACTTAAGGATTACCAAAAGGCACGCATCGAAGCGGAATATCTTGCGCGATGGATCAAGGGTGCAGGACTGAAAAAACTTTCGGCCGATTCGTGGCGGGAAGTGGCGATTCTTTGTCCGCGGAAAGCCTGGCTGCAAACGACGGCCGCCGCATTGCGACGCGTTGGTCTGCCGGTGGCAATCCAATCTGAACGCGATGTCAAAGGCGACAGCCCGGCTTATGCGTGGGTGGCCGCGCTCCTTACGATCATGACCGATCCGCTTAATGCATACGAAATCGTCGGCGTGCTGCGGGAGATCTTCGGCGCGTCCGATCACGATCTTGCTGTCTTTTCCGAAGGACAGAGCGCGAGATTTCGCATCGATGAGATTTTATCGGCGACCGGAAGAATTTCCTCGCGCTTGCGTACGCTCGCAGAAATTCGCCAGCGTGCAGAAGGTCTGGCGTTATTCGATGCCGTAACTTTCATCGTCGAACAAACGCGATTGCGCGAGCGGTTGCTTTTATTGCCCGCGATGGAGTTTGGCGATCTCACACGCGAACTTGATGCCTTGCTCGCACAAGCGGCGGAAGCCGAAGCGAACGGAACGATCCTGACAGAGTTCGCCGAACACTTACGGGATGATTTCACCACGCCGCGCGCCGTACGTTTTTTCGCGGACGACAATGCGATCCAACTCATCACTTCGCACAAGGCAAAAGGCTCGGAGTGGCAGGCGGTGATCGTGCCATTCCTCGCGCGCGATATGCGGCTGCCCTCGCGCCCCTATCCACATCTTGTTAAATCGCCCTTGGATGGGGAACTGATTATCGCGTTCGGCAAAGAAGATAAATCGAAGGATTTGAAAGATGCGATCGAACGTGCTGAACAGCAGCAAATTGAACGCCTTCTGTATGTCGCAACAACGCGGGCACGCCACACACTCGTAGTTGTGCTCGATCAGGAGATCTTCTCCAATAGCGAGGGCAAACTGCTGAAAGCAGCGCAACTGCGACGGTTGATCCGCGACCAGGATTCTTATTCAGGCGAATTTGATCAACATAGCAGCACGATCGATGAAGTCCCTGAACCTTCCCAAATCATTGAGCACGCGTCGGAGAAAAACGGTGCAGAAATCGAGCCGTTAAGTGCTCGCGAACTCAAGCGCGCCGCAAAACGCGGGTCGGAATTCGTGCGCAAGATCACACCGAGTACGCTGGATCCGGAACTTCCGGCAGAGGTGTGGACGCGCTCGCGGCTTGATAATCTGGCCACGCTCTATGGCCGGTGGTGGCATAAATTTTTCCAGCGCCTGGATTGGAAGGGCGGGATCAATTCTGCACAAAAGTTATTCGAAAAAGAATTGCCGCTTTCTCCCGACGCGAAAGCCGCGGTAAAAGACTGGAACGCCACGCGGGAAAATTTGTTCAGCGACGCTAGTATCGCTCGCTTTCTTGCGAGCAATGAAACGTTATTTCATGCCGAGTTTCCATTTTCGTGGCACAGGAACGAGCGCAGCGTGCTCGAAGGCCTGATCGATTCGATCATGATTAACCGCATATTCGGCCAGTGTCTTCTGCTTGATTGGAAAACGAACGACGTTTCCCCAAGCGATATCGAAATCTTTCGCGAGAGTTACCGCCCGCAGTTGGCAGCTTACTGGAAAGCGGTCACGGAAATTACGGATCTCGAAGTGGAAGCCGGTTTGTTCTCGACTGCGCTTGGCCGCTTGTTGCTCTATTCTGCCGAGGAACTGCAAAAAGAATGGCGCAGAGTGGAACAACTTCCGCCCGCGGAACTCGAAAATGAAATCCGGCCGGATCCCGCCAGTGGCGTTTGATCGAGACACGAAACCCGAGTCGAAGAGGAACCGGGCTACCTCGTGCGTTCGAGCTGACTAACTCTCGCGTTCGCCGCGGATGAATTGCTCGACGCAGCGATAGGCTTCGTCGTCAGTCATTTGCACGGGCGGATGTTTGGAAAAATAGGCGGAAGGGGAATGCAACACACCGCCGATGCCGCGATCCAGCGCAAGCTTGCAGCAGCGGATGGCGTCGATTGCCACGCCGGCTGAGTTTGGCGAATCTTCCACTGAGAGTTTCACGTCGATTTCCATCGGCACGTCGCCAAAGAGCCGGCCTTCGACGCGGATGAAGGCGATCTTGTTGTCGAGTTGCCAAGGCACATAATCGCTCGGGCCGATGTGAATATTCTCGTCCGCCAGACGCTCACCGACCACAGACTGCACCGCTTCGGTTTTCGAAGTTTTCTTCGACGCCAGTCGGGTGCGATTGAGCATGTTCAGGAAATCGGTGTTCCCGCCAGTGTTCAATTGATAGGTGCGCACAAGTTTGACGCCGCGCTTGCGAAAAAGATCTACCAGCGCTCGATGCAGGATGGTGGCGCCCATTTGCGCCTTGATGTCGTCGCCGATAAGGGGGAGATTTCTATCGGCAAAACGTTTCGACCACGTCGGATCGCTCGCGATGAAGACGGGGATATTGTTAACAAAGCCCAGCCCGGCTTCGAGTGCGCAGCCGGCGTAAAACCGGGTGGCTTGTTCGGAGCCTACGGGAAGATAATTGACCATCAGTTCAGCAGAGGAGTTTTTCAGCTCGGCGATGATCTCTTCGCGGGTGGTTTCTTTCTCCAGTGGAAGAAATGTGCGCAGGGGGTCCTGATCGCGCATGTGCGGAGCGTAGCCATCCAGAACGCAACCCATTTTCACAATGGCGCCGGTGAGCTTGATCTTTTCGCAGAAAACCTTGGTGCAATTCGGCGGCGAAAAGATGGCTTTGCTCACGTCCAGCCCGACTTTGCGCCGGTCGATATCAAACGCGGCTACGACCTCAATATCGCTCGGGCGATAGCCGCCGACCTCCCGGTGCATCAAGCCGATGCGAGTGCCGTTGGCGGACGAGCCGTTATAAAAATTGATTCCCTGGACAAGAGAGCTGGCGCAGTTTCCAACGCCGACAATTGCAATTCTTATTTTTCTCATTTCCAAATTGTTAAAACTGAGAAGCTACCTGATTTAGTTTATTCGAAGCAAGACACAAGTTAGGCCGCTTCCGGCACCCTCCGTCCTGCCCTCATGTAGTCGCGAAACCTTCGGGACTGCAAGCGCGGAATGTGTGCGAAGTCGCGCCGGCTTGCAAGAACTGATATAAGGGGAAGAGTCAGGGCCATTCCTGGTACAAGGAGAGGCCTCCAAAGGAGATAGACCAAATGCGCTTTAAGTTCGCGGCTATCAGTGTGCTGATCGCAGCCGCTTTGCCGGCGTCGCCCAGGGCGCTGGGCGTCCCGGCTTACACTATCGAACAGGCCGTTGCGGTCGCCCAGGAGCACAATCCGGACATCTTAATTGCATGTAAGAAGGTGCTGGCAGCGCGTGGAGGCTTTATTGAAGCGCGCTCGGGATTTCTCCCCTCGCTAACCTCCAACGGACTGTACGATAAACGACAGACTCAAAGCGAGACCAGCCTTCGACAGGAAGATTACAACGCAATACTGAAGCTGGAACAAAACCTCTATACCGGCGGCGCAGTAACCAGCCAGGTGGCAATCGCGCAGTTGAACATCGCCAAGGCAAACTGCGACCTACAGGAAATTGTCAGCCGCGTGACGATGGATGTGCGAATCGCCTTCAATGAGCTGCTGCTAAATCGGGCAAAGGTCCATGTGCGCGAAGATTCAGTGCGGGTCTTAGAGGAGGAACTCAAGAACCAGCAGGAACAATTGAGCGCAGGCATCGTGAGTAAATTGAACGTTGAACGAGCCGAGGTGGCCCTGGGCAACGAACGGCCAGAACTTTTCAATGCGCAGACTGAGTTGAGAAATTCCTACTTGCGGTTAGCGGAACTTTTCGGCACCGATTTGCGCGCAGGAGCCCAAGCTCCGCGATTTGAGATTGCCGGCGAATTGCAATATCGGCCCAGTCACGCCGACTTAAACGACTGCCTGGCGCGAGCTGACGTGAATCGGCCAGTCATTAAGGCCCGGCAGAGAGATATCGAAATTGAAGATCGCCAGTATGTTTTGGATCGGAGCGCAATGCGCCCACATATCCGCGCTTTTTCCGGATATGAAGTTTACAGCGAGCGTGATCCGGCTGTGGGTCAAGAATTTAACTACGGGGGTATCGTAGGAATAAACGCAACATGGAATATCTTCGACGGGTTCGCGACCAAAGGACGAATGCAAGCGACGCGCGCCCGGCGCGAGGCAGCAGTGGAAGCGCTGGCAGCGGCGCAGCGGAGCGTTGCTTCTGAAGTGCGCAGTGCGTTTTTCGATCTCCAGCAAGCCGAGCGCGTACTTGAAACCGAAACAAAAAACGTTCAGACCGCGGACGAGGCTCTTGAGATGGCCAAAGGCAATCTTGCTGCCGGGTTGGGAACACAGCTCGACATCCTGCAAGCGGCCTCCGATGTAACGCGGACGCGCACCACTCGATTGAGCGCGATCTATCTGCACAACGTGGCTCTCGCCCGCCTCGCACACGCGTGTGCCAGTTCGGCCGAAGCGCTCGATTTCGGGTCACAATTCAAAAATGTAAAGAAAGAAAACCGAAATGCGGCCCAGGTTTCTGATGTTGCAAAGCCGCCCGAGAAAATGAGTCAGCGATGAAGCAGGACCGCACCTCTCGTGCACACTATTGCCGCGCACCCGGCGGTGGCGGCCTATCGGTCCTGGCTCTGCTCAGTGGCGCTTGTTACTTGTCGACATTACATGCCGCTTCTGCGGTCACTCTGGAAAACGTTCTTCAAACGACGCTGGAAAAAAATCCAGCCATCCAGGAGGCTAAGGCCGGCCTTGAACGGGCAACTGGACAGCGACTCGTTTTTCGTTCGGTCGTCTGGCCTCATGCCGAGGTGGGCGTGCCAGCCGGTGTTCAAGCTGGTCACCGGTCTGGTGAAAGCGGAGTAAAAGGATTTGCCCTCGGCCGCGGCTCGCTTGAGCAAGTTTTATTTAACATGGCTGTGCCGCCGTCACTCCGGCGCGGAGATACCGAAGTCCTGATCGCGCAGCAGCAATTGAACGTCGCAGTGGTAGAGCAGCTACACGCGGCGCGGTTGGCGTTTTACGCGGCGCTGTACAATCGGTCGCTTGAGTCAATTCGAGAAGAACAACGACGAAAACTGGAAGAAAATGTTGCTACCCAACAGGATCGTTACAAAGCGGGATTGACCAATCGAAGCGCTTTCACCAGTGCGACTGTCCAAGCCTCCGAGCTGGTTCCACAGATTGAAAGCGCGCACGGCGCATATCGGCAAGCGCAATTGAAATTGGCTGAAGCGATGGCGATCGATCCTGCAAAATCATGGTTGCCCGAGCCCGACGGCGAGTTGCAGTTTGTTCCGATGCACGTCGATCTCGATTCGGAAACAGCGGCGGCCTCGCAGCGAAGGGCCGATCTCAAACTCGCGCGCTTATTCGTGCGTGCTGCCAACGAAGATGAACGGATCATCGCAGCCGACTATTATCCCGCTGTAGGAGGAACCATTAACGGCGAGTACGTCCCAGTGACCGGCATTCATCGCCAAGGCTCAACGAGCAAGACACAGGATTTTATCGGATCTGAAATCAAGGAAAAGGCAGCATACACCTGGCGTGTGGTCGATAACGGGAAAGTCGGCGGCGCGGTATTGAAGGCGCGCGCAGCACGAGAGGTGAACGAACTGACGTGCAGGAAACTCGAGGACAATGTCAGCCGCGAGCTCTCCCGAATCGCCAATGACCTTAAGGCGATCGAGGCTCGTGAAGAATCGCTCTCGGCAGCGTCCGCCGCCGCAGAGGAAGGCGCGCGGACAGTCGGGGAAAATCTCGCAAACGGTCTCGTTTCGCCCCTGGAATATCGCGTCACTCAAAATGCTTTCTTAAAGACCAGGAGCGGACTGCTGGACGCTGTTTATCAGCACAATCTGGCAGTCGCTGAATGGGACCGAGCCACTGGGCGTTATTTTCAATTTTCGGACGACACCGTTCAAAACGTGCATTAGTTCCTGCAATTGAAATTGCCGGAATCAAAAGGGGTCCTTTGGGGCAGTATCGCAGCAATCGTGCTGATTTTCGCCCTGGCGTATTATTTCCTGATGCCGGTGGCGGAAGTGGTTACGGTGCATCGGGGCACCGCCATCTCGGCGGTTTATGGGACGGTGCGTATCGAACCGGCTTTTGTCGTGCGCATTCGAGCCCAAAATGACGGCTTCATCCAACTGGCCGAACCCTTCTCCGCCGGTCGCGGCGCAATCGGCAAGAACGTCGAAAAAGGTCAGGTGCTGGCGACGATCGCCGACGAGGAGACCGCGCGGCAATTGAAGCAGGCGCGCGCCGATTTGCAGGCCGCCATCGATCGCGCGGCACTGCCTCTGCCCTCTTCGGAGCTGCTAAAAGCAGCTGAAGACAATTTGCAGCGCCTCGAGAAGGTCGTCAGCGCGGGCAACGTGCCAGCCGTTGAATATCAGAAGGCGAAAAGCGAAGCAAATCGACTGCGCGGTGCGGTGGAGACAGAGCGGATCGAGCGGGATCGCAACCTCAACTCATTGGAGGAAACAACGAAAAAACTCGAGGCACAGATGAAGAGCGCGGAAGTCCGCTCCCCGATTGACGGGCTCCTTACTAACGTGCAAACAATCGATGGCGAACTGGTTTCAGACGGCAACGAGCTTTTCACGGTCTCTTCGCGCAGGAATTACGTCCGCGGCGAAGTAAACGAAGAAGATGTGGGTGAGGTGAAACCGGAAATGAAAGCAAAAGTGCAGTTATACGCTTATCGGACACGGACTTTCACTGCGCGCGTGACGTCGGTGCAACCCGCTGCCGATCCAACCACTCAGCGATACACGGTTGTGCTGGAGATGGAAAATCCGCCCGACAACTTGATGGTTGGCATGACCGGCGAGATGAACATCATCACAGGGGTGCACGAAGATGCGCTTCTGGTTCCAACACGCGCGCTCCTTGTCGATCAGGCGTTAATCGTGAACAACGGCATCGTGCATTCTCGCACGGTCGAGGTGGGATTTCGCACACTCGATTTTACGGAAGTGACCAGTGGCCTGAAAGAAGGCTATCACGTTATCGTTTCCGACCAGGACAAATTCCATCCCGGAGAAACCGTAAGGCAGCGCATGGTGAGCTCACCGCCTCCGCCAAAGGCGCCATGACGCCGCCGCTCTATATCGCCCTGCGCTTTTTGACGCACCGCAAGCGGGCATTGCTTCTTAGCCTTAGCGGTGTCGTTTTCGGCGTCGCGATTTTTATCTGCACACAGGCGCAAACTCAGGGCTTCGCCCGCTACTTCATTGACTCAAACATCGGCAGCAATGGCGCGCTGGTTGTGAGATCACGTTTCCGGCCGCGCTATGAACCGTTGATGGTCGGCGCGAAAAACTCCAAAGAACCCACCCGACACAGGCTCTACTTTGAAGGCATCACTAACCCCAATGAAATCATGCGGGTGAGCAGGCAATTTTCTAATGTTGTTTCCTGTTCGCCAGTTCTGCGCGGAACGCTCAGCGCTCGGGCGGGATTTGAGAATGCAACTGTCGATCTCTATGGCATTGATCCCGCTCTGCATGCGCAGACCACCGATATTCTCCACCAGTTGATTGACGGCAACTTTGATGACTTTCGAAATAACACCGGTTCGATCATTATCGGCTCGCGGTTGGCAGAACTGCTTCAGGCTGGTGTCGGCGACACTGTACAATTGCTCGCGCCCAACGGCGAGTACTGGCGGTTCACCGTGGCAGCGATCGCGCGCGCCGGCATCGGATCAATCGATTCAACCCGGATTTATTCGCATGCCAGGATCGCGCAGGCTTTGTTGCAGCAGCCGTCCGGCGCGACGATGATCATTTACAAATTGCGCGATCCGAATCGCGCACCGAAGTTGGCCAGCCGTTTTGAAACGCTCTTCCAGCACAATGCTTTGAGTTGGCAGGAGCGCGAGGAAAGCACACTGCAACTTTTTCTCACTCTGAGAATGTCGGTCGCCATTACTGTCTCTCTTATCATCCTGTTGGCTGGCTTCGGTATCTTTAATGTTCTTACGATGTCGGTCCTCGCGAAAATTAAGGAGATCGCCATTTTGCGATCGATGGGCTATCGCCGCATCGACATTGCTTCGATCTTTTTGTGGCAGGGCGCGCTGATCGCTGTGGCCGGATCACTAATCGGCTGTTCGCTCGGCGCGCTGATGACCTGGGGCGTGTCACACATTCCGATTCATCTGCGAGGTTTGCTCTACACAAATTATTTTCTGGTGACCTGGGATTGGCGGCACTATGTCTTCGCGACATTGCTCGCGATCCTCGCAGTTTTCATTGCGAGTTATGTTCCGGCGCACCGCGCCGCTGAGTTACCACCGGTTGTCACAATTCGCGGGTCCAGATGAATAGCGAAACCTGCCTCAACTGCGAAGGGATCGAGCGTTATCTGGGCGAGGAAGAAGAGCGCGTGCATGCGCTCCGCGGCGTGTCACTCGACATTGAGGCAGGTAGCGTTCACGCGGTGGTCGGCCCGTCCGGCTGCGGCAAAAGCTCCTTGCTCTACGTTCTCGGCCTGCTCGATCTGCCCGATGCGGGACAGGTAGCGATCGAATCGGAGCCGGTGCTGCACCTGAGCGATGACGAGCTGGCGTATAAAAGGAACAAGCTTATCGGCTTCATTTTTCAGTTCCATTTCCTGATGGAAGATTTTACCGCGCAGGAAAATGTGATGATCCCCATGCGCAAGCTTGGGCAACTTTCCGATAACGAGATGCGCCAGCGCGCTGCTGGCCTCCTGGAATCGGTTGGGTTACGCGACAAACTGCGCAGACCGAGCCGTCACCTTTCCGGAGGCGAACAACAACGCGTGGCCATTGCGCGCGCGCTGGCTAACGATCCGAAAATTATCCTCGCAGACGAACCTACCGGCAATCTCGATACCGCCAATTCGGAGCGCGCCTTTGAACTGCTGCAAAATCTTGTGCAACAAGGCGGCAAAGCGCTACTTCTAGCCACGCACAACCCGGTTATCGCCGAAGCCTGCGATTGGATCCACGAAATGAGAGACGGCCGAATCGTCGACAGCCAGCCGCGCGGCACGCGAAGCTAGACTTTTTGAGCAGCGTGCGTTCAAAAATCGCAGAGTCAGGTATCGATTGAACAGGTGCTGAAAGTTCGCGCTGCGCGACGACATCGTTAATCTCACCAGTGATGGAGAAGATCCTGCCAATCTTAATCGCGGATGCACCCGAGGCATTGACCGAACTGTGCGGTGTCAATTTGCTTGAACGTTTGCTCCGCATTTTGCAGCGACTTGAATTTCGTCGTGCGACAGTTCTTTCGACGACGCCGGAAATCATTGGAGCGGACTTACGGAAGTGCTCATGGGCCCGCGAACAAATAAGCACCGATCTGGTTTCGAGTACAATCAAACCTATTACCGTCCAACTCCTTCCGAACCAAGCCGCGGCCGAACGCTTTCTGATAATGCCGGCAAATATTTACTGTGACGCGCGCTTGCTTGCTACTCTCTGCGTGCAGAATTCATCGGCTGCCCTTATCGATTCAAACCCACCAGAACTCGCGCGGGATCTAGTCCGAAATCCCTGCGGTCCGAGTTTGGTGGACAGGGATTTCCTCTCAGGGCTTGCACCCACGGCGCCGTTTTTCGAGGAACTCAAGAACAAGATCGACCACCGCAAGCTCGATCTCGTCGACGCGGCTACGGTGAATGACTACATCGTCAACATGCGCCGGCATGTGCGGCCGCTCTGTTTTGCGCCGTCGCTAGAGCAAGACCGTCGCATCGCTGAGCGTGTCATTCTTGATTCCGCGCAAAAAGGTACGCTCGATTTACCGGCTTATCTTCATGCGCCGATCGAAAGCCGAATCATCTCACAGCTTTGCAAGACGCGAATTACGCCAAACCAAATTACCATTTCAGGTTTCATCATCGGAGCCGGCGCGACTGCGGCTTTTGTGCTCGGCCGCGTCGGGCTCGGGATAATTGCTGCGCTCATATTTGGTCTCGTCGATGGACTGGATGGAAAGCAGGCGCGCGTCAAAATTGAAACGACGGAACACGGCAAATGGGAACACCACCTCGATTATTTGATCGAGAACTCCTGGTGGGCAGCTATCGCTTTTGATTTGTGGCGAAGCAGCCAGTTTCCAAACGCGTTTTATCTTCTCGCTTTGCTCATCGGCTCGCACCTGCTGGATGAATTTGTTAAACGCCGGGCCAAAATGGCCACAGGCCGTCTGCTTGATGACCTTACGCCGTTTGACCGAGCTTTCCGGCTGATCGCGGCCCGCAGAAACGTCTACGTTTGGATCTTGGCGTGTGGTTTTTTGTTAAACGCCTTCCCGCAAAGTTACGCCGTTATCTGCGGTTGGGCCGCCATCAGTGCTGCCGTTCACCTCGCGCGTTCCGCCTGGATTTGTAATCCGCGCCGGCGTCGAGTCGTTGATTCCCGCACCTAAAGAAGGACTCAACAATGAAGGCACACGCCTTGCGCGCGCGAGAATTTCCCTGCCGAGAACACGAACCGGTTTTTGTACGAGGAGAGAAGCACTGACGGCGCAGTAAACGCCGCAACCGTCCTGGCATGACTTTTTGCGGTAGTTTGCGTAGAGATCATCCAGCGTGACGTCCATGATGTGTTTGTCCGTATGCACCATGCTGCAAATCCAGAATTTTCCCTGCGCCGAGACGAAGAATAATTTGTAGCCGGCCATACATGTCCACTCGACGCGCTCGCCCAGCAGGAGACTGCGTTGGTAATTGAGGATCGCCTCGCTGGTGTGGATCTTCTCGCCGCGGCGTTTCCGCTCGATCATCGAATCGATGAAACGCTCGAGCTCTTCGCGCGGCCCGCGATCGACACGAAATCGATTCAATGGGTCCGCATGTACCAAGCGGACCTCGGTGGGAATTCCGCGCGACAAACCAGTCTCAAGCACTGCCTGCGCTTCGGGCAGCGTGTCGGCGCAAATCACGCCGGTGATATGCAGACTGATCTTTGAATCGCGAAAGTAGTCGAGCTTCGGCAAGATCGTCTTAAACGACTTCTTCGTAATTGGGCTCGGCGTCATTCGATCGACGCTGATTTGCATGACCTGCAGCCCGGCATCTTCAAGTTGCGCGACAAGTTCACGCGTAAGAAGGAACCCGTTCGTGGTCAGACTGGTGGCAAAGCCCAGCTCACGACAGTAGCGAACGATTTCGACAATATTGGGGTGCACGAGCGGCTCGCCTCCGACAAGCGCAATGCGCATGGTGCCAAGCTCGCGAATTTTGCGTATCCATTTTTTCAAGTCCTCCAGATTCGGATGCGGCCTGCTGTTGTCGTACTCAGTGCAATAGGCGCAATCGAGGTTGCAACGGTCCGTCACGTAAAGACTGCATTGCAGCGGTCTGCGATCGAAGAGACGCTTGCCGGATTCCAAAATGTTATAGCCGGAAAATTCGCGGCCGATTTTGTCGAGGAGCTTCATGCGGTTCGATCGGAAAAATTCAGTTTAAAGGGTGGTTACCCCCGATGCAATTCAACTTAGACTGTCTCTCCCTGGCTCATCTCGCTCGCCAGCGCGAACGAAGTTAGCGCGATTCCCTGCTCCTTTAGAACCACCCGCGTTTCGGGAGCGGTGAGGGCCTCCAGTTCCTCAGCCCACCGATAGCCCCAATGACTGTATCGCGTCCGCGTACCAGCATCATCTTCGCCGGGATGGCAAATCAATTCATACAGGCCATCAGGAATTTTCCGAAATATTTGTTCGAGCGCAGAGCGAGTTAAACACCCGCTGACTTCGAATCCGTACATACCATCCGGCATTTGCGGCAGGCGTGGACCGTGCAAACTTCGCGCTGACAGACAGGTCACATTCAAACCAAGCCGCTGCATCCACCGCCCCATTCGGACGCGCGGCGATTTTCGCCACGGGCCAGCAGGATTGCGAACCCAAACATTATCCATGCCTCGGGTAAGCCGGCTAACAATTTGGAAGACAGGCGGGAACATGTGGAGATGCTGATGGCTATCAAGGTGGGAAAGTCGCAGTCCTGTCTCCTGAAAACGCGCGATCTGCGCCGTGATCTCACGCTCGACCTCTTTCCAGCTGATACGTCCGAGAAAGGCATGTCTGAGAAATTCACCACTAGTGCGGGGAAGCCTTCCATTTTTATCAACCAGGGTAGGCAACGCCTCGTGCCCCAGGACGGCTCTCTCTTCCACCAGCGTCAGATGTAGGCCAACATCCAGTTCGGGGTTCTGCCGAGCTAACGCGACGGCCTCCACGAATGCACTCCCCGTCACAAGCAACGAGGCACTCGTTACGATTCCGTCTTGAAACGCCCGCAGGATCCCTCGGTTCACTCCCGGCGTCAGTCCAAGGTCATCCGCGTTAATAATCAGTTTCTTCAAGGCTCGGAAACCCGGGCCGCCCGGATTTCGTGTCGCATCTTCATCCGGAATGCAACCAGTTCCCGAATCATCTTGAAGATCACGTCCGGATTGGCCAGAGTGGAGGTGCCGCGATTTCGGGGAAAATAATTGACGCCGAATTGCACGATCTTGAATCCGTGCAACTTGCCCTTGATTAGCAGCTCCGCGTCGATGAACGAACCCTCCGACTCTAACGCGACCTTATTCAGGATCTCTTTTTTGAACAATTTGAAGGAGAAATTGATGTCCTTCACCCGTAACGGAAAAAGGAAACGGATAAGCAAATTGTAAACCACCGAATACAGGGTGCGGATAGGTCCTTCCGCAGTGCGATCGAACCGATAGGCCGAAATGATGTCGGATCTTGTGAAATCCATGATGTGCACCGCCCGATTCAATTCCATGAGATCGACCGGCAAATCTGAATCACAGTAGAAAACCAGCTCTTTTGTCGCCTTGCTAAAACCGGTGCGAAGCGCGCCTCCCAGTTTCAAATTCCGTTGGTGGTGAAACACCTTCACGCAAGGGTTTGATTGGGCCAACGCTTTCGCGATTTCCGCTGATCGGTCGGTACTGGCGTCATTGACGATGAGGATTTCGTAATCCGACGTCATGTCGCTCAGGACGGCCTCCGCGAAATGGACCGCGCGCTCAATGTTCTCTTCTTCATTGAACATTGGATAAACAACCGAGACGCTTGGCCTCCATGTCGTCATGCGCGCGAATTGAGTTCGGGAGTTCGGTCTAAAGCCGACGATAGATTGTTTCGCCGTCGATCACACCTTCCACACGATATCGCGGAAGGCAGGCGCGAAGAACTGGGTATCGCGTCATGGGATGAGCCGACCAGAACGGGTCCACCGTTGACATGTCAATGATGAGTGCCGGGGGATGCGCTTCCCAGTCTGCTTGAAACATCTGCCAAGTTTCCGGAATGACGCTCTGGCCTCTATCTCTCACCTCACGAGGCCGGCTGGCATAGGCGCCAACCAGATGTGTGCAGCTCACGAAACGGGTCGCCATCCGCCGGCCGGAAAAACTGTAGAGTTGCGGAGAAGTTCCCCACACAAAAATACGATCGTTCGCGCTCGTCTCCTTGACGATCCGCTGAACAACCGGAAAAAAATGGAACGTCTGTGCTCGCACCGAAAGAGCCACGATGAGGAAAGCTATCGCCGGCACGGCGGCCGCACCAATCATGCTTGCCCGGATCCATCGCCAACGTACCTGAAGCGAATCTCGTTGTTCCGCGACAAAGCGCGAGAACGCCTGACCCGCGAGAATCGACAACGGCGGAAGCACTGCCAAATGATAATGTCCCGGAAATCGCCATCCAATAAAGATCGCGAGATAACTGAGGGCTAACCATAAAATAAGCAGGACCTGCCCGGTGGAGACAGCCCGCCTGCACCAGAAAGACCTTAGCGTCGCAACCACCTGCCAGATCCCAAAATACCACAACAAGGCCGAGAGAAGAATCACAGCGAGATGTACCGTAAGGAGGCGTTTCAAAACATAACCGACGGTTGTTTCGGACTCGACATAGCGAATCGCAAACGCCCAGGCCCACGAATAGGCCTCATGCAGATTTCCCTGCAACTGGTAATGCCAAGCCAGTGCCGCAATCACCGCGAGAAATCCCACTACCACCGCATTGCCTGCTACCAAAACACGTGCTAACGAGTAGGTGCGGGAAATGAGCAACCCGTAAGCGAGACACGCCAGCATTACGCCCAAGGTCACGGCCGAAGGCTGTCGGATCAAAGTTGCAACCCCGACCAGCGCACCGCTGAGAAACATCAAACCCCAGTCCGGCTTTTTCAGACCCTGGAGGAAGGCAAGAACACTCAATGCGAGCGGAAGGGATGCAAAAATCTCGCTGTTCGCTCCCAGCGTATCACCGGGCCGATAGGCATGAACGAACACGGCATAACCAATGCCACTCCACGCCCCTGCCCAGTCGTCTGCCACTCGCGCGCCAATTCGCCGTAAGACAAGGGCGGTGGCCACAACGACGAATATGGCAAGGAGGTGGACCGCAAAAAGGTTATTCGACCCGGTCACCCGGAAAACACCGGCGTAAATGTAATACATACCCGGCGGCTTCGTATCCACTGCCGTGCGGTAGACTGTGCCACCGTCCAACATATCGATTGCGATCGTACTGTAATAGGCCTCGTCAATCGTGTACATCGACGGCAGGAGCGTGGGGGCACGCAGGATGACGACCAAGGCGATGATCACCATGTTGACACACAGGCTTTGACGTCGGGTCATAAGTGCCGGCCCTGCTCAATTCCCGCTATGTCTTTTCTGAAAAACTCAATTATTGCGCGCAATCCTCCGGCGAAATCGCAAACCGGCGTAAAGCCAGCAGTCTGGATCTTGTCCACGCTTGCGACTGAATGTTTCACGTCACCCGGTCTCTCCGCCTCGTGCTCAATCGTGGAGCTAGACTTGGTGAGGTTCCGAATAGTCACGGCCAGATCGGTTATCGTGATCTGTCTCCCGCAAGCAACGTTGAAGACTCCGGTTGCCTGCGATTTTAACGCGAAGAACGCATTCGCTGCGACTACATCCTTTACATAAATAAAGTCTCGCGTCTGCCGGCCGTCACCGAAAATCGTAATCGGCTCGTTTCTGATTGCTCTCTCAATAAAAACCGGAACTGCCGCAGCGTAATCACTTCTCGGGCTTTGGTAGGGACCAAAGACGTTAAAATAACGAAGGCAAACAGTGGCAAGTCGCCTTTCATCGGTGAAGGAGCAGCAGTGTCGTTCACCTTCATACTTGCTTGCGGCATAAGGACTCTTCGGCTCGGCCGGCATGCTTTCAATTTTTGGCATGATTGGGTTGTCGCCGTAAATTGCAGCCGAGCTGCTGAAGATCAGCTTTTTCACCCGGGCCAGTGCTGCCTCTTCCAAAACAATCGCTGTACCCCCAGCATTGATCTCAGCGCATTCATTCGGATTCTGCACGGATTCCTGCACGCTCACCATAGCCGCGAGATGAAAGACAAAGTCCACGCCTTTCATGGCTTCTCTGACAAGATCGCGATCGAGAATCGAGCCAACGATGAGTTGGTATTGCAAACCAGACAGGTTGCTCTGAAAACCTGAGCGCAGGTTATCAAGGACGCGAACCTCCGCTCGATTCTGAAAGTGTTCGGAGATATGCCGGCCGATGAAACCGGCGCCTCCCGTGACTAAGACTCGCATGCTAGAATGAAACAAGCCGCGCACCAATTCAGCGATCGGTGCGCTGCAAGTTGAAGATACCTACAGGGAGATCCATTTCCCGTCTCTATCTTAGATGGTCAATCTTTGCGAAAAAATTTTGGCGATCCCAAAAGTCGATTGTACCGTCGAGCCCATATAAGCACGAATGTTAGTTTAGGCGACCGGTGCATCGAGCATATTTCTGCCGAAAAATGAATCAAGCCGCTCTTTCTCACGATGTATAACGTCGAAATCGCCCAAGGCAATGACCGGCTTCGCAAGGAGTCAGCAAGCGCGATGGAAGCTGCGCTCGATGTTGGGCCGCTGGTAGTCGATGCGCCGGCGCGCGTAGACGAAACCGGAGTGGAGCTAAAGCGCGGTGCTTTCCTGAACACGATTGCGATGTTGGCGTCGAATTTTCGCGGCATATTCACATTTCTCGTCGCGCGGCTGCTAGGGCCGGCGGCGCTTGGCATATTTTCCGTTGCCTGGTCCACCACTGACATCATCAGCAAGATCGGGGTTCTTGGGCTGGACAATGCGATCACCACGTTCATCGCACGCTCTGAAGCTGTTGGGAACCGGGCACGAAGCCGGGCGCTGTTTCGAATGGCCGTAGCGCTTGGAGTTGCGCAGTCCATTGTCACTGCTGGCATTGTGATTGTGGCGCTTCGCTTCTTTAACAATCGCCTTCACGTACAGCCGCAATTGGTTTCCGCGCTCGCATTGGTCCTTTGCGCGATGCCAGGTCTGGCTTTGTATCGCATCAGCACCGCTGTTTCGCGAGGGATGAAAGTAATGCAACACGATATTTATTCGCGCGGCATGATGGAGCCGATTGCGACGACACTCGCGTTTCTGCTTGCAGTCGCGGTGGGCTTTAAAGAGTCCTCGCCAGAAGTGGCGGCGATCATTGGGACGGCAGCATCAGGGCTCATCGCAGTGGCACTTGCCTCGACCTTATTTCGTCATATTCCCGCGCACGCGGATGCGGTATCAGCCGTTCGGGAAGCACGATCTTTGCTCGGATATGCTGCTCCCATCAGCATTTATCAGCTGATTAACGCCTTCATAGCCCGATTGGACCTCATCATGCTTGGCTACTTCGTTGGGCGCGCACCCGGTGTGACGTTAGCGACCGTTGGTGTTTACAGCGCAGTCATCGGCACCGCGAACGGCCTCCGAAAAGTGAATCAGGCATTCAACCCGATTTTCGCGCCGGTCGTGGCCGGCATGACCGCAACGGGCCACCACCAAATAGCGGCGGCCACTTACGCGCGACTCGCTCAGTGGATGCTCTGGATTTTGTTGCCACTCGTTGCGGTCCTGTCGCTCGCGGGCAGCACGATTCTGCTCATTTACGGTCCGGCATTTTGGCAAGGCGGCCTCTGGCTGGGCATCGTTGCTCTGGCTAGCGCTACCAATGCCTTTGTTTCATTGGGCGAAACGGTCATCATGGTGCAACGCCCGCATTTGAATCTTCTACATTCGTCGATCACCTGTTCTGTCGCGTTTGCCGGACTACTATGGTTGATTCCGCGATTTGGACCGTTGGGCGCAGCGGTTGGTATTCTCCTGCCGTATGTCGTCCAAGGAATTCTGCGTTACGCGACCCTGCGATGGGTATTTCATTGGAAAGATTCGTGGAGCGACATTCGCCCGCCGCTGGTCGCCGCAGGAATCGCGCTGGTTCCCGCTATCATCTGCCGCCTACTCCTAGTGGGAATTGTCGGACAAGTCACCAGCGCTGGGATTTTCCTGGCAATCTTCGGTGTGCAATGGTGGCAACATCATATCCATCGCAAAGACAAACATTCTTAGTCCGAAGCGAAGACGTCCCAGGTGTTCCCGAAAAATGCGATCGTTTCGTTATTGTGGTATTGACGCCCCTCCGGTACATCGTGCAGCGATAAGGTCCGACGTTGTCGCCACACGCTACGCATCATCGCCGATGCTGGCACAACGTATCTTTTCACGCCGCAGCGACTGAGCCACCCACTGATCCAGATGTCGTCCATGTAAAACGCCCCTCGCGGCGCCTGGGAATAATCCCAGAGCGACTCGTCGAAGAACCGCGGTTGGATCAAGTAGCTTCCGCATCCTGTGATCACCGCCACGGCCTCTGGTTGGCGAAGCTCACTGGCCTTGGTCATCTTGGCATCACGCCAATCCAAGCTGAGCGGCATTGCTGCGCCGCGGAAACAAAGCGCTGCCTCAGGGAATTGCCTGTGGTAATGGAGATGGGTTTCCAGAGCATCTAGCGGATAAATGCGATCATCGTCTACCACCATGACCAATGTATCTCCCCGGCCGGCAGCCAGCTCTTCTCGAATAACTGGAATGAACTTTGTCGCGGGCCCCCAATCCCTGCGACAATGCAGAATGCGCAGTCGCGGCAAACGCGAAACATATTCTGGTACTTCATAAGGTCGTTGTTCCCGAATCGAAAACTCCGGAATCGTAAGCACGATCTCATCTGGCGGCCGCGTCTGCCTCAGAAGAGAGCGAACCGTCGGCCCGAGATTGTCGATCCGTGCCGGCACCGTTGTGAGCGAAGCAATGACTCGGCGATGGTTTGATTTTTCCCCGCGCGCCAACGTTTCGCGAATGAAACGGACTTGTTGCCGACGCGTCCTAACATTTCTAATAACAGAAAACAGACGCTTGAGACCCAGTGCGCCCAGGATCACAAGAACAAACGAAATTAGCGGCCACATCTTGACAAAGTCGACATCTCGAAGTTGCAGGAGTTCTTTAACATGGCGCAAATACGCAGGAACTCTTGCATCTAAGCGATAGTTAAAATAGGAATCAATCCCGTTGCAACGCATGTACTGCGTCGCAGGGACGCGAAACAAATTTTCCAAATCGTGAAGAGAGTTTTTCTCACTGGTGCGAGTTCGGGTATTGGTCTGGCCATCGCAAAGCTACTCGTCGCTGAGGGTCACGAAGTCTGGGGCACATCCCGCAATTTAGAGCGACTCCCAAAAACGCCACGGTTGCATCCGATTCGTCTCGACCTAACCGATCGGGATTCGATCCAGGAGGCATTCAACTCCGCGCTCGCCGAAGCTGGTTATTTTGACGTTTTGATCAACAACGCTGGCGCGGGTCACTTTGATCCTGCTGAGCTGCTTCCGATGGAGACGATCGCAAGCCAGTTTCAAATTCTCGTTTTCGGTCAAATCCAATTGATGCAGCTCGCACTCCGTCACATGCAGGCGCGCGACAAAGGTTTGATCATTAACGTCTCTTCGCTGGCTTCTCGGCTTCCAGTGCCGTTTATGGCGGCTTACAACGCCGCAAAAGCAGCCTTGGCCGCCTTTACCATGTCGATCCAACTCGAGTTAGGCGATTCCCGCGTGCGGATTGTCGATCTTCAACCGGCCAATATTTGCACGGAATTTAACCAGGGTGTGATCCAGAGCGCCAAAACGGAGTCGCGCTACGATGCAAAAATCGCCAAAACATGGAAAATTGTCGAGCACACCATGAAAAACGCGCCAAGCCCAGATCTCGTTGCGCGGCATGTTCTCAAATTGGTCAACGCAATGCCGCCGCCGCCGCGAATAACGGTGGGTAATCTATTCGAATCCAAAATTGCACCGATGATTTTCAGATTTCTTCCACAGCGCGTCCGCCTCTGGGGACTAAGAAGATACTACGACATATGACCGTTTGCCTTGCTGTAGGGGAAGCTGTCAGCTTCCCCTACAAATGCTGATGAGCGCTGTTTGCGAAGCAGTGCTTTTGATAGCTGGTGAGGGCTCCCGCCTTCGCCAAGGCTTCCGCCTCCGCCGGAGCTACGGCGGACAAGCCAGCGGACAGGCGAATCTGCGTGGTTTGGACGAGACCTTTCTGAAGCCGTTCGTCCTGGTGCTTGGTCGCCCACTGATCTCGTACACTCTGGACGCATTAACCCGCACAGGGATCAAAACCGTCCATTTCGTGGTGGGCTATGAAGGCGAGCGCATGATCGAACAGCTTAGGCAGATCATTCCTTCCGGTGTGAACGCATCCTTTATCGAAAATCGTGACTGGCGAAAACAGAACGGGATCTCGCTTCTTGCCGCCGCCAGTCATGTCGGCGCACCTTTTCTCCTCACGATGAGCGATCATCTCTTCGACGACTCGATGGTCGGTCGATTGCTTGATAATTCTGATCCCGCTGTCCTCAATATCGCAGTGGATCGAAAACTTGATTCCATTTTCGATTTACATGATGCGATGAAAGTCCAAACGCGTGAAAACAGGATCGTCGGCATCGGGAAAGATCTGCGGGAGTTCGATGCGATTGATACCGGCTTGTTCGTTAGCCCGCGCGAAATCTTCGATTATCTCGAGCGAGCAAGGTCTGACAACAGCGAGAACGATTGCAGCCTGGCCGACGCGGTTCGATTGATGGCCGGCAATGATAAAGTCCGGGCCATCGATATAGGCGCGAGCTGGTGGCAGGATGTGGATACTCCGGAAATGCTGCAACACGCCGAGGAAGACATGACCAGGCGCATGTCACGTTCAGTCAGTAAGATCGGGCGTTATTCTTGCTGAGAGCCGTAATCGTAGCGAGGCTCGTCCACAACAACGTCGCCATTGGCAACGCCGAACCTGATTGCGGCAATCGCGCTAAGGGCCACGCTCGCAGCGGCAACGATTGTCCAAAGATTAAGAATCCAGTGGCCAAGGCCGAGTAGCGCCAGGATGAAGAAGACGAAGAGAGCCATGTCTCGTTTGGTCAGTTGGAAAAGCCACCACACAAAGCGTTCCCCCAGATCGATCAAACCGGAGTGCTCGATCATTCCGTGATGTCTTGCATAAAAGGACTCATTCAACGCAGACGAATCTGCCCAAATTCCGCCGGTGCTATATCGTAGAAGCCATTCGTTGATGATAATCAGGGCAGCGCAAATGATTCCTTCACTCCAATGATGGAGCCCCCACCCAAGCGCCAAAACGTAGAGCAGGCTTGCCAGGAAATCGCAAAGGTTGTCCATACGCTCCCCGAATCTCGATTCCAAGCTTTTGGCGCGGGCAATTTCACCGTCGCAACCATCCAGGATACTGAACGCCTGAAAGACAGCCGCGCCAATAACGACGCTAAGGTAATTGCCGCGCACCAGGAACACGCTTGCGATCAGCGGCCACACAAAAATCGCTATCGTCCACGAATTGGGATGAATTGGGAACTTGAGAAGAACACGCGCGATACGGCGCGAAACCGGCCGATTCAAAAACCGTGAAACGAAACCGTCCTGGGGCTTGCTCATTAGCTCAACATCTTCTTGAAAATTCGGGATTGATCAAATACTCGTCTAATTTTGCAGGTCGCACAGCGTGAGTCAAAATCTCGCGCTACTAAGTTGATTTGCTGTAGATGCGATAGGTTTTGTAGCGTTGCGCGCCGATCGCTTCGAGAAATCGGTTGACCATAAAATTGTCTTCCAGCGTCATGCTTAGCTCGCCGGTGATCCCGCGCTTGATCATTGTTTCTTCTATCACGCGCAACACCAGCATTTCGGCGATTCCGTAGCGGCGATATTCTTCAACCACGCCAAGAGCGATCAGGCGCCCCTTATAGATGCGCTTCTTGTAGGACAGTAGTTTGATCAAGCCGATAGGCAGACCAAAGCGAGTCAGTCGTCCGTTGAGATCGCGCAGGACCACATTGATGTCCGGCAGAGCGAGAATGAATCCCGCGGATTGACTCCCCATTTCGGCGATCCAAGCAAACCCCGGCACCAGCAGCGGCTTGAGTTCGTTCGTCATGAACTCGATCTCCGCTTCCGTGAAGGGCACAAAGCCCCAGTTCCTTTCCCAAGCCCGATTGTAAATTTCACGAAGCCGCCGGCTTTCATCGCGAAGATTCCTGAAGTTCGCTGGACGGATAGTTGCTGCACATCGCCTATTGAAACGCGTGGCGAGCCGTCGCAAATGCGCGACCGCTTTTGCCGGATCAGCAAACCACCACGCGTACCAGTCCTTCGCTTTGGCAAAGCCGCAGCCCTCGATCAGGTGTCGGTAGTACGACGGGTTGTGGGCGGTCAATATGGTGGGCGGGAACTGGAATCCATCGATCAACAGGCCGCAGACGTAATTGGTTGAATAATCGATCGGCCCCATTATTTCGGTGCGCCCTTTCTTGCGAAGCCAATTGGCCGCGGCTTCAAACAGTGCCGTAGCTACA
>Ga0209474_10000630_pt1 | contig 37664 bp, 29 predicted proteins | sample GraSoiAngelo_145_FD_185902 | JGI IMG/M metagenome (GOLD analysis project Ga0209474, IMG submission 185902) | Grasslands soil microbial communities from the Angelo Coastal Reserve, California, USA - 14_1009_05_20cm (SPAdes) (version 2) | ecosystem: Environmental > Terrestrial > Soil > Grasslands...
AAGCCGTGGATGAAAAACGTGCTCGACGCAGTGTGTCTCGCCGCCGCGCTGACATTTCTGCACGAGTGGTCGAAGCGAAGAACTCGCCACAGACGGTCCGGCCCGCCGCGACGAAGGCTGATTCTTTCGCGTGAACAGATGGGAAAGATTTTGATCGTTGCGTCAATCGCCATCGCAGTCGCGTCGTTCGTCTTGTTCCTCGGCATTCTGTGGTTCGACTGGCTCGCCTTCATGGTTGTCGGCGCCGTGGACGCGGTATTCGAAAAGGCGACAGAGGTCGTCGCCGAGGCGGAGCCGGTCTGATTCATCGTTCAAGGGGCAACATGAAAAGCCGCAACCTGATCATGTCGGGTAGTCTGGCGCTCTTCGTTCCGGCCGCGTCATTGTCGCAGCCAGCACCGCAGGCCGCGGCGGCGGTGATCATGGAGGCGAGCGGCAAGCTCGAATTGCAGTCGGGTTCGACCGCGAGGCCGATCGACAACGCGAAGGACAGATCGCGCGCGCTTCAAGTGGGTGACGTTGTCACCTGCAAGGAACCGACCGCGCGCTTCAAGGTGTTCGACGGTGGTCTGATCAAGGAAATCACCGGCACGCCGTGCATGCACGGATACATCGTGTCCCCGCCTGGTGGAAAATACACGTCGGCGCTTAGCGAGTACGGCCGCACCGGCGGACGACCGCGCGGATCGATGCTCGGCCTGCTGCTCTGGCCGGTGAGCGGCGCGCTCACGACGCCGGCGACCGCGTCGCAGCTCCAGTGGCGGAAGCAGTCCTCCGGCACGCTGACGGCAACGCTCAAAGAAGCAGGAACGGCGCGCGTGTTGTGGACCAGGTCCGGCATCGACGCCGCGCTCGGCGCGCTGCGGGCGCCGGACCTCGAGTCGGCGCTCCGCGCGCAGGTCGACGCCGGCAGAACGAGCGCGCTCCTCGACATCCACGTGTCCGACTCGTTGAATGCGTCGGCGACGATCACGCTCCTCGACCGTGCCGCCGAGCAGATGCTCCAGCAGGCGCTCGCGGCGGCGGGCGCCGACCTCTCCGGCGACGCGCTTCACCTGGTGCGCGCCGACATCTTCCTCGAGCGCAGCCTTCCGCGCGAAGCACTCGAGGAGTACCTCGCCATGCTCGAAGGATCGCCCGAGTCGGTGCTGCTCCTCACGAAAGCCTCGGCCCTCGCCGTCGAGATCTCGGATCCGCGCGCCGCGGATCTCGTCAGGCGCGCGCGCGCCGCCGGCGGGTCGTAGCGCCGATCACATCCCCGACGACGCGGCTGCTTCGGCCGCGGCGAGCGGCACGTCGCGGATCGCGGCCGAGCCGGTCATGAGCGGAGTCTGCGTCTTGTGCAGCTCGCGCAGCACTGCGGCGCTGACGTTCTTCTGCACGTCCTCGAACAGCTGGCGCAGCGGCAGGCGGCCGCGGCCCTGCCGCAGCGCGTCGACGAGGAAGAACGTGAAGTAGCCGTTCTTCCGCTCCGCGCTCTCCCACGACGGCTGATCCCCGTTGGCCGCCGCCATCACGAGCCGGCCCGGCGCGCGCGCGAAGCCCTCGAGCCCCGGCGCGAAGACCGCCGTGCCTCCGTCGAGGCGCATCCGCGCCGCATCGCCGCTGTAGCAGGTGTCGAGGATCAGGACGACGCGGCCCGATCGCAGATCGCGGGAGAGATCTTCGGCGAGGTCGATCATCTGCAGCGCCGTCGCGTACAGCCGCTCCGCGTTCTCGGCGCTCGTGTCGTGCACGAGGATGTAGCTCACGCCGTTCGGATCGAACTGCCGCGGCGATCCGTGGCTCGCAACATAGACGACGACCAGATCGTCGGGCCCGGCATTCGCGCGCAGCCAGCCGATTCCTTCGCGGATCTTCACGAGCGTCGCGTCGCCATCGACGAGCAGCCGCACGCGCTCGGGCGCGAAGCCGCCCGCGCTGCGATCGACGAGCGCGCCCTGCAGATCGCGCGCATCCTTCGCGGTGAAGCTCAATGGCACGATCGACGGATCCGTGAAATCGCCGATGCCGACAACGAGCGCCCACTTGCGACCGATGGGGGCCGCGGCGGCGGCGGGCGCCGGCGGCGGCGGCGCAAACGGATCGACGTTGCGCGCGAGCGCCGCCGAGCGCCAGTCGTCGGCCTTCTTCCGCGAGTACGCGACCTTGGCCGACGGCGCGCCGAGGCGGCGCTCGACGAGATACCGGTAGTACCAGAGGTCGCCGTTGGTCGTGCAGCTCTGTGTGCTGAGCTCGAGATAGGACAGCACCGGCGCGAGCGTGGCGTTGCTGACGTCGGGACGGGCGAGCTTCTCGCGCGTCCAGTTGATCGTCTCGAGCGCCGCGCCGCAGGTCGTCATCGGAACGCGCTGCGCGGCGAGCGCGCTGGCGAGCGCGATTACGGCGGCGACGCCGGCGGCGACGGTTCTGGCGACGGTCATGGCGCGCGCCGCTCAGCGATCCTTCCGCACCGACTGCATTCGAATCCGCATGGCGCGGATCACGACGTCGGACAGGCCGGCGCGCCGCAGCTCGAGCAGATCGGCCGGCGTGCTCACCTCGAACTCAGGCGTCGGCGCGGTGGCAATCATCTCGACGAGCTCGCTGTCCTTGAAGCCGCCCTTCGCGAGCTCGACGACGGCGGCGTTGTTCCACCGCGTCGCTTTGCCGCCGCCCTCGCCGCCGGCGCTGCGGGCGCCGCCGGCCGGCTGTACGGCGGGCGCGCGGCTCTGGCTCTGCTGCGCGGCAACGACCGTGAGGGCGTTGAGCGACTGAGCGATCCGCGCCTCCGCTTTTTGAAACGTCTTTTCGTCCGGTCGAACCTGGAGGGCGTTCTTGTAGTTCAGCGACGCGTTGGCGACGAGATCGCGCTGCTTCGCCGCGTCGCGCTCGAGATACGCCAGCGCCTCGTTCGCGACGCCGATGCCGTAGATGCGGTACGCGTCGTCGGCGGCGGGAAGCGGCGATGTCTGCTCGAGTTGCTCGAGCATGGCGCCCCACCGTCCGTTGACGGCGAGATCGGACGCCTTGTCAAGTTTCCCGCGCGGCAGCGGTACTTCGATCGTTTCCTTCATCAACACGATTCGCTGCGCGATCTGCACCGCGATCGCGTCGACCATCATCATCGTCAGCTTTTCGGCCGTCGGCGGCTGCTCGGTGCTCGCCGCGCCGCTGCCGAGCGAGTTCGAGAGTTTGTTGAGCTTGCCGAGGAAGCCGCCGTCGCTTCCTTTCGTCGTGGCGGTCTGGGTTTGCTGCTGAGCGGCCGCGAAGCGCTGCTCGTACTCGAAGTCGACGTTCTTCGCGTCGAGCGTCCGCTTCGTCTGGTTGTTGATCGTGCGGTACGCGGCCTGAATGTTCGCCGTCACGACCGTCGATCGATCCGCAGGATCGATACGCGTCGTCGATCTGAGATCCGTGATCGTGACCTCGACGACGCGATCCGGACTTGCCTGCGATTCGACGAGCGTGCCGTTCGAGAAGATGAGTGGAATGAGCTTCGCGCGCAGCAACTGCGTCACGGTCTGCGGCCGGCCCGGAACGCCCGTGACGTTCACGCCGACCCTGGTGCCGGACAGATCGATCACCGGCGGCAGCGATCGCGCGAGCGTCACGTTTTTCTTGAAGACGCCAAAGCCCTGCGCGCGCGCCGGGCCGGGCGCGACAAGAGAGACGACGACGACGATGGCGAGCGGAATGCTGCGCCGTCCGACTGAGGATGCCATGGCAGTTTCTCCCTGGCCCTTGTCGCGGGCGTGTCCCTGGACGCGCACACACTCGGATCGGCACCGCGTCCGTGCGGCGTCGAGGCGCGCGCCGGCTGCGGCCGACGTGCCGTGAGGGCAGCGTGCCCTCGTCGCTCTTGCCGATCTGCGGAATAGCCGCGGCAACCATAGCACAACCACACGCACGCGGCGCGAATCCGTCCGTCGCGATCCCTATATCGATGGAGTTAAGATGGCGCGCATGAGCACCATCACCCTGAAGGTCAACGGCCGCGCGCACGCCGTGGACGTCGAGCCGTCCACGCCGCTGCTCTACGTGCTGCGCAACGACCTCGGGCTGCACGGACCGCGCTTCGGCTGCGGCCTCGGGCAGTGCGGGGCGTGCGCGGTGATCATCAACGGCGTCGCCGTCCGCTCGTGCGTGACGCCCTGCTCCGCCGTTCGCGCCGAAGTGACGACGCTCGAAGGTCTCGCGAAGGACGGCGTGCTGCATCCGGTGCAGCGCGCGTGGATCGACGAGCAGGTGCCGCAGTGCGGCTTCTGCCAGAACGGCCAGATCATCAGCGCCGTGGCGCTCCTCACGAAGATCCCGAACCCAACCGACGCGCAGATTCGCGAAGGGATGAACGCGACGCTCTGCCGGTGCATGACGTACTACCGCGTGCAGAAGGCGATCAAGCGCGCCGCGGAAGGGAGGATCGCATGACCACCTTCACGAACGTCCCGAAGCACGTCGAGGATCTGCTCGAGGCGCAGACGGGGGTGTCGCGCCGTGCGTTCCTCAAGGGTTCGGGCCTGCTCGTCGTCAGCCTCGGCGCCGGCGGGCTTGCCGGCCCGTTTGCGGCGGGCGCACGCGCGCAGGGCGCGGGTCCGTATCCCGATCCCGATTTTCGCCAGCTCGATTCGTGGATCGTCGTACACGACGACAACACCGCCGCGTTCTACGTCGGCAAGACGGACTGCGGCCAGGGCACCGGCACCGCATTCCGCCAGATGATGGCCGACGAGCTCGACATCGCGTTCGACAGGACGCGCTGCATCATGGGCAGCACCGACAACACCGTGGACCAGGGCGGCTCGGGCGGCTCCGACGCGATTCAGGTGGACGGCTGGCCGATGCGCCGCGTCGCCGCGGAGGCGCGGCGCGTGCTGCTCGAGATGGCGGCCGCGCGCTTCGGCGTGCCGGTCGATCGGCTCGACGTGCGCGACGCCGTGATCAGCGTGAAGTCGGAGCCGGCCCGGCGCGTCACCTACGGCGAGCTGATTGGCGGCAAGCGCTTCAACGTCGCGCTCACGGGGAATAACGTCGACGCGACCACCGGCGTGGCGAAGGTGAAGCCGGTCGGCGAGCTGCGCAACGTCGGCCAGTCGCCGCAGCGCTACGACATTCCCGCCAAGGTGGACGGCTCGCTCGAGTGGGCCGTCGACGTGAAGCTCCCCGGCATGGTGCACGCGCGCAACGTGAAGCCGCCAGCGGCGGGCGCACGGCTCGTCGCCGTCGACGAATCGTCGGTGCGCAGCCTTCCCGGATTCGTGCGAGTCGTCACCAAGGGCAACTATGTCGCCGTGATCTGCGAGCGCGAGGAGCAGGCGATCGCCGCGGCGAAGCAGTTGAAGGCGACGTGGCAGAAGCCGGCGCAGCTCCCCTTCCCGACCTCCGACGATCTCTTCACCTACATGCGCAGCGCGACGCCGACGTCGAAGCAGGGGCCGTCGGTGAAAGGCACTCCTGACGCCGCGTTCGCCAGCGCCGCGAAGATCGTCGAGGCGCAGTACGACATGCCGTTCCAGGGACACACCGCGTTCGCGCCGGCGCACGCGACGGCGGATCCGTCGAACGGCCAGATGACGGTGTATTCGAACGACATGAAGTCGTACGGCATGCGCAACGGCATCGCACAGTTCCTCGATATGCCGCGCGATCGCGTCCGCGTCGTCTGGATGGAGGGACCGCAGGGCTTCGGGCGCACCGCGGCCGACGACGCCGGATTCGAGGCCGCCTATCTCGCGAAGGAGATCGGCCGTCCCGTGCGGGTGCAGTGGATGCGCCACGAGGAGACCGGCTGGGACACCAAAGGGCCGGCGTTCGCCTTCACGATGCGCGGCGCGCTGGACGCTGCCGGCAATCTCGCCGCGCTCGACTACGATGGCCGAGCCGCGGACTACTGCCACGTCGGCTACAACGAGGCGGACACGGTCCTCGTCGCGCAGCTGATGGGCCGCCGCCGCGCGACGCCGGCTGCGGGCAGCGCGGGGACGCCGTCGGAGATGTACGAGATCCCGAACCGGCGCATGGCGTCGCAGGTCGTCGCGCTGCCGCTCGTCTGGGAGACGCCGCTGCGCACCGGCAATCTGCGCGATCCGAACGGGCCGCAGATCACGTTCGCGTCCGAGTCGTTCATCGACGAGCTGGCCGCCGCGGCGCACGCGGACCCTGTGGAGTTTCGTCTGCGGATGCTGACCGCGAGCGCCGCCGACGACAGCGGCTTCAGACGCGCGCGTTCGATCGCGGTGGTGAAAGCGGCGGCCGAGGCGTTCAGCTGGGATCCGCGGCCGTCGCCTCGGCCCGCCCCGCGCGGCGACGTCCTCACCGGCCGCGGCGTCGCGTACGCGTTCCGGAATCAAACCGTCGTCGCCGAGATCGCGGAAGTGGAGGTCAATCGGCGTACGGGCCACGTGTGGGTGAAGCGGCTCGTGTGCGCGCACGACTGCGGACTGGTCATCAATCCCGAGGCGCTGCGGCACACGATCGAGTGCGCGATGCTGCACTCGCTGAGCCGCGCGCTGCACGAGGAGGTGCGCTTCGACGCCGAGAAGACGACGGGCGTCGACTGGGTCACGCATCCGTCGCTGCGGCATGCCGACACGCCGGCTCGCATCGACGTCGTGCTCGTCAACGGCGATCCGAATCCGCGCCGTGCCGATCTGCCGCCGTACGGCGCGGGTGAAACCGCATGCAAGCCGCTCATCGCCGCCGTCGCGAACGCGATCTTCGATGCGACCGGCGTGCGGCTGCGGCGCGTGCCGTTCCGCGACGAGCGCGTGCGCGCGGCGCTCGCGGCGGCGCGCGCGTAAAATCGGTGGCCGGCGTGCCTCAGCGCCGCTCGGCGCGCGGCGCGGTGCCGCCGGACTCGGGCACGAGCATGCGGATCGTGCCGTCCTGCCGCGACGTCACGAGGATCTCGCCATCGGCGGCGCGGCTGAAGTGCAGATCCGCGCGTGCGGCCGTCGTGCCGTTCGCCGCCTCGATCAGCTCGCGGAACGCGACGTAGTTGCGGTTGCCGCCCGCGTCTCGCACGTAGAGCTGCACTTCCTCGATCGGCGCCACCGTCTCCGGAACGCCGTCGTCGGCTTTTTTCATCGCGGCGAGATCCGCGGCGAACACGCGGCCGCGGACGATGTCCCCGAAGACGAATTTGCCGCGGAGCGCGGGGATGCGGCCGTGGTACGCGACGCCGCCGGTGATCGCCTGTCCCTGCGTGTGGTCGTACATCGCGACCGGGTAGGTGAAACCGTCGGTCGCGCGCGAACGGAGCGCCTCGGGCGAGAGCGGGAAGAGCTGGTTGAGCGCGCCGCCCGGCCGCGTGATGCCATTCTCGAACAGGCCTTCGCGCTTCATCCAGCCGTAGTTGTTCCCCTCGTGAACGATGTTGATTTCCTCGATGTTGTTCATCCCGATATCCGAGGCGAACATCGTGCCGTCGGTGAGGTCCCACGTGAGCCGGTGCGCGTTGCGGAAGCCGTACGCGTAGATCTCGCCGAACGTCTTCGGATCGCCGTCGGCGGCGAACTTGTTGATCGCGGGAATCGTGTAGTCGCCGACGCCCTTCGTGCCGCCGGACGCTGACGGGCTGCGCGGATCGATGCGAAGGATCGCGCCGATGAGCGTGTCGAGGCGCTGCGCCTGGGTGGGGTTGTTCGCGTGCGGACCGCCGCCGTTGCTGAACCCGAGGTCGCTGCCGCTCGTGTACAGCAGCCCATAATCGGGCGCGCCCGGCTTCGACGTCGGGTTGAACTCGAGATCGCCCATCGGATGCGTCAGGTTCGCGACGACCTGCGCGATGCGCAGCAGCTCGCGCCGCGTGCCGCGAAACGTACTGGCCGACGGATCGGCGGCGTGCCACTCGGTGATCACGTCGTGGTAGTTGACGTCGGCCCGCGTGAATCCCGGCGGGATGAAATGCGGCGTCGCGGGATTCCCCTTCGCGCGCTCGCCGTGCACCGTGTAGAAGAGGCCGTTGCGCGCGAACTCGGGATGAAACGTGAACCCGATGAAGCCGCTCTCGAGGCGGTCGTACACCGCGAACGGAAACGCGGCGCCGACGTTCGCATAGACGGACGGCTGGTTGTTGCGGTCGATGAGATACAGGAAGCCGCGCGAGTCGTTGGCGAAGCGGCGGCCGTCCGGCAGATCGCGCACGTAGTTGATGCGCGCCCAGCCGGCGGGCACGACGTCCTGATCCGGCGGCCGGAGGCCGCGCGTGTCCGGCAGGCGCGCGACGTCGCGGATCTCGACCAGCAAGCCGTGCTTCGTGATCGGCGGCGGCATCGCCTTGCTCGCGGCGGCGCCGCCGGCTTGCGCGTCCGGTCGAGCGCCGAGCGACATCGCGGCGAACAGCAACACGAGAAGCGACAGCGACGTACGCATGGCATCCTCCCCGGCAGGTCGTCGTGTCTCCGCCGTGATGCCGTACTTACGGGTGTTCGCCGGCAGTGTCAAGCGCGGCGAGATCGGCCCGCGCGAGCGGTTGCTCACGCGCCCTGCGGCTTGGGATGGAGCAGCAACCATGAGGTGCCGAACCTGTCCCGCAGCATCGCGAAGCGCGACGCGAAGAACGTGTCCTGCATCGCCATGAAGATCTGACCGCCGTCGGCGAGGAGCGCGTAGACGCGGTCGGCCTCCTGATCGCTGTCGAGCGTCAGCGACAGATAGGCGCTGCGAATCGGCTGAAAACGGTCGGGCGGGATGTCGGCCCCGAGCAGCTCGGTTCCCCCGAGGTCCATGCGCGCGTGCAGGATCGCGCGTTCCCAGCCGCGCAGTACGTTGCGCTGATCCGGCTGCTCGCCGTGCCGCATCATCATGGTAATCCGGCCGCCAAGGTGCGATTCGTAGAACTTGAAGGCTTCCTCGCAATTGCCGCCGTAATTCAAGTACGTATGTAGTTGCACGTCTCCTCCCTGGTGGTTGTCGATCCGCCGCTCGCTCGATCGACAAGACAACAACAGCGCCGTGCCGCGGGCAGATGACCGAAGACTTCTCATCAGCTTGCGGTCGCGCCGCTCTGCACACAGAATCAAGGTTTCCAGACAGGAATGAAGGAGGTCGATATGGCGAAGGCGAAGAACGCGATTCCTCAAGGGCATCACACGGTGACGCCGCACTTGATCCTCGACAACGCGGCGCAGGCCCTCGACTGGTACAAGAAGGCGCTCGGGGCCGAGGAAGTGGCGCGCGCCGCGGGCCCCGACGGCAAGATCATGCACGCCGAAATCCGGATCGGCAACTCGCTCATCATGCTGAACGACGCGATGGGGGGCGCGAAAGGGCCGAAAGCGTACGGCGGCTCGCCGGCGTCGCTCTGGATTTACGTGGAGGACTGCGACGCGCTGTTCAACAAGGCGGTGACCGCGGGCGCCAAGACGGCGCAGGGGCCCATGGGGCAGATGCAGGATCAGTTCTGGGGCGACCGCGCGGGAACCTTCACCGATCCAGAGGGGTACCAGTGGACGATCGCCACGCGGAAGGAAGACCTCACGCCACAGGAGATGAAGCAGCGGATGGACGAGTTCATGAAGAACTTCGCCTCTGCGCAGCCGGCGCACCGGTAGATTCGTGGATCAGGCCTCGCCGGTGCGAACCGGCGGGGCCGCTGACCGCAATGGTCAGGGCTGGGGCGTGGAGAGCGCGACAAGGTCCGCGCAATCCTCGAGGCCGCCACCGCAGCTACCTCGTTTCCGGCATGAGCGTCAGGCGGACGTAATTGTCCGTGTCGAGGTACCGCCGCGCGGCTTCCTGAATCACGGCGCCGTTCAGCTCGGAAATCTGCGACAGCGGCTGCAGCGCAGCGCCGACGTTGGCCCCGTCGCCGTCTTCGTAGCGGCGCGCGATCTGGCCGAGCAGGTAGCCGTTTTCCTCGCTCTTTTTGTCGAAGTCCCGCGTGAGGAGGCTGCGCAGACGTGACACCTGCTCCGGCGTGAGCAGCGTCTGCCTGACAAATCGGACCTCCGTCATCACGCGCTCGACGACGCTCTGGGTGCGCGCCGGGTCGCACGTCCAGTCGATCCGCAGGCGGTATTCGGGCCTCGGGATCCTGGCCGATTGCGACTCGACGGTGATGGCGTAGGTCGCCCCGAGTTCTTCACGAATTGCATCGCTCAGGCGCGACTGCAGCAGGAGCGTCACCACCTGAAGGGCCAGCTTGTTCGCATCGTCGTAGACGAACGGACCGCTGAAGACGATCGCGACCTCGCTCTTCGGCGCGATTCCCTTCTCGACTGTTTTCTCGGTCACGCCCTTTGGCGGCGCAACGCCGATGTCGCGCCACGTTTCGTGTCCATGAGTAGCCGGCAGGCTGGCGACGTAGGTTTCGATGAGCGGCCTGATGCTCTCGAGCGTGAAGCTGCCGACGAACACAAAAGTGAAGCGGCTCGCGTCGGCGAAGCGCGCTTTGTAGAACGCCAGCGACTTCTCGAGATTCCATCGCGCCACGGTCTCCGGCGTTTCCGGCTGTCGGCGAGGATGACCACCGGTGAGCGCGATGTTGACGGCCTGATCGAAGACCGCCTCCGGGCTCGCCTTCTGGTTTGCCAGCAGCGCCAGCGCCTGCGACTGCATCGCGGCGAACGCCGCCTGGTCGGTGCGCGGCTGCGTGAAGCGAAGGTAGAGGAGCTGGAACATCGTCTCGAGGTCCTGCGGCGTCGCCCCGCCTCGCATGCCCTGGTGCGTTTCGTTGATGAAAGGCCGGACGCTGACGGCTTTGCCGGTCAGGATTCTGTCGAGCGCCACGGCGTTGAAGCGGCCGACGCCGCCGGCGGGGATCACATCGTCTGCGGCGCGGGCAGAAATGAATTCCTCGTCGCTCGCCAGCGATGTGCCGCCGGGGGCCGCCGCACGGAAGACGATCTGATCGGATTTGAGCGTCGTCGGCTTGAGCACGACCGTTGCGCCATTCGACAGGGTCCATTCGGTGATCCCGGCCTCGGCGCGGACTGCCGTCTTCACGATGCTGCCGCGCGCGGGCGGCGCGTCCATGAGCGTCTGGCCTGTGCCTCCTCCGTCGACATACGGCTCCACTCGCTTCTCGGACGCGGTTCTGATGGCGGCGTCGAGCTGCGCCTCAGTCGGCAGGACAACACTTGCCTGTTCCGGCGCCGCCACGATGACGAGCCGGTTGCCCTCGGGGAACCAATCGTCGGCGAGCGCGTTGACTTCGCTCAACGTGATGCCGGGGATGAAGCGCCGGTGAAACGCGAGCTCCTGCCAGATGGTCGGCAGCGCCTCTTGCTCGAGGAAGTTGCGTGTGTACTCGTCTGCGCGGCTTGACGACTCACGGTCGGGACTTTCCGCGACGACGCGTTCGGACGCGGCCATGTTCGCCTGCTTCGCGCGATCGAGCTCGGCGGCCGCAAATCCGAATCGTCTGACGCGCAGAAGTTCGGTCACCAGGGCATCGAGGCCTCGCGTCACGCCGTCGTTCGAGACGAGCGCCTGAACAACCGCCTGGTCTTTCGTTCTCGGCGCCGGAAAGAGCGACCGGTTCGCGGCGGCGCGCAGGAATGGCGGCTTCTCGCTCTGACTGAGCTCGTCGAGCCGCGCGCCGAGCATGTCGGCGAACAGCTGATCCTTCGTGATTTCGCGATAGCCGCCCACCGAACCCTGGTTGCGCGCCGGCCGCAGAGTCGAGACGAGGACGGCGGTCGCGGTCGTTTCCTTGTCGGTCACGACCGCGTAGCGCGTGCCCGGATGTTCCGGCACGTCGAACGCCGGCCTCGGCCGCTCCGGCGACGGATTGGCGAGCGGCAGGAAGTGCTGCGCGATCATCCGCGCGACGGCGCTGCGATCGACGTCGCCGACCACGATCACCGCCATGAGATCGGGACGATACCAATCGCGATAGAAGCGCGTCAGCTGCTCACGCGCCGCGCGCTCGATGGTCTCGGGAGTGCCGATGGGAGACCGGTCCGCATAGCGCGAGCCTTCGAGCTGGACGCGGCGAACCTTGTCCGCCGTGCGCTCGTCGGCGCCCAGGTTCATCCGCCACTCTGAAAGCACGATCGGACGCTGGCGTTCGATGCCGCTCGGGTCGAACGTGGCGCCGCCCGCCCAGTCCTCCAGGATCGTCAGCGCGCGGTCGAGGGCGCCCGGCACATCGGTTGGCACGCGGAGCGTGTACTGCGTTTCGTCGAGGCTCGTTGCCGCGTTCGCGTCCGCGCCGAGGCTCAGCCCGAGCTGGCCGAGAAAGTTGTTGATGCCCTGCCCCGGGAAATGCACCGTGCCTTCGAACTGCATGTGCTCGACGAAGTGCGCCAGCCCTCGCTGATCGTCGTCTTCCAGAACCGAGCCCGCCTTGACGACGAGCCGCAATTCGGCCTGGCGCGCCGGCTTCCCGTTCGGCCGCACGTAGAATCGCAGACCGTTGGGAAGCGCGCCGACGAGGACCTCAGGATCGACCGGCATCTGGTCGCCGAGGGCATAGGACGCGACCGAGGCTGCGGAAGTCTCGCGCCCGGGCGCCGGCGTTTGCGCCGACGCGACGGGAATGACGGTGGCGAGCAGGAAGGCAAATAGGCCGGGCCCAAGGGTCCTGAGGCGGACACACTTCATACCCTCATCCTATCGGACGGAGGGGGCCGGCGGAACGGATCCGCGAAAAGTGGGGACGACCGCGCACCGACGCCGAGGGACTACTTCGACAATCACCTCGCGGTGGCGATGCGGCTGCTACTCACGCCGGCAACTCCGCGGCTCGTCTGTGTGACGTTGGTTGGTCAGCGGCAATACGCGACAGCGCGAGCGCGCCAAGCGCGAGGCCGACGTCGCGGAGTGCGATATCCCGATATTCGGGCTTCGTCCAGAGATTCGCGACAATGCCGAGGAGCCACGCGCCCACGACATAACCTCCCCATTTCGGTTTGGCGGCGACCAGCATCCCGGCACCCATCTCGATCAACCCGACGCCCTGCATGAACGTATGACGTTCCACAGGCAACTTCTGCGCGACCTCATCTGACAGGTACCGATCCCAGTTTCCGAGCTTGTCGGTGAACTTGTCGAAACCCGCAATGATGGGAGCCGCGACGAAGCCGGCGTACAGGAGCTTGTACGCATCGCGCTCACCCCTTGGCCGATGATCTACTTCGTGCACGTCGTCCTCCGTGTTTGAATCCCGCGGCAAAGCAGTCTGAATCCGAAATCGCGGTGTGCCGGCCTCATAGCGATTTCAGGTACTCAATCAGGTCGCGCTTCTGTTCGGCCGTCAATTTGAGCTTCAGATGATCGTCGTAGTGGTTCAATACCGCATCGAGCGTGGCGAATCTACCGTCGTGGTAAAAGCCGCCCTTCTGTCGCGTGAACAGCCCTCGCAGCGGGGTCGTTCGATATTGCTTGTCCGGCGATCGGTGGGCCTGGAAATCATCGATGCCGATTTCTTCGGGCTTGTGCATGGCCCATCCGGGTTCCGTGAACAGCGGTGGCACATGGCAGCTTGCACACTTGGCCTGTCCCTCGAAGACGGCTTGACCGCGCTGCGCCGCCTGAGCATCGAAGCTGCCGGCCGGCGGCGTGGGTGCGGGAATCGCGAGCTGGTAGAAGTGCAACGCGGCCAGCTTCGACGTGATCAGATCCGGCTTGTTGCGCACGTTGGCGTAGCCGGCCTTCGCCGCCACCGGGAACTGGCCCTTGTCGTTCAACCGCGGATCGAAGAACGTGCCTTTGCCATGCATCTGCGTATTGGCCACGTACGCATTCCAGTAGGTGACGCTTCCCCATCCGGAATATGTATGCAGATTGACGCCAGCCAACCCGAACGCCGCCGGGAGGACTGTCGCGGCCGATCGACCTTGTGGTCCGGTCGCCTTTCCGTCCTGCACGAGCTCTGCGTCGTACCTGCCCGGTCCCCAGCTCTTGAGGACCTTGCGAACCCCGGCATCGTCGACGCCCAGCAAATCCGCAAACGGCTTCAAGGTGGGGGCAAGCGCAACGATCTCGCCGACGTTGAGATCCCGGTTTGGCCATCCGTCCAGCCGCCGGCCGATTCCAGGTGCGAATGAGTCGTCGACCGTTGAATGACAGAGCGCGCATTGAATACCAACTGATCGAGCCGTACCATCCGTGTTCAGAAAGGCGGTCACGCCGACGACGGCGTTGGCCTTCAAAAGAGCCACCGTCGACGCCGGGTCGTCCATGTCGACCTTGCCTGCTTTGATCTGAGCGACGAGATCGGCCGGCAACGCCTCCGCATCTACTTTGAGTCCGACGCTCAAGGCCATCTTCGGACTCAGCCCGGGACCGACGCCTCCGAGCTTCTGCCCGACGATGGCTTGCTGCAGCCTGAGTTGATCGCCCCAGAACGCCTCATCTCCGAATGTGTCGAAACGGAAGATGCGTCGTCCTTCCTCGATCAGACGCTGCGCGTTTTGCGTGATGCTTGAATCAAATGAGGCGCTGCTCGGTCCGGAGCCGCTCGTTGCGACAGGCTGCTGCGCGTGCGCCGACGTCGAGGCTTGTCGGACCACTGCGGCTGCGGCCATGACGACGACAATCGCCCCGGCGACGATCAGGATTCGAACTGCACGGGACATGGAGCCTCCTTGCTGGCGGGAACCGCAGGTAACAGCTGTGTTGAATAGCGACTCGTTCAACTAATCGCTCTGCTGGCGGGTAGTCTGCTGAGTTACGCAAGATAAACAAACCGCATCTTGCTTATCTAGCAAGAGCAAGGCCGGGCGAGGCGGTCGGTTCGACCGCAGACGACATCGCTTTGAAGCTCGGCCTGACGCGAAGCGCGGTTCGGGTAGATGACTCCGCTCAGAAGATCAGCGTGAGCGTGAACCGGCAGTCACACTCTTGAGCAGGTCCGTCGCGGCCCGGTAGCATTCGCACGACGCGGTTTCAAGATTCTTACGGTCGACGATGGTGACGCGGCCATGGCTGTATTCGATCAACCCGGCCTTCTGCAACGTCCCGGCGACGACCGTGACGGTCGGACGGCTGGCTCCGAGCATCATCGCGGCGAATTCCTGCGTGAGCGGGAAATGGTCTCTACCCATCCGGTCTCGCGCCATCAAGAGCCAACGCGCCAATCGTTGCTCGACCGAATGGACAGCGTTGCACGCCGTGGACTGAGCGACGAACCCGAAAAGCGCCTGCCCGTAATGGGCCGTCAATTCGTAGAATGCGTCACGCCGATCGATCTCCCGACGGAAGGCATCGACCGCCATTCGGTAGCAGGTATCGGTCTCGCCTTGCACCATCGCGGCTGACGTCACGGGAGCGCCATCCAGTACGGCGGAGACGCCGACCATCCCTTCACGGCCAACAGTCGCGATTTCCACCATGGCGCCGTCTTCGAGCACGGTCAGCATCGAGCAGAATCCGCCGCCTGGAAAATACACGTCTCGAATCGGTTCGCCGGGTTTGTGAAGAATGGCTTTCAGCTTGAGCGGGACAACGACGAGCGACGGAATGATGCGGGCATAGTCGGCGGCAGGAAGAGCGGCCAGCAGACGATTCGGGTTGCCGGTCGGCGGTGGTCGGTTCGCTGAGGAAATGAGACGGCGCTTGGCCATTCGGGCAACCTCTTTTCACCGTCGCCTTGACGGAGATTTTCAAGAGGCTGTCGCGGGCCTTGCTCTGCCCTGTTCAGGGCGAGGCAGGCGTTAGTCCCTTAAAGCTTTGTAGAGTCTACCTCTTCCCCTCGTGGGTTTTATGTCGGCGAGAGCGTAGGTCACAGCCGAGATCGCAATGACCATTGGGGTGCTCGATCGAGCATCTGGCATCGGAAGTCATGACTTTACACGTCCGATGACCCCCGAGCGAGCGGACCCCGCCATGTACCGGGCGGAATACTTGCGGATTACAGTGGCTCATCGAACGATATGCCAGGCGGCGTCGGGATTGTAGACGTCCATCGCCCTTGCCACCGCGTCGGTGGCGGCGCCGAGATCCTTCTGGCGAATGAGTCCGTCGTGATTGACAACGAACGTCATGATCCCTGTCGCGTCATACTGGGCCGGCCAGGCGACGAGCGCGAAGCCGGCGGATAATTCGCCGTCGACGACATATCCACGGGCGCCGCCGGCCACGGCCGCTCCCTGTCCGGTGAGTATCTTGAAGTAATAGCCGTGGAACGGCATTGGCGGATCGCTGGGCTCGGTCAGGGGACGGCCCTCCTCGGCCGCTTGCGCGACGAGATCGCCGAGCGGACTGCGGGGCTTGCCGTGTACCGGTGTCCAGTACAGACCGTTTTCCTGTCCGGGAGCGCTCCGGAACGTCGTCGCGTACAGCCCGGCACGCCTGTCGTCGTGACCCGCCTGCGCATAGCGCAGTTGTGCGGCGACGTACGTCCGACAGATCGCGATCGCCGCGAGCTCGTTGCGGCCGATCCGTCGCGCAAGCACTTCTTCTTTTCCAGCCGCCGCGTCGAATCGCCACCGGCTTCCTTCCTTGACGAGCGGCACCGGAAACGGCCACGCCTCGTTGCCGACCACAAGTGACGCGCGGTTGGCGCTCAGGCTCACGACCCGCCAGCCTTCAGAGAAGGCAGCGATGAAGACCTCACGGTTCCGCTGTCCGGTCGCCGGATCGGAGGACGCGACGAGCGCCTCTCCGTCGGGCGCGAAGATCGCCACGACCTCGCCGAGATCGCCGGACTCGACCGCCGCGGCCAGTGCTCGCACCGCGGCTTCGGCTGACGCGAACGTTCGGTGCGCAGGCGGCGCCTCGGCGGCCGATGAGACGACGACGGCACTCGCAGCGACGACCGTTGCCGCAAGCGCTCGTACCGCCCGGATGACGTACGTGTCGCGTTGCATGATCCCGTGCCTCATCGAGCCCGGTTCAACTCAGCGCCGGCGGCGGCCGCCGCCCCCCGAGCGCGAGCTGCTTCGGCTCTGGTTCCCGCGAGAGCTGGCCGCGCGCTCGGAACGTCCGCTCGAGTATCCCGAGAACGCGTCCGACCGCGTCCCGCTTCGTTCGCCGGCGGCCTTGGCGTTGCCGCTGCTGTAGCCACGCGACTCGGCCGTGCCGGCGCCGCGCGCCTGCGTCGTGGCCGTCTGCCCGCTGGCCTGGCGCTGTCCCTGCGCCTCGGTCCGGCGCTGGTCTCGCTGCGCCTGCGACTCGGGGCGATTCTCGGTGCGGTTCTCCTGGCGCTCGGTCCGCTGCTCCTGCGCGTTGCCCGCGCGATCGCCGCGCTCCTCGACGAGATCCTCGCGGTGATCCTGCCAGTCTTCGCGCGCGTCTTCGCGCCTGTCGTAGTAGTCGTCCCACGCGTCGTTGTACATGTAGGCGCCGCCGTACCAGCCGTGCGGGCCATAGTAGTAGTTGTTGTTCACTGCGGCGCCGATCGCGATGCCGGCAGTGAAACCAATCACCGCGGCCGCCGCTGCGTCGGCGCTGCTGTTTTTTTCGACCACGACCGTGTTCGTAGTCGTGGGTGCCGTGGTGTAGACGACCGTCGGGTTGTACTGCGGCACGTAAATCACCTGCGGATTGGCCGGCTCGATCACGATGACCTGCTGTCCCGACGAGGTGGTCCTGGTCGCGACGCTCTGCTGCGGCGTGCTTTTCAGCGTGCCGACGTCGCTCGCCTGCGCGCGCAGCTTCTGAATGCTCGCGAATACAGCGGCCCGATCGGCGACGAACAGCTGCCCGACGAGCGTGGTCCATTCGAGCTTCGCCGCCATGCTGCCGATCACCGTCGGGAACAACGCCAGCGCAACGAAGCTCGGTTCGAAGCCGGCCAGCACGGCGGCGTCCTGGAGGTCGCTGCCTTTCACCTTCTGGTTCGCTCGGAGCCATTCATTCAACTTCGTGACGGTCGCGGGATCACCGGCGCACAGGAGGATTTGCGCGAGAAGCTGATCGGGATACAGCGCGATTGGCGCCACGAGGCTGTCGATGTCGTGCGGCGTTTGTGGGGCCCGGTTCGTCGCTGCGGCGTCCGGCAGGGCCGACGGCCGCGCGCGACCGGACGCATCCTTGCGGAACTCGAGTGCGACCGCCCCCAGCACTACAAAGGCGACGATGAGCGTGACACGCGTGCTCATGTTCCGGCGTTTCGCATTCGATCCACCAGGAGCATAGTCCGTACCATCGTACCGGCAGGACGCGGTGCCGCCCGCAGGCCGCTGTAATCAGAGGATGTTGCGCGGGATCGTCCCAACGCGACGACGTCGTCCTGCCGGCGGCGGCGGTCCGACGGATCGGAGGCACTCCGAGCGGCGCTGCGTGCGCTCGCAGAAAGAACAGGGACAGCACATGCTACCGGCGTGTCAGCCATAACGCCTGCATTGCGACGGCGAGCGTCGTGAAATTGGTGCCCGTCCTGACGATGATGCCCGACCCATATGTCACCTTGAACGAGTAGCGCGACCCGATCGGCAGCGACGCGGTGACGCCGAGCCTCGAGTTGTTCACAGCCGTGGAGGGATTGCCGTCGGCGACGCGCGACCGACCGCCCGAATACCAGGTACTGTCGACGGCGATCCACAACCGCGGCAGGAACGAGTAGCTCAAATGCGCCTGCACGGCGACCAGCGGATCCTGCGTGCGCGCCATGTCACCGGGATAGAAGCTGGCGTTCGATGTGAAGAACCATGCGCCGACGTAGGCGTCGGCGTCGAGCCGCCGGATCGGGACCGAGATACCGACCTCCGGTTTGAACGCCCACCGGTTGTTGCCGAGATTGATCAGTTTGCCCGGATAGTACTGGCCGGCCGGCGCCGATACGGTGAGGCTCGTTCCGACGATCGTCCGCCGCCGCGTCCGCGCGAATTCGCGCGCAGACATCGCCGGGTTGCCACGCAGGTTCACCGACAGCCGGATGCGCGCGTCGGCGAGGCCGGAGCGGGCGGTCGAGGCCGCCTGCTCCTGCACGCGTCCGGTTACGTCGGCAACGGCGTACGGCAGCGCGACGCTCGCCAGCGCCAGATCGCCGAACAGGCCGAACGTATGACCGACCGCGCCGACAAGTCCCTGCACCTGGGCGCGCACATCCGTCACCGGCAGCGTCGGGTCGAAGACAACCGCGCCGCTCGACCACGCGTAGCTGCCAACGAAAAAGTTCGCGCCCGTCGGCGACGCCGCATACGCCTTCGGCTCCATGTCCTGCGCGGTGGCGCGGCCGGCGACGAGCAGCGCGCAGAACACCGTGCCGGCTGCCGCGCGCGTGGCTCGTCGCATCGGTGGCACGTCAGAACCTCCGGCCTCAGCGCACGAGGTGCAGCACGTCGCGGACGACGGACCATCGCGGCTGGCTCGGCACCGCGTCCTGCCCGAGAATCCAGTGCGCGAACAGTTCGTCGAGCGTGCCGTCCTTGCGCTTGAGATCGATCCAGGTGTTGACGAGGCCGAGCAGCGGCTGGTCGCGGCCGGCGACGACGTACGCGAGCGGCACTTTCAACGGCCGCGGCTTCGGCACGACCACCGAGTACGCCGGATGCAGGATCGTGTAGGCCGAGCCGCGTTCCGCCAGCGCCACGAACGCGTCGATCGGCGGATCGTGCGGCGTGAAGATATCCTGCATGCCGTCGATCGGCACCAGCTCGACGTCGTTCAGCTCCTCCCGGATCTTGCGCATGAAGTACGGCTGGCGAGGAACGCCGATGCGCAGGTGGCCCATCTCGCGGACGCTGCGCCAGTCGCTGAACGACGATGCGCGATGGTCGAGGACGAGGAAGGCAACGGTCTCGTCGAGGTACGGCGCCGAGAACTGCACGTGCGCGGCCCGGTCGGCGGTGATGACGGCGCCCGACATCACGACATCGCACAGGCCCGGATCGAGGCCCGAGTCGAGCACCGCCCGGCTGACCGGCACGAACTCGACGGCCACGCCCAGATCGCGTCCGAACTGCTGCGCCATCTCGACGTCCAACCCGACCAGATCGCCGCGGCCGTTGAAGTACGCGTAGGGCAGGCTGTCGTCGAAATAGCCGACGCGGATAGCCCCGCGCGCGTGCAGGCGATCGACGAGCGACGTGGTGACCGGTGGCAGCCCGTGCACCGGTTCGCCAGCCTTGAAGGTGCGCGCCGCACCGCGGTCGCGCACCGCTTCCATGTTCGCAATCACCTGGTCCTTGTCGTACGGCGTCCGCAGTTTCACTTCGAGCAGCAGTCGCACGCCGCCGACGACGCCCGTCGTCAGGAGCGCCGTTACGGCGCCGAAGCGAAGCAGCTTGCGGCCGTCGATTCGCAGCAAGCCAGTCACCGCGCAGGTCCCGAGGATCGCCACCGTGACCGTGTGCATCGCGGCGACGAGCGTCCCGAATCGCGCGTTGACGACGCCGGAGGTGAGGAACAGGCGGAACGTGTCGCCCGGAATCCGCAACTGATCGAGCAGGAACGGAATCGCGGCGTTGACGTTGCCGAACATCACCACCAGCCCGGTGCCGGCGAGCCGGACGTAATCCGCAGGCGAGACGGCGGTGTCGGAGAACCATGCGGCGAACAGCACAAAGCTCAGCGACAGCAGCTTGCCGGAGTGCGGAAAGTTGAACGACGCCGGCACGATCACGTCGGGCAGCGTCTGATCGCGCCCGTCCTGTGGCGCGTACTGTCGAAGCAGCGCCTTGATGTCTTCGGTCAGCAGCGGAAGCACCGCGAACAGGCTGGTCGTCATGAACGCCAGCACCATCGCGTTACGCGTGCGCGACATCATCGCGCGATACGGCACCGGCGTCAGCGCGGCAATCAGCCCCGGCAGCAGCCACAGGCTGAGGAGCAGCGACAGTCCGACGTAGCTCACGAGGTAGACCTGCAGCCGTCCGAGCGTGTCCATGCCGAGCGTGCCGGCGACGACCGCGGCAATCGCGAAGACGCCGTAGGGCGTCAGCGACACCACGAAGTTGGTCGCGTTCGCGAGGGCGCTGTTGGCGATCTCCAGCACATCGAGGAGGCGCCCTTTTTTTGGTACTGGAATCAGCGCCAGCCCGATCGCCATGCTGAACAGCACGACCGCGGGCACGATGTTGTTGGCGAGCGAGTTGAACGGATTGGTCGGAATGTACAGGCCGAGGAAATCGAAGCGCTCGCGCTCGCCGAGCACGGTCGTGCTGAAGAACGACGCGCTCTCGTGGATCGGGAACATGAGCGTAACGAGAAGCGCCGCCGTGAGAGCCGTCGCCCAGAGCAGCACGAGCACGATCCCGACTCGCTTGCCGAGCGTCCGCGCCTGGTCGACGTCGAGCGCACCGAGCCCGGCGATAATCGAAATCGTCACGTACGGCAGCACCGTCATCTGCAGCAGCCGGACGTAGCCGTCGGCGACGGGCTGCAGCCACGCGGTGCGCTCACCGAACATGAGCCCGGTGACCGCGCCGGACGCCACGCCGAGCATGATGCGTCTGGACAGGCGGCTGGCGGAAGACGACGGCGCCGTCGAGACCGCAGTGGTCGTCAGCGCTTCCGGCACGGGTTCACTCCGGCACGTGGTACCGCGCCAGCACCACCGTCACGTCGTCGGTCGCGCCGGCCTGCTCGGCGAGCGCGACCAGCGCCGCAGCCTGATCGCCGACCGGGCGGTTCGAGGCGAGGATCTCGGCGATGGTCTGGTCGCCGACCACGTCGGTGAGCCCATTCGTACACAGCATCACGACGTCGCGATCGGCGAGTGTCAGGCGCTCGATGTCGATCGCCGGATCGATGACGCCCGCGCCGAGCGCATCGGTCAGGATGTGATGCTGATCGGAGGCCGAGCGGGTCAGATCGACGAGCGGCGCGCGCACCGCATCGCGGCGGATCATGTGCGTGTGGTCCCGCGTCAGCTGCATCAGGCTCGCGTCGCGCAGCAGATAGGCGCGGGAATGGCCGACGTGTGCGAAGAACAGATCGCGTCCGCCGCTGACCGTGGCGGTCAACGTGGTGTGGAGCGGCGCGGCGCCGCCGGAGCGGTTGGCCTGCACCATCGCGCCGTCGATGCGACGGTAGAACGTCTTGATCTTGTTGATGATGTCGTCGGTGATGGTGTCGTCGACGCGCACCCGCCATTCGCCGAACCGGACCGCGAGCTCGACCAGCGCCGCGATTGCCAGACGACTCGCGAGTTCTCCCACCGCGCCCATGCCGTCGGCCACCACCATTGCGTACGCGTACTCGTCAAAGCGCGGAACAAGCTCTCCGGGCAGGCTGGTGAACAGGGCTTCCTGGTTCCTCCCGAGCCGCATGATGAGATAGTGGTCTTCGTTCGCCGAATGTGAGCCGCCGGCCCGGGTCCGCACCGCGAAGTCGGCGCGCGTGGTCGCGGCCAGCGGTGGAAAAACGTCGGCCGTCAGCAGCAGCAGCCGGCTGAGCGACGGCACGTCGTCGTCGTGATCGGACGCCATAGGGGCACTCACAATTCCGCGCCGCCGGTTAGATGCGATCGCTCGTGCAGCCGCCCGCGCAGCCGGAACGCGACGGCGAGCCAGGCGCACGCGAACGCGACGTTGAGCGCGGCGAACGCGCCGACGGTCAACGCGGTCAGCTCGCCGGTGTAGACGATGCCCGCCTGCAGCACGTCGCCGGCGCGCACACAAAACGAATCGACCGCCTGCTTGGCCTTGTACTTCGTCTCGCGGCTGGTCGGCAGCCACAATGCCTGCATCGTCGTGTTGCCGAGCGAGTAGGCGATGGCGTTGTCGGCGATCTTCAGGATCCGGATCGCGTCGAACGACGGCGCGCGCAGCATCAGCGCGTAGCTGGTGAGCGCAACGATCGGATGGACGAAGAGCGAGCGGCCGACGCCGAGAAACTTGAACAGCCGCGACACGACGAACAGCTGCAGCAGGAAGCCGATCAGGCTGATCGCGCTGAAATAGCGGCTGTAGGTCTCGCCGACGAACTGCTGTCGCGCGGCGGCCGCGGCGTCGCCGGTGCCGTAGGCCGCCGCGGCGGCGCTGACGACGTACTTGCCGAAGAGATACTCGCCCGATGTGTTCACGACGTTGAGCAGCAGGACGAGGGCCGCAATGAGCAGCAGATAGCGGTCGCGGAAGATCAGGCTGAAGCCGCTCGGGCCCGGGGCAAGCTTCTGATCCGCGCTGGTCCGCTCGGCGGGCGCCTCGCGCCGCGTGAGACGATCCGCCACGCGCGCCAGCGCTGCGCAGACGACGAGGATGCCGGCGCCCCCGGCCAGCAGCCGCCAGGCGCCGAACGATTGCATCAGCTGCCCGGCCCGGATCGATCCGATCCACGCGCCCAGGCTGCTGCCGACGCCGATCAGCGGAAACAGGCGCTTGCCCTGCTCCTCGGTGAAGAGATCGGCGGCGAACGCCCAGAACTGCGCGATCACCATCACGTTGAAGATGCCGAGCCACACGAAGAACACGATGCCGATGCGCAGCCCGGCGGCGAGCGCCAGCAGAAACAGCAGCAGGTTCGACGCGAAGAACAGCGTCACCCGCTGGACCAGCTGCACGCGGTTTACGCGCGACGCGAACGCGCCGTACGCCGGGACGATCGCGAGCAGCAGCACCGCCTGCCCGGCCGACGAGTAGCTCTTCACCTCGGCGCCGCCCTCGCTGAGGATGAACACCTCGCGCGCGGTCTTGAGCAGGTAATACGCGGCGAGCACGAGAAACATCGCCAGCATCATCACCAGTGCGGTCGCGGCCTCGCCGCGGCGCACGTCGGCGATCGGCGAGAGCAGGCGCTCGACGAGTCCCTTGTCGGCCGCCGGCTCCGCGGCATTGGTGACGATCGGCGCCAGGGCGGCCATCACCGATCCTGCGTGGCGTTGAGCGTGGCGCCGGTCTCCCGCGCGTCGTCGGCCAGCCGCTCGAGGCCGACCAGGCTCCAGCCGCCGGCGGTCCGCCGGAAGTAGGTGCGGACCGGCTGCTGCCACGATGCATGCGCGGCGCTTGCGGCGGTGATATCGATTTCGACGATCGTGCCGACCGCGTCCGGCAGGTTGCGCGGCGCCGCCATCGCGGTGGACACGCTCTCGGTGCGCCCGATCGGCGTGGTTCCACCGGTGGCGTTGTCGAAGCGCGCCCACGTCGCGCGGTATAACGACGGCGCCTCGGCGAATCCGGCCGCGACCGCGGCGTTCTCGAACGCGAGTCGCCCGTCCGCGGCCAGCGACGGGTTGACGACGGGATTGATCGCCGGCAGATACGCGCGGCCGATCGCGTCCCGCCGCTTGATGAGGACCGCAGCGAGATGAGCGTCGGCGGCAGGATCGCTGTACTGCCCGGTGCGCACGGCCGCGCGGATCAGATCGTCGGTGAACGCCATCACGCGGCGCGCCGCCCAGAACGCGTCGTCGGCGCGCAGCTCGATGTATGCGGCGACCGGCGTCTGGGGCTTCCACGTCGTCGGATCGAACTGATTGCCTTCGAACAGCCCAATCGCCGGCTGCTCGATGTAGGGGACGGTCTGCCACGGGCTCAGCGCGAAGCCGTAGGTGAGGAACCGCCGCCGCGTCGCCGGACCGTCGTAGTAGTGCTCCCAGCCCATGTCCCACTCGTGCCGGTTGTTGGCCATCCCGAAGGTCGACCCGACGTCCTGCAGGTAGTGCCTGACGATCGACCGCCCGTGCTCGTCGACCAGCGTGTCGAGCGTGTTGCCGGCCTTCCAGTCGACGAGGTTCGTCCACGCGCCGAACACGCGCAGCGCGCGCAGCTCGCGGCGATGCTGGTGCGGCACGAGATCGTTCGGATCGTCCGATCGAGTGCCCGCGTAGCGGAACGGTCCGAGCACCTTGCCGGGCAGCAGCCGTCCGGCCGACGCGCGATAGGTGCCGTCGCCATTGCGTGCGGCGCGCTCGAGGATGCGGCTGATATCGTCCCGCGTGAACGGCGTCCGTGCGCCCGACGGCCGCTTCACGGTCGCCTTCGGATCGATCGCGACCCGCGCAGGATCGAAGCGCGTGACGAAGGTCTCGACCATGTTGTAGCCGAGCGCCCAGAACAGCTTGCTCGCGACCTCGACGGCCGCGGTGCTCGCCTCCGGAAAGTCCGGCGTGTCGAACTGGAGGAACCAGGTCTGACCATTGGCGTCGCGCGCGGTGAAGCCGGGATTGGTCCCCGCAGATTTCTCGCGGAGCAGCGTCCACTTCTCCGGTGACGGCGGCGTATCCGAGTTGACGCCGCGCGCGATCTGCTCCGCGGTGATCGGTGCCGATCCGATGCGGTTGATGAACCAGCTGGAGTCGGGCACTTCGTCGATCGTGTTGACGTTGCCGGCGCGGGTATTCGACGGCTGCCGCGAGGCGTTGACGAAGAGGTTGTACGAGTACTCGAAGAACAGGTCGATGCCGAGCGCCTTCGCGTTCGAGGCGTCGCGGCTCTCGGGCACGCGCGCAATCGGATCGTCGTCGTAGAACTTCGGACCGGTGGTCGAGACGGCCGCGACCGTCAGAACGCCGATCAGCACGATGAGCAGGGCGATTCCTCTACGCATGACGAGCCCCTCAAAACACTTGTGACGCCGAGAAGTTCAGCACGAACCCCTCGTTTCCTTTCGCGACCTCGATGCGGAGCGGCGTCGTGATCGGACCGTGGAAGCGGAAGCCGAGGCCGTAGTCGCTCTTCATGCCGTGCAGCGTGAGATCGCTGCGGCTCGCCGCCACCTTGCCCGCGTCGTAGAACAGCGCCATCTCCACGAAGCGGTTGATCTCGGCGCGCCACTCCCCCTGCAGCAGCAGGCTGTTCAAATCACGAAGCCGCCAGCTGCCGTAGGCGCGCAGGTCGGATCCGCCGCTGAACGACGGCATCATGAAGAACGGGATCTGCTGGCCGCTCTTGTCGTAGGTGGTCTGCGCAAAGGCGCGGAACGCCAGCACCCAGGCCTCGCGCAGAATCGGGATGTGCTGGATCGCGTCGTAGTCGACCTGGGTGAAACCAAAGGCCTTGTCGCGATCGGTGTAGTCGTGGACGGTGACGCCGTAGAAGCCGCCGCGCCGCGTGTAGCCGCGCGCGGTCCGCGAGTCGAAGCCGACGGTCGCGGCGGTGTGCAGGTAGATCGGCGCCGCGCCAAGGCCGGGCGCCGTCGCCGCCGTGTAGGCGGTCTCGATCGACGGGTCGCTGCCGGCGCCCGAGCCCTGATTCCACTGCGACACCTCGGCGTGGCCGCGCAGAACGAACAGCTTCCGGGTCGGGAACACTTCGAGGGTCGCGCCGAGATACGGCTGCGTGAAGCCGTAGTTGACCCGGTCGTCCTTCTTCGACGTCGTCCCGAAGCCGTAGAACGCCACCTGCGTCGCCTCGCGCCAGCCGCCGAGGACGGACAGCGATCCGCGGCGCCTGAACAGATCGGGCGCGATGAACTCGGCTTCGAGACGCTTGTACCCGGACGGCGTGATGCTGCCACGCACGTCGAGCATGTTGTACGAGCCGACAAAGCGTGTGTAGCCCGCGCCGACCGTGAACCCGCCGCCGGAGTACGCGTTCTGCCAGAAGGCGTGCCAGTGCATCTGGCCGCTCAGGAGTGCATCAGAGATGCGTGCCACGTACGCTTCGGCCTTGTCGGGCTGCGCAGGCTTGAGGACGTCGAACTTCGCCTGCTCCGCCTGCTCGATCAGGGTGACGCGCGAGGCGGCGTCCTGCGCGAGCGCGGCACCTGCCTGCAGGACGACGACGAGCGTGATGACTGCCGCGTATCGCTTCATGATGACGACCTCACTGTTGAGACGATCACGCCGCCGCCGCCGTGCACCGCCAGCGGCGCGATCGACACGCGGTTGTCACGCAGACGGAGCGACACCGTCCGCGCCGACGCCAGTCCGACGAAGGCGCCGAACACGACGTCGCTCGCCCAGTGCTGGTTGTCGAGGACGCGCGAGACGCCGCTGTAGCCGGCGGCGGCAAAGGCGGGCAGACCGACCTTCCATCCGTAGTGCTGCTGCAGCACCATCGCGGTTGCGAACGAGGTGGACGCGTGCCCCGAGGGAAACGATCGCGGATCGCCGTTGGGCCGGGTGCGGCCGCTGGCGTATTTGATCACGTAGGTCCAGCTGACCACCGACAACTGCGCGCGCAGCAGATCGCGTCCGGCGGCGGCGTGGCGATCGCTGCCGGCGGCGGCGCCCAGCGCCCACCAGGCGATGGCGACGGGGATGTGCAGGTACTGCGATCCGTATTGACTGCCGCCGGGAAGGCTCGCGCGATCGGTGTCCTGCACCCACGTCGCGATCGACTCGTCAGCGGCGTGCGTCGCCAGCGCCGCGGCGCCGCCGACGCCGAGCCATGTCGCGCTGTCGAGCGACAGGAAGTTCTTGTAGTCGCTCGCGACATCACGGACGAACCGGCCTGCGACGTTCCCCTCGTCGGGCGGCTGCGCGCCGGCACAGACCGGTGCGAAGGCGAGCGCGACGACGGCGAGGAGCGTCCGCATCGATCACTTCCCCTCGTCGAGGGAGAGGATCATCGCCTCGGTCCAGGTGATGTCGACCTTGTCGCCGACCTTGACCTTCGCCAGCGCCGCCGTGTCCTCGACGCGCGTGGTGTATTTCCACCCGTTCGGTCCGGTGAAGGTGATCGACGGCACCTTGGGGTCGATCGCCGCGATCATCGCGGTGATCTTCCGCTGGTGCGACGTGGTGGCGGCGCGCGTGTCCGCGGCGTGCACCACGCCGCCCGTCGTCGTGTCGACGTCCTTCTCGCCGGCGGGCTTCACCGACACCACCATGTTCTCGTAGTACTTCGCCGTGATCGTGTCGCCGATCTTGAGCGTGTCGAACCGCGTCATACCGGCCGGCACGTAAAACACGTCGTAGGTGCCGTCGGGCTTCTTCACTGTCACCTCGCGACTCGACGACTCGATCGCTTCGACGGTCGCGGTCACGAACTTCGTGTCGCCGGCGATCGTCTTGCTCTGCCGCGCCAGCGTGGTGGACGCGATCGCGAGCGCGAGCGCGGCGGCCAGCGTGCATGACTTCAGGATCGGCATCACCATCTCCTCTTCGTTCATCGCCTGCGGCCACCGCCGCGCGCCGTACCGGCACGCGCACCGCCGCTCGGGCGATAGCTGCTGCTCGAGCGCGCGTCGCCGCTGCTGCGCGCGGTCGAGTAGTCCCGTGTGCGCGTCGCGCCTTCGGCCCGCGCGGCGCGATCCCGATTGAGCTGTCTGGCCGTCTCGGAACCCGCGGCGGCGCCCCGCTGGTCGGCCGTCGGCGCGGCAGCGCCATCGCGCGGCGACGGCGTCGCCGCTCCGCCCCACGACCCGTTGTCGTATTTCTGCCAGCTGCCGTCCTGGCGCCGATAGACGTTGCCGTCGCGGCCGGCGTAGATGTCGCCGCTGCCAGTACGCGCGATCCCCGACGTGCCGCTCGGGCCCCGGCGGGTGATCGCCTCACCGCCGCCGCTGCCCTGCGTGACGCGCGTGGAGGTGCCAGTGCTTCGGTTGGTCACGCGCGCGGTTTGCGCCCACTGGTTGCCGCGCTGCACCGAGGTCGCTCCCCAGCTGCCGTAGACGCCGGCGCCCTGCTGTGTGCGTGCGTAGGTTCCGGTGCGCGGGTTGTACGCCTCGGCGGCGCCGCGCGCGCCGTTCGGCCCCCAGGCCACGGCGCCGCGCGAGTACACGCCCGTCGTCGGGTTGTAGCGCGCGCCGACGCCGGCGCCGCCGTACGGGCCGTACCACGCCGCACCGCGGCCGTAGCCGCCGGTCCACGGGTTGTACCAGGCGCCGTAGCCGTAGGTCGGATAGAACGGGTAGTACGCGGGATAGAAGCCGCCGTACCCGACATACGGCGGGTAGTACCAGCCGCTGCCCCACACGGCGCAGCCCCATGCGACCATCATCCCGGTGTAGCCGGCGGCCGCGGCGAACGTCACCCACTCGTCGTCGTCGTTGTCCTCGACGACGGTGACGTAGGTCACGTTGTGCGCAGGCGAGCTCGCCGGAATCTCGTAAATCGAGTGTGGTACCGAGCTGGCGGCTTCCCATGGCCCATTCGGGCCGCGGGCGATGAACCACACGCCCTGGAAGCACATGTAGTAGCGATCGCCCGCCTTGATGATGTCCTTCTCGGTGTTCACGGCGCGCGACACCGTCGTCTGCGCAATGGGCTCGTACTGCGGCGCGCCGTGGTAGACGACGTCGGGGCCTTTGAGCTGACGGCGGTTCACGCGCGCCGTCTGCGGCACCTGCGCGAGCAGGATTGCCTCGGCGGCCTGCGGCGTCCCGGGCACCGACGCGAGCACCCGCGAGCGGGGATGCTCGAGTGAGATCTTCCTGAAGTCCTCGGGCAGGGCCGGCGTCGCGAACGTCCACGGACCCTTGAACGACGGCGCGGAGAACCACCGCCCCGCGACCAGGTAGTACACCGCTCCGCTCGCGCCGAGCCGGAAGACGTCGCTCTCGGTGTTGCGCACCCACTGCAGGCGCGTGCGCGCGACCGGCGCGTACACGGGCGCGCCCTTGAGAAGCAGGAGCTCGGCGGGCACCGTGCTGACGAACACCGTCGGCCCGGTGCCGCTCGGTGGCGCCCCAGGGAGCGACGCCCTGACGTCCTTCCAATTGTCGTCGGCCGGCAGCCTGGCGAAACTCGCCGGCAGCGCGCCGGCGTGCGACCACGGCCCGTTGACGTCGCTCGCCTTCAGCCACATGCGATCGTTCCGCAGGTAGTACGTGCGCGTCGCCTCGTGGAGGAACACGTCCCAATTGGTGTTGACCGCGAACTTCAGCTCGTTCCGCTCGATCGGACTCCAGATCGGATCGCCGTCGAAGCCGACGAGGATGGCGGGCCGCGTGCTCGAGAAGATGACTGGCGGATCGCCTTTCACACCCTCGACGTTCTTCGGAATGATCTGGCTCTTGTCGACGTTCGCGAGCACGCGGTCGAGCGCGATCACGCGCTCGTCGTCCGGGATGCCGTTGTCGAGCTCGGCGACGAGATCCTGCAGTTGCTCGCGTGAGAGGTCTCGGAAGTTCGTCTCGGTCACGCGCAGCGGCGAGAACCGCACGAGCCGATCGGCGACCGAGACCGCCGATCGCGATTCCACTCGCACCGTGCCGAGCGACGGCCGGTCGGCGCCCTCGGCCTGATAGGCGACCGCCGCGTACGCGACCATGCGCTCGCGTCCGTCCCAGCTGGCAATCTGCGGCTGGTAGATGAGCAGCAGCGCGCGAGCCGGCGTCCGGTACGCGCGTGGCCACCCGCCGTCGATCGCGGCCGGCCCGCCGCTGGTCGTCGTGGACGTCTTCGCCGGTGCCGCCTGCGCGGCGGCCTGCGCCAACAGTGGCCCGCGCGCCGGCCCGGCCGCCAGCGCCAGGATTACCAGGCTCGCAATCGGCGTGCGTGATCGATCGCGGCGGCGCATGACTATTTCCTGACCGCGGGAATCTTCTTGAGCAGATCGCGCACCGCGCGGTCGAGCACGGCGCGGCGTTCTTCGTCCGGGCGCTCGATGTCGATCTTCCGTTTCGCGGCGCCGCGCCAGACGATCGCCTGCCGCGTCGGCGAGGTGAGATCGATGATCAGCGTACCGACCGGATAGATGCTGAGCGCGGTGGTGACGGGCGCGAACGGCGGGAGTCCCCATTCGGGCACGGGCGCGACGAACTGCCCCAGGTACTGCGAGTCCTGATTGACGGTCGCGAGCACGTAGTAGTGGACGTACAGATCGGCCGCACCCGTCGTCTGCGTGAAGCCGCGCGCGCGCATCTCGCGCTCCACTGCCGGCACGATCACCGGATCGACGCGCGCGGCGACGCGCGCTGGATCGTCGCGCGCGCTGATCGCCATGCGGACGTCGCCGGCGCCCTCGGGGTGCCACGCCCACGAGCGCAGGCCGGCGAACGAGAACGTCTTGTCGGCGTCGACCGTGATGTCGGTCTTCGCGGCCTCGATCGCGATCGTGCCAGCGGTGCACGCGATCGCGATCAGGGCGCCGGACATCCACCACGACGAGTATCGAGTCATGTGCCTGCGTTTCTAGTCCCTGCGACGCCACGTCGCGATCGCCGTGATCGCGCCCCGTGCGTCGAACGAGGACAGCTTGAGCAGATCGGCCTGGAACTCGAAGCGGCGGCGCCGTTCCGGCGAGAGCACCTCGTTCGGATCGACGTTACCGGTCATCGCCATCAGCCTGAGCTCACTGCGCGGCACGTCGATGACCGCGCGTCCCTTGAAGGTGACGATGCTCACTTCACGCGCGGCGACCGGCGCATCCTCGTCGGTGGTGTGCGCGTCGATCGTCAGGTTGCCGAACTCGTCGTAGACCAGCGTTCCCGATGCCGTCACCGCCGCGCGTCCGCCGCCACCCGGAGGCGCGGCCTCGAGCGCGACGAGATCCCAGGTGCCGAAGAACCGCTGCCGCACCGATTCGAGCTCGCCCGACGACGGATCCGATCCGAGGGCGACCGGCTTGTTCATCGGTGTGGCGTTCACCGGATGGCCCAGCGGACCCGGGGAGCACCCTGCCGCCCCCGCGATCAGCGCGGCGGCGGCCAGCACGACGACCGGATGGTTGCCCATGCCCATCGCCGGGTGTCAGAAGCGGACGCCGAAGACGATCGGGAAGTAGCTCGCGTTGGACGACACGTTGGTCGGAACGGTCGACGACGACGCCGGCGTCGCTGTCGCCTGGTTGACCGCCGGACCCCAGACATAGTGATAGCGCGCTTCGACGTAGAACTTCGCTTCGTGGCCGAACGTCATGCCGCCGCCGAAGTTGATGCCGAAGTCGTTCGACGACCGATCGCCGAGGATCCGGTCGACCGAAGTCGCGGTCGGATAGCACGCGTACCAGTACGGGTCGCAGACGGTGACATACCCGATCGCCGGCGACGTCAGCTGGACCATCCGGTGGTAGATGCCGCCGCCGCCGAGCACGTAACCGGCAACGGCCGAGTCGCTCGACCGCGACCGCGCGACGAGATCGAACAGGCCGACGTGCAGCTGCTGGTTGCTCTGAATCAGCGCCGTGCCGGAGGCCAGGGCGGTCGGTGTCGCCGACAGGCCGAGCGTCCGCTCCGGACCGCTCATCTTGTCGTAGTTGTATTCGCCCTGAATGCCGATATGCGGCGTGATGAAGAACGTGGCGCCGAACGCGAAGTTGCCGCCGGTGTTGAAGCTGTCTTTGTAGCTGCCAAGCGGGAACATCGCGCCGCCGCCGATGTTGACGTCGTACCGCTTGTCGTCCTGCGCGAGCGCAGGGGCCGCCGCGCCAATCACCACGAGAAGAGCGAGAGTCACTGTACGCATATGCATGCTCCGCGTTGAAGAAACGACCAACAACCGCGATTTGCCAGAGCACGCGCAGTGCCACAGAACGGCGATCGGCCGCGCGGTGCGTACGCTGGTGAATTGCAGCCGTCGCGCGGCGAGCGCGTCACGCGGCGCTCGTGATCGGCCTCCGCCATGTCGGAGGGGGCCCTGAGATGTCGGGTGAATGTCGTCGGAGATGGCGCGGATCATCTCGTCCGCGTCCGCGTGAGTGCGGAGATCCGGTCGCCACGCCCGGGCGGGTGGGGAGGGCCACGCGACCGATACTGCGCGGTTCGCGGGCTATTCACCCTTCGTTACGTCATGTCTTTCACGGTTTCACAATCGCTTTCACAGTTTCTTATCCGCGCACGCTTGACGGCCGTCTTTTTTGCATATTCTTTTTCGAAACGACGTGATAATCGCGCGGTCGTAGAACCGCGGCTCGCGTGATCGCATTGGCCGACTCTCTTCGAGAGGGCTCTGCCGATGCTCCCCCCCGTCGCAGCCGGTGTCGCAGGTGCTCGAAGATGGCGTTCCGCGCGCGATCGAGTTCGGCGGAGTGCTATGGAGCGACGTACACGACGCACGGACAATGGAACGATCGAGATGCTGAACCACAATCGAAAAGGCGGCGGAGCGTTCGGTATCATGCTGCCGTTAGCTGGGGGCCCATGACAGTCGACGAGGGTACGGGCGTGTGGTCACGGACATTCCGGACGTTGCTCACGGTGGTCGCGGCTGTCGTCGTGCTGATCGCGCTCTCACTCGTGGGTGGCGCGACGCAGGCCATCGCTCCAGGTTTCCACGTGTCGGACGAAGTGGCGCTCGGTGCCGCACACCCGCAGATCCTCGTCGTTTTCTCCGACGACGCGTCGCAGACCTGGATTCAGGAGATCACCGTCGGACTCCACCTCGCCTCGTCCAGCGCGAGCGACAACGCGCCGGCGTGGTTCTTCGAGTATCTCGACGCAGTCAGATTCCAGGACCCGCGGCACGGCGATCAGTTCCGAGCCGCCCTTCGCGAGAAATACCGCGACCGCCGGCTCGACCTGATCGTCGCGATCGGATCGAACGCGATCGACATGGTCACGCGCTCGCGCGACGAGATCCGGCTCGACGCGCCCGTCTTGCTCGTGACCTATGGCAGCGTCGTGCCGGCCGCCACCACGCTGCCGAACGCGTCGAGCCTCGTGTTCGAGTACGGCCTGGTGACGGCGCTGGCGACGCTGCGGGCGGTGTTTCCCGATACCACCACGGTGTTTGTCGCCTCCGGCGCGTCGGCGGTCGAACGCGAGCGCGAAATCGAAGTCGGCGCGCAGGTCCGGCGCATGGGACTGCAGTTCGTCGACCTCGACGCACTGTCGCTCGCCAGCACGGTGACGAAGGTCGCTGCGCTGCCGGCTCACTCGATTCTGTTCGTGGCCGGTGGTCAAGTGGATCCACAGGGCAACGTCATCCCGTCGTGGCAGCTGTGCGAGAAGCTGGCGGCGGCGGCGAACCGTCCGGCGGTGATGCTTGGCGCTCAGTTTCTCGGATGCGGCATTGTCGGCGGTCTGATGCGTGATTACACGAAACTCGGACGGATCGTCGGCGAGCGCGCCATCGCCGCGGCCCTGGGCTCCCGGAGCCCCAGCGAAACCGTGCCGCTGGCGTCGATCGCCACGGTGAAGTTCGACGGCCGGCAACTGGAAAGATGGCGCGTCGACGAGAGCCGATTGCCGCCTGGCAGCATCGTGCTGTTCCGCAAGCCGACGCTGTGGCAGGACCATCGGAACGAGGTGCTGCTGCTGTCGGCCGGCCTGCTGATCCAATCACTCCTGGTTGTCGTGTTGTTGTACGAACGCCGCAAGCGGCAGCACGCTGAACTCCACAGCCGGAGGAGCCTTGCACTCGCCGCCCACGTCGAACGCCGGGTGGCGATGACGGCCCTCACGGGATCGATCGCGCACGAGCTCCTTCAGCCGCTCAGCTCGATCCTCCACAATGCGGAGGTCGCCGATCGGCTGGTCGCATCCGACCGCGCGACGCGCGAGGATCTGCGGGAGATTCTCCGCGACATCCGCAACGAGGACGGCCGCGCGAGCCAGATCGTGCAGCGTCACCGGGCCATGCTCAAGAGCCACGAGCTCGAGCAGCGCCCCGTACTCATGCAGATGGTCGTGCGCGAGAGCCTGGCCTTGCTCGCGCACGACGCGATGAAGCGGCAGGTGCAGATCGACGCGAAGCTGCCGGCCACGCCGTGCATGGTCGCCGGCGATCAGGTCATGCTGCAGCAGGTGCTCGTGAACCTGGTCATCAACGCGATGGACGCCATGGCCACGATCCCGTCGGCGTCGCGCCGGGTCGTGGTGAGGCAGGAGGTCGCGCCCGAAGCCGTCGAGATCTCGGTTCGCGATTGGGGTCCGGGTCTCCCCGCGGCGATCGACGGTCACGTGTTCGAGCCGTTCGTCACGACCAAGCGGGACGGCATCGGCATCGGGCTCACCATCACGCGCAGCATCATTGAAGCGCATCGCGGCACCGTCTCCGCGCGAAACAACGCGGACGGCGGCGCAACGTTCTGGTTCACCCTTCCGCGCATCGTCGCGGCCTGACGGGTCGAGTATGGACGCGCCGATCATTCACATCGTCGACGATGACGAGGCTACGAGAAAGGCGACGTCGCGGCTGCTGGCCGCGGCGGGATATGCCGTCCACTCCTATGCGAGCGGCGACGAGTTTCTCGCGGCCACCCCGTCGCACGCGCCGGGCTGCGTCATCCTCGACATGCGCATGCCCGGCCGCAGTGGCCTCGAACTGCAGACCGCGTTGGCGCAACGCGAAGACCCGTTGCCGATCATCTTTGTGACCGGCCACGGCGAGGTCCACGACTCGGTGCAGGCGATCCAGCGCGGCGCCATCGACTTCCTGATCAAGCCGACGGAACCTGAGGCCCTGCTCGACGCCATCGCGCGCGCGCTCGCCCGGGACCAGGCCGACCGCGCCACGCGTATCCACCAGCGCGACGTCCAGAAGCGATACGCGCGATTGACCGAGCGCGAGCGCGAGGTGTTCGTGCACTTGATCAGCGGTCAGCTCAATAAGCAGGTGGCGGCAGACCTCAGCATCTCCGAGCGGACGATCAAGCTGCACCGCGCGCGGATCTTCGAAAAACTGGAAGTGGATTCGATGGCCGCGCTCGTACGGATCGCCGTCGATCTCGGCGTCGCTCCCTCAGAATTGACGCGGGATTAGAACAAGGCAATCACCTCCGGCGAAACAGCAGGTCGTCGTCGATTCGCTCCATCAACTGCTGCTCACTGCACATCGTGTACGAATGAGTCCGCACGTGACTCTTACGCCGAGCAGACCGGTTGCGCACTCCTCGCCGAAATTGGCCGAATCGCCAGCCCTGAACCAGAGATCGCTGCACTAAGGTCCACTAGATTTATACGGTCGGACGCCATAACTTTCAGCCCACATCGTTCCAACAAGTGAGTTGCGTTATGGACTGCTCGACCCACGTGATCTCCAATCCGGCTGCGAGCGCCGTCTTCTCTTCATTCGACGTCGGCGCATCGCTGTCGAAGGCGTCGTACGGACAGGACCCAACCGGCGATCTGCAGGTGCTCAGGGTTGCGGTCGCCGCCTCACAGAGCGGCATCGCGATCTGCCATGAGGGCGGCCACATTCTGCTCGCCAACCACCACGTCAACGCGATCTTCGGGTACGCACCGGGCCAGCTGCTCGATCGCGACTTCCGGATGCTGGTCCCCGATGTCCGCTTTGTACCGGAGCCGAGCGGCATCGGCCCATATCCGGCACTCGACGCCCTGCGCAAGCTGGAGATGACCGAGGCCGTGCGCGAGACGAACGGCGTCCGCCGGGACGGCTCGGAGGTGCCGATCAAGATCGGCGTCACGCACCTGGCGCGGCGCCAGTCGCTGTTCATCGTCTCGGTCGTCGATCTCTCGGAGCGCCGCGACCTCGAAGCCCGCGTGTCGGCGGTGGAGAGCCGGGCCAGAATCCACGCGCTCATCTCGGATCTGGCGACACGGTGCGCCAGCACGAAACCCGATCACATCGACGCGGAGTTCACGTCCGCGCTTGCGGACATTGGCGACGCGCTCAACGTCGACCGGTGCGTGGCCTATCTGTCCGCAGCGGACGCGGCGTCGTTCACGCCTGCGTGGCGCTGGACCCGATCGGGCTGTCGCGTGCCGTCCGCCGACTTCGACGTGCTCGTGCGCCTCCCGTGGCTGATGTCGAAAGCGCGCGCCGGCGAAACGGTCTGCGTCTCGAGGGTCGACGAGATCCCCGACCTCGCCGACCGCGAGTCATTGGCGGAGCTCGGCGCGGAAGCGTGCGCCGTCGTGCCGCTCGGCACCAACGGCGCGCGCGGTGCGCTGGTTGTCGAGACCGCCTCCGAACGGCGCTGGCCAGACGAGATCATCGACAGCTTGCATCTCATCGCCGCGGTGATGGGCCAGGCCATGGCGCGCCGCACCGATCGCGAGCGGCTCGGGACGGGGCTCGATGAACTGAAACGCCAGCGGCAGGAGACGCTCGCCGAGAACGCGGTGCTGCGCCGCGAAGTGTCGGCGGTTCGAACCGATCGCACCATCGCATGCGACAGCGTCGCCATCCGCCGGGTGCTGGCGCAGGTGGAGCAGGTGGCGCCGACGACCGCGACCGTCCTGCTGCTCGGCGAGACCGGCGCCGGCAAGGAGGTGTTCGCCCAGGCCATCCACAATCTCAGCCCACGTCAACGCCGCGCGATGATCCGCGTCAGCTGCGCCGCGATTCCGTCCGCGCTGATCGAGAGCGAGCTGTTCGGACGGGAACGCGGCGCGTTCACCGGGGCGCTGTCGCGGCAGATCGGCCGCTTCGAGGCGGCGAACGGCTCGACGATCTTCCTCGACGAAATCGGCGATCTGCCGCTCGAAATCCAGGTCAAGCTGCTGCGAGTGCTGCAGGAGCGGACCGTGGAGCGGCTCGGCGGCAACCAGTCGATGAAAGTCGACGTGCGCGTGATCGCGGCGACCAACCGGAATCTCGAGCAGGCGGCTGCGAACAACACGTTCCGCGAAGATCTGTTTTACCGGCTGAACGTCTTCCCGATCACGATTCCGCCGCTGCGCGAGCGGATCGAGGACATCCAGAGTCTGGTGTGGACCTTCATCGACGAGTTCTCGCGCGCGTTCGGGAAAAGAATCGACTCGATCTCGAAGGAGAGCCTCGGCGCCCTGCAGCGTTATCCCTGGCCGGGCAACGTTCGCGAGCTGCGCAACGTGATCGAGCGCGAGATGATTGTCGCCACCGGACCGACTCTCATCGTCGCGCCGCCGCGGCCGGTGTCGACACAGCGTCGCGCCGCCAGCGCCAAGCTGGTGGACATCGAGGTTGAGCACATCACCTCGGTCCTCGAGAGCTGCCGCTGGCGGGTCCGCGGCGCGGGCGGCGCGGCCGACCGGCTCGGCGTGAAGCCGACCACGCTCGAGAGCCGCATGGCGCGGCTGGGGATCTCACGCCAGCAGCACAGGAGTCTTGCGCCCGACTGCGCGTAGCGAGCCTCCTTGAACACCCGTCGAGCGGCCGCTTCAGGTCTGCCGGCGCCTCCGGCAGGCCTCTCTCCTGC
>Ga0209474_10000632_pt1 | contig 37591 bp, 29 predicted proteins | sample GraSoiAngelo_145_FD_185902 | JGI IMG/M metagenome (GOLD analysis project Ga0209474, IMG submission 185902) | Grasslands soil microbial communities from the Angelo Coastal Reserve, California, USA - 14_1009_05_20cm (SPAdes) (version 2) | ecosystem: Environmental > Terrestrial > Soil > Grasslands...
CACCGTCAGCAGTTCGTTGAGCTGCGCGCGCTGGTAGTCGACGAGCGACGCCAGCTCACTCCCCTTCCACGTCGGCTCGCTGTCGACGACGACGTAGATCGGCGCCGTGTGCGCGACGGTCGTGAACTGTGGCTGCTGGTGGCCGCCGTACGCGCGCGCGGCGATCCACATGCTGTGATCGGCGACGATGGTTTTCTGCAGGTGAATGCGATCGTTGCCGTTCGCCGATTCGCGCGCGTCGACATCGCCCAGCACGATGAGCTCGAGTCGATCGAGGTCATCCACGTCCGGATTGAGCTGCGCGTCGGCGGCGATGTCGAGCCGCGTCCCGCGGGCGACTCGCACCTCCTCGCCCATCTCCCGGCCGTTGACGCTGAGCCGGACGAACGGTCCGTTCGTCACATACACGTGACCGCGGCGGAACCCGTCGAACCACGCCGCCGCGCTGAACGGCGCATCGAGCCTGACGTAGGTCCGCTCGACGCCGGGCAGCGTCGGGCCGAAGTACGGATAATCGGCGCCGCCGACCGGCAACACTTTGTACCCGAGATTCAGAAAGCTGTACCAGACGTCGGTATTCAGCCGTCCGCCTTGCAGCACTTCGATGAAGTCGACGAGACCGAACGGCACGTCGAGCGCGAGGCCGCGGCGCCCGTTGAACAATTCGCCAAGGTGCGCGTAGCCGGTCAGCGCGCCCTGACTGCGCGTGCGCTCGAACACGCGGTCGTATTGAAAGAACGCTTCCTTCTCGAAGTGCACGTGCGACTTCAGATTCCAGTGGATCGTGTGGCCGCGCATTCCGGTGCGCGGATCTTCCTGCCCCGGAACGATCGCGTACCCATCGCGATCGAACTGCCCGGCGCGATCCCACGCCGGCTGCTTGAAGTAGGTGCCGGCAATATTGCCCATCTCGAGGAGATTGCCGACGTGGACGTCTTCCGCCGCGAGCTGGCCCCACACGGCCATGTCGGCTGGTTCGTCGCGCATCAGGTGAACATGTGAATCGCCCGAGTACCATCCGGCGCTCGGAAGATCGACATAGCGTCGAAGCGGGACCTGGATCGTGGTCGTCTCGCCCGCACGTACTTCCACTCTCCGCCGCGCGAGGCGGTACTCGGGGCCTCGCGTCGCGATGAGATCATACAGGCCGACGGGAAGGGCCGCGTCGTACCGGCCGTTGACGTAGAACGCCTGGCGGCTCTCGGACGCCCAGAACGTCCGCCGATTCAGCCACTGGAGCCGTGCATCGTCAGCAAAGCGATGAACCGGCACGGCATCCGTCGCCGGAAGCGGAATGCGGCCGGTGACGTCGTACAAACCGACGCGCGCCGGCACGACGCGACTCGTGCCGGCGTCGATCGTTTCGAGGTGAATGCGTCCCGTTGCGACCGCGGCCCGCGTCGTGCTGCTGCGCGCGATCTCGACGCCGCACACGCCGAGCACGCCTTGATTGCGCGCGCCGACCGCGAGGTCCGTGTTCAGAATGCCCTGCCCGGCGAGCCGCGCGCGATCGAGCCGCAGCGTCACGCGCCCGAACGATGCCGTCCGGTCAGGCTGGATGTCGGTCGAGACGCCGTACCCGTCGCCGCCGTTCCGGTCCCACGCGACGGCGAACGGGCCGGTCGTGAGGCTCGGCGCGTACGTGACGGTGACGTCGACCGGTTCGTCGACATCGAACGCGTACGCGTCGTCGACGTCGAAGGCGAACAGACTGCCGACGGCGCACGAGCGGCCGTCGACCGTCTTCATCTGCGCTTTGCGCTTCGAGCCCGAGAGCCCCAGCTCCGAACGGCTCACCGCGAGCACGCGCGTGACGTGATTCGCGGCCAGCGCCACCTGTTCGACGTACCGCGCATCGCGGCCGTGCGCCGCCGCGACAGCGATCGTCGCAGCGCCCAATGCCGCGCCGGCGACGAGGTGACGCGTCCTAAGAACGGCTCCCATGTCAGAACGAGATCCGGAACGCGAGCTGTCCGGTTCGCGGAATCCCGGCCGACGACGTGGCCTGGCCGAACAGCGCGTTGCCGAAAATCGTGTTCCGGTTGAAGCGGGCGTAGTTGTACAGGTTGAAGACTTCGGCCATGCCCGTGAGCTTCACCGATCCGACGCGCACGTCCTTCGACAGACGAATGTCGAGCGATTGCCACGGATCGAGCAGATACGTGTTGCGCGGGATGACCGTCAAGTCGGCCAGCACGCGCCGCGCGCCGTTGACCTGGCCGAGCGGATCGGCCGGCGAGGTGATCGTCGCGTAGTTGCCGGATCCGTAGTGGAACGATCCCGCGAGCAGCAGACTCCACCGCATGTTCCAGACGCCGTTCGCGTTCAACGTGTGGCGCTGGAATTCCGACGAGCGCGCCCACTCGGCCGACACGTCGAACGGGTTCAGCAGCTGACTTCCGTACCCCGCGCTCGAGATGCCGGTGTCGTGCTTGAAGAACATCAGCGTGTAGGTCAGGCCGGCCTGGAAATTGTTCCGATAGCGGCGTGTGACGGAGCTGGCCAGGGCGAAGTAGTCGGAGTACCCGATGCTCGCCTTCATGTTGATCGGGCCGTAGTTCGGGCTCGGGCGGCCGAACCTCGCCGGGTTCTTCGGGAAGCCCGTCGCCGGATCGTAGAAGACGTTCGGATCGAGCTGCTCGTCCTCGTGCGTGCCCTTGTAGTAGACGAGATCCGCGTCGAAGCCCGTGACGTCGTTCACCTGCTTCTGGAAGCCGAGCATGCTTTGCCACGTCGACGGCATCTGAAAGTCCGGCCGGATGACCGAGATCGTCTGCGGCGGCAGCGGCACGCGGCCCGACAACAAGTCGGCCAACGTCGCGCCCCTCATCGGATCCTGCACGAATCCCGGTTTGCCGTCGTTCTGGAACGAGGCGACGACGAGACGCTGCCCGCCGAAGAGCTGCGCATCGACCGCCTGATTGCCGCCCTGCGTGCCGTAGAACACGCCGGACCCGCCGCGGATCACGAAATCGTTGCGGCCGGTGACGTTCCACGCGAAGCCGACGCGCGGCGCGATGTTGTTCAAATCGCGGATGTTGTTCTTGTACCCGTAATCCTCGGTGTCGAATCCGTTGTTGATGATGAGAGTCGTCTCGTTGTTGCCCGGCGACACGAAGTCCTTCCACGCGACGTCGTATCGCACGCCGAGGTTCAGGGTCAATTGGCTGTTGACGGTCCACGTGTCGCCAATCCACCCGGCATACATCGGGCGCGGCACGTTGTAGCCCCAGTCGTCGTTCGGCGCGAGATAGACATCGAACCTGTTCGCGACCGGATCGAGGCCCGTGAGGTTCCACTGCGAGGCGTTCGTCCACTGCGCCAGCGGGATGCGCTGCGCGAGGTCGGCGGGCGTGCTGGCGAAGAACATCTGCCCGCGCGATCGTGCCCGCCACCATCCCGCATCTTTTTCGAGATGCAGCTCGCTGCCGACCTTGATGTCGTGCGCGTCCTTGTGCCACTTCACTTCATAGGTGGCGGTGACATGATCCTGGTTCCAGTCCTCGGGGTAATTCCAGTTCGGGCCGATCGTCAGCGCGGGAAAGATGAACTCGGGGAACGACGACGGTCCATCCTTCAGCGGCGCGTTGATGAACTGATAGTGGAACCAGTTGACTCTCAGCTCCTGCAGCAGATTGTTTCTCGCCACGCGCGACCAGTTGCCGGTCACGAAGTTCGAGTGGTGGAAGCGTTCGGCGCCGCGCGTCGGGCTCGCGGTGGCCGAGAAGAAATGCGGGTTCTGCCAGTCGAAGTAGTTACCCCGCAGAATGAGATGATCCTTCGACGTGAGCTGATAATCAGCGCGGCCGAGCGCGTAATGCTGGAACGTGTCGGCTGGCAGGGTAATCGTGTCGCCGCGGTAAATCGACGGGCCGATCACGATCGAGTTCGGTTCGCGCTGGTATTCGTACGAGAAGAAGTAGTGCATCCGATCCTTGATGATCGGTCCGCCGAGCGTCGCGCCGACCTGCTGGTTCGAATACGGCAGCACCTTGCCGGTATAGGCGTCGGCGGCGTTCAGCTTGTCGCTGCGGAAATAGCCGTACGTGCTGCCGTTGTAGCTGTTGCTGCCGGCCTTCGAGATCGCCTGCACCTGCAGGCCGACCGAACGGCCCATCGTGATGTCGAACATGTTCGTGACGATCTGGTACTCGGCGATTGCGTCGCGGCTGACGCCCGGCTGTCCGAATCCGGTGACTGAGGTCTCCTGCGTGATCTCCTGGCCGTCGAGGTTCACGCGAAATGCCGCCGTGCGGCTGCTGCCGTTCGGCGTCGATGTGTCGGTAATCTGATTCGCCGTGATTCCCTTGACCATCGTCGACAGCTGCAGCCAGTTGCGCCCGTTGATCGGGAGCTCCTCCATCTGCCGGCGATCGACGTTGCCCGAGACCTGCGCCTGCCGCGTATCGACGAGCGGCGAGGCCGCCGTCACGGTGACGGCTTCCTGGATCGTCGCCACCTTCATCATGAAGGTGATTGTCGCGTTCTGGCCGACGAGCAGTTCGACTTCCGACAGCATCGAGGTCGCGAAGCCGGCGAGCTCGGCCTGCAGCCTGTACCTGCCCGCCTGCAGCCCCACCAGCCGGTATTCGCCGCGGGCGTTCGTCAGGTCGGTGAACTGCCGCCCGATCGCGAGATCGGTCGCCGTAATCGTGACGCCAGGAAGGATGGCTTTCGATTCGTCGGTAACCGTACCGACGATTGTGGCTTCGACCTGCGCCCATGCGGGGGCGGCGGCTGCGAGAAGGATGAGAACAGCGAGGACGCGCGTACGAACGGTGCCCATCGATCCCTCCGTTCAATGGCCGATGACGATCGCCCTGGGATGTGGTTAACGACGTCGCGCGCCGCCGCGCACGAACACGAGCGCGATACCGACCGCGATGGCGAGACCGATGCTTTCGAGCCGTGCCTGCCCGGCTGACGATCGCCGCGACCCTGCGCGGCGCAGGATGTCGTCGTATTTGGCGTTCGCCTGCTCGACGCGCGGCCGCAGCAAGTACTTCTGCCGCTCCCACTGCGGCGCGAGCACGTTGACGGTCTCCCACGCTTCGAGATCCCCCATCGGATCGACCGGTGCGGTCAGCAGGTCCTGCAGGATCTGCCGCTCGGTGCGCACGAGATCCGCGATCGCCGCCGTCTTCCAGAACGGTTCATCGTCGACGACGACGTAGATCGGCGCTGAATGTGCGACCGCGCCCAATTCCTGAACCTGACCCTGCGGCGCCACCTGCCGCGAACCGTTCGCGCGCACGGCAACCCACATGCTGCGATCGGCAGTGATCTGCTTCTGCAGCGTGATGCGATCGCCTCGTCCGCCGCGCTCGGTGGCGACGACGTCGCCGTGGACGATCACGTCGAGCTGGCCGGGCGTGTCGATATCCGGATTCAGTTGCGCCGAGGCCGTCAGATCGAGACGCGCGCCGCGCGCGACGTGGATCTCCTCGCCCATCCCGCGGCCGTTGATCGTGAAGTCGAGCATCGGTCCGTTCGTGACGAAGACGTGGCCGGCCTTGAACGACGCGTACCACGCGTCGGCGTCGAAGGCCCCATCGAGCTTCACGTAATACCGCTCGACGCCGGGCAGCGATGGCCCGTAGTAGGGGTAATCGGATCCCGCCGCCGGGCTGATCTTGAAACCGAGGTTGAGATACGGGTACCAGTTGTCGACGCCGAGCCGGCCGCCTTGCAGAACCTCGATGAAATCAACGAGGTTGAACGGCGCATCGAGCGCGAGGCCGCGGCGGCCGTTGAAGATCTGCGCCATGTGCGCGTAGCCGGAGACGCCGCCTTGTGTGTGGGACTCTTCGAACACCTTGTGATACGAGAAGAAGTCCGACGCCGGCAGGTGAATCGGCCGCTGCAGGTTGTGATGAATCGTGTGCCCGCGCTCCGTCGTCCGCGGATCTTCCTGTCCGGAGACCACGAGATGGCCATCGCGCAGATAGCGTCCGGCTTTGCCCCACGCCGGCTGGCGGAAATGCGTCGTGACGATGTTGCCCATCTCGAGGAGGTTGCCGACGTGCACGTCCTCGGCCGCGACCATGCCCCACACCGCGGGGTCCTGCGCGTGATCGCGCATCAAATGCAGGTGCGTGTCGCCGGAGTACCAGCCGCGCGAGGGCTGGTTGATGTAGCGCTGCAGCGCCACGGTCACGCGGCTCGTGTCGCCAGGCCGCACCTGCACTGTCTGCTTGACGGCGCGGTACTCGGGGCCTTTCGTGACGACGAGCTCGTACGAACCAGCGGGCACTTGCGCGTCGTAGCTGCCGATCGCGTAAAACGCCTGACGGTTCGCCGACGGCCAGAGCAGCCGCGGCGCCACCCACACGAGCCGCGTTTCGTCGGCGTACCGATGGACGAGCAGCGCCTGCTCGGACGGCAGCGGCGTGCGGCCGCTCGCGTCGTAGAGACCGATGCGGGCCGGCACGGCCTGGCGCGTGCCCGCGTCCTGCAGCTCGATGTGAATCCGTCCGGCCGTGGCTGTGGGCTTCGTCGCGCCGCTGCGCGCGACCGTCAGGTCGCACAGCGCGATGCCGCCGCGCGCGCCGATGGCCAGATCCGTGTTCAGCAGGCCGAGGCCCGCGAAGCGCGCGCGATCGAGGCGGAGCGTGGCCGTGCGCAGACGCGCGCCGGCTTCCGGCGCGATCTCCTTCGACACGCCGTAGCCGTCGCCGCCGTTGCGGTCCCACGCGACCGCGAACCTCTGCGTCCGATCGGGCGCGTAGGTCACCGTGACGTCGACGTCTTCGTCGATGTCGAACGCGTACTTATCGTCGACGTCGAAGACGAACAGATCGCCAAAGACGCATGAGCGGCCATCGATGGTCATCATGTCTTCCGGCGCTTTGCTGCCGTTGAGACCGAGTTCGGATCGGTTGGCCGCGATCGTGCGCGTGATGTGATCGCGTGTCCACGCGAGCTCGACGACGCGTCGGGCGTCGGTGCCGTGGGCGCGCAGCGTGATATCGCCGGCGCAGGAGAGGAGTGCGATCGCAAGCGGCCAGGCTGATCGGCCGATGCGGGCGACGGGAAATTGCACGTGCCCCCCCTCGCTGAAAAACTGAAATCTTGTAACAGAGCCACCGACGGGTGTCAACGACGATCGCGCGAAGTTTCGCGCGCTTCGATCGGCTCGTTCGCGTTAGTGCTAGGATGCGCCAGGTTATTGGACGTCGTGTCGACGCTGTTCTTTCGCACGCTGTCGCAAGGCCTGCAGGCGTTCGCTCCCGTCGCGGTCGCGTGCGTGTGGTGTTCGCAGGTCGGTCGGCGACGCAGCCGAACGCTCATCGCGCGAGCCGCGTGGCTCGCCGCGTTGATCACCGTGCCGGCCAGTTGGTGGTTTCAGCGCAGCGCGACGCGTGCGCTGGACGAAGCGGCGCTGGCGAGCGTCGCGCTGACGATTGCGATCGCGTGCGCGGCCGCAGTCGTACGCGCCGGCGATCGGCCGCGGCCGACGACGAGCGTCGGACCGTCAGGGATCGCCGCGCTCGCGGTTGTCGCCGCGACGATCGTGATCGTCGTGCGCCAGACGATCGAAATCGGATCCGTGCTCGAGGCCGCGGCGTTCGAGCTGCGATCCCGCGACGCCACCGCGGTCATCCTCGCGGGCGCGGCGATTGCCGGAGCGATCGCGTGGACGTGGACGCGCGTCGGCCGCGCGCTCTCGCCCGAGTCCGTGGCGACCGTCTCCATGTCGTTCGCGATCGTCTTCGTCTGCGAGCTCGTCGTCTACACGGGCCACGAGTGGGCGGAGGCACGGATGCTCCCGTGGAGCGACGCCGTCCACGGCGCGACCGAAGCCTACGGTCCCGACGGCATGTACGGCGTCCACTTCAGCGATCTGCTCATCCTCGTTCCGATCGCGGCGGTCGCGTGGACACACGCGCGCCGGCACTTCGAGGCATTCAAGGCGCGTGCGCCGCGGCGACTCGTCGCCGGCAGCCTCGTCGCGTTCTGCGCGGTGTTCATGGGGTTGCAGCACACCGATGCGCCGCCGCTGCCGCCGATGCAGGCGGCGAGCGCGGCGGCCATCGGCGCCGCGTTGTCGCGGCCGCACGTCCTCTTTCGCGACACGGCTCCGGGTCCGGGCTTTGGAAGGCTTGCAATCGCTCCGCTCGACGACCTCGCCGCCCGGCTGACGACGACCGCGTCGTGCCAGCGGGTATCGTTTGCGGCAGGACGCGGACTCTGCCTGCACGTCGAACGTGGTCTGCTCAACACGTACTCGGCGGTGCCGTTGAGCGACCACCTGAAGCCTGGCACCGCGATCAAACTGCAGGGGTTGCCGAGCCGCACGCGCATCGCGCCGGACGGCCGCGTTGGCGCGATCACGGTGTTCGTCGTGGGCGACGACTATGCCGCTGAATTCTCGACCCGCACGACGATCGTCGATCTGTCGTCGGGCGACGAGATCGGCGAGCTGGAGCAGTTCGGGACGTGGAAGAACGGACAGCGGTTTCGTGCGACCGACTTCAACTTCTGGGGAGTGACGTTCGCCCGCGACGGGACGACATTCTACGCATCGTTGCGCACGGCCGGCATGAAGTACCTCGTCCGCGGCGAGCTGGCGCTCCGGAAGTTGTCCGTGGTGCGCGAGAACGCCGAGTGTCCGTCGCTGTCGCCGGACAATCGTCTGCTCGCGTACAAGAAGCGCGTCGGCCCGAGCCCGGACAGCTGGCGCATTCACGTCCTCGATCTCGCGTCGAACGGCGAGCGTGTGCTCGACGGCGAGACGCGGTATGTCGACGATCAAGTCGAGTGGCTCGACCAGGCGCACGTGCTCTACGCGATCCCGCGGCGGACGACATCGATTGCCGACGTGTGGGTGCTGCCGGTCGACGGCAGCGCGCCGGCGAAACTGTTTCTGCCCGAAGCCGAGTCGCCGATCGTCGTTCGCTGAAGAGGCGTCGTTCGATCGATGTCAGTTCAGGAGGGTGCGATGCGAAAGACCCGCACGTCTCTGCTTACGACGCTATGCGTCGCCTTCGCGCTGGCCGGCGGGCGCGCGCAGGCGCCTCAAGTGCAACCGTCCGCGCAGGAAGGCCTCGATCGAATGGGCATCGTCGGCTACGCGGATCACCTCACGGCGCAGCCCGGCGACACGATCGCGTTCATGGTCAGCAGTTCCGCGCCGCGATATCGCGCCGACATCGTGCGCATCATCCACGGCGACAGCAATCCCAAAGGCCCGGGGATGAAAGAGACAGTCGTCGACACGCCGGTGAACCGCGAGTATGCCGGACGACGTCAGGTGCTGCCGCTCGGATCGTACGTCACCGTCGCCGACACCGCTGCGCTGCGCCTGAGCGGCAGCTTCACGGTGACAGCGTGGATTGCGATGACCCGGCACGACCCGCAGGCGCCGGGCGGCCGTGCGCCGGACGGCGATCAGGGCATCGTGACGAAATGGTCGGCCGCCGACGCGAGCGGATACGGGCTCGTCGTCGAGAACGACGGTCGGCTGGCGCTGTGGCTCGGCGGCGCGGGCGGACGCGTGGAGAAAGTGCGCGCGCAGACGGCGCTCCGCGCGTGGGTGCCGTCGATTCCGGGTGCCGCGAATGCGCCGCGGCCACAACACGTGACGACCACCGCATGGTATTTCGTCGCGGCGGCGTTCGAAGCGGCAAGCGGCCGCGTCACGCTCACGCAAGAGCCGCTGACCGAGTTCACATTCGACGAGACGCGGTCGACGATCGCCCGGCCGACGGAGATCAAAACGCTGGCCACGAACGCCGCCCCGCTGCTCGTCGCCGCGATCGGTGCGCCGAACGGCGCGAACGGATCCGCGGTGACCGGTCATTTCAACGGCAAGATCGAGAACCCGCGGGTGTACGGCCACGCGCTCGCGCGAGCCGAGCTCGACGCGATTCGCGAGGGCCGCGGGCCCAGGGACGCGATTGCGGCGTGGGATTTCTCGCTCGACATCGCGACGAACCGCGTGGTCGATACGTCGCCGCGAAAGCTGAACGGCGCCACGGTGAACGTGCCGACGCGAGCCGTCACCGGCCACAACTGGGCCGGCGACGAAATGGATTTCAAGCATGCGCGCGGTCAGTTCGGCGCGATCTATTTTCACGACGACGATCTGGAGGATGCGAAGTGGGAGCCGGGCTTCGAGTTCAGAGTGCCGGCCGATTTCAAGAGCGGCGTCTACGCGGCGCGGCTGCGGACCGATTCCGCGGAGGACTACGTGCCGTTCTTCGTGCGTCCGAAGAGGGGAACGGCAACGGCGAAGATCGCGTTTCTGGTGCCGACGTTCAGCTATCTCGCGTACGGCTCGACCGGCAACCAGAGTATCAACATCCTCAGCAACTACTCACACCACACCGACGGCAGCGGCATCGGCTACTCGTCGCGTCTGCGGCCGATCACGAACATGCGGCCGAAGATCACCACACGGAACCCGTGGCAATTCATGGAGGACACCTACATCGTCGACTGGCTGGACGTGAAGGGGCTGGCCGCCGACATCATCACCGATCAGGATCTGCACTTCGAGGGCGCGGCGCTCGTCGCGCCGTACAAGGTCGTTCTCACGGGATCGCATCCCGAGTACTACTCGCGCGAGATGCTCGAGGGACTGCACACGTATCTCGAGAAGGGCGGCCGCGTCATGTACATGGGCGGCAACGGCTTCTACTGGGTCACGCCGATGGATCCGAGCGGACGGTTCATCGAGTTGCGGCGCCGCGACGGCACGGAGCACTGGCAGGGCGCGCCGGGCGAGTCGTACCACAGCCTGACCGGCGAGCCCGGAGGATTGTGGCGGTTCCGCGGTATTCCGCCGCAGCGGTACTTCGGCGTCGGCTTCACGGCGCAGGGCTTCGACAAGGGATCGCCGTACAAACGGCTGCCGGGCAGTTTCGATCCGCGCGCCGCATTCATCTTCGAAGGCATCGGCGGCGACGAAGTGATCGGCGACTTTCCCTCGCTCGCGCTCGGCGAAGGCGCCGCGGGCCAGGAGATCGATCGCGTCGACTACGCGATTGGGTCGCCGCCGCACACGTTGATCCTCGCGCAGTCGTACGGACACTCCGACGCCTATCAGCACGTCGTGGAGGAAGTGAACACGGCCGATTCGCGTCAGGGCGGCTCCGTCAACAAGCTGGTGCACGCCGATCTCGCGTATCTCGAGTATCCGAACGGCGGCGCCGTGTTCTCGACCGGATCGATCGCGTGGTGCGCCAGCCTGTCGTACGACAACTACACGAACAACGTGTCGCGAATCACCGAGAACGTCCTGAGGCGCTTCGCGTCGGACGCTCCGTTGCCCGCGCCGTCTATGGCACGGCCGTCAACGCAGCCGTTCAGTCGCTAGAAACGTCATCCCGGTCGCACGATGGAATTCCCGACTCGCATGCCCTGGTGCCAAATTCTTCGAGGAACTGTTTAGAGCGGGCTGCGCTACACGTAATTCTGCAACGCGCCGTCGCTTCCGAGCGCGCGCACCCGCACAGGTTGTAGGCTGCCGCGGCGAGCAGAGACTCGCTTGGCTCATCGATAAAGGCGACGAAGGCGTTCAGCCCGCCTGCGAGATTCGACAAATAATCCTTATGTATCTGTCGTAACTTTTCCGAGATCTGGACTCGCGACGCGCCGGCCATGGAATCGTTTTCCAGTGCCGAACGTCAGCATTTCGAGAGGCGGCGCGATTTTCCAAGCGTTTCGGATCCTGAGCGTTCGGTACTTGGCTTGCCCATCGGCGGCCGGCTGCCGTTTGCGGGGCAGCGCGCGGGTTCATCCTCCGCCGATGCGAAACCGTACACCGGAAAGACGGGCGCGTGTCCGTCAGCCCGATCACCGGTGCACCATTCGCACGACACTCCACACTCGCGCGCTCCTCCGCCGCAGCCGTATGGAGGATCAGATGGTCCGTTCGACATCTCGCATCTGGCTCATTGGCGTGAGCCTCTCGTGGTTGTTCACGGCCGGGATGGCCGTCGGACACTCGCAGCTCGCCGTCCAACCGAGCGCAGCGACGCCACCGATCAAAGACCCGATCGCGAACGCCGAGCAGAAGGCCAGACGCGGCCGGCACACGTTCCGGTTCGACACCTTCGGCGACGAGGCATTCTGGGGCGGCACGCTGAAACTGCACGAAGCGATCGAGGGAACGCGTTTCGGCGGCGTCGGCCCTGGCGTCAGCCCACGCACGGCCCTGGCCGTCGGCCTGAAGATCGACGTCGGGGCGCTGCCAGCCGATCTGGTGGATCAGATCGAGCAAGGGAAGGTGAACCTGGACGATCCCGCCGTGACGCTCGCGCTCCTGAAGTTGAACGCCGTCATCGGCGTCACGGGCGAATTCCACGCGAACGGCACGCTGAAGTCAGTCGGCATCCAGTGCGCGCTGTGCCATTCGACGGTCGACGATTCGCATCCGTCGCTCTGCGCGGGCGCCGTGACGCCGAATCCGGGCACCGGCTGCGTGGGCCATCGTCTCGACGGGTGGGCGAATCGCGACTTGAACGTCGGCGCCATCGTCGCGCTCGCGCCGGACTTGAGCGCCTTCGCGTCGCTGCTGCATACGAATCAGAGCACGGTCAGAACGGTGCTCCGCAGCTGGGGCCCCGGCAAGTTCGACGCCGAGCTGATTCTGGACGGCAAGGCGTTCAATCCCAAACAAATCAGCAACGGTGTGGTCACGCGGACCAACGTGCCGGGCGCGACGCTGATCCCGCCCGCGTTTGGCCTGGGCGGCGTCAACCTGCACACGTGGACCGGCTGGGGATCCGTGCCGCACTGGAACGCGTTCGTCGCCAACCTGGAGATGCACGGCGTCGGACGATTCTTCGATCCGCGCCTCGACAACGCGGCGCAGTTTCCAATCGCTGCGGCGCACGGGTTCGGCGACTTGCCGCACATCAGCCCGGACGACGACAGGATCACGTCGAAGCTGTCGGACCTGCAGTTCTATCAGCTCGCGATTCCCTCGCCGCAGCCTCGGGCCGGCAGCTTCGATCCGGCAGCGGCGAAGCGGGGCGATGATCTGTTCAGCGGGAAAGCCGCGTGCAACAACTGCCACGTGGAGCCGTCCTGGACCGACCCCGGCTGGAACCTGCACACGCCGGCCGAAGTCTGCGTGGACCCCTTCCAGGCGGATCGGGCGCCCGACCAGCGGTACCGCACATCACCGATCGGCGCCATCTTCTCGCATACGAAGGGTGGCTTCTTCCATGATGGCCGCTTTGCCACGCTCGGCGCCGTTGTCGACCATTACAACACGTGCTTTCATCTAGGCCTGTCTGGGAGTGAGAAGCACGATCTGATTCAATATTTGCTGAGCATCACATTCTGATCGTTCGTGGTCATGTCTGCCTCACGGCTGAAGGGCACGAACGAACTGGTCGAGCTCGAGATCGTTGAGATCGGAGACGGCCCACAACGCCATCTCGTTGCGCGTCCAATGACGGACCTGAAAGCCGCGGAACGATCGGGCGTCGGCAAGCGCGCCAACGGTGTCCGCCGCCGGCCAGATGAACACGTTGATCGTGTGCTGGCGGCGCTGATACACGAGCGCCGCGACGGGTCGACCGCCGACCGCGTCGACGCGGGCGCCGACGAGCGGAAAGCCGAGGCCCGCAAGGTCCTCGACGGGTGGCGAGAAATCCAGCTTGCCTTGAAACCACGGCTTCACCGTGTGCTGGTCCGAGGAGCGCACGTCGAACAGGTGCGCGCCCATCAACGCTCGCACATGGCTCGCGACGACGTCCTGCGCGAGCGTGGCCGTGGCCGCCTGCCGCGCGCGGACCGTTCGCACCACCGCGCCCGTGCCGACTGAAACGGCCAGGAGCACCGTGGCCGCCAATGCGAGCCGCCGCGGCGTGACGCGAGCGGGTCGCCGTATCGCGACGACCGCGCGGCGGACGCGGCTGGGCGCGGCGTAATACGGGACGCCGCGGATCAAGCGCCGCAAGGCGGCGCGCTCGGCGACGCGCTGGTGGCACGTCGGACACGTGGCGACGTGGGCCTTTACCCCGGTGGCCTGAGCGGCATCGAGCTCGTCGTCGCTGTAGGCGTCGATCAACCGTTCGACGTCAGGACAGATCACCGATGCCTCCTCTCGCGAGGTCCGGACCGAGCAGCGCCAGCAGCCGCTCGCGGGCCCGCGCCAGCCGCGACATCACGGTCCCGATCGGGATGCCGGCCACCGCCGCGATTTCCTTGTACGAGAGTCCCTCGATCTCGCGCAGCACGATCACTTCTCGAAAATCCGTCGGCAACGTTTCGATGGCACGCTGCACGCGCTCGACCGTCTGACGCTGTATCACCAGCGCCTCGGCGTCGAGTTGTCCGTCCGGGCGATCGTCTTTCATGTCGTCCAGCACCATGTGCTCATCGGCGCTGCCGACCCTCGAAAAGCGCGCATTCCACGTGTTGCGCACGATGGTGAGCAGCCACGCGCGCGCATCGTCGTTACGCAGGGATGAAAAGAATCGAAGGGCGCGCACGGCCGCGTCCTGCACGACGTCCTCGGCGTCCGCGTCGCTCTTGGTCAGCCAGCGCGCGTAGTTGAACGCGGCGTCCAGGTGAGGCAAGACGACTTCCTCGAATACACGCGAAGGCATCGCCTCTCTGTAAGACCGGGATCGCGTCCGGTTTATTCCCGAAGACCGACATTCCCGCACCGGAATATATCGGCGGCGTCCCCGGTCTGTATCCCCGATGGCGCTGATCGGACGTTTGCATCCCTTGCTCGTGCACTTTCCGATCGCGCTGATTCTGATCGCGGCGATCGCCGAGTTGCTGGCCATGGCGACGCGCACGCGGGAGTGGCGCGCGGTCGCGGTGGCGAATCTTCGCGCCGGGGCCGCGTTTGCCGTCGCCTCCACGGTCGCCGGCTGGCTGCTGGCGTCGTCGCGCATTGTGGAGGCGTCGCCCTCGCTCGAATCGCACCGCTGGCTGGGCACCTACGCCGCGGTCCTGGCGATTGCCGCAGCCTGTACAACCGGCCGCGTTGTCTCCAACCCATCGCCGCGATTGACGTGGGCATATCGCGCGGCCGTGTTCTGCGCAGCGGGTCTCGTTGGCGTCGCCGGACATTTCGGAGCCGTGCTGGTGTGGGGCGCGGATTTTCTGCGCCCGTAAGTGGAGGCATCTGTGACGAACAGCGAGAACGAACGGAACGTCGATCGACGCCGGTTTCTGCAGCGCATGGCGTGGATGGGCACCGCCGCCTTGTGGACGCTGGCGACTGGCGTCGTGAAGGGCACACACATCGAGGACACCACGCCGGCGCTCGGCGACGGCCCGCACGTGGTCGTGGACAACTTCAAGTTTGCGCCGGCGACGATCGCGGTCCCGATCGGCGCCACTGTGACGTGGACGAACCGCGACGATGTCCCGCACAACGTCGTGAGCACGGACAAGAAGTTCGCGTCGCCCGTGCTCGACACCGACGAGAAGTTCTCGTACACGTTCCCCGCCGCCGGCACGTTCAAGTACTACTGCTCGATCCACCCGAGGATGACGGGCCAGGTGGTCGTCGGATGAGCAGCCTTCTTCGACGTCGATTCGCGCTCGCGGCGTTCTGTCTCGCTACGTCATCGTGTGCGGGTGTCAACGCGCCATCGGACGTGACGGGAGCCAACCCCATCACGATCGAGGTGATCGGGATCAACGGCGCGCGGTCGTTCTCACCCAATCCGAAGAGTATTCCGGCGGTTCACCCGGTGATCTGGCACAACGGGGACATCGAGACGCATCACATTGTCCTCGACGACGGATCGGTCGACACGGGGGCGCTCAGGCCAGGCGCGTCGAGCGCACCGATGCCAATCGGAACGGCAGGTCGGTATCACTGCACGATCCATCCCAGCATGGTCGGCACGATCACTCGGTAGAATTATTCGAATCAAAGAGGAGGCATGTGTGGCAACGAAAGACGAAGAGAACGGTGTAGACCGTCGCGGGTTCCTGCAGTGCATGGCGTGGGTCGGTACCGGAGCGGTCTGGACGATGTCGAGCGGCGTCCTGAAAGGCATGCCTCTGGGCCATGCAGAGCACGGCATGATCAACGGCGCCGGCGGCGGCCTGCGATTCGTGCAGATCAGCGACAGCCACATCGGTTTCGACAAAGCCGCGAACGCAGACGTGACCGCGACGCTGCGCGCGGCGATCGCAAAGATCGAGGCGGAGCCCGATCCGCCATCCTTCGTCCTGCACACCGGCGACCTGACGCATCTCTCCAGGCCGGCCGAGTTCGATACGCTGCAGCAAGTGCTGTCGGAGCTCTCCGTGCCGGTCTTTTATGTGCCGGGCGAACACGACGTGCTCGAGGATGACGGCAAGAGATACCTGGAGCGATTCGGCAAAGGTACTCAGGGCGCCGGCTGGCACAGCTTCGACAAAGGCGGCGTGCACTTCATCGGACTCGTCAACGTCGTCAACCTCAAAGCCGGCGGCCTTGGGAGTCTCGGCCAGGAACAGCTCGAGTGGCTCGAGAAAGACGTGAAACGTCTCAAGAGCAGTACGCCGATCGTCGTCTTCGCGCACATTCCCCTTTGGGCGGTGTATCCCGAGTGGGGATGGGGGACTGACGACAGCGCGCAGGCGCTCTCGTACCTGAAACGCTTCGGATCGATATCGGTGCTCAACGGACACATCCATCAGGTGATGCAGAAGATCGAAGGGCACGTGTCGTTTCACACGGCGATGTCGACCGCGTTTCCTCAGCCCGCTCCCGGGACGGCGCCGTCGCCAGGGCCGATGAAGGTGGACGCGGACCGTCTGCGGCAGGTGCTCGGCATCTCGCGCATGTCGTTCCACGACGTCAACCACCCGATCGCGATTACGGACGTGCCGCTCGAGGAATCAACAAAGAGCGCGGAGTCCTGAACTCGAGATCGCACGCGACATGCCGAAACCGGTCGCGTGCGCGCGACAGCGTCGACATGACCGTGCCTGTCGGCGTGCCCATGACGACGGCGATCTCTTTGTAGGAAAGACCATCTAATTCGCGCAGGACCAGGATTTCTCGGAACCGGACCGGAAGCGCGCTCAACGCCTTCTCGACGAGGCGTCCGTCGGCTTTCTGCAGCAGCAGCTGTTCAGGGTTCGACGTCGCAACGCTGCTCGAATGTATGTCTTCGTCGAATTGGGCGGCGGGCTCGTACGCACCAGCCTTCCGGAGCCACCGGTACGACGTATTGCGCACAATCGTGAGCAGCCACGCGCGGGCATCGCCGCCGCGGAACCCGTCGGAATATTGAAGCGCCCGCAGATAGGCCTCCTGCACCACGTCCTCCGCGTCTTCCCCGTTGCGCACCAGCCAGCGCGCCAGGTTGTAGGCGGCATCGAGATGTGAAAGAAGGAGTTCAGCAAGTGGTCGGCACATGTTCGATGTTCAAGTCCTCTCGCATCGAATGTGCGCGCGGCGAGCGGTGTGCGCAATGGAATCGCAATCCTGAGTCGGTAGGTTATGGCTCCCCCGGTAAGTACCTCGAAACGGGCGGGTTGCGTGGAGTCCTCCTCTGCGAGGCGTTGGCATCGAGCCGAGTGGTAGACTCGCGATCGTCGATCGCGATCCCATGCCCGAGGCCACCGCTCCCCTCCGCCTCCGTTTCGGCATATTCGAGGTCGATCTTCGAGCCGGCGAGCTGAGGAAGCGTGGCGTGAAGGTCAGACTTCAGGAGCAGCCGTTTCAGGTTCTGGCGATGCTGCTCGAACGGCCGGGTGAGACTGTGACCCGGGAAGAGCTTCGCAACCGCCTGTGGACGGCCGAGACTTTCGTCGACTTCGACCACGGCGTGAACAAAGCGGTCAACAGGATTCGGGATGCGCTCGGTGATTCGGCGATGAGCCCCAGGTTCGTGGAGACCGTCGCTCGGCGCGGATATCGCTTCATCGCGGACGTTGCGGTCGCCGATGAAGCTCCCATCGCCGGATCCGAGATCGCGACTGGCGACCTCGTACCGCTGGAGGATCAGTCGGTCGCGCCTGGCCCGGCGCCGCCGTCGCCGGGACGTGTGCGTCGGTGGTACCCGTGGACGATCACCGGCGCCGCGCTGGCTCTTGCGTCGATCGTCGTCGTCGCGTGGGCACTTCAGTCGAGAGCGGCACGGCCGGCGCCCATCCGCTCGCTTGCCGTGCTGCCTCTCGAAAACCTGTCTGGCGATGCCTCGCAGGAATATTTCGCGGATGGGATGACCGACGAACTGATCGCGACCCTCGGTCAGATCAGCGCATTGCGTGTGATTTCGCGGACCTCGGTGATGCCGTACAAACGTGCGCGCAAGCCGCTGCCGCAGATCGCGCGCGAGCTGAACGTGGACGCCATCGTAGAAGGCACTGTTCTCCGCTCGGGTGGCCAGGTTCGGATCACGGCGCAGTTGATCGACGCGCAAGACGACAAGCACTTGTGGTCCGAAACCTACGGGGGCGATCTGCGCGACACGCTCACGCTGCAGAACCGCGTGGCCGGCGCGATCGCCGAACAGATTCGGATCAACGTGAGCCCGCAGGAACGGGCGACGTTGAAGCATGACAAGTCGGTCGATCCGCAGGCGTACGAGGCGTATCTCAAAGGACGATTATTCTGGAACAAGCGTACCGGCGACGACCTTCAAAAGGCGGCCGCCTATTTCAGGCAGGCGATTGAGCGCGATGCGAGTTATGCGCAGGCCTACAGCGGGCTGGCCGACACATATTCCTTGTTGGGGGACTGGCAATATGGCGTGCTGGCTCCCCGGGAGGCACTGCCTAAGGCCAAGGCCGCGGCGACCAGGGCGTTACAGCTCGACAGCACACTGGGCGAAGCTCACACCTCGCTGGCATTCTGCCTGGAGGGTTTCGACTGGGATTTGAAGTCTGCGGATAGGGAATTCCGGAGAGGCATTGAGCTGAACCCGGGTTACGCGACCGCGCATCATTGGTATGCGTGGCACTTGAGTTTACTGGGCAGGAATACTGACGCTATCGCGGAAATGAAGAAGGCGCTACAGCTCGATCCGCTGTCCCTGATCATCAACGCTGATTTGGCGGAGCTCCTGCTCATCGCGCACCTCACCGATGAATCGATCCAACAGAGCCGCAAGACCATCGAAATGGACGTGAATTTTCCGCTCGCACACAATCAACTGGGCGTCGCGTACTTGCAGAGTCACCGGAACGTTGAAGCGATCTCGGAACTTCAAAAGGCAGTCCAGCTTTCCGCGGGCAACCCGACGTGTACGGCCAATCTCGCCCGTGTGTTCGCCGTATCGGGGAGGAGAAACGAAGCCGTACAACTTCTCAGCGATCTGAAGACGCGCTCGAGTGCCAGCTCTTCGAATGCATCGGAAATTGCCGTCGTCTATGCGGCGCTCGGCGACAACGATCAGGCGATGACCTGGCTCGGCAAGAGCTATGACGAGCGATTCAACCCCGGCGTCCTCCTGCGGCCGGGTTTTGATCCTCTCCGCGCCGATTCCCGATTCCACGACCTTGAACGCCGCGTTGGACTCAGTCGATGAGAGCTCCCCGCACGTCATAGTCCCCGCCCGGTAGATTTCGGATCTCGAACGAGATCGTGCGAGGCGCTTCGGCGCCCTCGAGCTGAACCCTGCTGCTTCGGTAGTACTCGCCCGACTCCGACGCCGGCCCCTTCATTTATTCCATATGCATCGAGCAGGAATATTTCTGCGCGAGGTCTGGTCTGTATAGACGAACGCGGCGAACTTCGAGGTGCCGGAGTGGCGAACAACGGAATAGAACGGAAATGAGAAAGGGATCAGTCATGCGTGCATTCGTGACAGCAGGTGCCGTGATCGCTCTCGGCCTGGGCATGTGGGCCTGCGGCGGGAACGGCTATTCGAGCGGAAGCGGGAACGCGACCAGTCCAACGCCGTCGCCGAGCGGTTCAGGCGTCGTGACGATCAACGTCGTCGCCATCAATGGCGCGCAGTCGTTCTCGCCGAACCCGGCGACCATGCCGGCCGGCCAGATGGTTGTCTGGCACAACGTCGACACCACCACACACCATGTCGTGCTGGACGATCGGTCCGTGGACACCGGTGATCTCGCCCCTGGCGCGTCCAGTCAGCCGATGACGATCGGCGGCACCGGCGGCGGCCAGTATCACTGCTCGATTCATCCCGTGATGGTCGGCAGCATCAATCAGGATACGCAGGCGACGCTGCCCTGTCAGGGCGGTTACTGCGACTGAAGCAAGCGCTGGCTGGGGTTTCGCGCAACGGTGGAAGCGTCTGCGATTCCCGCAGCGCAGCCGTCAGGCGAAGTGAAGAGGAATGTGCAGAGATGATGAAGAACGCAGCAGTGGTTCTAGTGGCCCTGGGGATTGTTGTTCACGTGAGCGCGAAAGGGCGTGACTCTCTCGCGAGATTCGAAGGCGGCATAGGTGTCCAGCCGGTGTCGAGCTTTGCTGCGCCGCTGAACGCAGATGGAACGTTCCAGAACGTGACTCGGAACTTCGTGAGAGGGGTCAAGTCCTCCACCGCCATCTGGAGGATCGCCGATCTCCGAGCCGACGTCGACACTGACGGCCGTCTCAAGGTCAGAGGTCGCGGCTTGCTCCTTGGCAGCGGCGACAGCATCGGTCAGAATGCCGTCCAAAGCGTCTTCGCGACATTGATCTGTGAAGCCGCGGCTCCCTTTGTCGAGCGCAGCACCGCCACTGCTGGCGTTCCGCTCGAACCGAACGGCGATTTTCGAATCGACGACATGCTGAATCCTGCGCCGTCGGATTGCCTCAGCCCGGTGCTTCTGATTCGCAGCAGCGGCAATGGCGCCTGGTTCGCTGCCGGGATTCCAAAGCTCGGAGATGACGACTAGTTCCAGCCGCCAACGCGCAATTCGCGCGGGCGGGCTCGCGGCTATCGCAGGAGGGCTGTTACGCATCGCAGCCTCTGTTGCGCCTGTCGCCATCGAGTCTGAATCCGCGCGTGAGTCTCTCTATATCGTGGTCGACGTCTGCCTCATCGCGGGACTGCTGGCGTTCTACGCAAGCCGGAATCGGCACGCGGGGTGGCCAGGCGCCTTCGGCCTGGTCGCTGCTCTGATGGGGTTTTTTGTCATCCGGGCGAATCGGGCGATATCGTCCGTTGACCTTTATCCAATCGGCTCGGTCGCGGTCGTATGCGGTCTCATCGCGCTGACGACCATCTCGTGGAAAGCGCGGACCAGTTCTGCATGGTTGCCTCTCATGTTTACGGCGTCGTTGATCTTCGGCGTCGTCGCAAGCGCCGTCTCAGAGGCGAGTGTCCTCGTTGTCGTGGCCGGAGTCGTGTTCGGGATCGCGTTCGCTTGCGTGGGCTGGACGTTGTCGGTCGGACATTCGCCGTCGTGAGCTGGGACATCGAAATACGAAGAGCAGCGAAAGCAGCGACCGCGGGAGTGGTAGAGAGGGAGGAGACATGGCGATTGAGCTGCGCGGCAGCGCGCCGCTGTTCGAGGTCTTCGACATGCCGGCGGCCTTTGCGTTCTACCGCGGCGTCCTCGGCTTCGAGGTCGTCAACACGAACACGCAGAAGGACGCGGATCCGGCGGACGTCGACTGGGCATGGCTGCGGCTGAACGACGTCGACGTGATGCTCAACACCGCGTACGATCAAGGCGAGCGTCCGCCCGAACGCGATCCGAAACGTGTGTGCGGCTACGGCGTCTGTTTGTACGTGGGATGCCCGGACGTCGATGGCATGTACGCGCACCTGCGCGCGCACGGCATCGACGCGAAGCCGCCGAAGATCGCGCCGTACGGCATGAAACAGCTCTACGTCCGGGACCCGGACGGTTATAGCCTCTGCTTCCAATGGAATGACAGCACGTCACGCGAACGCCAATGATTCTGGCCGGACGCAATATTGGCGAGACACGCGTGACAGCGACCAGGAAAAGGAGTATCCATATGCGACCCGCGTGAAACCTGGCTGCGAGGCGGAGACATCCGATGCCCGACTACAAGCTGCTCGGCCACAATTACACGACGCCGGACCTGATCGCCAAGGTGACAGGCCGCGCGAAATACGCCGAGGATTATCGGGCCGACGGCATGTCGTTCTGCAAGCTTCTTCTGAGTCCGATGCCGCACTGCCGCGTGCGCCGCATCGACGCCAGCGCGGCGCTGGCAATGCCCGGCGTCAAAGGCCTTCTGACGGCCGACGATCTCCCGGCTCCTCCGAAAGACGGCCGCGGTTCTGAAGCGGGGCCGTCACTGGCGCCTGAAGTTGCGCTCACAAACGAGCCCGTCTACAAGGGCGAGCCGATTCTCGCCGTGGCGGCCGTCAGCGAACTGGCCGCGGCGGAAGCCATCGAGAACATCACGCTCGATCTGGAGCCGCTGCCGTTCGTCATCGATCCCCTCGACAGCTTGCGACCGAACGGACCGAACGCCCGCCGCGAAGGCAACGCCTTTGTCGGAGGGAAGCTCCAGACCGTCAAGTGGACGTCGCAGGACTTCTCAGGCGCTCCCGACGGCCAGATGCCGACGGGCGAGCCCGGCGTTCAATGGGCGTACGGCGATCTGAGCGCCGGCTTTCAGCAGGCGGCTCTCGTCCTCGACGACACGTTCCATACGCAGACGACGAGCCATCAGCCGCTCGAAACGCGGACCGCGATGGCCTACTGGCAGAATGGAAAACTCTTTCTCCACTGCTCGACGCAGAGTGTGATGCGCACCGTCGAATCGGTGGCGCAGTGGGTCGGCATCAAGCCCGAGCAGATCGTCGTCATCAGCGAATACACCGGCGGTGGCTTCGGCAGCAAGATTCCGGGCACGTATACCGTCGCCGTGCCAGCGCTCCTGGCGAGGAAGATCGGCGGTCCGGTGATGATGCGCATCAGCCGCGAGGAAGAACACTACATCGGCCGCCACCGTCCGTCGTTGATGGCGCGCGTCAAGATCGGCTTCCGCGCAGACGGCCGGGTCACGGCCGTTGACATGTTCGTCCTGCAGGACGCCGGCCCGTACGAAGATCAATTCGATCTCGCAGCGGCGCCGCTGATGTGCTCGCTCGGCTACCAGCCGATGGCGATGCGCTTCCGCGGCCTTTCCGTGCTGACCAACACTCCGCCGCCGACATCGCAGCGGGCGCCGGGCGGCGCACAGATGAACGCCATCATGGAGCCGCTGCTCGCCAGGGCGGCGCATCGGCTCGAGATCGATGCTGTCGCTCTCCATCGCATCAACGCGCCGTCAGGCAAGGCGCCGTTCGGAGGCGCAGACAAGGACGGCAAGCGCAGCCACGTCACCAGCGCGTTCGTGCAGCAGGCGATCGATCGTGGAGCCGAGCTCTTCCAGTGGAACGAACGAAAGGCGCGCAGCGGCAAACGGAACGGCACGAAAGCCCGAGGGGTGGGTATCTCGGTCAGTCCGTTCATCGGCGGGTACTCGATCGGTTACGACAGCCTCATGACGATCCGTCCCGACGGCAAGCTCTATGTTCAGTCAGGCGTCGGCAACCTCGGAACTCACTCGGTCATCGACACAGCCCGCGTCGCGGCCGAAGTGCTGGAAGTGCCCTGGGACAACGTCGAAGTCATCTGGGGCGACACGAGCAAGAACCTCCCCTATACGTGCACGTCGGACGGAAGCCAGACGATCCATGCGATGTCGCGATCGAATCACGCCGGGGCGATGGACGCGAAGCAAAAGCTGTTGGAGATTGCGGCGATCGATCTGGGCGGCCGTCCCGACGATTATCGCGTCGACGGCGGCCGCGTCTACCACTGGGCGAATCCCGCGCGGCACCTCACATTCGCGCAGGCGGCGCAGCGCGCGATCACGCTCGGCGGCAAATACGACGGCCACGAGCTGCCGGCAAACATCCACCTGACGACGCGAGCATCGGCGACGGCCCTGGTCGGCCTCGGCTTGATGGGTGTAGCAAAGGACGTGTACCCACACGACGGCGAGACACACTCCTACGTGGTTGGATTCGCCGAAGTTGAAGTCGACGTCGAGACCGGAGCCGTGACGCTCGTGGACTACGCGGCCGTCGCCGACGTGGGCGTCGTCGTGAATCCACGAAGCCTTGGCGGTCAGGTGCTGGGAGGGAGCTGCCTCGGCATCGGCCACGCGCTCACGCAGAAGACCGTCTACGACCACCACTACGGCGTGCCGCTGGCCATGCGATTCCACCACAGCAAACCGCTGACGATCCTGGACGTGCCGACCAGCATGCAGCACGCCGCGCTCGATATTCCCGATCCCGAAACGCCGGTTGGCGCACGCGGTGTCGGTGAGCCGCCGGTGGGGGCAGGGCTCGGCTCGGTGCTTTCCGCAATCGCGGACGCCGTAGGCGACGATGTCTTCCGTCGCATCCCGGTCACGCCGGACGTCGTTCTGACGTCGCTCGACGCCGGACGGCGAGTGCACGACGTGCTTGCTGCCTACACATAGGTGTTTGGCGTAGCATCCACCGACGAAGGAGGCACACGTCATGGCTCGCGTCGATCGCCGGCAGTTCTTTCGAATCGGCGGCCTCGCATCAGGCATCGCCGCAGGCCTGCCTCGCGTTGCGCTCGGCGATGCGATCGACAATCGCGCCGATCGGGACGTGAGGCTGAGCGGCGACGGCGTGGGCCTGACGCCCACGCAATACGCCGGGCTGCTGAATCAGCTGGTCGAGGCGGCGGGCTTCGCTCCCGACTCCTATTCGCTCGGCGGCATCGTCGACCAACTCGAGGACGAGTGCGCGCGCGTGCTTGGAAAAGAGCGCGCCGTCTTCATGCCCACCGGCACGCTCGCCAATCACATGGCGGTGCGAGCGCTCGCCGGCGGATCGAGCCGCGTCATCGTCCAGGAGGAGAGCCACTTCTATCAGGACGAAGGCGACTGCGCGCAGACGCTCAGCGCGCTGACGCTCATCCCGCTCGCGCCCGGCCGCGCGACCTTCAGCGCCGACGATGTGCAGCGCGTGATCGATCAGACGAAAGCGGGTCGCGTAGTCTCGCGCGTGTCGGCCATCTCGATCGAGTCGCCTGTGCGCAGGAAACAGGGCGAACGGTTCGATCCCATCGAGTTGAGGAAGATCATCGCGCTCGCGCGGCGGGAAGGGATTCGTCTGCATCTCGACGGCGCGCGCCTCTTTCTGCAGGCCGCGTACACCGGAGAGAGCGTCGCCGATTACGCGCGGCCGTTCGATACGGTGTACGTCTCGCTCTACAAGTACTTCAACGCCGCGTCCGGCGCGATTCTCGCGGGGCCGCGGGCACTCCTCGACGGGATGTATCACGGCCGTCGAATGTTCGGCGGCGGGCTGAATCAGGTCTGGCCGTTCGCGCTCGTCGCGCGGCATTATCTCGACGGCTTCAGCGATCGCTACAGTCGCGCGGTGCGCACATCGGAGGAGTGGATTCGCGCGCTCGGCCGTCACGGCGCGTTCACGATCGATCGCGTGCCGTCGGGAACGAATCTGTTCCGGCTTCGCGTCAGCGGAACAGATCCGGCGTCGCTCCAGCGGCGGCTCGCATCGGCGCGCGTGATGCTCGCGCCGCCGCAGAACGGCGCGTTCCTCATCGGCGTCAACGAGACGCTGAACCGAACGAGCGCTGCGGATCTGACCGAGACGTTCGTCCGCGCGTTAGCGGGTTGACTGTGTCAGCGGCTCTGCAGCCGTCTTTGTCCTGAAGGAGGCACGATGAAACTTTTGTTGGCACTCGCGTCGGTAGTGACCGTTGGCGCGCTCGCGTACGCGCAGCAACACGCCCCTTCCGCAGGCATCCACGTCGATCCCACGAAAGTCGCAGAGGCGCTTGCGAAAGGCGGAACGCTGGTCACGAGGCCGGACTTGATCGTCCAGGGCAGCCACCGCGACAAGGCTGGCCAGGTAGAAGTCCACGACAAGGAGACCGACGTGCTCCATGTCCTCGAGGGCGAGGCCACGTTCGTCTTCGGAGGAACGATGGTTGGCGGCAAGACCACGCGGCCCGATCAATGGCTGGGGACCGACATCACCGGCGGAGAAACCCATCATATCGCCAAAGGCGACGTGTTCGTCATCCCCGCGGGCGTTCCGCACTGGTTCAAGGAAGTACCCAAATCGATCAGCTACTTCGTCGTGAAAGTGATCAAGTAATCACGGGAACGCGGTCGGATCGACGACGACATGCTTGATCCGCTGCCGCTTCCATGTGTACGTGATGTGCACGAGGCCGTCGGCGCTTTGAATCACGGCGGGGTACGAGTATTCGCCCGCCTCGCGTTCGAGCACGAGCGCCGGCGTCCACGTCTTTCCATCGCGGGACACGGCGACGTTCAGCGGCGAGCGCCCCTGCGTGGTGTGGTTGTAGACAATCACGTGGCGGCCGTCGCGCAGCGTCACGGCGTCGATCCCTGAGTTGGGGTTCGGCAGCGACGTCAGCGCCAGCGGACTCCACGTCCGTCCACCGTCGGCCGACCACGTTTCGAAAATGCGCTGCGAGCGCGTGCGGCCGACTGCCTGCAGCCTGCCGTCCGGGTGCACCAGTATGCTCGGCTGGATCGCATCGATCGCGGGCCCATGGCCGGCGCCGGGAAAGGACGTCGTCCACGTGAGCCCGCCGTCGGTCGTGCGCTCGAAGTGGACGCGCCAGTTGCTCGGACGATCGGTGGACTCGGTGCTGCTGCCAGCGACGAGCGCGCCGTCGGAAAGGCGCACCGGCTTGTTCTTGATCGGACCAAGGATGCCGTCCGGCAGGCGCCGCGCCGCGCTCCACGTGCGCCCGCTGTCACGCGAGGTGCGAACCATGCCCCACCACGTCTGCGGGCTCGGTCCAACTTTGTAGAACAGCATCAGCGAGGCGCCGGGCACGTCGACCAGCACCGGATTCCAGCAGGGAAGGCGCGCGCCATCCGGCTGCGCGCCGGTGGCGATCTCGATCGGCGCCGTCCATGTGTCGCGCTCGTGCCGCGACAGCCAGATGCCGACATCGATCGCGCCCTCACGCGTGCCGCCGAACCATGCCGCGACCAGCCCGTCGCGCGTCTCGACGATCGTCGATGCATGCGCGCTCGCGAACGGCGCCGTCTCGAACACGAACTCCGAGTGGATCGGCGGACGCGGCGGAAGCGATCCCAGGTACGCGGAGAGCGCGATGATGTCGTCTTCCGACAGATTCACGACGACCTTCTTCATCAGCGCCGCGTTGGCGCCGGCGCTCGTGCCGTTCTGCATCGTCAGGAGCTGCCGCGCGATGTAGACCGGCTGCAGGCCCGCAATCCGCGGCACCTCGCCGAGCCCGGTGAGCGCGTCGCCGTGGCAGAGCGCGCACTGAATCGTCTTGCCCGCGTCGCCCGCCTTCGCCAGCGCGGCGCCCTTGGCGATGCTGCCGGGCGGCACGTACGCGATGAAGCCGGAGTGAGGATCGCGGATCGTCGTCCGCATCGGGTCTTCCGGAATCTGGATGATCCGGCGGCCGATCGCCTCGGTCCCGCCGTCGGGGTGAATGCGTCGATGGCGGGCATCAGCGCTGACGTAGGTCTTCGGCGGCGTCGCGGCCTCGATCACTTTGACGAATGTCGTCGGCGTGAGGGCTGCGAAATACGCCGCCGCCTCGCGCACGTCCTCGTCGGAGACGGCGCGAGCGATCGGTCCCATGCGCGTTTCCTCGCTCCGCGCGCCGCTCTTGAAGTACCTCATCTGCCGGATGATGTATTCGGCCGGCATGCCCGCGAGGTCGGCCGATTCCGGGTGCCCCTGCCCCGACATCAGATGGCACGACCCGCACGCGTTCGGCATCGGGCCTTTCACGCTGCGCGGCGCCGGCGGATGTTCGTCCGGAAACCAGTCGGGAGGAGTGGCGTTGCCGGCGATCGCCGCGGCCTCGTAGTCCTTGCTGCTGCCGGTGGCACGGACCGTCGCCGGCACGCGCGGCTCGGGTGGTTGCACCTTGTCGGGAATGTTGTAGGCCCACTCCGGCAGACCGTTCGGAATCTTCGACGGCGCCGCGTTCTGCGCCCGAACGGCGGCCGTTGAAAGCGACACGCACACGAGCATGCGAAATGCATTGCGCACGCGCGGATTATCCGCTTTTGGAACAGAATCTGTCGCGTGATTGGAGGTTCGCAGGTGAAGACGATCGTTGGCATTCTGGCAGCCGTCATCGCCTCGGCGTCGCTGCAAGCCGCGGATCCGCCTGGATTCGCGATCTGGAAGGCGGCCGATCTGAGATCCCACGACGCGGCGCTCTCGACGCACGTCGCCGCCGATCACTCGTCGCGTGAGACGCTGGCCGACTACGGCGACCACCGTTTCCGCATGCTGTACCGCGACGCCGATGGCAATCCCGAGCAGCACGACACCATCATCGACGTCGTGATGGTGCACAGCGGCGAAGGGACGCTGCAGCTCGGCGGCGTGATGGCGGGCAAGCGGACGACGTCCGCGGGCGAGTGGCTCGGGACGCGGCTCGACGGCGGCGACCGCCATCCACTCGGCCCCGGCGACATCGCCCACATTCCTGCGGGTGTGCCGCACGCGTTCCTCGTGCCTCAGGGCAAGCACCTCACCTACGTCCTGCTGAAGATTCCGGCGGCACGCCAGAAGTGAACCGAGAAGAGAAGAGTTGGCCCGCGTCAGCCGCAATACGCGTACGCGTAGCCGCGCTCCTGCGCATGGCCGACGGCGACGATCCCCGACGGCACCATATGCGAGTTGCCGATCAGGTTCGAGGTGAGCTCCTTGTAGACCGCATCGGGCTTGCCGTCGGTCGTGCGGGCGAAGCCGCCCGCGTAGCCGTGCGTCGATTGATCGCACACGGCGAAGTGGACGCCCTGCTTGATCAACGCGTCGATTGTCGCCGATCCGTTCGGGAGCAGACCTCCGTACTCGGTCGAGTTGTAGACGTTGACGACCGCCGGCGCGTGCGTCTTGGGATCGTTGAGCTTCGCCCGCGCCGACATCGACGCGCTGTACTTCGCCCACATCGCGTCGTTGAAGGCGACCGCCGTCGCGCCGTGGCGGAGACAGATCACCACCGCGAGGTCGCCGCTGTCGAGCCCGTACCCGCTCTTGCTCGTTGTCAGGACGTTCGACGCGAAGTGCAGCGCGTCGCCCGCGCCCTGCCCCGACACCGCATCCAGGATCATCCGGTGCTTGCCCGGCAGCTTGTCGTACCAGTCGTCTTCAGCGTGGCGAGCAGGCTCCCACCGTCGATCCGAGGCCCCTTGCGCGTAGGTCGAGGCGGTACCGGCGCCGAGCGCCCCGCCGAGCGCGGCGAGGCCGGTGCCGAGCCGCGAGAGAAACGAGCGGCGCGCAAACGGAAGGGAAACGTCGGGGCGATGCATGGTCACCTCACTCGGGCAGCTCGAACGAAGCCGCCGTCGACCGTCAATGCTAGAAGTCACGCACGTGGAGGTCAACCGGCAATTCCCGACGTTCCGACGCTCGGGTCTCTACTGCCCTCCAGGCCGCTGGTCGACCTGGTAATAATGGACCTGGCCTTCCTTGCTCCGCGGTGTCATCGCCATGCGTATGCTCTTGCCGGTGTCGGGGCAGCTCGTGGCACGGTGCCAGCGTTCTTCGTTGGCATTGATCACGTCGCCCAGCTCGCCATGGACCAGGCCGACGCCGGAGATCAGCGCACAGACATTGCCGTACACATTGACCCACAGCTCCACCATGTTCGCGTGCCAGTGGCCCCAGTTGGTGGCGGGCGGCAGCTCCGCGAGAGTCGTTCCGATGTTCAAGTTGGAGGAGGTATGGCCGTCGTACAGGAAGCGCTCACCCGTGCGCTTGGAATCGCCGTACTCCGTCACATTGAAGAACGGCACGTTGAATGAGTCGTAGCCGCCGGTCGAGGTGATCTTGGTCTTGATGTATTTGTAGCCGGGAATCGGCGTCGGCGTTTCGCTCTCCGGATAAGACGGCACCTGCCCGGCGGGCGTGGTGCGGTAATAGACAACCGGCTCGGCGCCGACAGCTTCCATGCAGTAGGAGAGCCGCGGTGCGACGTTGAACGCAAAGCCCTTCGACAAGACCTTGGGCTCCTGTCCGTCGATCGTCATCTTCACAGTGCCGCCATAGACCCAGCCGAAGACGCGGTCGTCGGCGTAGAACAGGCACTTGGCCTTGTCGCCCGGGGCCATCTGCACGTAGCGACCGTCGAAGTCGCGCGTCAGAACCACTTTCTCTTCCCAGCGCGCCTGTCCCTGATGCGACTTGAGAATGTCGGCGATGTGCCAGATCGGCTTGTTGACTCCGGTGTAGGGCGTCTCCGGCGTTTTCTGGGCCGCCCAGACAACGCGCTCCGGGCCGCTTTCGCCGCCAGCCTGAGACCACCAATTCGTCTGGGGCCCACGGGCGGGTGCCGCTGCCGGAGCAGCAGCGGCCGGCGTCTGGGCCAGGGCCGGCGCCGCGGCAAACGCCATCGCGAGCGTGATCCATGTGCTGAGTGATTTCACGGCAGCCTCCTGTCGTTATGCGAGAAAGAAACGGCCATATGATACGCGGTGAGATGGAGGTCGCGATGACACGCTCAATCAAGTTGTCGGTCGCCTTGCTCGTCGGCGTTGCCCTGGCTGCCTCCCTTGCCAGAGTCGCCGTCCCACGCGCAGCCGGTTGCGACGCGGTGGGGAACGTCCGATTCATCTGCGACCAGGCCGGACCGGAGGACCTCTTTCCGGTGCCGGGCGGCGAGTGGGTGCTGTCGTCCGGGATGGCGGCCAGCGGCGCCGCGATACGCGCGATCAACGTTCGCGACAGGACGACGGCGGTGCTGTTTCCAAGCGCGGGCGCGAAGGTACGGCCCGATACGAAGATCTACAAATCGTGTCCGGGGCCGATCGACACGAGCGAGAAAGACAAGTTCCGGGCGCACGGCCTGTACTTGCGAGCAGGATCGCGCGGCGTGCACACGTTGTACGTGGTGCACCACGGCACCCGCGAGTCGATTGAGGTCTTCGAGCTCGACGCGCGGTCGCGGCCGCCGGCGTTGACGTGGATCGGTTGCGCGGTCGCGCCCGATCCGATCGGGTTGAATTCGGTCGTCGGCCTGCCGGACGGCGGGTTCGTGACGACGAACTTCACGCCGCGAGGCGTCGATCCGGCCGTGCGGGCGAAGATGATGGCGGGCGAAAACCTTGGCGAGGTCTGGGAGTGGCACACGGCGAGCGAGTGGAAGATCGTGCCGGGCAGCGAATCGGCGGGTCCCAATGGCCTCGAGATGTCCAAGGACGGCACGTGGCTCTATATCGGGGGCTGGGGCAGTCAAACGGTGATTCGGTTGTCGCGCGGCCAGGCGCAGGTGAAGAGAGATTCAGTGCCGGCCGGATTCCGTGTGGACAACCTGCGGTGGGCGCCGAACGGGCTCCTGCTCGCGGCGGGGCAAGGGGGCGCGCCTCCCTCGCAGACCTCGCACATTGGAACGTTCAACCCGACCACGATGAAGTTCGAGGAGGTCGTGCGGCATCCGTACAGCGACGTGTTCGGCCTGGGGACCGTTGCGATTCAGGTAGGAAAAGAGTACTGGCTCGGATCGGTTCGCGGCGATCGCATCGCGGTCTTTCAGGCGCCGGCGCGCCAATCGGATTAGGCGTCCGGGAGTAGACTCCTGGCGTCGGGCTGACGGAAGGGCGCGGTGATCATGCCTGTCAACGAGCCGTCTCGCACGTTTCACGTGTCGTTCCGTTTGATGTCCGTGCTGGCGTGTCTGGCCGGTGCCGCGATGCCGCTGCACTCGCAGGCTCGGTCGACGAGCAAGGGCGGCACGGTCGAGCGCATCACGGTGCACGGCCGCGCGCTCGAAGGCAATCTTTCGGGCGAGTCGCCCGATCGCCGCGTCACGATGTATCTTCCGCCGAGTTACGCCGCCGAGCGGGCGCGGCGCTATCCGGTCATCTACCTTCTCCACGGCTACTCCGGCACCGACGAAACGTGGACGGGCCGCATCGCCAACATTCCCGAGATCGCCGACCGCGTGTTCGGCTCCGGCGCGGCGCGCGACATGATCGTGGTGATGCCCGACGCGAATTCGATCTACCGCGGCAGCATGTACTCGAGCTCGGTGACGTCGGGCAACTGGGAGCGCTACATCGCCGACGATCTCGTGGCCTACGTCGACGCGCATTACCGCACGCTGGCGACCCGCGCGAGCCGCGGGCTCGCGGGCCACTCGATGGGCGGCTACGGCACGATGCGAATCGCCATGAAGCGGCCCGACGCGTTCGCGAGCATCTACTCGCTGAGCGCCTGCTGCCTCGACGCGAATCTCAACCCGAGCGTCGAGAGGCTCGCGGCGGCCGAAGCGATTCGGACGAAAGACGACGTCGCGGCGGCGGGCCGCGGCCGCGGCTTCGGTCCACTCGTCTGGCTCGCGGAGGCGGCCGCGTGGTCGCCGAATCCGAAGAATCCGCCGTTCTACTTCGACCTGCCGACCAGGGACGGCGCGCTGCGTCCGGAGATCGTCGCCAAATGGGCCGCGAACGCGCCGCTCGCCATGCTCGATCAGCACGTCGACCATCTCAAAGAGCTGCACGCGATCGCCGCCGACGTCGGCGACGCCGATACGCTCCGCGCGTCCAATGAGGCGCTCGATCGTCTGCTGACGCAGTTCGACATCCGCCATGTGTTCGCCGTCTACGAGGGCGACCACGTCAATCACATCGCCCAGCGGATCGAGCAGAAGGTGCTGCCGTTTTTCTCGCAGCAGCTCGCGTTCGACGAGCGGCAGTCGAGCCGGTGACGCCATGACGCTGGCCGCCGCTTCGACGGGCGAGGCGACGTGACCCGACTGCTTCCGACGACCGTCGTCGGATCGTATCCGCAGCCGGAGTGGCTGATCGACCGAGCGCTGCTGGCCGCGAATACTCCGCCGCGCGTCCGCATGCGTGAACTCTGGCGCGTTGCACCAGAGTTCCTCGAACAGGCGCAGGACGATGCCACGCTGGTCGCGATTCGCGATCAGGAGCGCGCCGGCATCGACATCGTGTCGGACGGCGAGATCCGGCGCGAGAGCTACTTCAACCGGTTTGCAACCGCGCTCGACGGCATCGATCTCGATCGTCCGGGCACCGTGATCAGCCGCACCGGCAAGCCGGCGTTCGTGCCGAGGGTCGTCGGACGCGTGCGGCGGCTGCGCCCGGTCAACGTGCGGGACACGCGGTTCCTGCGGGCGAACACGGACCGTCAGATCAAGATCACGGTCCCCGGACCGTTCACGATGACCGCGCTCGCGCAGAACGACTACTACGCGTCGGAGGCGGACCTGGCGAACGACTACGCCGCCGCGGTGAACGAGGAAATCCGCGATCTGTTCGCGGCCGGCGCCGACGTGGTGCAGATCGACGAGCCGTACATGCAGGCGCATCCTGCGGAAGCGCGATCCTACGGCGTCCCGGCGCTCCAGCGCGCGCTCGACGGGATCACCGGAACCACGGTCGTGCACGTCTGTTTCGGGTACGGCGCGATGGTCACAGGGAAGCCGGCGCGCTACGATTTCCTCGCCGAACTGGCGGCCACGACCGTGCGGCAGGTGTCGGTCGAAACGGCGCAGTCCTCGCTCGATTGTTCCGTGCTCGCGGACCTCGGCAGCAAGACCGTTGTGCTCGGCGTTCTCGATCTGTCGACGAGCGACGTGGAGCCGCCCGGCATGGTCGCCGATCGGATTCGCCGCGCGCTGCCGTACGTCGCCGCCGACCGGATCGTCGTGGCGCCGGACTGCGGCATGAAGTACCTCACACGCGGCGTCGCCTTCGCGAAACTGGCCGCCATGGTCGAGGGTGCTGAGATGGTCCGTGCGGAGCTGCAATCGACTGTCGCGGTGAGAGCGGCGCGACCGTAATTTTTGAAACGCGCTCGAAGTCATCTTGTTGGTGCGAGTGGAGGAGCCATGACGAGTCTCTTGCAGGGCGTGCACCACATCACGCTGTGCCCCGGCGGCGCGCAGCAGGACATCGATTTCTTCACCGAGGTGCTCGGGCAGCGACTGATCAAACAGACCGTCCTGATGGATGGCAGCATTCCCATTTATCACTTCTACTACGGGAACGCGGATGCCGACGTCGGCTCGATCGCCACCTGCTTTCCGTACTCTCGCAAGGCGGGCCGCGCCGGCTCCGGTCAACTGTCCTGCACCAGTTACACCGTACCGAACGGCGCGGTCACGTTCTGGCGCGACCACTTCGATCGCCATCACGCCGAACACAGCGGCGTCCAGGAACGGTTCGGCACGAAGTATCTGCGAGCCCGGCATCCGGCAGGGCTGCTCGTGGAAGTCATCGAGGAGAGCGGCGACGGCCGGAATGCCTGGACGACGAAGGAGATCACGAAAGACGTCGGGACGCGCGGGTTCTTCGGCGCCGTGCTGTCGGTCCGCGACGCGCGCGAACAGGAATCGTTCTTCGTCGACGCGCTCGGGTTCCGCAAGGTCGGCGTCGACGGTCCCTACCATCGGTTCGAAGTGCCGGGCACCGGCCCCGGACGCGTCGTCGACTTGCACGTCGAGCCGGAGCGCACGCCTGGAAGCTGGGGCTTCGGCGCCGGCACGGCCCATCACATCGCGTTCAATGTCGAAACAGACGAAGCGCTGATGGCGCAGAAGGCCGTCTACGAAGAACTGGGCTTCACCGACGCGTCAGAGATCAAGGATCGCTTCTACTTCCACTCGATGTATGTCCGCTCGCCGGGCGGCATTCTCGTGGAGTGCACGGCCAATGTCCCGGGCGGGTTCTACCAGGACGAGGCGCCGGAGGCGCTCGGCACGACGCTGCTCCTGCCGCCGTGGTACGAGGAACAGCGGCAGGCGATCGTCGCGCAGCTGGAGCCGATCACCGTACCGGAGGAAAACCGCCTCGGGCCCGGGGCGGCGTCGGCGCCGCGGCCCGTCGCCGCACCAGCGCAGGAGCCGAAGATTCCGGTGTCTCGCTACAAGGCGACGTTCGACAAGGACAAGCAGATCACGTAGCGCCTTCTACGGCAGGGCGAAGACCACGAGCTGATTCGTCGCGACGATCGCGACGTACTGCTTCCCGTTTTTCGCCTGATACGAGATGGGGTTGGCGTTGCCGGCGGCATCGAGCCTCGCGGCCCAGAGCTCCTTGCCGCTCTTCGAATCGAACGCGCGGAAGCGGCGGTCGTCGGTCGCGCCGATGAACACAAGTCCGCCCGCGGTGACGCTCGGCCCCGCGCTGCCGCTGCCGCCGACGTTCTGCTTTCCAGCAGGCAGGTGCTCGTTGATCCCGAGCGTCGTCGTCCACGCGATGTCGCCGGTGACGGCGTCGATGGCGATCAGCCGCGACCACGGCGGACGCTGACACGGAAGGATGATGTCGCGGCCGGCGGCGTCCTTGCCCATCGACGCCGCGAACGCGTGGAACGGACCGACGCCGTCGACTGACGCCCGGTCGTAGGGCTGTGTCGAGCCGACCGCGTCGAACGAATACGTGACGCCGGGCTTCTTCTTCTCGACCCACCCGACGAGCGACGTGTCGTGCGAGTGCACGTAAAAATAGCCCGTGCGCGGATCCGCAGCCGTGCCGCCCCAGTTGACGCCGCCTGTGCCGCCGGGAAAGGAAATCGTCGACTTCGGCGGCGCGCCGTCGTCGTGAAACGTGAACGGCGTGAACGGACCGTCGTTGCTGAATCCTCCGCTCCGATCCCACAGCGCCTGACATGCGGCGACGTGCTCCGCCGTCGTGTCAGCCGCCGTCACCATGTCTTCCTTCTTGAAGCTCGTCTTCGCGAGCGCCGGCGGTTTCAGCGGGAACGGCTGCGTCGGCGAATACCACTCGCCGGGGACGTTGCCCTTCGGGACCGGACGCTCCTCGACGCCGAACACCGGCTTCCCGTTCGTGCGATCGAGGATGAACATGTAGCCGCCTTTGCCGACCGTCGCGAGCGCGGGGATCGTGCGGCCGTCGCGTGTGACGTCGATCAGACCGGGCGCGGCCGACATGTCGATGTCCCAGATGTCGTGATGCACGGTCTGGAAGTGCCACTTGTATGCGCCGGTGGCGGCGTCGACGGCGACGATGGTGTTGCCGAACAGATTGTTGCCGGGCCGATCGCCGCCCCAGTAGTTCGCGGCGGGTCCGGCGACCGGCATGTAGACGATGCCGCGGGCTTCGTCCACGGTCATCGAGAAGGCCCAGACGTTCGTGCCCGAGCGGTTTTCCCAGCCGTTGTCGAGCCACGTCTCGTGTCCGATCTCGCCCGGGCGCGGCACGCTGTGGAACTCCCAGAGTTTCTTGCCCGTGATCGCGTCGAACGCCCGCGTGTTTCCGGGCGGTCCGAGCGGGACTTCGTTCACGCTGGCGCCGACGATGACGACGTTCTTGTAGACGGTCGGCGTTCCTCCGTACCCGACGGCCATGTCGATCTCGCCGTTGGCGCCGAATCCCTCGGATGGTTTTCCGGAGGCCGCGTCGAACGACAACAGACGCCGGCCGGCGGTGACGAGCACGCGCGCCGGCGTCGTGCCGGCGCCGGGCCAGTAGGCGACGCCGCGGCGCGACACGCCGCCGCCTTGCGGGACGCCCTCGATCTCGCGCCGCCAGATCACGCGGCCGTTGTCTGCCTCGAGCGCGACGACAGTGTTTCCGGCGGGAAGATACATCACGCCCGCGGTGACGATCGGCACGGCTTCAGAGCCGCTGAGGAGCAGAGCGGCCCCGCCCCGGCCCGCTGGCGGAGGCGGAAAGTCGTACGTCCACGCCCGCGCCAGCTTCGCGACGTTGGCGGCGTTGATTTCCGTCAGCGGCGAGAACCTGGTCGCCGCGAGGTCGTGGTTGTAGGTCTGCCATTCCTGCGCAGGCGTTGCCGCGCGCCGCTGCGCACCGCCGGAGACGGCGAGCCCGAGGATCGCGAGCGCGGCGCTGAAGCAGGCGATGCGCATATCAATGCCTCGCGGTCGTCCGCCAGCCTTCCGCGTACTTCTCGCGCGCGTCCTGGCTGTACGGGACAGGACCGACCATGGCCCGGATTTCGGTCTGCCGGTGGCGCTCGACCGTCGGCTTCGACGATCCGCCGCCCTCTTCACCCCATGTCAGCGAGACCTCGGTGCCCACCTCGCTGTGCTCGAGGTCCACGATGCCGAGCGAGAGCATCGCACGCTCGTTGAAGCTGTAGCTGCTGAACGTCGAGAACCCGACCGTCTTGCCGTCCTTCGTGACCTTGTCGTACGACAGCGACGCGTAATTGGTCAGGGGCAGATCGATCGCCTTGAAGGGATCGCCTTTCTTGAACAGCGATCCGATCACGCGCGTGACATCGTCGCCGTTCCACGCGAGAGTGACCTTCTTGCGCCGCGGGTTCTTCGCCACGTGCTCGAGCGCGTCCCTGCCGGTGAAATCGTGGTCGAACTTGACCATGAATCCATAGCCGAGATCCCAGGGCGTGAGGTAATAGTCTTCGATGTTGTCGGAGGCATAGCTGCCGCCGAGCGACGCGGTCGCTTCATAGCCCTTCGCCGGCAGCCACTGCCTGTAGGCCTTCATCTTTTCACCGGAGTAGACCGCGGGCATCGGCGACGGAATCCAGCCGGACTCGAGGGTGTTGGTCGCGTACGCTCGCGCGCCGACCTGCCGAAGCCCGAACTCTTCGCCCGCTTCGACGACGGCGGCCCGTATTTCCTCGCGCTCCTCGTGCGGCCCCCAGATTTCGAGGCCCGGCTCGCCGGCCATTCCGTGGCGCAGCGCGCGGACGCGTCGCCCGGCGATCTTGATCTCGCCCATGTTGAAGAA
>Ga0209474_10000633_pt1 | contig 37572 bp, 30 predicted proteins | sample GraSoiAngelo_145_FD_185902 | JGI IMG/M metagenome (GOLD analysis project Ga0209474, IMG submission 185902) | Grasslands soil microbial communities from the Angelo Coastal Reserve, California, USA - 14_1009_05_20cm (SPAdes) (version 2) | ecosystem: Environmental > Terrestrial > Soil > Grasslands...
TGGCTTTTACGGAAAAGACGTCGATTGGGAAGAAATTCAGAAGCTGCCGCGGTGGCACCGGCCCTTCCACATTGCCAAAGACATTTTCTGGGCGATGCTGATAAAGATGACGCCAGCGCGGCGCGTGCTGCTGCTGATTGCGCTGGTGATGCTGTTGATGTCGGGATTCACGTTTCAGTTCGGGCACAACGTCTCGGTTGAATTCAAGTTTGAACTGTTCGCAGCGTTGATCTTTCTGCTGCTGCTTTCGCTGGAGCTGGCCGACAAAGTGACCATGAAGCGCGACCTGGAAATCGCGCGCGAGATTCAAATGTGGCTTGTGCCTTCGGAACCGCCGCAAGTCCCCGGAGCGGACATTGCCTTTGCGACGCGGCCACAGAATTCCGTGGCCGGCGACTATTATGATGCGTTTTATCCGGATGAGCGCCGCGACCGGCTGGTGGTCGTGATTGCGGACGTGGCCGGAAAGAGCGTTCCGGCAGCGCTCCTGATGGCGACGCTGCAAGCCAGCCTGCGCACGATTGCGGGCGAAGGCGTGCCCGTGGCGGAACTGGTGACGCGGCTGAATCGCTACGCATCAGCGTACAGTCTGGACGGCCGGCGATTTACGACGGCGGTTTTGTGCGATTATGATCCTGCCACGCGGCAGCTGACCTATGTGAATGCGGGCCACAACGCACCGATACTGCGGCGAGCAAATGGCGCATTCGAAACGCTGGAGGTGGGCGGCTTGCCGCTGGGAATCAAGGTGGGGGCGGAATACCAGACAGCGACTTTGGAGCTGCGACCGGGTGACGCGCTGATTTTTTTCACCGACGGCGTTGTCGAAGCGTTCGGCAACAGCCGCTGGCAAGGAGCGATCCGCAGCCTTCCCGACTGGAGTTCGCAAGAAACCCTGCAGTTCCTGATGAAGCGCGTGGATGAATTCGTGGGCGCAACGCGGCAATCCGACGACATTACTTGCCTGGTATTCCGCTGCAAATAAAGTTAGTTCACAGTTTTCAGTTATCCGTTCTTAGTGAAAGAAAACCCATCTGTTTGGTGTTGGACTTTCAGTTTATAGCGGCCTGGGACGGTAGCAGGCGAACGAGCGCATAATCAGCGTATGAAAGCTCGGGAGTTAGCCAATTCGATTTGCGAAATGCTGCAGCGCAATAGGTATCAGGCGCTGCTAGTGGGCGGGTGTGTGCGCGATCTTCTGCTGGGGCGCGAACCCGCCGACTACGATGTGGCTACCGATGCCACACCAGTCGAAGTCGCCGGACTTTTTCCAGAGAGCGTCGCCGTCGGCGCGCAGTTCGGCGTGATCTTGATCCCGAAGAACGGTTTGAAAGTGGAAGTCGCGACCTTCCGCTCGGACTTGGGCTACAGCGACGGCCGGCACCCGGACCGCGTGGTTTATTCGAAAACACCGCAAGAAGACGTACAGCGCCGGGACTTCACCATCAACGGCCTGCTGATGCGACATGATAACGGCGGGGTATTGGACTTCGTAGGCGGCCAGCAGGATCTGAGCGCGGGAATGATTCGCGCCATCGGCGATCCCGAACTCCGGTTCGCGGAGGACAAGTTGCGCATGATGCGCGCTGTTCGCTTTACCGCCCGGTTCGGCTTCAAAATCGAAGAGGCCACGTTTGCTGCGGTCAAGCGGCATGCCGCGGAAATCCAGCAGGTCTCGCCAGAGCGTTTGCGCGAAGAACTTACAAAGATGCTGACGGAAGGTGCGGCGCGGCGCGCGTTTGAGTTGCTGGATGAAATGGGATTGCTGGAACAAGTGCTGCCGGAGATTTCCGCGATGAAAGGCGTGGAGCAACCCCCGGAGTTTCATCCCGAGGGCGACGTGTGGATTCATACGCGACTCATGCTTGAACAGCTTGCAAAAGGCGCTTCCCCCACGCTGACCTGGGGTGTACTGTTGCACGACGTTGGGAAGCCGCCGACGTTCCAATCGGCAGCGGAGACGGGTGACCGTATCCGGTTCAACCACCACGTGGACGTGGGCGTGAAGATGGCAGAAGCAATTTGCCGGCGGTTCCGCTTTTCCAGCGGAGAGACGGAGCAAATTTCGGCGCTAGTGGCGAATCACATGAGGTTTGGCGCGGTGGAAGCGATGAAGAAGGCCACGCTGAAGAGGTTCCTGAGGCTGCCGCGGTTCGACGAGCATCTGGAGTTGCATCGGCTGGACTGTCTTTCCAGCCACCGGCACCTGGATTCGTATGAGTTTGTCCAGCGCTTCCTGGATGAGACGCCGCCAGAGCAGGTGCGGCCGGAACGGCTCGTAACCGGGGACGATCTTCTGGCCATGGGCTTACAGCCCGGGCCCGAATTTGCTCGGATTCTGAGGGGGATCGAAGACGCCCAGCTAGAGGGCCAGCTCAAAACCAAGGAAGGGGCTAAGGAATACGTAATCAGAAACTTCACGGGCAAGAAGAGGAAGGCAAACTGATTTAGGGCTTTTTTCATAACATATAGAAATTAAATGACTTACTGTACGACTTGCAAATCAAATGGATTTTGAGATAAGATGTGAGCGTAACAGACTAATATTTAATGCTAGCGACGCTCTCATGGTTGTGCAACATTTACAACTAGGCCGCATCTAATCGCGAATAGAGGGGCTTGAACATACCCCTTGATAGACTGGGGAGAATATGGCTGAGAAGAAACTTTTTGTGCCGGAGGTTCTGCCGATCCTGCCGGTCCGCGACACGGTGCTGTTTCCGGGTGCCATGTTGCCGCTGACGGTAGGACGGGAAAGCTCTCTGGCGCTAGTCGGTTCCTTGCAGGGAGAGGACAAGCTCCTAGGCGTGGTTGCTCAGCTGGATCCGCGGATTGAAGACCCAGCTGCTGCCGACCTTCATAAGGTAGGTACCCTGGCGCGCGTGCATAAAACCGTAAAGATGCCCAACGGCAACGTGGTGGTCTTCCTGGAAGGCTTGCAGAGGATTCAAATCGTTGAGTTGGTGAATCTGCGGCCGTTCTTGAAGGCACAGGTTAAGCCTGAGCCAGACATCATCGGAGACGTAGATGCGGAGCTGGAGGCGCTGCAACGGAATGCGCAGGACCTGTTCCGCGAAGTGGTGAGCCACTCGCCGCAGCTTTCAGATGACCTGCAATCCAAGGCGATGAGCATTGAGGATCCGGGCGAGCTGTCGGATTTTATCGCCGGCATGCTGCCTTCGCTTTCCACGCTTTTGCGCCAGGAATTGATCGAGACGCCGAGCGTCCGCAAGCGCCTGGAAATCCTGATCCGCGAATTATCGAAGGAGCTGGAAGTTCTGGAGCTGCGCTCGAAAATCCACGAGCAGGTGCAAGAACAGGTCAGCCAGAACCAGCGCGAGTATTTGCTGCGCGAGCAGATGAAAGCGATTCAGAAGGAACTGGGCGAATCGGATGATTCGACGCAGGAAATCGACGAACTGCGCAAAAAAGTGGAAGAGGCCGGAATGCCGGCGGAAGCCAAGAAAGAATGCGATCGCGAATTGAAGCGGCTCGCGAAAATGACGCCGGCTTCGGCGGAGTACATGGTTTCGCGCACGTACCTGGAATGGATGACTTCGCTGCCGTGGAGCAAATCTTCAGGCGCGACGGAAATCGATATCCCCAAAGCGCACGCGATCCTCGAAGAAGACCATTACGACTTGCAAAAAGTGAAGGAGCGCATCCTCGACTACCTGGCAGTGAAGAAATTGCAGCCGGCCATGAAGGGACCGATCCTGTGCTTCGTCGGGCCTCCGGGCGTGGGCAAGACTTCTCTGGGCAAGTCCATTGCGCGTTCGCTGGGACGCAAATTCGTGCGCATTGCGCTGGGCGGTATGCATGACGAGGCGGAAATTCGCGGGCACCGCCGAACATATATCGGCGCATTGCCAGGCCAAGTCATCCAGGGGCTGAAGCGCGCGGAAACCAACGATCCGGTGATGATGCTGGACGAAGTGGACAAGCTAGGACGCGACTTCCGCGGTGATCCGTCTTCCGCGCTGATGGAAGTACTCGATCCGGAACAAAACAACGCGTTCCGCGATCACTATCTCGATGTGCCGTTCGATTTATCGAAGGTGCTGTTCATCGCCACGGCCAACTGGATGGATCCCATTCCGGAACCGCTGCGCGACCGCATGGAGATCATCGAGCTGCCCGGCTACACCGGTGAAGAGAAACTGCACATTGCGCACAAGTACCTGATCCCGAAGCAGGCTTCCGAGCACGGCTTGAAAGTGGACGAGCAGATACACTTCACCGACGAGGGGCTGCAAGAGATCATTCACAGCTACACGCGCGAGGCGGGCGTCCGCAACCTCGAGCGCGAAATCGCCACCATCACGCGGAAGCAGGCGCGCAAAATCGCCGAAGGCAAAACGGAAAAGATGATCGTGACGCCGGAAGTGGTGCGCGAATTCCTGGGTGTACCGAAGTTCCGCACGGAAAAAGAAGTCGAGGAGCGCGTCAAGCGGCCGGGCGTCGCCGTGGGGCTGGTGTGGACGCCGGTGGGCGGCGACATCATCTTCATCGAAGCGACGCGCATGCGCGGCGGGAAGCAGTTCACCATGACCGGGCATCTCGGGGAAGTCATGCAGGAATCAATGACTGCGGCCTTGACTTGGACGCGCGCCAACGCGGACCGCTACGGCATCGATCCGGACTTCTTCCGCAAGCAGGACATCCACATCCACGTGCCGTCGGGGGCGGTGCCGAAGGACGGTCCATCCGCCGGCGCTGCGATGGTAACCGCACTGGTCAGCTTGCTCAGCGGGCGGGCGGTGAAGGACCGCCTAGCCATGACTGGAGAAATGACGCTTTCCGGCGTGGTGCTGCCAATTGGCGGGGTGAAGGAAAAAGTGCTAGGAGCCAAGCGCGCAGGCATCAAAGAAGTTTTGCTGCCTGCGGACAACGAGCCGAACGTTGTGGCTGATTTGACGCCGGAGATTCTTGGCGATATCAAGATCACCTACGTGCACACGCTGGACGAAGTGCTCGAACATGCGCTGCAAAAGGAGCCGGTGGCCGCGCCATTGGCTCCTGAGCCGGAGACGAAAGGCAAGCGCCTTGGCCCGGAAAGTCCAAGGGCAATTCACTAGGAAACGTGACTGGTGAGGAAAGCCATTTAGGTCTTCGAGTTGTCCGCTCGCAATCATTCAAAAGCAACAAACTAAGAACAAATGGCCCGGCGAGAGAATGCCGGGCTTTTTCTTTTAGACCACATTTGTAAAGGTGGAGCGAAACTCCTGCTACCATGTACGCCCAAGACATGGCATCAGGAAGGCAATCAGAAAAGAGTGCACCAGCGGAGATTGCACAGCAACTCCACGAAGCGCTTCTGCGGGAGCGCATCGTGCCTCGCTTTGTGGATTCTTATGTCGTCGAGAATGGCCGTCAGGCGCTGCAAGTCCATGCCGTGATGTATCGCGACCTGCTGGCGCTGTTGCAACGAGAGGCTCTTTTGGAGTTGAGCGTGCGAGCTCTTGAAATCATTTGCAATGAGCCGCGGGAACAGGGCCGCTCCAAGCCTCGGCCCATGCACCGGCGCGAGGCAGCCTTGTTTCGAAAGAGGTTTCTGGCGGCGCTGGCGCGGCAGCAGTGCTGGAGCGTGGGCGAAGCGCTCGATTTCCAGCGGGATTTTCAGTTGTACGAAGACCTGCTGGCACGGACACCGCGAACGCGGCGCAGCCGCAAGCCGTTTGAAGCAGCGAATCATCCCTACGTGGACCGCTGCGCGTTTCTATTGGACTCTTCATTCCTGGAGCAAGCGCGCGTGGCAGCCAGCAGGACGTTAACAGAATTAGAAAACCTCGCCGCGCAAGTATGCGAACCCGATACTCCCGGGAACAAGCCGGCGTGGATGAACTAGTCGTCCAAAACCTTGGCGCTAAATAGGGGCTGGCCAGCTAACGCGCTGTGGAGCGCGAAGAGCGCAATGGCGATGATGGCCGTCATGCCGGCGATAGCTCCGGAGGCATACCAGCGGCTGAGATGCGTGGTCATCGGGAAGGTGACCAGCATGTTCTGCACGACGAGCCCAACGACCAAGGCGAGCAACCCAAAGCGCCGAAGGACCGCGTAAATGGAAAGCCAGATGACGGCCGAGGCCAAGAATGTCAGCCAAAGGTAATCGCCCCCGGTGTTCGTGATGGTACCGAGGAAAACGATCACGATGGCCGCGATCCAGTCCTTCCTTACCAAAAGGCGCAATAGGAAAAGAAAGAAAAAAATCCCCAGCGAGTAGAGCACGAAGACCCAAGTGTAGGCAAAGACCGAGCCGAGTGTTTGTCGAATGCCGAGCAACGATTCCATTGATGGAGTGCCCGGCAGAGGCGGCAGCCCTCCAAACAGAGGAAGGAGAACGTTGTCCACGGACTCAAACACCCCGAGCAATACGCCATAGGTCATGCCAAACAAAACGTCGCGGCCAACGAGAGGATCGCGGATCTTCCCACCGATCAAACGCACCCATCCAATCAACGTATGGGGATCGCGCCGGCGAACAAACGGCTCCAGTCCGAAATAAAGCATTCGCGCGAAGGTGGAGACGAGGAAGGCCCATGCCAGCGCGAGCACGATCGTCCCAAATTCACCCAAGGAAGCAAGGTGATGCGCCTGCAGGGCCCACATCGCAAGAAACACAAAAAAGAGAAAATTGGCCAAACGCCAGGAGCCAGCCTCGTCTCCGCGCTTTTGCTTGACGTTTCTTTTAACAATCAAGATGCTCCCGAATAGCACAGCTCCGAACAGCACGATTCCGATAATACTGGCTAATTTTTGATGGGCAGACGCAGGATGCAGCCGGTCACGGTACGGGTTGGCCCAAGGAAACAAAACCCGGAAATAAACGGGCTTCCCTCGATAAGCCGCGGTCTCTACGCGTTCTGTGGCCTGAATCGGCGTGGTAATTTCACGTGTCCATGCCGCTCGCGAGTCAGAATATAAGAGATCGGACCACTCGGGCGTAGCAGAGGTGAACTTGGACGGATCGAGACCCGCAGCGGAGAACAACGGTGACCAATCCGGCGGAGGAGAGGGGCCGCCCGGCGGATCGCGCTCCGGCGGAATTCGTTTGAAAAGCAGCAACCGGCCGTGGGTATCCAGGAATACGCTGGTCATGCCGGTTACATCGGACGGAGGCTCCCATGGCGTGATGACGCCCGAGCCGATAGAGTTGAAAAAATTGTCGGACTGCATCTCGCGCGGGCTTTGGCGATACCAGAAAATTACCGTTGCGGGACGATCCGAGGCGAGACGCTGCCAGCGGGTTTGCGATTTATCGTATTCCTGAATGTAGTTGAGATAGTCGTAGTCCGTAAAGAACCCATGGGCAGTGTCCGCCGGCGTTTCCGGGAATCCAAGTTGTTGAATGATTTCCTGGGAGCGAGCGAGAAGCACGTCGGGTGCCTTTTGGAGCGGCGTCAGGTTTTGCACCCGGTATCGGTCGGCCAGCATCATGTGCGCGACAAGTCCGAGCAGCACTGTCGCAACCAGCGCTATCCCTAACCAGGGCTTGATTCCTTCAGTACTTCCCGCGGCAGCGACCATTTGAGGCGAAGGCGTCTCGCCGGCTGCCAGCGCGGCAGCGAGAGGATCGCCGCCAGGAAGAGCCGCAGCAACCTGCAACGCGGAAGCGGGCCGTTTGCCGGGATCGGCTTCCAGGCACCGCAGAATCACGCGCTCGATTAAAGGATCGAGATCGCGAAGCAGTGTCGAAGGATTCGTGATGGTTCCGGATTCACGCAGCCTCACCAACTCCTGAAGAGTCGAGGCCTCGAAAGCCCTTTTTCCGGTGAGGATTTCGTAAAGGATAAGCCCGAGGGAGTAGATGTCGCTCTTGGTTGTGACTTCCCTGCCAGCAAGCTGCTCCGGCGCCATGTAGGCGGGCGTTCCCGCACGGGCATCTTCGCTTTGCATGCTCGCGGCAAGGCCCGCCAGCCCGAAATCCGTGATGCGGATTTTTCCGGCGCCATCCAGCATTACGTTGGCGGGTTTCAGGTCGCGGTGAATGACGCCGCGCTCGTGAGCGGCGGCGAGTCCGGCGCAGATTTGCCGGGCAATCTCGGTCGCTTTGTCGGGCGAAAGACGCCCGATGCGCCGAACTACCGAGGCAAGGTCCTCGCCGTCCACGTATTCCATGGTCAGGAAAAGAGTCCCCTCGGCTTCGCCGATATCAAACACGCGGCAAACGTTCGGGTGCGAGACCTGGCGCGCGTTCCGCACTTCGGCATGGAAGCGTGAGAGCGCTGCTGCGTCCCGGGACAGCCTTTCAGGGAGAAACTTCATCGCCACAATTTGCCCGAGCGTCAAATCCTCTGCGCGAAAAACTTCACCCATGCCGCCGCGGCCTGCCAGCGCCACAATGCGGTAACGCTCCGCAAGGAATTGGCCCGGCGTGAACCGTCCACCGCTGATGGCGTCCGAACTGGTCAGCGGATTGGGAGTTGGCGTGGAACGTGGGGTGCGCGAAGGAGTGGGCGTCGGAGGAGGCTTGCGCGGCGTGGATGCGACAGGAGCAATGGTTTCGCCATCGAAACCGCCGTCATGATCCACGAGCGTGGTTCCGGTATCCGAATCCATCGCCTGGCCACAGGACGAGCAGAACTTCGCCGTTGCAGAAGCTTTTGCGCCACACGTTGGGCAAAACATGAGAGGACTAGAATTCTAGCATTGGTCCGCCGCACACCGCGAACGCGGAGCGGTTAGATCAAGAAATGCGCTCGACTTGGACAGCCGAGCCATAGGCGAGCACTTCCGTGACGCCTTGCATCACCTCGGTGGCGTCATAGCGCATGGCAATCACGGCGTTGGCTCCGTGTTCGCCCGCGTGCTGCAAGAGCAGTTCGAAAGCGTCCTGGCGCGTTTTTTCGCACAGATTCGTGAGAATGGTGATGTTTCCCCCAACAATCGTTTGCAGCGCGGCGCCCAGATTCCCGATAATGCTGCGCGACCGCACCACGATTCCCCGCACAATCCCAAAGTTCCTTACAATCCGGTATCCCGGCAGCTCGACTCCCGATGTAACCATCCCCGCATCAACTATTGGCATTGCAGTCTCCTTGAATGGACGGAACAAAGCACCAAACAACCCCTACAACAATTACGATGAAATACCCCTTCAGATAACTCCGATCTGACCAGTAACGGATGCGATTCTAACCGGCCGGCTTGCCGCCCCGCGAATAATGTTTCGCTGCTATTCTCTGAGAAAGTGGACACGCTCTTTTACTTGCTGACAACCATTCAGATTCTGCTCGGAACGTATCTTGTTTGGCACGGTGTGCAGTGGCTCGGTTACGTGCGGCGGCGGCTGCATTCCGATCCGGGGTTTTACGCGCCGCGCGTGGCCCTGCTGTGCCCATGTAAAGGAGTGGAGCCGGGACTCGAGCGCAACCTCGTTTCGCTGACGGAATTCGAACGGCAAAACTACGAGGTTTTCTTCATCCTGGCTTCCGAGAAAGATCCTGCGAGGAGCATCATCGAAAGGGTGGCGCAGAGTTCCCGTGTCAAGGCCAACATCGTGATTGCAGGACACCCCGTCAATTGCGGGGAGAAAGTGAGCAATCTGCGAGCCGCGATTGAGCAACTACCCGAAGAATTTGAAGTGCTGGTGTTCGCCGATTCCGATGGCCGCCCGGGAAAACACTGGCTGCACCATCTCGTTGCGCCACTGGCGGACAACAGGATAGGAGCAACGACCACCATGCGCTGGCTGGCCCCAAATGTGGCGAACCTGCCAACGCTGCTTCTCGCGGCGTGGAACGCTCCGATTGTCACCATGCTGGGCGAAAAAGCCAGGAATTTTTGTTGGGGCGGAGGCACCGCAATTCGCCGCAGCACGTTCGAGCAGTGTGGCGTCCTCGACGAATGGAAGAGCTCCGTGAGCGATGATTATTCGCTGACCCGCGCGCTGGAACACCGCGGCCTATCCATCATGTTCGTCCCCGAATCCCTGACGCTCTCTTATGTGGAAACGGACTTTGAGGGATTGCTCGAGTTCACCAGCAGGCAAATCCTGATTACGCGCGTCTATTCCAGCAAAATGTGGAGAGCCGCCGCGCTCACGCATTTTCTATACTGCTCGACTTTGGTTCTGGGTTTCTATTTGATCCTCACCACCCTGTTCGCGGGAAGGCCCGCCTTTCAGCTTGTCTTGCTGACGCTTCTGCCGTTGCTCCTGGGATCCATCCGCGGAGTGCTGCGTTTGACCGGTGTGTCGGAAACCCTCCCGGCCGTGCGTTCACAAATCATGGCCCAAGCATGGATTTACGTCCTGCTGACGCTGTTCGTGCCTTTCCTCTATGTAGTGAACTTTGTTCATTCTTTGATCACACGCAAAATCCGGTGGCGCGGCGCCGTATACGAACTCATCAGCCCACAGCAAACCAAGATTATCCGGAATTGAGGATTTCCATAGATTCCACAGAGTTTTCCACAATTACTGGAGTGGACATCGTCACTTGTGGAAAGCCGTTCATTTGGCGCTTGTTCAATGCAACTTAAGATGCGCGATTCGTAAGGAATTTACCTACATTTCGTGGAAAAAATTCGTGCGCAGTGAAAATCCTACCAGTGCAACAGTAACGGTACTGTCATGAGCTGCGTCTAAGCCCCCACTTTTCAGTGGTTTGCATATTCTCCTCCGCGGCAGAATGGTTGCAAGTCAGGTGTAGTTCGGCAAACCGTCCACTTGACGGACTTTCAGGGAGTCCCGAGCCCAACCCTGTTTCTTTGCCGTTCATTGGGTTATAAGTACCCGTTTGCTAGCCACCTTTCGTTTACCTTCGGGCGACTAACCCAATTGGGGTCCTGCCTCGTCGAGGGGCGTTAGAACTAAAAAACTTAAATGGCTTCGGTTTCCGTCACGAGGCTGCATTCTGAGGGGGGTGCACGTGAAGGTGATCCGCAGAAGTGACCATCCGCATCAATTGTTAGCCGCTCGTCCCGTATGCCACCGCAATGTCTTCTTCTTTTATGAAAAGAATTCTGGAGTAGCCCATTTTCATATACAGGCCAACCCCGACGGCCGTCTTCCTGTAGATCAAGCCGCTGGGCTCCTCGCCATGCATTGCCTTGTTCGGGGGCAGAGCCCCAGTGACTATGCCGTTTTGGTCCAGGCCGAAAACGAAGTTTTGCAAAACCTGATTGAGAAAGCCGACCAGTTGCTTGAAGCGGGCAAGTCCGTTCACGGCCAGGTGCGGCTGACACGCCGCGAAGAAGAAGTCCTTGCTGGCGTTTCGGACAGTCTTTCGAACAAAGAAATTGCCTCCAATCTCAACCTCTCGGAACGCACCGTCAAATTCCACGTTTCTTCGCTGCTTGCAAAATTCCAGGTGCGCGGGCGCATGGAGCTCGTTCGCGAAGCCGCGCGTCATACGATGGGCCTGGTTTCAGAGCCACTGCCGGTGGCCACTCGAGAACCTCGTTCTTTCGCTCCCGCCATCAAGAATTACCCGGTACCGCGCCGGGCCGTCAGCGTAGTTCCTTTGGCGAAACGCCAGTTGATGGCTTAACTCACGCGAATTTCCTGACGTAAAGATAAAAAGCCCTCGGTTCCACCCGGGGGCTTTCTTTTTGATTTGAAATTCCCGCGACGCCACTCACTTCTTCGCGGCTGCGAAAAGTTCTGCGGCGCGGTCCCAGTTCACCACGTTCCACCATGCTTTGATGTAGTCGCCGCGCACATTCTGATATTTCAGATAATACGCGTGTTCCCAAACGTCCAAGCCGATAACCGCTTTGGCGTTTCCGCCAAGCAGATACGGCGTGTCTTGATTGGGAGTCGAATCAATGGCCAGCTTTCCGTCTTTCAGAATGAGCCATGCCCAGCCCGAGCCAAATCGCCCCAGGCCCGCAGCCGTAAACTTTTCCTGGAAACCGGCAAACGAACCAAAAGACGAGTTGATCGCCGCCGCAAGGTCCCCCTTGGGCTCACCTCCCCCGCCTTTTTTCATCAGCGTCCAAAACAGCGTGTGGTTCCAGTGTCCGCCGCCGTTGTTGCGGACCGCCATGCGGATACTCTCAGGTACTGAATCGAGTCCTTTCAGCAGGTCGTCGATGGGTTTGGCCTGCAGGGCGGACTGGCCATCCAGGGCCTTGTTTAGATTGGTCACGTACGCGCCATGATGTTTGTCGTGATGAATTTCCATCGTCCTGGCGTCAATGTAGGGTTCCAGTGCGTCGAAGGGATATGAGAGCGGGGGCACGCTAAATGCCACGGGTTTTTCCTCCAGTGTGAGATTTGAATCCGAAGTGGTCACGCAGCCGGCGCGCAGAAGATCCGGTGCAGCTTTACCTCTCCCGAGCAATCCTGCGCCGACGATACTCGTATGGAACAAGAATTTGCGGCGATTCATGCAACCTCGGTAGTGCGGAGAGCCAGCTGGCCAGCGGGGGGATTATACCCCTAGCACGACCAAGATTGTAATGAGGCCCTCCACGCCAGCGGAAAGCGATTGCTGTGCGCGTAGCGTTCGCAGTTTATTTGACCACCGGCTTCCACGCGCACTCATTGGATGCGCGAGAGCGCCCATTGGGCAGATTCCGCAACGACGGAATCGCCGCAAGCGGCCAGCTTTTTTAGGCATTCGCAGATGCGGGTGTGGCTCGCGCCGCCAGCCGCGAGTTTCGAGTTTCCCGCCGCGATACAAGCGTTGCGCACCAGTCCGCGCCACTTCGTGCGTTTCAGCGGACTGCCGCGAGACAGTTTGCGAAAGTCCTCCTCGCTTAACGATAAGAGCGATTCCAATCGAGGGCGAAATAACGAATCGTTCCGGGCGTCTGCGGGCGCGGCGGTTTTGCCTGCTTCCCGCGACGGCAGGGTTCTCGGCTGAAATTGCGTAAGCGCGGAGACCGGAGCCCGGCGGTTCCATGGGCAAACATCCTGACAAATGTCGCAGCCAAAGACGTGATTGCCCATGGGCTCGCACAAATCCTCAGGAATGCTGCCGCGCAACTCGATAGTCAAGTACGAAATGCACTTGCGCGCGTCCATCACGTATGGCTCCACAAACGCTTGTGTGGGACATGCTTCGATGCAGCGCATGCAGCTCCCGCATAAATCGGGAGCCGGCATTTCTCCCACGCCAAGCGTCGGCTCCAGCTCCAGCGTTGTGAGAATAACGCCGAGAAAGAAGTAAGAGCCGATCGTCTGATTGAGCAGCAACGTATTCTTTCCCAGCCAACCCAAGCCCGCGTACTTCGCCGCTACACGCTCTTGGATGGGCCCGGTGTCCACATAGGCGCGCGCCTCAAGTGGCTCAGGGAACCGCTCTCTCAGCCGCACAGTCAGCGCCTCCAGCCGCTCCAGAAGCACATCATGATAGTCGTCTCCCCATCCGTAGCGAGAAATCCAACCTCTCGGCTCGTCTTCCCTGCCGGCGAGCTCAGCGTCCGTGGAGAGCGGGTTGTCGGTGTTGTAGCCGAGCAGGCAAACGATAACGCTGCGTACTCCCGGCATGGCTGCGCGTGGATCTTTGCGGCGAGGGTCGTGGAGATACTTCATTTCTCCCGCATAACCGCGCGAGAGCCACTCTTCCGTATTCTCCAGTTCGGGAAATGCTTCCGCGCGCACTACGCCGCACAGGCTGAAACCGACTGCCTTCGCCCGCTCCACAATCCAAGCGGTGTCTGCCGATTGCGTCATCCAGAAGATTGTGCCGCAATGGGCCGGCAGAGGCGAGCCTTGAAGAAAAGTGGCGTCGAAGTCAAGACGTAGCCAGGAGAAAAGGTCCTGCGCTCGACGTGACTAGCTAAAACCTCCCAGGGCCGCTTTCTCGTCGGTGTAAACGTCGAATACAGTGTAGAGTTTTGTGATTTGCAAGAGGTCGCGGACTTTCTTGGTCAGTTGCAGCAGCTTCAGGTCGCCCCCCTGGTTTTTCACCGCGGTGAAACCACTGACCAGTTCGCCGATCCCGGAACTGTCGATGTAGTCGACGTCCGCGAGGTTCAGCAGGATATTCTTCCGCTCATCGGCGAGAAGTCCCCGAATCGTCTTGCGCAACAACGCGCTGCCATCACCCAGCGTGATGCGCCCGCTCAAATCCACAACCGTAACCGACCCGGCGTCACGATGCGTGGCTCGTAGTGCCATCTTCTTTCCTCACTCTAATTCCCCACAGCCGGTTCTTTTATTCCCCGCCCTTGCCATTCTCCGAATTCTCTCCCGGTCCGGGTAGTTTCTTTGACATCACAATCTCCGCGCCGCCCGTTCGCCCTTGCACCACGTCGAACTCGTCCATAAAAGCCCGCATCAGAAAAATTCCTCGCCCCGACGTGCTCAGCAGATTTTCTTCCGCCAGCGGGTCCGGCACATCCGCCAAGATGAATCCGGTTCCCTCGTCCAGCACGTGAATAATCAGCTTTTCCGATGTAATGTCCAGAGCGAGGTGAATCTTCTTCTCCGGGCGCTCCTGGTTGCCGTAGTGAAAGGCGTTGATCACGCCCTCGCGCACGCTCATCCCGATGCGGTAGCAGTCATCTTCGCCGAATCCGGCCGCTTCCGCCACGCGCAGACACATTTCCTCGGCCAGATTGACGCTCTCCACCTGCGTCTCCAGCGTGATTTCGAGATGTTTTTCGCCCGAGGCCATTTTCGCGATGTAGCTGCCCTGGAAAAAGCCACATGGTGAACGCAATTATGGGTAACACAGCGGAGGAAAGCCCGTCAATGGAGCGACTATGGTATTCCTGACCAAATATTAGGCCCAGTACGAGCGGTCTAGCGTCCTGTACTGAATCGCCTCGCTCAAGTGCCGCGGCTCGATGGCTTGGCCGCCATCGAGGTCCGCGATCGTGCGCGCCACCTTCAGGATCCGGTCATGGGCGCGGGCCGAGAGCCCCAGTCGCGTAATGGCATTTTCCAGCAACTTCTCGCCTTCGGCCGAAATCGCGCAGTCCTTGCGAATCATTTTCGGCACCATCTGCGCATTCGCATAAATCTTTTTCTCCCCGCGGAACCGTTGCATCTGCCGTTCCCGCGCGCTGATCACCCGCTTCCGCACCGCATCCGAATCCTCCGCCGACGAAGGCGCCCGCAGTTCCTTGTACTTCACCGCCGGAACCTCGATGTGGATATCAATGCGGTCGAGCAGCGGCCCCGAAATCTTCGACACGTAGCGCTGGATCATCGGCGGCGTGCAGTGGCACTCGCGCGTCGGATCGCCAAAATATCCGCACGGACACGGATTCATCGCCGCCGCCAGCATGAATCGCGAAGGAAAAGTCACCGAAATCGCCGCGCGCGAAATGGTCACCGCACCGTCTTCCAGCGGCTGGCGCATCACTTCCAGCACGTTTCTCTGAAACTCTGGCAGCTCGTCCAAAAACAGCACACCATTGTGACCCAGCGACACTTCACCCGGCCGCGGCACCGCGCCCCCACCGATCAATCCCGCATCGCTGATCGTGTGGTGCGGCGACCGGAACGGCCGTGTCCCCACTAACCCGCGGCTGTCTTCCAGCACGCCCGCCACGCTGTGAATCCGCGTCGTCTCAATCGCTTCTTCCAGCGACATCGGCGGCAGAATGGTCGGGATTCGCTTGGCCAGCATGGTCTTTCCCGCACCAGGCGGCCCGATAAACAAAATGTTGTGCCCGCCGGCGCAAGCCACCTCCAGCGCGCGTTTCGCCGCTTGCTGCCCATGCACGTCACGCATATCCACCGAATACTGCGCTGCCTCCGAAAGCAATTGCGCCGCGTCGACTTTGACTGGCGTGAACGATTCGGGCGAATTCACCAGGTCCACCGCTTGCGGCAGCGACTTCAGCGCGAACACATTCACGCCCTCCACGACCGCCGCTTCTTTCGCGTTCGCTTCCGGCACCGCCAACGATTGCAGCCCAATTTCGCGCGCCACCAGCGCCGCGGACAACGCTCCGCGCACCGGCCGCACGGTCCCGTCAAGCGACAGTTCCCCGAGGAACATACAGCGGTCCAATTGTTTGCCAAAAAACTGCCCCTGGCAGCCCACGAGCCCCAGCGCCATCGGCAAATCAAATCCCGAACCTTCCTTGCGCACATCAGCCGGCGCCAGATTGATCGTCACACCCTGCCCGTAAGGAAACTCGTATCCGCAATTGCGCAACGCGCTCTTGATACGTTCGCGGCTCTCTTTTACTGCATTATCCGGCAGACCTACTACGTTGAAGTCCTGCATCCGCGCGGACCCCACGTCCACCTCCACTTCCACAAGGTAGGCGTCGATCCCGTACACCGCCGCGCTCTGCGTTTTGAACAGCATGGTGAGGGAAGCTCCTGGCAGCTTCGCAAGCATAGTATATCGTGGGTACGATACCAACCTCTAACTTAGGGCCTTGTCTGCGCAGGTTCCCAGTTACATTGTCAACCCGAGTTACGGGATACTCGTTCCTTAGATGCGCTCTCGACGCCTGCCCCACCGTCTGATATATCTGCCTTGATCTCGCGCCGATGGAGAAATGTCCATGAATCTGCATAAGCGCCCAATCGGGGTCTTTTTCCTGCTTGCTCCCGCGTTTCTCTTACAGCTCCGTGCTACACCAAAGCCGCAAAACGAACAGCACCGGCTCTATGTTGCCGTTCCCGGCATTCGCAACGACCTGCAATACGGTGGAATCGGCATTTTGGTCTACGACATTGACGCCGGCTACAAATTCATCAGGCGGATTCCCACCTGGAACGTGCCTCCCGGCGAGGCCGCCGAAAACGTAAAAGGCGTCGCTGCAAGCGCAAAGACCGGGAAGCTCTACGTCGGTACCATCAAGCGCGTAGCCTGTTTCGATCTCCTCACGGAAAAGAAAGTCTGGGAAAAAACCTATGAGGGCGGCGCCGACCGGCTCGCCATCTCGCCTAACGGAAAAATCCTTTATATTCCTTCTCTCGAAGGCCCCCACTGGAACGTCGTGGATGCCGGAACCGGAGAAGTTATCACGAAGATCGCACCGAATTCCGGCGCGCACAACACCATTTATGGCCCCGATGGCTCCCGTGTCTACCTGGCAGGCCTGCGCTCTCCCCTTCTTTCCGTCGCCGATACCAAAACTCACACGGTTGTGAAGCAGATCGGTCCCTTCAGCAATTCGATTCGCCCTTTCACCATCAATGGCAGCCAAACGCTTTGCTTCGTCAACGTCAACGAATTGCTCGGCTTTGAAGTGGGCGACTGCAAAACCGGGAAAGTGTTGTATCGCGTCGAAGTCACCGGCTTTCAGAAAGGCCCCACCAAGAGGCATGGCTGTCCGAGCCATGGCATCGCGCTCACGCCGGACGAAAAAGAGCTATGGCTTGCCGATAGCGCCAACAGCAGCATTCACATCTTCGATGCCACCGTGATGCCGCCAAAACAAAAGACCAGCATCAAGCTTCGGGACCAGCCCGGCTGGATCACCTTCAGCATCGACGGCGCCCGCGCTTATCCCTCCACCGGCGACGTCATCGACACCAGCACCAAACGCATCATCGCCACTCTCCAAGACGAGACCGGGAGGCAGGTACAAAGCGAAAAGTTATTGGAAATTGATTTCGCTCGCGGAAAACCAGTCCGCGCAGGCGATCAGTTCGGCATCGGCCAAAAACGATGGCCAATCCATCGGAGCCGTTGCCTGCAGCCGCTTCGTTTTGATAACCATACGAATTGCCGGGCCTGCGTACTCCCTCCCTATGTCCCGACTCTTTTCTTCACTCCGTATTGCGCCAGCACGTCCTGCCGCATCACCACTCCCCTCAATTGGTGCACATTAGCCCGGCTCACCACCGGCAAAAGGTCCAACTGGCTCGCGCCATGCGCTCCAGCGCGACATGCAGTGGGTGGTCCACATGAACGTGCGGAAAACCTCCCTTGTCCACAAATTCAAGCAGCGTTCGGGTCGCGCCTCCCTCCTCCGCTGCCTTCTGTATGCTCCGCAGGCTGATGACGCCAAACACGCCGCGCTCGTCAGAGACCGGCCAGGCGCGAAATTCACTGGATTTCGCTTGTTCCAGCGCTTCCTGGATGGTCATCTCCGCGCTCAGGATTTCCGTGGCCTCGCGCATGGCCTGGTTCACCTGGCGCTGCCCTTCCTGCTGTCGAGCCTCCGCTCTCGGCAGGTGAATCCCATCCTGGAGCGCCAGTTCGTCGTAAATCGGTTTGGGCTGCAGCCGCGAGGAGATAAAGAAGCTCACCAGGTTGGAAATCATCAGCGGCACGATGACCGCGTAATCCCGCGTGGTCTCGAAAATCATCAGCACCGAGGTCATCGGGGCGCGCACGATTCCGGCAAACGCCGTGCCCATCCCCACTAGTGCGTACGCAGCCGGCGTTCCCACAGTATGGGGGAAAAAATGATTCGCGACATTTCCCACCACCCCGCCCAGCATCGCGCCGAGGAACAAGCTTGGCCCGAAAATTCCTCCCGCGTTCCCGGATCCGTAGCAGGTCGCCACCGCAACCAGCTTCAGCACCAGCAGCAAAGCCATCAGCTTCAACGCCATCCCGCCGTTCAGGGCTTCGCCAACGTGCTTGTAGCCCACTCCGAGCACCTGTGGAACAAACCAGCCCATGATTCCGACCATCACCCCGCCCGCCGCAGGCTGGAACCACTCGGTCCTCCTCGGAAATTTCAGGAAGTGAGCCCGTATCCAAAGGAGCAGCTTCGTGAAAGCCACCGAAACGAAGCCGCCGGCTACTCCCAACATGGCGTAAATCCCCAGTTCCCAGGGATTCAGCAACTGATATTGCGGCACGCGAAACAGGGGATTGTTCCCCAGCAACAACCGCAGCACGGCCCAGGAAGTCGCCGAAGCCAGCACCACGGAACCCAGCACCGGCGCATGCAAGTCCCCAACAACTTCTTCCAGCGAAAACAGCACTGCCGCCATCGGAGTGTTGAACGCGGCGGCGATTGCCGCGCTTGCGCCGACGGGAATGAGCGCTTTCACTTTTTCTTGGCTGAGCCCCAGCCAGCACCCCAGCACCGATGCGAGCCCCGCGCCGACCTGCACGGCGGGGCCTTCGCGCCCGAGGGGGATCCCGCTCGCCAGCGTCGCGGAGGTGCAAAAGAACTTCCCCAGTATCGTCACGAGAGTAATTCGTCCTTCGCGCGCATACAATGCCGCCTTCGTTTGTGGCACGCCGCTGCCACGCGCATCGGGAAAATACCGGTACAGCAGGTATCCCATGCCCAGCGAACTGGCTACCGGCACCAGCAACCTGCGCCATCCCATCCCGCCCGCCGGATACAGCCGCGCGCCAAACCGCTCGGTAAGCAAAATGAACGCCACCACCGTGGCTCCCACCAGCGCGCCAATCACCAGCGTCAGCGCCAGGAACACTTGTTCCTCGCGCTCCCGCAAAATGCCCGTCCAGGGCCGCGACCAAGCTCGCAACCTGCTTTTCGCCGCTTGTGCACTGGAGCTCATGAAAGTTTTTCTTTTCTCGTTGCTCCTGTTTCGGATTGGAAGTGATGGAAGATCTTACGGCGTTGCGGGCGTTTCTGTCTGCTCTGAGGCTTCTTCCCGCTCCTGCGCGCCGCCACCCGGCAGGAAAAACCGCAAATCCAGGACTCGTTCCCGCCGCTCTTCTTCTTCCAAATGGCGCGCTCGCGCCTTCAGCAAATCATCAAGCGCCACCAACCCCAGGAACTTTCGCGTGCCCGGCTCGATCACCGGCACACGCGTCACCTGTTTTTCCGCCATGCGATACACCACCGACCGCAACGGCTCATCCGGGAAGACTGCGACGGTCTCCTTGCGCACCAGTTCGCGAAGCCGCCTGCTCTGCGCGGCATCGTTCCCTTGCCCAAAAAGTTTGAGAAAATCCCCTCGTGTCACCACACCCACAAGGATTCCACCGTCGTCCACCACTGGCAGAAGCCGCTGGCTTTGTCGGTGGTCCGAGCGCAACCGCTGTTGGAACTCTCGAAGAGTGCTTCCCGCCGGGAGCACCGCCACTTTCGTGCGCATCACGTCGCGGGCGAACAGGATCTCCAGGGGATCCACGGCGTATTCGCGGCTCAGGTGATAGCCTCGCCGCGCCACCTTCTCCGTCAAGATCGAGCGCTTCAGGGTCAATACTGTAAACGCATGAGCAATCACGCTTCCGACCAACAGGGGAAGAAAAACGTTAGCATCGTGGGTAAGTTCAAAAGCAAAAATGATGCTCGTAAACGGCGAGCGCATCGTGCCGCCCAGAATGGCTCCCATGCTAATCAGCGGCCAGAAGCCCGTGCCTTCGTTCGGCAGGAACATCCCTTCCAAGCCCCCCAGCGCGCCGCCCATCATCAGCAGCGGCGCCAGCACGCCACCCGAAGTGCCGGAGCCCAGCGACACCGCCCAGATAAACCATTTCACGAGCAGTACGCCAAGAATCACTTTCGTTGTCACCGCTCCTTGCAACAACGCGCCGATGGTGTCGTACCCTACACCGAGCGCCTGAGGAAAAATCATGCCGCCCAGGCCGATCGCGAGTCCGCCAATCATCGGCCACCACATCCAATGAATCGAGAGCTTCATAAAGGCGTCTTCAGCCGCATACACCGAAACTGTCAGCAGCGCGGAAAGCACACCCGCGAGCAAGCCGACCAGCACGCAACCGAGCAGGGCAACCGGGCCAATATGCAGAGGATGCTCGGATACAGGAAACAGCGGCCCGAATCCGAGAAGATAGTGGCGCATGACCGCGGCTACGGCGCTTGCTAGCGCTACGGGAACCAAGCTACGCGGCTTCCACTCGAACAGCAGCAATTCGACGGCAAGCAATACCGACGCCACTGGGGCGGCGAACGTTGCCGACATTCCTCCCGCTGCACCGGCCACCAACAGCGTTTTGCGTTCGGCACTGGTCAGGTGAAAAAGTTGTGCGATCATCGAGCCGAACGCGCCGCCAGTCATGATGATTGGGCCTTCCGCGCCAAACGGTCCGCCCGAACCGATGGAAATTGCGGAAGAGAGTGGTTTGAGCAGTGCGACCTTCGGCTCCACGCGGCTGCCATTAATCAGAATTGCCTCGATGGCCTCCGGAATGCCGTGGCCGCGGATTCGTTCGGAACCATATCGGGCCATAATCCCGATGATGAAGGCGCCGCCGACGGGAACAAGTATGCTGTACCAGCCCAGATGATTTCCGGATGGCGAAACGAGCGCGGAGCCCCAGTGGCCGTAGTAAAACAAATTCGTGAAAAGCCCGATCAGACGCAAAAGCGCCAGCGCAACGAACGCGCATATCGCACCGATGACCACCGCCAATGCAGAGATCGGCAAGACACGAAGCGTGGTCGAAAAATCGCCCAACTCTTCATTCCGGGCTTTTGTCCTCTTGTTTTTGTTATGGCGAGAAGAAATCCCTTGTTGAACGTTATCCTGTTGAACCTTATCCACGCCTTTTTGCCAATCCTTTCCGCGGGCGAACGATAGAAATCTTTCTGCCATAGAGCCCATGACCGTTTTCTAAAAGAGCCGCGATGGCGTTGGCCAGCGCGGCCCCGGACGCGCGCAATTCGCCGACGCGATGCTGAGCCACCTGCTCGAGCAGTTTTTCGCCGCGGGGCAGCAGCGACACCAAAACACTCCGCCGGTCTTCGCGGCTGCGGCTGCGCCGCACGTAGCCGTGAGCTTCCATGCGGTCAATGAGCTCCACAACGCTGTGATGTTTCAGCACCAGTCGCTCCGCAAGGTTGCTGACCGTGGCCTCCTGCCCGTCAGGAATTCCGCGAATCATCAACAAGAGCAGATATTGCTGCGGTTCGAGGCCGGCTTCGCTGGCTACGGTGTCGCCTTCGCGCAGAAACCTGCGTATGCGGTAGCGCAGCTCCGCAAGGGCTTGGTACTCGCCCGTCGTAAGCTCTTTGCGCATGAGTTTAGTATATCGTAGTACGATATAAATATTGATTAAAACTCGGGGCCAGGTTCCACAAAAGGAAGACCATTTCGAGCGGATCTTGCAGGATGTCCCCAGCAAGCGATTAAGTCCGGATCCTCAAGCCGCAAGAGACGCAGCCTTCAGAATGACGGCGGGCTAATTGCGTTTACAAGGGCTTGCGGAAGGATTTTTGCGTTTTGTAATGCTCGTAACCGTTGCGTTGGTAGAACTGGTGGGCACGCTCGCGAACCACATTCGAACGGACGGACATGCCTTTGCAGCCGTGTTTGCGCGCCCAATCTTCGGCGGCCGCCAGCAACCGCGCCCCGGCGCCGAGACTGCGGTGGCCTTCCGCTACAACCAGGCCGTTGACCTCCGCGCGGATTTCCACTTCCAGCAGCGGCTGCTTGCTTACGTGGAGCCAGCCGATGACCCCGGCGTCCTTGGTTTCCGCAACAAAAAGCGCGTGCTGTGCCGCCGGGCGAATTCCTCGCATCCGCTTGCGAATCTCGGCCGGCGTTGCCGGATAGCCAAGCTGGCCGGAGAGCTCCGCGAGGCGCGCGGCGTCTCCGATTCTTGCGAGCCGAATTTTCAGCTCCCGTTTTTTCTCGTTCGACGTCACTGCTTTGCGCTCGCCTTTCGCCGCAATCTGGCTTGCACCGCCGGACCTTTCAGTTCACGGAGCGCGTCGGCGGCAATCCATCGGGCGGATCGCGAGCCTTGCCGGCGGATTCGCTCCGCCGTTCGAATCGCCGCCGCATTTAACCGGGAATTCCTTTTGCCAATATTCCGCAAGGCCCAGTTGACCGCTTTTCGCACAAAATTTCGCTCATCGTAAGCTTCCCGCTCGATCACTCGCAGGAAGCGCACAAACCTGGCGTCCGGGGCAGCCTTGTCCTTATAGCTCAAGTAAGCAATCAAAGAAAATGCCGCCCGCTTCATAAATTCTTCGCGCCGTTGGCTCCACTCAGAAACTTTGCTCCATGCGGGTTTCGCATGGGCGTAAAGATAGCAGCAGGCTGCGTCGACCACATCCCACGAATCGAAATCCCGCACCCAGAGATCCATTTCGGCAGCCGTGACTCTTTCGGATTCGCCGATCAGCGCCGCCAGGATTCGCGCCTCGTGGATTCCGGCGGCCCAGAGCTCCAAGGCGAGCGCGTGACTCTTTCCAATCCGCTTCGCAAGAACGTGCAACACCGGCGCTGAGATGCCGTGGGCGTTGGGGACGTGTACGCCGAAATACTCCATTTTCGCGCGCACGCGAGGATCGGCCAGCGATTTCAATTCCCGCAGCACAGCAGCTTTCGTCCAACGCGGCTTATCTTCTGCCGCGACGAAATACTGCTTAGAAGGTGTTGTCCGAATCCAGGAGGATGGTGACTGGGCCTTCATTAACCAGCTCCACCGACATCATGGATTGAAAAATTCCAGTGGCAACGGTAACACCCAGCTTGCGCAGCGCGTCGCAAAATTCATCGTACAGTGTTTTCGCAAGGTCGGGCGGCGCCGCGGTGATGAAGCTGGGCCGGCGCTGGCCGCGCGCGTCGCCGTACAGTGTGAATTGCGAAGCCACCAAAGCACTGCCTTTCACATCCAACAACGAGCGGTTCATTTTCCCTTGACCGTCCTCGAAGATGCGCAGGTTTGCGCATCGTTCCGCCATTCGCCCCACAACCGCCGAAGTATCGCTGCGGCCCACGCCGAGCAAAATCATCAGCCCCGGCCCAATCTCGCCTGTAACGCGGCCGTCCACGGTCACTTTCGCGCGGCTAACTCTTTGTAGCACGGCGCGCATGCGGGCTTCAGCGACTGGTCGCCTTGATGGACTTACGCAGCCGCCTTCCATCCACTTTTCTCACGCGCTGTTTTGTCCGAATCGGCGCAGTAACAACTCTCCGCGGCAATGGCAGCACGGCAAATCCACGCGGCGCGGACTGGCACTTCGGGCAAAAATAACTGCTGCGTCCCGCCACAATTCCCCGCCGGATCGCAGTCTTGCACCGGTGACAGCCTTTTCCTTCGCGTCCATACGCCCGATGGCGCCGCTGATATTCTCCCGGCTCGCCCTCGGCGTCGAGAAAATCGGAAATGGATGAACCGCGCATCGCAATGGCTTTCCGCAAGATTTCCTGCAGCCCGCTCCACAACATTTCGGCTTGTTTTCTGCGCAACTTGGCCCCGAGTTGCGCCGGATGAATCTTCGCCCGCCACAAGCTCTCGTCGGCATAGATGTTGCCAACGCCGCGAAGCAACCCCTGATCCAGAAGCAGCGCCTTGATGCGTGCACGCCGCTCGCGAATCCTTTTCACAAACTCCTCTTTGCTAATTTCAAGAGGGTCCGCGCCAAACCGGGTCAATTCCTCTGCAAGCGGAGCTTCCGTCAAATAGGCGATGCGCCCAAACCGCCGCGCGTCGATATAGCGCAATTCGCGACCGTCATCCAGAAGCATGCAAACGTGAGTGTGCTTTTCGAGCGGTTTCTCCGCGGGGCTTGGCGCCATCTGTCCGGTCATTCCCAAGTGCACAAGCAAAGAAGCCTGCTTCGCTGTATTCTCGCCGCCATTGCCGTTCGTTGCGGCCGCCTCGGATAGGCGCAACAGCATGAATTTTCCGTAGCGCTCCACGGCATCAATCCGGTGTCCCGGCAAATTCTGTTCCAGCGCAACGGGATCGTCGATGAAATCCGTTTTTCCCAGCGCTACCGACAGGATGCGCCGTCCAAGGATAGTCTGGCGCAATCCGCGTGCTACAGTTTCGACTTCGGGAAGTTCCGGCATAAACGGAGAGCTTTCAAAATAGCACATCGGACCGCTTAATGCTCTTCGCGCAGCCGACTCGCAGATTCCTCAATGTGAAGCGACTGCTCGAACTTCGCGGGACTCGTGTTACAGTTTCTCGCTCGGAGGTGACTTGTGCGCGTGTCCCGGAAAAGCCTGATTTACATTCTATTTTCGGTTGTTGTTGCCGCTTCGCTGACGGCGGCTCCAGCCGAAGCCAGGAAAACGGAGACCGGTTTTCTCGACCGTACCGTCACCGTCGCGGGAACAGAATACAAATACCAGGTGTTCGTTCCGGACAATTGGACGAAGAAAACAAAGTGGCCGGTCATTTTGTTCCTTCATGGCGCGGGCGAACGCGGCGATGACGGCTTGATTCAAACGGAAGTGGGCATCGGCACGGCGATTCGCCGATATCGCAGCCGCTTCCCTGCCGTCATCGTGATGCCGCAGTGCCGCAGGAATGACTGGTGGGCGGAGTCCAATATGGCGGACGTCGCGATGGCCACGCTGGCCCAAGCTCAAAAGGAGTTTCACGGCGATCCCACTCGAATTTACTTGACCGGGCTCTCCATGGGCGGCTACGGAACCTGGTATCTTGCCGGGAAGTATCCCGGAAAATTCGCGGCTATCGTTCCTATTTGTGGAGGCGTCCTCGTGCCTGACATGGCGCGTCAGCAGTCGGCGGACGACAACGCGCCTTACACCGAAGCTGCCAAGAAAATTGGCGGCCAAACGCCCGTTTGGATTTTCCACGGAGGGGATGACCCAGTCGTTCCCGTCACCGAATCACGCCGCATGAATGACGCGATGAAGGCGCTGGGCGGCGAGGTCCATTACACCGAGTATCCGGGCGTGGGCCACAATTCGTGGGAGAAAGCCTACGCCGAAACAGAGCTTCTTACCTGGATGCTCTCGAAAACAACAGGCGCAAGTGCCGGGAAATAAATGCAGCGGCACGCCGCTTGCCGTGTCTCTTCGAAAAAATGTCTTAGCTACTTCTTGTGATAGTTAGGATAGGGCGGATGATCCGGAATCGTCACCGGGTTCTTCTTCAACGCGTCCATGGTGACTTCCACTGCTTTCTCTAACTGACGATCGTGCCCCGCTGCGACGGAGGCTGGGTCATTTTCCACCTCGATATCCGGCGGGATGCCCTTGTTCTCCACTTCCCAATCGCCGTGCAATCCGTAAATTCCCACGCGCGGCGCGGTGACGAAGCCGCCATCAAGCAGCGGCGGATACCCATAAATTCCCACCAACCCGCCCCAGGTTTTCATGCCGACGAGCGGGCCAATCTTGTCCTGCCGGAACATCCACGGAAGCGCATCGCCGCCTGAACCGGACATTTCGTTGATGATCATCGTCTTGGGCCCATAGATTTGCGCCAGCGGCGAGCAGAACTTTTCGCCTTCGCGCGAAATCGCGCAGTTGCGCAGCGGGCGTTTCAGCATGTCAATGATGTAATCGGCCACTTCGCCGCCATGATTGTAGCGCTCGTCAATCACCGCGCCCTGTTTGCCGACTTGCGCGAAGTAAAAACGGTTGAAATTGAGCCACCCTCCCACAGCCGTATCAGGTACGTGCACATACGCCAGCTTTCCTCCGCTGAGCTCATGCACTTTGCGGCGGTTGTCTTCTTCCCACGCGCGGTTGCGCAGGGCAAAATCGCTTGGCAGGGGCACGACGGTTACCTCGCGCGAATCCTTGCCGTCCGCATTCGGGCCGACTTTGAGTTTGATTTGCCTGCCGGCGGTGTTCTCAAAGAAGCTGTAAACTTCGGCTGGCGGCCGGACGTCCCGGCCTTCGACTTCCAGCAGGTAATCGCCGGTCTTCACATCCACGCCGGGTTGCGTCAGCGGCGCGCGCAAATCGGGGTTCCAATTCTCCCCGTTGTAGATCCGTGCAAAGCGGTAGCGCCCGTTTTCGATTTTGTAATCCGCCCCAAGCAATCCTCCCCGCACCTGATTTGGCTTGGGGATGTCGCCGCCCGCGATAAACATGTGCCCGATCGTGACTTCGCCGAGCATTTCGTCGAAAAGGTAATTGAGGTCGGCGCGCCCGCCCAGGCCCTTCAAATACACGGAATATTTCTTTTCGATGGCGGGAATGTTGAGCCCGTGGTGATTCGGGTCGTACAGGAAGTCGCGCTCGATGCGCCAAACTTCGTGGTACATCTGGTTCCACTCGACGCGCGGATCCACATAGGTTTCCATGCCATCCAGCTTCAACGCTCCGTCGCCCGGCTTTGGAGCGGCGCCCGTCGCTGCGATGAACCATCCCGGCCCTTGCCGGTACAACGCCTTTTCGCCGTTTGCCGACACGCCGAATCCATTGATGCCGCTGAGGAACGGCTCGGTCTTGCGCGTCGCAAAATCAAACTTGGAAACCGACACAGGAGTGGGCCCTTCGAACCGCGGTACATCCACGACTTCGGAAAGGAACAGTGTTCCCGCCTTGCCGGCGTCCAGACCTTCGTAGCGCGCGGCCGGAATGGGAAGCGAAATGATGCGCTGGCCGATTCCGTCCAGGTCAATCACTACCTTGACGCCCTCGTCTTTTTTCTTGTCGCCTTCCTTCCCTTTCTCTCCTTCCTTGTTCTTTTCCGCTTCTTTCCCCTTGTCTACGCCTGCCGCATCCTTCTTTTCATCGGTTGCTTTTTCTTCGTCGCTCTGCGGTTCTACGGGCGAAGGATCCCCCTTTTTCAACACGGCAGCATATATATGCCGCAAGACCGGATGCTGGAAGCTCGACAAATCGAGCCACCCCGACGAAAGCCCTACATCCGTGCTGACCGCGAAGATTAGGGATTTTCCGCCCTTGTCGAAAACCGGAAAGCGCGCGTCGCTGATGCCGTCGGTTATTTGCGACTCCTTGCCAGTCTCGAGCGAATAAACGAACACCGTGCGAAGGTGATTCTCGAGCTCCTTCGAGTACGTGAGCCACTTGCTGTCCGGTGACCAGGTCTCGTTCATTGCAGAAGTCGGATCGTCGTAGCGGTCCGTGGCCACTTTTACCGGAGTGCCTTTCTCTACATCCACGTACCAAAGGTTCAAGCGCTTGTCGGTATAAGCAATTTTCTTGCTATCCGGTGACCACAACGGGCCGTAGAAATAAGACGGCGGATTCCCCAGATTGATTTTCTTCACCCCGGAGCCGGATTGATCCACGACGTGCAGTGCATACTCACCCGATTCGTCGGAGAAGAAGGCAATGGATTTCCCATCGGGCGACCACGCGGGATCGCGTTCGGCGACCGCGGGTGTGTGCGTCAAGTTACGGACGTCGCCCTTTTCCGCAGGCACGGAGAAGATTTCCCCGCGGGCTTCAAACACCGCGCGCATTCCCGATGGAGAAACTGCGGCGTTTTGAATCCTGTCACCAACGTTTTCGTAGTGCGGCCTGGTCGAAGGCAGGTCACCGGCGATGCGAATATCGACCTTCGTGGGTTTGCCATTCGACGGGTTGAAAACGTAGATTCCGCCGAACTGCTCGTAGACGAGCGCGTCGGGCCCCGCGGAAAGTGATTTGAAATCGAGTCCTTGGTTCACGATGCCTTGCTTCACCGTTTTTGCCTTGGTGTCATAGGCGAAGAGCGTCACCGGACCGTTGCGGTCCGAAAGAAAATAAACCGTGTCCCCGAACCAGACTGGATCCTTGTCATTCGAATTTTCGCGCGGCACTCTTTCCAATGCCAGGTCGCTTAGCCGCACCACGTAGATCGGCGTGGTCTGCCCGCCGCGATAGCGCTTCCACGACGTTTGCCAGATCTCGTTTGGCACATAAGCGATGCGCGTCCCATCCGGCGAATACCACGCGGCCTCCCCGCGCCACATCGGCAACACTTCCGCCGGGCCGCCCTCGACCGGAACGGTGTACAGCCGGTCGAAATCCGCGTAGGAATCCCGGTTCGAATGAAAGAGCACTTTCTTTCCGTCCGGAGTCCATCCCGTGGCGATATCCACGCCTGGATGCCACGTGAGCCGCCTGGGCTCGCCACCGTCCGCCGGCATCACAAACACATCCACGTTTCCGTCGTATTGCCCCGTAAAGGCGATCCACTTGCCATCTGGCGAAAACACAGGCGCACCCTCGTGGCCGCCCGTCGTGAGTTGCCGCGCGTCGCCGCCTTCCCGCGGAACGGTCCACAGGTAGCCGCCGTAAGCAAAAACCACCTGCGTTTTGCTGAGCGTCGGCGAATGCGCCAGCAGCGGCGTTTCCTCCGCCGCCCGGGATACTCCCGCGCAAGTCAACGCCAGCAAAGCACAAATCAGGACCGCCATTCGAACGCGCATGTCTCCTCCAAGAAAATCGTATGAATCCCCGGATTGCGCCGAATCACTGCGCAAAGTTTGTTAGAAACTCTTGGGAAACCGGACTGCCCGTTAACCCCACCACACCCGCCAAACTATGAGACGTAAAGCTTCCAAAAATGTTGCAGAAAAACTCCGCCGTCCTCACGGCAGCAACGCAAACACCCGCACCGGCCCGCCGGAGCCGCCTTCCAGCTTGATGGGCGCCACCACCAGAAATGTTCCGGTTTCCGGCAACGCACTCAAGTCCGCGAGATTCTCCAGATGATACAGCCCCGAACCCAGCGTCAGGTGGTGCACCGCAAAGTCCGCCGAAGCTCCGTAATCGATGCTCATCGTATCGCATCCCAAGCCGCTGACTTGCCGCTCGATGAGCATCTTTGCGGACTCTACAGAAAAGCCTGGAAAATGCATTTTCCCCTGAGCGTCTTGATTCCTATATCCCCGCGCATCCGGCCAGCGCGAAGCCCAGCCCGTTCGCAGAAGCACGATCGCTCCCGCTGGAATCCGTCCGTGCCGTTTTTCCCACTCTTCCACGCGCGCTCCGGGAAGCTGATAATCCGCGTCCTTGGCGCCGTCAGCCCGTACGTCCAGCACCGCCGCCGGCCCAAAAAGCTGCTTCGCTGGAATTTGGTCCACCGTCGTCTTCCCCGGCGGAAAATGGGCTGGAGCATCCAGATGCGTCCCGTAATGCTCCAGCATCCAGAAACTCCGCGTGAAGTACCCGTTCTTCTCCACGGACGCGTTGACTTTCGCTTCAAACCATTTCTCGTCTCCCGGCCAAGGCACCAGTCTCTCGTTGATCGCGTAGCTCAGATCGATCACGCGCGTTTTGCCGGAAAGGATTTCGTCAAGCATCAGCTCAGGGCAACGGAATTCCCGGGGTCGGCACGATCCCGGCCATGCGCAGAAGTTCCTGGTATTCCGCGTCGCTGATGGACGAAATCAAAAGCCTCACGTTCTTGAGCAGCTTCATTTTTCTCAACGCCGTATTGGCGCGCATTTCCGCCAGGGTCACCTGCCGCGGCAACTTCTCGAACGCTCGCAAATCCGCCACTAGGTTTTTGCCTGTGTGGTCGTGCGGATCGGGATAGGGATCCCGCGTGACCTCCGCAATCGAGTAGAGCGACCGTTCCGGCGCCGAGTGATAGCACAGCACGCGGTCGCCCTTGCGCACCTGCTTCAGCGCGCGAATGGCGTCCGGCTTTGCGCCCGCCCCGTGCCACATCTCTTTGCCTTTTACGAAAAGAGTGTCCCAGTGGTAGTGGTGGGGGTCCGCGCTGAAGATCCAGTAGTGTCGTTCAACAGTTGTTATCGCCATTGAGGCCTTGGAATCCGCAGAACTATACACGGTGGCATCCAAAAAGCGAAACAAAATGTGAGACTTAGGACCGAAGAAAACGCACGAAATAGTTACTCCGGAAGGACGTTAGCCAATGTGTCCCGGCGAAGGCTGTCTCTTAGTATCCTTATTGTTTTCAGTAAGATAGAGACCTACCCGGCATCTACAAAAATATCCTCGCCGCGAACCTCGACGGGGTAGCAATCCACGCCCACTGCCGGGTTCTGCTTGACCTTCCCCGTGGTGACGTCGTATTGCCAGCCGTGCCAGGGGCAGGTCACCACCACTCCGTTCATGACGCCTTGCCCCAACGGCCCGCCACGGTGCAAGCAAGTGTTGTTGATCGCGTAGTATTTGCCCCCCACATTGGCCAGGGCCACGGCTTTGCCTTCCACCTGGAATTCCCGGATCGTTCCCGGCGTAATCTCATTCGTCTTCGCCGTCCGCACAAACGCCATGGTGTTGCGCTCTCCTCTTCGCTGATCACTGATCTCTGATCTCCGGTCTCTAGCGCGGCTCAGGCGTCTGCGCCACCATCACGCCCTTCTTGAAATCCTCCACCATCTCCGGCTTCAGCCGTATTTCCGTAGGACGCTTCGCGAGCGTCATCTGGTCAATCTTGTCCTGCAGCTTCATCAAACCGTAGAAGAGCCCTTCCGGCCGCGGCGGGCACCCCACAATGTACACGTCCACAGGAACAATACGATCCACGCCCTGCAAAACCGAGTAAGTATTGAACGGCCCACCCACGCTCGAACACGCCCCCATCGAAATGCACCATTTCGGGTCGGGCATCTGCGCCCACACGCGTTGAATTACCGGCGACATCTTCAGTGTAACCGTCCCCGAAACGATCATCAGGTCCGCTTGCCGCGGCGACGGACGAAACACTTCGGCTCCAAACCGCGCCATGTCAAACCGCGAAGTGGTCGAAGCGATCATCTCGATCGCGCAGCACGCCAGCCCGAACGTCAACGGCCACAGCGCGCTCTTCCGCGCCCAGTTGAACACGTAGTCCACCGACGTAATCATGAAGTTCTTTTCGAACCGCTGATCCAAAACGCCCATGTGAGAATCTCTCCCGCAAGAGCCTCTGTAGTGGCGGGTCTTCAGACCCGTTCTTTGCCCTTATCTCCGGCGAGTATATATGCACCGGTATAGCCCGTCAAAGTTTGCTGCAAACCTACCCTGTGTGAAGAACATCCCCGGAACCACCCGGGCGGAGGCGGCCGTGGCTTCTTTAGGCTCGCTACCACTCCCTCCCGTAAACGCGTATTCTTGGCACTCTCGGTTGAGAGAACTTCCCGAGGAGAACTGCGCAGTGAAGATTGTGATACCCGCCGTGCCCCTTTGGTTCGCCTGTATTTTTCTTTCCCTCACGCCCCTGCCTGCCGCCGAATTGCCGCACATCCAAATGGTGAACGGAACAGGCCAGCTCATCGTAAACGGCCGTCCCTTTCTGATTCTTGGCGGCGAATTGGGCAATTCGTCGGCGGGGACCGCCGCCCAGGCCGATGCAATCATCCCCAGACTCGCAGCTATGCACGTCAACACGGTCCTGATGCCCGTGGCCTGGGAGCAGCTCGAGCCGAAAGAAGACAATTTCGACTTCAGCATCCTGGATCACTGGATGGAAATCGCGCGCGCCCACAAAGTCCATCTGGCGCTCTTGTGGTTCGGTAGCTGGAAAAATGCCTTCTCCAACTACGCGCCCTCGTGGGTGAAATCCGATCCCAAACGTTTTCCGCGCGCTGAATCCGCGGAAGGAAGGCCGCTCGAGATTCTGTCGACGCTGTCACTGGAAACCCGCCGGTGTGACAATCGTGCATTTGCCGCATTGCTGCGTCACGTTCGTGAGAAGGACTCCGAGCAGCAGACGGTGCTCATGGTGCAGGTCGAGAACGAAGTGGGTTACCTCGGGCAAGGACGGGATCGCTCTCCAGAAGCCAATCGGCTTTTTCGCGGACGCGTGCCCGAAGTCTTGATCCGCGCTCTCGCCGGTAAGCGTATGCAACTCTCCCCGGAGTTCGCCTCCCACTTCAACGGGCACGGGCAAAGCTGGACTGACGTATTTGGAGATGCCGCGAACGAAGTGTTCATGGCGTGGAACTATGCGGATTACATCGAGGCCGTCACTCATGCAGGCAAGAATGAATACGCGCTTCCGATGTACGTCAACGCGCAGCTTCCCGCGCCGTTCGAAAGGGCCGGCGAGTATCCCAGCGGCGGCCCGCATCCCTATTATCTGGAAGTTTGGCGCGCGGCAGCGCCGAGCATCGATTTCTACTCACCGGATATCTATTGGCCTAATTTCGAATACTGGCTACAGCGTTACGCAATTCCGGGCAATGCAATCTTCGTACCGGAGGCCCGCATGGATAATGCAGCGTACAATGCGTTTTACGCCTACGGACAGGCTCGCGCCTTCGGATTCAGCCCCTTCGCGGTGGACAGTCTGACCGCGCCGGAAAAGGATGGCGACCCCAAGCCGCCGCTCGTGCAGGTTTACGAATTGCTGGACAGCCTGAGCGATCTTTTGCCGCCCGCGCAGGCCGCCGGCCTGACGCGCGGATTGGTCCTTCACGCAACGAGCCTGCGTCCCACGCAAACAGTTGCGTTGGGAGGATACTTATTCGAAGCCACCCTTTCGCGCTCGTGGCCGGCGCGAACGCTCCTTACCGACGATGGCGCCATGCTGATCCTGCAAGTATCGCCGGCAGAGTTCTACATTGCGGGGAGCGGGCTGACGGTCAGCTTCGCGCGCGATCCCGACGTTGATGCAGGCATCGCCGGAATCGAAAGCGTGGAAGAAGTCTCTCGAACTTCCGGACAATGGACGACAGAGAGGCGTTTGAATGGCGATCAAACCAACCAGGGTCGGCAATTGCTAATGGATGCAAAACGGCCGCATATCTACCGCGCGCGGCTGTATTCCATCCCTTCGGGAAGAGAGCATTAATCGTTTCTTACCAATTGTCGACTGCGCCCCGCGTAGAATAGCGCTCTTTCTTCACGCCTTGTTGCTCGCGTTTGTGGCGCCAAATCGTGCGCGTTTCGCTGGCAGGCACAGGTAGCACCAGACTCCGTCCGTGCTCTTCCCCTTTACGGCTTTCGCGTCGCCGTCCATCGCCCATCAGCCCGGCCTTCGACTTTCATGCGGCCGCCCGCGGAGTCGCCGTCGAACCAGCCGGCAAGCGTGGCGACGGCTGGCGCAGTCGCGCCTTTGTCGTCAAGCGGCCAATCCACGTTGAAGCTCATCTCCACGTAGCCGTTGCGCCATGTTCCAGTAATCGACCGATCCTTGCCCAGCTCGCCGGACCACGTTCCCGTCACTTTGTTGTCGTCGCGCTTGAGCTGCAGGTCACCGTTAGCAGGCCCCGCGTCCGTCGCACACTTGACCTGCCAGTTGCCGCTCGCGTCCGAACCATTCTTTACGGGCAATGGCGCCGTATTCGTGACACGTAAATTGGAAAAATACGCTTCCTCCCCTTGATACGCCCAAAGCGCCACGCCGCCGCGCAAATCCTGCCCCTTCAGTCCGTCCACCACGAGCGCGGGATTTTCGGATCCGTTCAAGAAAAGTTTAGCGGAGCGGCCTTTGACCTCGATCCTGACCTTCGTCCAGGTCTCCGTTTGCAACTCCACATAAGTCTCGTAGACCGAAGGCCACTCGCGGCGCAGTTTGTACCAGCCGAAGTCCGGCTCGGAAGTGTATTGCACCGAATGATTCCGCATGGCCTGGTCCTCCGCGTGCGAATTCCCTGGCCGCAGGTAGAAAAGTTCGTACTGTGAAGCGTCCGGCCGCGCCCGGAAGGCGATGCCCACAAAGCCTGGCATTCGCACTCCCGGTGGCGTGGTGATCTTCAAAGCGATGTCAGCTTCGATGGTGCCATCCTGAAAATCCGTGCCTCGCAGAAGCGCGAAACCGTCCTTTTGCGCGTCTTTTGTCAGGCGCACCGCTTTACGTCCTTTGTATTCCACGGCTTCGGCCTTCACGTTAAGGAGGACCAGGTCCTTGGTGTCGCTGAGCCCAAACGTTTGAGCATCAGGCGTCGCCTGACCAACTCCGGCCCAGATCATTGCGATCGCGAAGACTCCCGCAGCCGTGCCTCCCAGTTGTGTAATTCGAGACATATTCTCCTGCCTCCATCGTTAAACGCAGGAACGTCCGCCGCGCAGAGCGCTTCCCCGCTCGCGAAGAGGTGACACTGCACCAGGCGCGCTGCCCCTCCTGCAGTAGCCTGATCGAAATCCCCTATAAACCTATAGACGAAGAACTGGCCTTTCCGTTTAACGCCAAAGGCCGCAGGAGTCATTCCTTCCTTAGAAAATAGCCATAACCCTTTTATTTTCAAAGGGCACTTTGCGGCTATTTTCATGGTTCGTTGTGGTTCGAAGAACCATGATTTATTCATACCGCAGCGCCGCCATCGGATCGACGCGGGAAGCTCGGCGCGACGGGATGAAGCAAGCGAGCAGCGCAACGATTGTCACGACGAAGACGACCGCGCCGATCGTCATAGGATCTGCCGCCTTAACGTTGAAGAGTAAACTCTCCATCAACCGGCCGATAACCAACGAAATACCGAGACCCGTTACGAGCCCCGCCGCCACAGGTGTCAAGCCCTGGCGCAGAATCATTAGGTGCAAATTGGTGACCTGTGCCCCCAAGGCCGAACGTATGCTCAGTTCGCGACGCCGCTGTTCAACGGAATACGCAATGACGCCATAAATTCCAAGCGATGCCAGAAACAGCGCCGAGCCGGCGAACAAAAGGGCCAGAAGCATTTGGAATCGGCGTGGCGCAACCGAATCAGACACCATTTCGGACATGGACCGCATGGCAACAATCGGCACCTCAAGATCCTCCGTATGAATGGCCTCGCGGACGGATGCTTCCACGCTGCGCTCATCGCCGTAGGTGCTTACAACAATCCCAGCCGATTGAGGCGCCCGCAAATTCTTTTCCCCAAACCAGTCCGGCACATAAACCATCATGACCGGTGCGGCGTCCAGTTTCACCGTGCGAACGTCGCCGACCACCCCAATGACCTCATCCTCTTCCTTGCCGCCCCAGAAGGTAAGGCAGGTACGCCCAATCGGGTGCTGGCCTGGCCAGAAGCGTTGCGCGGCGCTTTCGGAAACCACAACGACCTTCCTGCCTCGATCGCTTTCGCTGAAGATGCGGCCGTGCAGGAGTCGCACGCCCACAGCCGCGAAATAGTCGGGGCTCGCAACCCGGAAATTTGCAGGAAAGTGAAATGGGCCTCCCGGCGGAACGTCAAGTCCCGTGACGCTTGTTTCACCTTCCAGCGGCAGCCGGCTGACCCAGCCGGACGCATGAACGCCAGGCAGCCCGCGAAGCCGCTCAAGCAACGCGTTGTAAAAGTGCAGTCGCGCGGCTGGCTCGGAGTAGCGCTGCGGAGGCAAGTCAACGTCCACAGCCAGCACTTTTTCGGTGGCGAAGCCCGGGTTCACTCGGAGGAGATGAAACAGGCTCGATGTCAACAGGCCCGCAACAATGAGAAGCGCTGTGCACATTCCGACCTCAATGCCAATGAACGCCTCGCGTAATCGTCGTGAACCCTTACTCTCACCGGCACCGGCGCCGCCCGTTTTCAGCGCCTCTTGTACATCGCCTTTCGACGCGTGCCACGCGGGGAGGATTCCAGAGAGTATGCTGGTCAGCAAGGAAAGTGCTACGGCAAACCATAGCACTCGGGAATCCATATGAACTTCCTCCAGCCGGGGCAGTCCCGGTGGCGCGGTCTGGACGAGCCACACGACCCCCAAGCTCCCAAGCCACACGCCAAGCGCTCCTCCTACGACTCCAAGCAATAGGCTTTCCGTTAGCATTCGACGGAACAGCTGCCAACGCGTCGCTCCCAGCGCCATACGAATGGCCGCTTCGCGCATTCGCGCGGGAATCCGTGAGAGCATCATATTCGCCAAATTGACGCACCCGATCAGAAGCACCACACCGACCGCCGCGAGCAAGAGAATTAATCCGCGCCGCGCTGCTCCCACGACTTCGGACTCGAGCGGAATGATTGCGGCCTTCAGGTCAACACCGCTGTCCGTTTTTGCGACTTCCCTGCTAATCTGCGCTTGGATGACGTTCAATTCGGCCAAAGCCTGGTCGGGCTTCACGCCGGCTCTCAACCGGCCCAGAGCGGCAAAATCGAATTCTCCGACAAGGTCCCGGTCTTCGTCTCTCGGCCCGTTGAGCGGCTTGAAAAAGTCAATCTCCCGCCCAAAGCTGGTGAGCTGGCCCAGCTGTGTAGGGAAATGAAAGGAGGCGGGGAGAACGCCCACAACCGTGAACGGGACGCCATCTAAAGTAATCGCCCTTCCGATGACCGTCGGGTCCGAGTGGAAGTAGCCGCGCCAAAACCGGTTTGTTAGGACTACAACGCGGCCGCGGCCAGATTCGTCTTCCATCGGAAGGAAATCGCGGCCAAGGGCTGGGGCAACGCCCAACAAAGCGAATAAGTTCGCTGATCCCCAAACGCCGTGGATTTCCACGGGCTCTCCGGGGCCCGTGAGGTCCGCGCTTGCACCTTCCGCAATGGCAATGTCCTCAAAGGAATGACATTGTTTTCGCCAAATCTGATATCCGGAGAAGTTCGCTGGGATCATCGGATAGAACTTGGACATCTGGGCCCAAACAACTTGTATCAGGTAGAGCTGGTTCGGCTCATGGTAGGCGAGCGGACGAAGCAAAACGCCATTCACCACGGAAAAGACCGCCGTATTCGCGCCGATCCCAAGCGCCAGCGTCAGCACTGCTACCGCCGTGAACCCGGGATTCTTCCCCAGCATCCGGAACCCATACCGCAGGTCGTGCCACAACTCTTCAAGCGATAGGAACGTCTGTAAGTCTCTGCGGTCTTCTTGCAGCAAAGTAGTGTTGCCGAACTGGCGTCTCGCAGCGGCTGCAGCCTCTTCCTCCGACATCCCCTGCGCCACAAATCTCGCGGCGAGCAGTTGCAAATGTTCTCGGACCTCGTCATCGAATTCGCCCTCGTGTCCGCGTCCGCTCAAAAAGCCGCGCACTCTCGCCGCGCAGCCGCGCAGCCAGGATTCTCGCCGTGTGCTCATGATTCTTTTCCCGTTTCCAGCCGCTAGCTTTGTCTCGCGCTTACGATTCTCTTTCTGCCTCCAGCCGCAGCACGCGGCCAATCACGCCGGAAATCCGCACCCAGTTTTTCGTTTCCAGATCGAGCTGCTTCTGGCCGCGTTTTGTGATGGAATAAAACTTCGCTTTGCGATTGTTCTCCGACGTGCCCCACTCCGCGGCAATCCATCCCTGCTGTTGCAATCGCAGCAGAGAGGTGTACACCGTG
>Ga0209474_10000634_pt1 | contig 37534 bp, 30 predicted proteins | sample GraSoiAngelo_145_FD_185902 | JGI IMG/M metagenome (GOLD analysis project Ga0209474, IMG submission 185902) | Grasslands soil microbial communities from the Angelo Coastal Reserve, California, USA - 14_1009_05_20cm (SPAdes) (version 2) | ecosystem: Environmental > Terrestrial > Soil > Grasslands...
GGAACCAAAGCAGTCGATGTGACGGTTTACGACGCAGCCAAAAAAGTCGAAGGCGTGAAAGCGGTCGCTGATCTGATGTATTTGCAGGCTGACAAGGGCGAACTGGCCATCATGCGCCTGTTCGCGGTGGAGAACACCTCGCAACCGCCGCGCACTCAGATGAGCGATGTCAACTTCGAGTTCAACGCCCCGGAAAACGCCCAAATAGATGAAGGCCAGGCCCAAACTGCAGGCGGGCAGTGGGTGAAGACCGCGCCGGTTCCTCAAAAGATAAAGGGAAGATACGCGTTCGCTTTTCCACTCCGTCCCGGCCAGACGCAGTTTCAGGTCACTTATCACCTGCCCTATTCAGGAAAAATGACGGTGAATCCGAACGAGATCTATCCCCTGCAGCACTTCGTGGTGATTATGCCGCGGACTCTCGGATTCACTCCCAACCAATCCGGCGAATATCAGGACAAGCAACCGCCTGATCTTCACGACGCGATCGCCGAGGTTGCCAGCAATACCAAGCCAGGGCAAAATCTGGCATTCGATGTTTCTGGCGAGGGCACGCTGCAAGAGCAAAATCAGAACGCCTCGAATGAAGGTTCTGGCAGCACAGCAGGCGTTGCCGACAATCGTCCCGGTGGCGGATTAGGCAAGCCCAATGAAGATCCAGATCCTCTGGATCGATACCGCTGGTGGCTTCTTGGCGGACTAGGAGTAGTGTTCGCGGGCGGAGCGGTTTATATTAGCTCGCGTTCAAAGACGCAGATTGCATTGGCATCGCCGGCCGTTGCTACTGCAGGCGCGGTGGCCGTTGGCCACTCCAGCGCATTGCTCGATGGCTTAAAAGAAGAGCTCTTCCAGCTTGAAATGGAACGCCAGCAAGGAAAGATATCGGATCAGGAATACGCCAAGACCAAGTCGGCTCTCGATCAGACACTCGCCCGAGCCATTAAGCGTAAGACTTAAGCCTCAACGTTTACTCGCAGATAGAGCCTGAACCGCGCTGTCAATCACCCGCATCTATTCTGTAGGGGCTAATTATGGGAAACACATTTAAGACTGCGTTCCTGCTGACGGCGCTGACTCTGCTGCTGATGTTCGTTGGGCGAATTTTCGGCGGCCAAAACGGCATGCTCATTGCGCTGATCTTCGCAGCGGTTCTGAATTTCGTCTCCTACTTCTTCTCCGACAAAATCGCGCTGGCTATGTATCGCGCGAAACCAGTCACGCGCGAAGTACTGCCGCGCGTCTATCAAGTCGTAGAACGGCTCTCGGAAAAGATCGGCATCCCGACACCGAAGATTTACGTGATTCCCACCGAATCGCCGAACGCATTTGCCACCGGACGCAATCCCAATCATGCTTCAGTCGCTGTTACTCAAGGCATTTTGGGTCTGTTGAATGACGAAGAACTCGAGGGCGTAATTGCCCACGAACTCGGTCACGTACGCAATCGTGACATTCTGATCAGCTCCATTGCAGCAACTGTCGCAGGAGCCATCACTTATCTGGCGGAAATTGCCCGCTGGGGAATGATCTTTGGCGGGTATGAACGCGACCGAGACAGCCGAGGCGGAGGAGGCTTTGGCGCACTGCTCATGCTGATCCTGGCGCCTATTGCTGCCATGCTCATTCAGCTGGCGGTTTCACGCTCGCGGGAGTACCAGGCCGACGAGTCGGGAGCGCATTTTACCGGCAACCCTTACGCCCTCGCCAGCGCACTGGCCAAACTCGACGCCTCTTCGAAACGCCTGCCGCTTCCGGCCACTCCATCTACTGCGCATCTTTTTATTGTTCAACCGTTCTTAGGTATGAGCATGGGGAACCTGTTCTCGACGCATCCGCCGATCGCGAAACGAATCGAGCGGCTGACGGGAAGACCCGCAGAGTTCACCATGCAAAGGTAAATCTAGTGGCCAGTGGTCAGTGATTAGTGGTCAGTGGCTGTGGTTAGTGGCTAGTGGTTATGTGGCGAGTCTGCTCGATTTATGTTGAGCAAAACCGGCACTCATCACTGACCACTGACAACTTGGTCACTTAGGTAACCGGAGCAATCTCGCTGCACATAGTAGAATCGCCCCTATGTCCCCAGACACTGTGATTGCCGCCTCTGATCGGGCGTCCCGCCTGGAAAGTGAACTCAAAAAAGTCATTCGCGGCAAGGATGAGGTTGTTCGCCTCGCGTTGGTCTCGGTTCTGGCACACGGCCATTTGCTGATCGAAGGCGTGCCCGGCGTCGGCAAAACCACTTTGGCGCAGGCCCTGGCGCGACTGCTCGGCTGCAGCTTTCAGCGCGTGCAGTTCACCAGCGACATGCTCCCCTCGGACATCATTGGCATATCGATTTATTCCGCCACCGAACAAAAGTTCGAATTCAAGCGCGGCCCGGTTTTCACCAACGTCCTGCTGGCTGACGAAATCAATCGCACCACGCCCAAGACGCAATCGGCATTGCTCGAAGCCATGAACGAGGGCCAAGTCACCGTTGATGCCGACTGCCATCCATTGCCGCAGCCGTTCCTGGTGATCGCGACGCAGAATCCGGTTGAGCACCATGGGACTTATCCGCTGCCCGAGTCGCAACTGGACCGCTTTCTGATGCGCGTGCAAATGGGATATCCCGACCGCAAGTCCGAGCGGGAGATCCTTCGCGCCGAAGCCGGCACTGCGCAACTGGAAAATCTTGTGCCGGTGTTGACCGGGGCCGACATTCTCGAAATGCAGCAAATTGTGACCCAAGTGGAAGTTGACGATTCGCTGGTGAGCTATGCGCTCGAAATTGTCGCCCGCACTCGCAAGCATGAAAAGCTCACGCTGGGAGTTTCGCCCCGCGGATCACAGATGCTTTACCGCGCGGCACAAGCAATGGCTTTCCTTGATGGGCGCAGCTTCTGTGTTCCTGAAGATTTCAAGCCCCTTGCTGTTCCGGTCTTCGCACACCGGGTCGCAATTCACGGAATGAATTCGTCTGGATTGAAAAAATCCGTGCGCGCCGAAGACGTCATTCAGGAAATCGTCGAGTCGGTGCCGGTACCGGTATAGAAAACTGATTTCAGATTTCAGATTGACGGTCTCAGATTTAGACCTACCCTGCCATTCCGAATCGCTTCAGCGGTGAGAAACGTGCTTTTCACTTATCATTCATCCAATGACATTCCTGCGCTTCCTAATTCTTTTGTCCCTGGTGGTCTGGCTGGGCGCCCTCATCTTCTTTCCCGTCGTGGCGCAAACCGCCTTCACCGTGCTTCCGTCAACACACCTCGCAGGACTCATCGTACGAAACTCATTAATCGCGCTGCACTGGATGGGAATCGTCGCTGGAATTATTTTTCTGACCTGTTCACTTATTCACAATCGAATCACGATTGGAAGATTCCGCGTTTTGGCCCTGAGCCACGCGCTCGTGATCCTCATGCTCACCCTGACTTTAATTTCGCAGTTCCAAATCATTCCACGCATGGACGCTCTTCGCACCTCGGCTGGAGAAATCGCGGCGCTCCCTGCCGGCAACCCGATCCGCACCCAATTCGATGCTCTCCACGTGTGGTCCACCCGCATTGAAACCGCTGTGCTGCTGCTCGGATTGGTCGTGCTGTACTTCGTGACGCGTCGCTTGTCCACGTCCCGGTTCTACTGCTGACAGCCTGAGCCAACTGGAGCTCCGCTGGGCTGTTCGCCCATGAAACTCAGCTCCTTGGCGGTCAGAGGCAAAGGCTTGGACCACAGAGGTCACGGAGTTCCACAGAGGACTCACAGAGGCAGGACGAATTCCGACTTGGCCTCGCAAATCATTTATCCTGTTTACTTCACCTGAACTGCTGAGACATTCCCCGAAAAACTAAGACCCAGGAGCTAACAGCTAAAAAGCTGCATTATGAAAACCGGCATCATTGGCCTGCCACAAGTAGGCAAGACATCTTTATTCACGATTCTCACCAAGGCATCGCTTTCCTCCGCCAAGTCCAATCCTCGCGACGCCCACATCGGCGTCGCCAAAGTTCCCGACGATCGTCTCGACCGCCTGGCCGCACAGTGCAACCCCAAGAAGCTGACTCATGCTGCGGTTGAGTACGTGGATCTCGGCGCCATTGGACAGGACGCGTTGAAGGAATCCGGCTACATCACCCATCTCCGCAACGTGGATGCTATCGCCCACGTGGTACGGGCTTTCGAGGACGATTCCATTCCGCATGCCGGGCCGATCGATCCGCTACGTGATATCAAGAACGTTGAATTCGATCTCATGGTCAGCGACCTCGGACAGATTGAAAAACGCATTGAGCGCGTAGAAAAAGATTTGAAGAAGATGCGCACCGCCGATCTCGAAAAAGAGTTCGAGTTACTGAAGCGCGCCAAAGGCCAGATCGAAGCCGAACGCCCGCTACGCGAAATGGAGATGACGCCGGAGGACAAAAAACGCTTTCGCGGCTTTATGTTCCTGAGTGAGAAGCCCATTCTTTATGTCTTGAACATCGGCGAGAGCACGGAGCTGGGAAAAGACTTAGAGAATGCGGTTGAGAAATACAAGCTGGGCGAAGTTGCAGCGCGGCCGAATTCGGGGGCAACGGCCATCTGCGGGAAAGTCGAAGCCGAGCTGGCCGAGATGAGCGACGCCGATGCCGCCGAATTCCTTGCCAGCTACGGACTTCAGGAGAGTGGCCTGGCCCGCCTCATTCGAAAAACATACGAGCTACTCGGCATGGTTTCCTTCTTCACGGTTGGCGAAGACGAATGCCGCGCCTGGACGATTCCGGTCAACACCCGCGCGGTTCAGGCCGCAGGGGCAATCCATTCTGATCTGGAAAAACATTTCATCCGGGCGGAAACTATCCGCTGGGACCAGTTGCTCGAAGCCGGATCAGAGGCGAATGCGCGGGGCAAGGGTACTCTACGTCTGGAAGGAAAGGACTACATCGTGCAGGACGGGGACGTGATGCACATCAGGCACTCGGGATAAAATCACGCGTTCGAAATCAAGCTGAACGTGATCACTAGCGCGCGGTGTTGGCTGTAAGGTCGGTAGCTGCGGTCAGCTTCTCCAACAGCATGGGCGCGAGTTGGGACACTGAGCCTGCGCCGAGCGTAAGAATCATATCTCCGTCTTGTGCATTCACGGTTGCGTTCGAGACGGCATCCTCAAATGAGCCTGCGTACTTGGCTGAGGAGTTGCCGTTCTCAGAAATTCTTCGCGCCAGCGCATCTCCCGTGATTCCCTCAATCGGCTGCTCACTCGCAGCATAAATATCCAAAACCTGTAGTGAGTCAGCATCGGAAAACGCGGTTGCGAACTCATCCATCAGGTCGCGCGTGCGAGTGTAACGGTGTGGTTGGAAAATGACGTGAATCTTGCGGTATCCGCATTCCCGGGCGGCGGCCAACGTGGCACGAATTTCGGTTGGGTGATGGCCGTAGTCATCGATCACGGTAATTCCGCCGACCCGCCCGCGTACCTGGAAACGACGGTCGACCCCGCGGAAGTTTTCTAACGCCTCTTGAATCTGAGGGACGGGAATATCTAATCCCACTCCGACTGCGATCGCTGCGGTTGCGTTCAGCACATTGTGCAAGCCGGGGACGTGCAGGCGAAATTCGCCGAGGTCCTTGTCGCGAAATGTAACCGAAAACAAATTGACTTGTGGCGCCGGCGTCCCCACCCGTGCAAGTCGCGCAACTCCCGCAGCGGCTAAAGCCGAAGGATTGTGCAGGCCCATAGCGGCACGGCTGGAAGCCGTGCCCTTCCCGGAACTACCTGCTGTCCTCAACCTAACCCGAAAGTCCGAGCCTTTCCGCGTTCCATAATTCACCATGCGGCGCTTCAATTTCGGCAGAACGCTGCTCAGCATTGGATCGTCGTTGCACGCCACGATAATTCCGTAAAACGGAACGCGATCCATGAAATCGAGGAAGGCGCGTTTAATGTCCTGCAGATTGCGGTAACAATCCATGTGCTCGCGGTCGATGTTGGTGACGATTGCGATAATTGGTGAGAGCTTGAGAAATGACCGGTCGCTCTCATCCGCCTCGGCCACCAGATACTGCGACCGTCCCAGCCGCGCATTGGAGCCCATTGCGTCGACGCGTCCGCCAACGACGACCGTAGGGTCGAGACCGCCGCCTGCGAGCACAGCGGCGATCATGGAAGTTGTGGTTGTCTTGCCATGCATGCCAGCGATGGCAATGCCGTACTTCAGGCGCATCAACTCAGCCAGCATCTCGGCGCGCTGGATCACGGGAACATGCAGCCGGTGGGCTTCGTCGACCTCGGGATTACCGGATTGGATTGCCGAACTTGTGACCACAACTTCCGCGGCGGAGACGCTCTCTGCGCTGTGACCTTCAAAAATAGTGGCGCCCAGCGACTGCAACCGATCTGTCACCGCGGACCGCTTCAGGTCAGAACCGGAAATTTTGTAGCCGAGATTCAGCAGCACCTCGGCAATGCCGCTCATGCCGATGCCGCCAATACCGACAAAATGAATTCGCTGAATCTTTGCAAACATAAGTCAACTTCTGGCCACTGATCTACACCGATTTGCACGGATTAAAAGCAAATTTGTGGGCGAAAATCAAATAGAAATCCGCGCTAATCCGCCTCATCCGTGGCTGCCTCTTCGATTCCTGCTACTTTCGCGGCCAGCTCCGCAATTTCTTTTGCGGCATTCGGATGCGACATGGCTCGCGCCGCATCGCTCATCCTGCTCAGCCGCGACGGATCTTCGAGGAGGGCATCGATGCTATCCACTAGCCAGACTTCATCCAGCCGCGTCTCTTCTAAAACTACTGCGGCGTTGGCTTGTTCCATCGCCTCAGCGTTGCGGCGCTGATGATCGTCAGCCGCACGCGGGAACGGAACAAAAATGGCGGGCTTGCCTGCGGCCGCGATTTCCGCGACCGTGCTGGCTCCGGAGCGGCACAAAACCAGGTCGGCGTGGGCAAAAAATGCGGGCATATCGTCGATAAACTTGTGGACCTCAGCGGAAAGCGTTGTTCCGGCGTAAGCGGCTTGCACCTCATTATAGTCACGGTCGCCGGTCTGATGAATTAGGTGCAGAGCGGGCAAACGCCGCATCAGTTCTGGGAGTGCGTGAATCACCGCCTGATTAATGGCGTGGGCCCCCTGACTTCCGCCGAACACCAGCAGTGTGGGCGAGTCCGGAGAATATCGCTTTTTAGGAATTTGAAAAAATGCCGGCCGCACTGGGACGCCGGTCACAACCGCATTGCGAAAGTGGTCGGCGGTTTGTTCGAAGTGCACCGCCGCCGCTGACACAAAACGCGCGACCATGCGATTTGCAAAGCCAGGAATAAGATTCGGCTCAAAAGCCAAAGTCGGCGTGTGCTTCAGGACCGCGGCCAGCATTGCCGGACCAGAGGCGTATCCTCCAACTCCGATCACCACATCAGGCTGAAACTCGTTCAACATTCCAGCTGCGGCAAATATCGCGCGGGGCAGATCGAGAGCAGTGCGAATCCGCGTCCCTAGACTCACCCGGTTCAGCCCACCAACTTTCACAAGCCTAAGAGGAAATCCGGCCGCAGGAACCAGCCGGTTCTCAAGACCGCGTGCCGTTCCGATAAACAACACTTCGGCGTGATAGCGGCGCTGCAGTTCCTGGGCAATGGCGAGAGCGGGAATTACATGACCGCCTGTGCCTCCGCCCGCCAGAATGGCTCTCATGAAAGGAACTATATCTGAGCTGCTAACAATGCGTTCACTCGCTCTGCTTGGTGATGTTGAGTAGAACGCCCACGCACGCCAGCGTAATAAAAAGTGACGAACCGCCGTAAGAAATCAGCGGTAGCGGAATTCCCTTGGTCGGCATCAGTCCGAGCACAACGCTGATGTTGATGAAGGCCTGCACCACCACCATACTGGTGATCCCGACGGCCAGAAATCGCCCAAACATATCTTGCGTGCGCAATGCAGTGCGGACGCCGCGCCACAGCAACATCGCAAATAAAATCACTACGGCCATGCAGCCGAGCAAGCCCAACTCTTCGCCGAGAACGGAAAAAATAAAATCTGTGTGCGGCTCGGGGAGATAAAAAAGCTTTTCTTTCCCCTCCATTAATCCGACCCCGGTCAATCCTCCCGTCGAAACTGCGATCAGTGACTGGATGATGTGAAAGCCGCGCCCCTGCGGATCAGAGTAGGGATCGAGAAATGCGAGAATCCGGTCGCGCCGATAAGCCACGTGAAAGATCAAAAAATACAGTGGCAGCAGCGAACCGACAAAAGAGTAGGCCAGATACTTTATTTCCAGTCCCGCGACGAACAAAATGCAAATCGTGATTGCACCACACGCGATGGCTGTACCGAGATCAGGTTGAAAAACAATCAGCGCGATAAATACCAGCGTGGGCAGCACTGCCGGAAGCAGCGTATTGCGCCAATCATCCATGGACCTGGTGCGGGCTTCTAAGAAGAATGCGAGGAACAAAATCAATGCCGGCTTGGCCAGTTCGGAGGGTTGGAATGAAAAGCCGCTAAAGTGAATCCAACGATGAGTATGGTGGGCGCGGTCCAGAAAGAAGACTGAAATCAGCATCAGCGTGGTCAATCCCAACAGGCCAAAGACCACGGCGGGATGCTTCAGTCGCTTGTAATCGACTCTCATTCCGATCATCATGGCGATAAAACCAGCGACTGCCCAACCCATTTGCCTCAGCAAGAAGAAATAGCCGGAGTGGTATCGCTCTTTGGCTATCACCGCCGAGGCGCTGAACACCATCACCAGTCCGATAAAAACCAACAGCAGGGTGACGATGAACAACAGGCGATCAACGCTGACCCGTTTTGCCATGCGAGTCTCATTTCACCACGGGTAGATTGTGAGTCGGTGAACTGTTTGGGCCAAAATTCCGGTGAAGAGGTTACTTACGTGGTTCCTGCGCAGAAGCAGTCTTATTTGAGGCCGTCGCGAGTTGGTGAACAAGCTCTTTGAACACTCGTCCACGGTGCTCGTAGTTGTGGAATTGGTCGAAGCTGGCGCAAGCGGGCGCGAGCAAGACGATGTCGCCGGCCTGGGCAGCGGCCGAAGCCTGTTTGACGGCCGATTCGATTGTGTCTGAGGAAATGATCTCGGTCGTGCCCTTGATTTGAGATCGAATTTTTTCGGCTGCCGCCCCGATTGTGTAAACGGACTTCACACGCTGGCGCAAAAGATCGTTCAGCTCCGTATAGTCGCTGCCTTTGTCCTTGCCACCGAGGATCAGGTGAATATTCGCTGGAAAGGATTCCAAAGCTTTGATCGTGGCATCGACATTTGTGGCTTTCGAATCGTTGTAATACTCCACTCCGCGGATTGTGGCCACATACTCCAGCCGATGTTCGACAGCTTTGAAGTTGACGATCGCCGAACGGATCTTTTCAGATGGGCATCCCATCAGTGCACTCGCGCACACCGCGGCCAAGACATTTTCAAGATTGTGTGAGCCCTTTAGCGGAATTTCCGAGGTTGACAGTATTGTTTGCTCCGATCCATTGCGCCGAAGAGTGACTTGACCCTCGCGAACATACGCGCCGGATTCCACCTCACTCTTTCGGCTGAACCAGAAGACGTGAGCGCGCGTGCGTCCAGCGAGCTCAACGCAGGTGGGATCGTCGGCGTTCAGCACGGAAAAATCATCCGATTGCTGGTTCTCAAAAATCCGTGCCTTGGCGTCGACGTAGGCAACAAATGTGCGATGCCGATCGAGATGATCGGGAGTGACGTTTAGGACCACTGCAACTTTTGGCCGGAAGCTTCGAATGGTTTCCAACTGAAAGCTGGAAACCTCGAGTACGATGGCAGTTTCCGGAGTCGCCTGCTCAGCCAACGAGATTGCCGCCGTGCCGATATTGCCGCCGACCAGCGTCTTCAATCCGCTCGCAACCAGAATCTCCCCTATTAAAGTTGTCGTCGTTGTCTTGCCGTTCGATCCGGTGATCGCGACAATCGGCCCGGGAAGAAACTGCGATGCCAGTTCGATTTCACCAATTACCGGCTGCCCCAGAGCGCGTGCCTGCACGATCGGCTGGGCATCGATGGGAACGCCCGGACTTACAACGATTAGGTCCTGGTTGCGGAATGTGCGCTCTCCGTGAGCCCCGGTCTCGACCGCAATACCAGCATCGAGCAAAGTGGGGATCTGCTCGCGCAACTGCTCTTCGGACTTCGCATCGGAAACCGTAACTCGGGCGCCTCTCGACTTCAGAAACAACGCCGAAGCCACTCCCGAGCGCCCAAGCCCGACCACTAGCACGCGTTTGTTATTGAGTTCCATGAGAAGCGGCGATCTGTGGCGAGAATTATCGCAGTTTCAGCGTGGTCAGCGCGAACAGCGCGAATACCAGCGAGGCGACCCAGAAGCGCACGATGATTTTGGATTCCGACCACCCCATCAATTCAAAATGGTGATGAATCGGCGCCATCTTGAAAATGCGTTTTTTGCGAAGCTTGTATGACGCGACCTGGAGAATCACCGAAAGCGCCTCGATGACAAATACGCCGCCGATAAAAGGCAGCAGAAGCTCCTGCTTAATAATCACTGCAACAGTACCAATGGCGCCACCGAGCGCAAGTGAACCCACATCACCCATGAAAACTTCTGCTGGGTGGGCGTTATACCAAAGGAAGCCGATTGACGCTCCGACCATAGCACCACAAAAAATGGTCAACTCGCCGACCTGAGCCATACGCGGCAGCTCGAGGTAGGTAGAAAAAGTGGCGTGCCCGCTGACATACGTGAGCACCGTCAATGCCCCGGCAGCGATCACAGTGCAACCAATCGCCAGACCATCCAAGCCGTCGGTAAGGTTAACCGCGTTGCTCGCGCCAACGATTATCAGCACGACGAAAATGACAAACGGAAGGAAGGCCAATGGCAAAAGGTCGGGATTGTGAAGAAGACGGTCGACAACCAGATCGGGTTGAAATTGCTTTAGAAATGGAACGACCAGGCGAGTGGAATACATGCCGTGCTTCTGCATGACGATGAGAGCCACGGCAATTAAAACGCTGGTCAAGAATTGCAATCCGAGCTTCGCCCTAGCCGTCAGTCCAAGATTTCTCTTGTGAACAACCTTAGTGTAGTCGTCGGCGAATCCTATCGCTGCAAATGTGGCGGTCGAAAGCACAGCCATCCAAACAAACGGATTGGTGAGGTCCGCCCACAACAGGGTCGGCACAATAATCGAAATCGCAATGAGGACGCCGCCCATGGTGGGCGTTCCAGCTTTCTTTTGATGACCCTTGGGTCCCTCTTCACGGATGTATTGACCAATCTGAAATTCACGAAGCCGATTGATCACCAGCGGCCCAATGATCAGTCCTGTAAAAAGCGCAGTAAGGCTGGCGAAAGCAGTGCGGAACGTAAGATAGCGGAAGATTCGAAACGGCGGAAAATAATGAAAAAGTTTTAGGTAGAGCAGCCAGTAAAGCAATCCGCCTCCGGTTATTTATTCGTCGTGCGTCGTTGGTCCTTGGTCGTGCGCTTCGGTTTTTCCGAAGGATGAATACTCTGGGATTGCATCCACTTCTCCAGCGCTTTTTCGAGCTTCACTCCCCGCGAGGCTTTCAAGAGAACAACATCACCGTCCTGCGCCTCATGCGCAAGCCACTCGCCCGCATTCTCAGCTGCGGCCAGGAATTCGGCCCGCATGCCTGCCTGCTTTGCCGCATTCACCATCTCCGACGCCAAGCCTCGTACTCCAACCAGCACGTCAATTCTTTTTTCTGCCATATGCCGGCCCGATTCGCGATGCATAGCTTCGCCTTGCGGCCCGAGCTCGAGCATTTCGCCGGCAACTACTATGCGGCGCTTCGCAGGCATTTCAGCCAACGCGTCCACCATGGCGGACAGAGCTTTTGGATTTGAATTGTAGCAATCATTAATGACGGTGATGTTGCCGATGCGGACAACCTGTCCTCGCTTATCAGAAGGAGCCATGGTGGCGAGCGAAGCAACTGCTTCACTGAGCGAAATGCCTCGTTCCAAAGCTACTGCTACGGCCGCCAATCCGTTATGTATGTTATGCGAGCCAACCAGCGGCAGGGTGGCATGTTCTCGCCGGTCACCAGCAAGAACATCAAACACGGAACCTTTTTCTCCTCTGGACTCGACATTCTCGGCGCGCACGGTTGCGGTTGGGGCAACGCCATAAGTGACCACCTTACCCTTGAACTCGCGTCCGAAGTGCGAGACATACTCGTCGTCGGCATTCAGCACTGACGTGCCATTCTCCGGAAGAGACTCAACTAACTCATACTTTGCGCGGGCGATCTCTGAAATATCTTTGAAAAATTCCAGGTGGACCGGCGCGACATTCGTCACTACTCCGGTCTCAGGCTCCGCGATCTGCGCCAGAGCGGTGATCTCCCCAAGGTGGGACATGCCAAGCTCCACGACTGCACAGTCATGCTCAGGCTCAAGCTTCAGCAGCATGAGCGGTAATCCAAATTGATTATTAAAATTGCCCTCTGACTTGTGCACCCGAAAACGCGAGGAAAGAACGTGAGCAATTGCTTCCTTAGTCGTTGTTTTGCCTGCGGATCCGGTCACCGCAATCAACGGGCGCTCCCACAACCTGCGCACCGCCTGGGCCAAGACCTGCAGAGCAATCAGAGTGTCTTCGACGGGAATGAGCGTGGATTGAGTTGTGCCTAACGTCTGAGTTAAAGCGGTAAGATTCTCGCGTGACACAACCGCGGCAATTGCGCCCTTCTCAATTGCCTGCTGGACAAAATCATGGCCATCCATCCTGTCGCCGCGCACCGCAAAAAAAACTTCACCGGGCCGAATAGTCCGAGAGTCGATGGAATAGCCGGTCGCGACGGCATCGCGATTGAAAGTTTCTCCAAGTTCATTCGCTTGAACACCCAAATATTCCGCGATTCGCGACAGCGGCAGCTTCATGCGCCTTTTTCGACTCCCTTGCCATCATAACCAAGATCGCGCAAAACCTCTGTCGCAACCCGACGATCCTCAAACGGGATGCTTGTATTACCCACGATTTGCACCCGCTCATGCCCTTTTCCGGCGAGCAGAACGATGTCCTTCGGTTGGGCGGCGGCAATCGCAGTCCGAATAGCAGAGCGACGATCGGGCTCGATATCGTACTTCACGCCAGACCGCTGCAAACCTACGACCGCGTCATTGATAATTGCGAGCGGATCTTCGCTGCGCGGATTGTCGGAGGTCAGCACCACGAAATCGCTCCCCTGCCCCGCGGCTTCGCCCATCAGCGGGCGCTTACTGCGATCACGGTCTCCGCCGCAACCAAACAAAGTGATCACACGACCGCCATCTTGATTCACGAACTCCCGTGCCAGCGAGCTGAGATTCCGCAACGCATCATCGGTATGAGCATAATCGACTACCACCGTGAAAGGCTGGCCGCCGTCCACACGCTCGAATCGTCCGGGCACGCGTGACAGGTTTGCAATTCCATTCGCAATTGTTTCTATCGGGCATGCGCGAGCATAGGCAGCGGCACAGGCCGCAAGAATGTTGTAGACGTTCACCCGGCCAATCAGCGGCGACACGATCGCGACACTGTCATCGGGAGTGATCAACTGGAAGCGAGTTCCTCGCAAGGTGATTTCCATCTTAGACACATGAAAATCGGCGCCGCTTAGTCCATATGTGATCACTTCGGAGCCAGCGCCAGTGCAGAATTTCTTGAGCTTCATGCCATACTCGTCATCCACGTTGATCACGGAGACCCGAGGCCCGCGATTACCCTGTCCAGAAAAAAGAATGCGCTTGGCGGAAAAGTATTCATCCATGCTGCGGTGGTAATCGAGATGATCGCGCGTCAGATTAGTGAAAATCGAAACGTCAAACGGGATTCCAAATGTTCGCTCTTGCGCCAGCGCGTGAGAAGAAACTTCCATCACAACTTCGGTCCCGCCTGCCTCCAGTTCACGGCGAAACAGCCGTTGCAATTCGAGCGCTTCTGGCGTGGTGTGCGGCGCGGAAAGAACTTTGCCGGCCACGTGATACTCAATTGTCCCGAGCAGCGCGCTTTCCCGGCCAGCGGCACGCAAAATAGATTCCAACAGGAACGCGGTCGTGCTCTTGCCGTTGGTCCCGGTGATTCCGGTCACCGCCAGCTTTTCCGCCGGATGTTGGTAAAAATTGGCGCTTACTACCGCCAGCGCGGGTCGCCCATGGGAAACTCTCGCCCACGCGACCCCTGGTTTGCAGTTTGAATCGGTAACGACGGCGACGGCCCCAGCTGCGATAGCCTGCTCGATGAAACGATTGCCGTCGCTCGAATCACCTTTCATGGCCACAAACACGTCTCCCGGCTTCACCTTGCGAGAGTCGTACTCGACACCGGTGACCTGCGGATTCCCGCTCTGCGCGAGGATCTCCGCTCCTTTCAGGAGGTCAAGAAAATTCATTGAATGTGATTGTATTGCAGCGTAGTAAGCAGGGAATCACGAGTTGCACTATCTTCTGCCCTGGGTTATCCCGAACCTCGCTCCGGAGGAGGGCAGGAGAGGGAGCTAACGTCAGCTTGCGGAACCTATGTAGTAGGGCTGCGCTGCATCACGCGCACTAGCCCGTGGCTGTCCTGATTACGTTCGTGGTGAACGACGAGCCTCGTAAGGTCCCTCTGGCGCCCGCTTTCAGCGTGCGAATTCGGGATGACAGCCGTGACGAAGGAGAGAGCTGTACGCCACACACGCAGTAAGATGTCAGCTATGCGGCTCTGGCTCTCCCGTGGCAGTGAAGTCAGCATTCGCGACCAGTTCGTGACCCAGGTCGTTTTAGGCATTTTGAGCGGTGAGCTGAAGGCTGGTCAGCGTCTGCCCAGCACTCGCGAACTGGCGCGCCGTTTCCACATACATCCCAACACCGTTAGTGCTGGATACCGGGAGCTTGCGCGTAATCACTGGGTCGACTTTCTCAAGGGCAGCGGAATCTTCGTTCGAAAAGAAAAGCCCGATACTCCTCCTGCGGCGGCCGCTTTAGATCAACTGATCAACAGTTTTTTCCAATCTGCACGCGAGCTGGGCGCGCCTCTTTCGAGCATTCGCTTGCGCCTGCGCCACTGGCTCGGAGTTCAGCCACCCGATCATTTTCTGCTGATCGAGCCTGATGCCGCGCTTGCCGAAATACTGGTTTCGGAAATACAAACGGCAGTAACGTTGCCGGTGAAAAGCTGCGGAGTTGCGACACCGGAGATCGAGGCACAGATCGTTGGCGCGATCCCGGTTGCGCTTTCGATGAATGAAAAGGCGGTGCGCCGCGCGCTGCCGGAGACCGCCGATCTGGTGACACTGCACTTACGCTCTCCGGGAGCGTCGCTCGCCGCCCACTTGCCGGCGCCTTCCACTGCGTTGGTCGGCGTGGCTTCCACTTGGCCGGCGTTCTTGAAGACTGCGCGCACCATGTTGGTTGCGGCGGGCTTTCCTTCGGAATGCCTGGTGCTGCGCGATGCTTCGCAAGCCAACTGGCGGCGAGGACTCAAGCAAGTTGCGGCTATTGTGTGCGATTCGCTCACCGCCAACCAACTGGACGGCACGCCGCGTGTCTTAGTTTTTTCGCTTTTGTCAGAATCCAGCCGGCAAGAGCTGAAGCGGTACGAAGATTTCATTCGCCAGCCATTCACATCTTGATGTGACAGTCGCGAAACTGCCACAAGCCGCCGCTTCTTCGCCTGCGAGATGAATAGATTGTCGGTATGCGCAACCTAACAATACTCATCCTTGTGACCTCTTTTTGGACGGCTACATCTTTTGCCAAAGATCCAGTCGGTAACTGGCAGACGGTACAGCAGGATATCCCGAGCGGTTGGCAGATCACCGTGGTCACGTCATTCACCTTTCCTTGCATTTTTCAGCAGGCGAATGCCGACGAACTGATCTGCGGCGCCCTTCAGAACCGCTGGCGAACTGAATCGAATGAGATTCATGTGCGTCGCGATCGCATTCGCGAAATACGAGTAGAGCGGCGCGAGGGCACAAACATGTTGGCCGGCGCCGGAGCCGGTACCATTGCCGGAGTCCTCCTTGGCTCGGTGCTCGTCGCGAGCGGCAGCGGGCCTGCTGCCCTTCTTCTAGGTATGGGCGGCGCTAGCATGGGCGCCAATACGGGACGAGCTCTGCACATCATGCATGGAAAGGTAATCTACAGGCGGCCAGAGAGTGGCGAGAGCTCGAATCCAAAGCAGGAGTTGCACTCGAGACCCGCTAGCGCCCGAACTTTACCGTGATTCGCGCGCCGGTGGGGACATGCGCGCCGGGCGCAGGTGATTGCTCCCGCGCCAGTCCGCTGCCCACTACATTCAGGTCAATCCCGCTCGATTCCGCAAGTTCGATTGCTGAGCGCACAGATTTTCCAATAAACGACGGGACCGCAATTCCGCCTTGCTCCACGTCAAGGACGACGGTGCCGTTCGAACTCAATATTGGCGAGTTCATGGTCGCCAGTGGCGTCGCAGGACTTGGCCGGTATTGCCTGGTGGCGGTAATCTGCTGGTGCATCGCGGCAGGCACAATTGCATTGCTGATTGCGGAGCGACGGGCGTCTCGCCCGTCCGCACTGAGCGCGGCGGAAGAATCCATGGTTGCAGGGACGCCTGCTGATCCACCAGCAACAGCGGGAAGAGTATCTGTCGCCGACGCATCAGCAACATCGATCGCGTCACCCGGATGATCTGGTGATCCTTCGTCCAAGTCTTTATCGTTTGCCTTTGCCTGGGCAAGCAACACCTGGCGGCTGGGAGCGATCTCGAGATCATGCGGAGTGTGCAAATATTCGAGCACCTGCTGGGTGATCCGTGTGAACACCGGCGCCGAAACCTGACCGCCTTGATGCAATCCGACTGCCGAGTCGAGTACCACCGCAACGGTTATGGCGGGATTGTTCACGGGCGCGAATCCTGCAAAGGTCGCAACATATTTGGTATGCGAATACGCGTGAGTCGCGGGATCTACTTTCTGCGCCGTGCCGGTTTTTCCCGCGGAACTATAACCGATCAGCCTGGCTTTTGTACCGGTTCCATGCAAGACGACGCCTTGCATCATCTGTCGCATCTCGGCCGCAGTAAGCGACGAAATTACGCGATGCTCATTCGCCGGATGAAAAGCGATCTGCTGTGGCGCGCTCTGTGGCCGGGTGGTCGCGGCCACGATGCGGGGCGCGACATAAATGCCATCATTCGCCATGGTTGAAATCAGCCCCACCAGTTGCAGCGGGGTAATGCCGATCTCCTGACCCATCGAGATCGCCGCGATCGAAACTTTCGACCACCGGCTCACGGGCTTCGTTAATCCGCGGGTCTCGCCCGGAAGCTCGATTCCCGTCTGCTGCCCGAATCCAAATGCGCGAATGTATTTGTAGAAGCGGTCCTCGCCGAGCCTCATGCCGATTTTGATGGAACCGACGTCGCTCGACTCGGCCAGCACATCCGATACGGTCAGCAACCCGTGCGGACGGCTATCGTGAATTCTCATGCCATTGAAGAGGATGGACCCCATCTGGCAGTCGAACATTTCGTCCGGCCGAGTGACTCTCTCCTCCAGCGCACCCGCTATGGTCACCAGTTTGAAGGTCGAGCCCGGCTCATAGACATCGCTCACAGCGTGGTCCTTCAGCCGCTCGGGCCTGATTTCCTTGGACAAATTTGGATTGAAAGTGGGCCGATTGGCGAGCGCCAGAATTTCGCCGGTGCGCGTATTTTCGACAACGACGGTTCCGGCGATGGCCTTCGTCTGCTCCATCGCAATTTCGAGCTCCCGCTCGGCAATGTATTGGATCTTCTCGTCGATGGTGAGAACGATGTTTTCGCCAGGCTCGGGCTGCTTCTCAACACTGCCGAACCACTGCTTGCGCGCGTCCAGTGAGATCAACATCTGCCCTGGACGGCCGTGGTGCTGGTCTTCGTACTCGCGCTCGATACCGCTGAGGCCAGCGTCGTCCATGCCAACATAGCCGAGCACCTGGGCCGCCAGCTCACTCTTGGGATAGTAGCGTTTCGATTCTTTTTGGAAATACACTCCGCGCAGGTTCAGCGAGCGAATGCGGGCTGAAATTTCGGGATCGGGTTTTCGCGCCAGCCAGCAAAAAGTTTTTGCCGACTCGCAACGCGCCAGCAGCTCGCGGGGGTCTTGCTTAGTAATGCGCGCAATCAAAGAAATAGTGCTGGCTGGCCGCGGCATCTCGGTTGGAACAGCGAACACCGAATCCACATTGATCGACATTGCCAGCTCGCGACCCTGGCGGTCATAAATGACGCCGCGACGCGGAGAAACTTCTTCAGTTCGCTGCTGCTGATGTTGGGCGCGGTGCTCGAATGTTCCGTAGCGGAAGATTTGCAGATATACCAGACGAACGGAAATCGCCGCGCACCAGAAGACGAATACGCCCGCGAGGACATACAACCGGAGGTTCGTACTATTACGGGCTGTGCTGGCGGCCACTGATTTCCTCACAAAAACTATGGCGGCCGGTTAGCCGCCTGGACTCAAAACGCAATCGGAATTGTCATTTCGAGCTTAGTAAATCGAAAATCTGCCTTCCCTACGGTTCGCTAAAGCAAGAAGCAGGTTCCTCGACTCCGTTGCACCATTCGGAGCGAATGATCCAACTTCGCTCGGAATGACAATGCTTGAATAAGATTTACCGCATCGAGACGACTGATATCGGCGTCAAACTCGCAACCACGGAAGTCGAAGACTCAGGCATTGCGGTGTCCAGACGAATTACCTGGCCAGCCTGTGGCGACTGCAATCCCAGATCGCGCGCCATACGGTCGATGCGTTCGGGATCACGCAGGGACGCTTCTTCCAGGCGCAACGCCCGGTTCATCTCGACCAGGCTTTCGCGCTGCGATTTCATGGCCTCGATCTTGTATCCGTACTCAATGGCCTTGAAGTGCTGGAAGGCATAAACCATGACAAATAAGAATAGGCATGCCAAAGCCACGCCGAACTGCCGCATTTCGCGCGAGCGTTGCGGATCCTCGACTTTCACCAGGCGCGAGTTGTCGATCGGCTTGGTGAAGTAAATCTCCGGCGTCCCCGCCCAGCAGGGACGCCGCCGAGGTGCAATGCGAGCTTGAATCGCCGCGGCCGCCATGATTAAGCGACTCCGGCGAGCTGTGAAGGACCGTTGAGATTCGCCAGTTCGCTCAGCGCGATGACGTACCTGTAGGTAAGTTGGACTTCCATTTCCGGCTGCACGCGGATGCTGGTTTCCGCACGTTCAACCGTCGCCATCAGATCGTCGATTAAGTTTCCGTTATACATCGGAGTTCTCCGTTTGCTGAATTCCTACCTCAGAATCAAGTTTCGGTGCGTTGGGGCACTCTCTGTGTGTTTCCTCGGTGTACCTCTGTGCCGTCTCGGTGGTTAGCGTTTTAAGAGCCTTAACCACAGAGAACACAGAGTTACACGGGGCAAAGCCACAGAGGAACATCTAAATCCTCTCCGCTGCTCGCAATTTCGCGCTGCGGGCCCGCGGGTTTGAAGCGATCTCTTCATCACTCGGCGTCACTGGCTTTTTTGTCAGCAACTTGTATTTCCCCAGCTTTGCACCTTCCCGCATCGCATCTTTCACGATGCGGTCTTCCAACGAATGAAAGCTAATCACCACCAGCCTTCCACCCGGTGTCAGCAACTGCGGCGCTGCTTCAAGCAACTTCCGCAGGTCGTCCAGTTCACGGTTTACGAATATTCGGAGAGCTTGAAAGGTTCTCGTCGCGGGATGAATTCTGCGTTCAGCCTGATTCATTGGCCGGGCCGCGGTCGAAATCACGGCTGCTAGTTGGGCAGTCGTCAATATCGGCCGCGACCGGACAATGGCTCTGGCGATTCTCCGCGACCTCCTTTCCTCACCGAATTCGTAAATCAGATCGGCAAGCTCGCGCTCGTCGAACTGGTTTACCACTTGTTCGGCGGTGGGCTCGGACATGGGATTCATCCGCATGTCCAATGGCCCTTCCGCCTGAAAACTAAAGCCGCGCGCGGGATCACCGAACTGCAGGCTGCTTACGCCCAGGTCGGCCAGAATCCCGTCGTGCGTCTCGCGTCGTTCGTCGTGCGCCAAATCAGCGAATGATCCATGGATCAATTCGATCTCTGGCCAGCCTTCGGCTGCTTCGCGTGCGACGTGCGACGTGCGACTGAGGACGCTCTTTGCGATTTCCAGCGCCTTCGGATCTTTATCGAGGCCAATCAAATGACCCGGTGCGCCGAGGCGTTTTGCGATTTCTAAGCTGTGCCCGCCAAGGCCCACCGTGGCGTCGATATAAGTCCCGCCACGCCGGACGGCTAAAAAGTCGATCGCTTCTTTTAAAAGAACCGGAACATGGCCAAACTCGTTGCTGCCATGTCCACCCCGCTGAGGGGTGTTTGTTGAACCCTCGCCCACTAGATGCCCAATTCGTCGAGCGTCTTCTCATCCTCAGGCGTGAACTTGTCTTCCTCGATCTCCCGGCGATACTGCTCCAGGTTGCGAACTTCCAGATATGTCAGCTGCCCGGTCACGGCCACTTCGCCCTTGATCTGCGCCGATTCGCGCAGCAACTGCGGAATCAAGAGCCGGCCTTGACCGTCCATCTCTACTTGCTGACCCCAGTAGTTCGTGCGGTCGAGAAACTTCTTCTTCGTGGGATTGAAAGTGGAGAGCCCTGCCAGCTTCTGCTCGATCCGCTCCCATTCCTCGAAGGGATACACTTGAGCAACCTTCCCGTCGAAGCTCGTGATGTAAAATTGCTGACCGTACTTCTCGTCGAGCACGCGCTTGAACTCGGCTGGGACTTTGAGCCGTCCTTTTTCGTCCACGCGAGTTGGGTGATTGCCGCGAAACATGATCTATATGCTTATGGGACGAAGGGCGAATTCGCCCATCAGAGTGGCGGATCGCAAAAGCCACAGCGGAGGCAAAAACGGTGACGAGTTGGACTGTTTCAGTTTCATTCGGGCCATTTTTGGGGATGTCAGCTATGAAATCCACCGGCGCTCCGATTTTGTTCACTTCTACCCACGACCTCTACTGTGTTTGCCACTTTCTACCACTTTTGTCCACATCTTACGCCTAACCGCTTTAGTGTCAATAGGAAATTAGAGGGTGGTGTACCGCTCATTTATCTCAGTCTGAAAAGCTCAACAAATTGCGGATTACTGCTTAGGCGACCACTAGGAATGGTGTTTGCAGGTGTGGTTCGAAGTGACGGTAACCCTAATGAACTGAGTGGATCGGGCTGTGGAAAAAGGAATGCAACTCGAAGACCACGCCTTGCTCGAGGTGAATACCTTTAGAATGGGGTTTGCCGCGCAGAAGATTGCGTTCGCGACAAGGAGTTCTGTATGTACAGCACGATTCCTAACCAAAGCATTAGGGTCAGGAATTTTCTACAGAGCCTCTACCTCTCGAGTGCGATAAGGGATTGCCTGACACGTGGCAACTCCCTGTACAAGAAAGCCCTAGTCGAACACGAAAAGGCAAGACTGAGGGCCAGCCTCAGATCGCAGTTGCGCACGATTGCAGAACGATATCGAGAAGAGGTAAGCGACCCGATCCACATTCAGCACATTCGGAGCTTGGCCGACCATCTCACCGGAATTCATGGCGAGATCCTCGAAGCGGGGAAATTTCCATTTGGAAGAGCGCAGAAGGCGCTGAATGTGTACTTGAAATACCGCTGGTGTGACGACGCAGCGATCCGCCCTCCTCACTGCCCGTTCGACGAAATTATTATCGGAGAACTTGCCCTTGCTAAGGGAATTAGTCGGAGCTGGACAAAGATGGACAGCGAAGATGCTTACCAGGCATGGGTAGCTGCGGCGAGGAAGCTTGCCAATGGGGAGTCGCTTCCAGAATGGGAACTTCGTGTCTACGAAACCGCGACTTCCAAGGGAACGGCCCGCGCTCAAGCGCTCCAATTCGAGCGGCTCTCTCGTGAGCCAAAGGGTAATTCACGAGGCTGGAAGTTTAGTCGCGAAGAAATTCAACGGCAGATTCGATAGAGCCTTATTTTTCGGCTACCTTCCTTCGCTGTCATCCTGAGCGAAGCGGAGTCACTCGCTTGCGAGTGATTCCGCGAAGTCGAAGGACCTGCTGTTTGCTTGAAGGACCATGTGCCGAAGGAATTCTCCGCCAAACTGCCTTTAGTAAGCTGCAGAGCGCGTTCCTAGTTTGCGGCGGCAATTTAGAAAAGCAGGTTCCTCGACTCCACACATCGTTCGCTCCGCGAACGATGTTGTTCCGCTCGGAATGACAGAATCCTGGAGATGTGATGAGGAAGGTCGGAGAGAGTGAGAACCTAGTACTCCGCGAGATCTTTCATGGCCAGATACAAGTCCTGCACCTGCGGCAGAATGGCGCTTTCGAGTACCGGCTGATAGGCGATGAAGGTATCTTTGGCGGCAACGCGCTTCACCGGCGCGTCCAGATTTTCAAATAATTCATCGGCAATGCGTGCGGCGATCTCCGCGCCATAACCCCAGCTCAACGTGTCTTCGTAGGCTACGATCACGCGGTTGGTTTTTTGCACCGAAGCCGCGATTGTGTCCCAGTCATACGGATTCAGGGATCGCAAATCAATGAGTTCGATCTTGAGTCCCGACTCTCGATCCAGCTTCTGCACCGCCTGTAAAGCCCGCGGAACGACAGCTCCATAGGTGATCACCGTCAGGTCTGTCCCAGGATGAACGATCTTCGCCTTGCCGAACGGAATCATGTAATCCGGCCCTGGATATGGCGCCCGGCCATAACTCTCGCGGTAGAGCCGCTTGTGCTCGAGGAACATGACCGGATCGTCGCAGCGGATCGCCGTGCGCAGCAGTCCCGCAGCATCCAGCGCATTAGAAGGAAAGATCACCCGCATACCCGGTGTGTGCGTGAAGATGCTCTCTCCGCATTGCGAGTGATAAATCGCGCCACCAGTGAGATATCCGCCGATCGCCACACGTATGACGCAAGGGGCAGAACAATCGCCATTTGAGCGCCAGCGCATTACTGGCAGTTCGTTGCGAAGCTGCATCATCGCCGGCCAGATGTAGTCGAAGAACTGGATCTCCGCGACCGGTTTCAGCCCGCGCACCGCCATGCCCACTGCCCGCCCAACGATGCTGGCCTCTGCGATTGGTGAATTGAAAACGCGGTCAGAACCAAAATCGCACTGCAGGCCTGACGTCAATTTGAAGACGCCGCCCTTCCCTTTCACCATCTTCTGCCGCAAATATTCTTCGCGGCTGCAATCGGCCACATCTTCGCCAAAAATCACGATGCGCTCATCGCGCTTCATCTCATCACGCAATGTGGCAGTGATCAGATCGGCCATCGTCTTCGGAGCAGGCTTCTTCTCGTCTGTCGTCGCTCGGGCGCCCTCGCCAGAGCTTATCTGGCGATCGAATTGGGCCGAAGTCGGATCAACACTTGGAGAGTACAAAAATTGTTTAATGGTTTCCGGCTGCGGCAAGGGCGCAGTGAGCACGCGGTCCACCGCAGCCTGCAAGCCATCGTCAACTTCTTTCTCGAGCTTGTTGATTGCCTTTTCATCAAGAATGCCGTCGCGAATCAGGAACAACTGCATGCGCGAAATGGGATCGCGGGCGGCATCGCGTTCGCGCTCGATGTCCGGCCGATAGAGTTTCTCGTCATCGGATAGCGAATGCGAATACGGACGAATCACATGCGCGTGAACGAACGACGGACCCACTCCGGCGCGGCAATGCGCCACGGCTCGCAACATTGCGCCGTAACTGACAACTGGGTCAGTGCCATCGATTTCTTCGAAATGAAAATTGGGAAAGCTAGAAACCAGACGCGAAATATTCCCGCCCGCGGTTTGCACTTCGACCGGCACGGAAATCGCATAACCGTTGTCTTCGACCAGGAACACGATCGGCAGCCGCAGGTTAGAAGCCGCATTCATCGATTCCCAGAATTCGCCTTCGCTGGTGGTGCCATCGCCGAGCGACACATACGTGACCTCGTCGCCATGAAACTGCACGTCTTTGAATTCGCGGTAATCGCCGCTCACCTTCTGCCCGGCGTTAGGATGCATCATGAAATAGCGACTGGCTTCAGCGCACCCGACCGCGTGAAGAATTTGCGTGCCGGTGCATGAGGACTGCGTGACAACGTTCAGCCGCTTGTATCCCCAATGTGACGGCATCTGACGGCCGCCGGAGCTTGGGTCATCCGCCGCGCCAACAGCCTGCAGCAGCATTTCATCCGGGGTAGTTCCGAGCGCGAGGCACAACGCGCGATCGCGATAGTAGGGAAAGAACCAGTCATATCCAGGTTTCATGGCGAAGCCGGCGGCCGCAGTCACCGCCTCGTGGCCAGCTCCGGAAATTTGAAAGAAGATTTTCTGCTGGCGCTTCAGCATGATCTCGCGGTCATCGAGGCGCCGCGAGGTGTACATCACCCGATAAAGGTCGATAAGTTGCTGCCGCGATAGGCCTTCGTAGGTCTTGCCCGCCTTATTGGCCTCAGCAACTGCGCCGGATTTTCCGTGGCCCCGGGTCGGCATTATTAGAGTTCGGCGTGAGCTGTTTTTGGAGCCGAAAAGACATTGTAAATCAGCCCCAGCTTTCAACCATTAGCTTTCCGTAAGCGGCTGGGGACACTCTGTATTACCTCCTTGAAAGCAGGGGCCAAGGCACCCTGCGATGAGAGCTGACGGCTGGTTTGATGAATTGCTATTCTTCATTCATGCCTCGTTTTAACCGGCAGTTTGATCCTGCCTCGATAAAACTCGTGATTTTTGATTTGGATGGAACTCTCATCGACTCCCGCCTCGACCTGATTCATTCGGTGAATGCGATGTTGCGTAAGTTCAATCGTCCGGAGCTGCCAGGAGAAGTTGTGGCTTCGTATGTGGGCGATGGAGCCCCTATGCTCGTACGGCGAGCGTTGGGCGATCCTAATGACGAAAAATTTGTAAAAGAGGCTTTGGATTTTTTTCTTGCATACTATCGCGAACACAAGCTTGATAACACCCACGCGTACCCGGGCATTCCAAAAGCATTGCAACAGATTCAGTCAAACGGCACCAACCGGAAAATGGCGGTGCTGTCGAATAAACCTGTGAACCCTTCACGAGCAATCGTCGAGGCCCTCGGGCTGGCAGATTTTTTCGTCCATGTCTATGGCGGCAATAGCTTCGATACTAAAAAACCCGATCCATTAGGCGCGAAAACTCTTCTGAGCGAAACCGGCACGTCGCCTGCCAATGCCATGATCGTCGGCGATTCATCGATCGACGTGCTCACGGGCCGCAACGCCGGAATCGCGACCTGCGGAGTTACCTATGGCTTCGCGCCACACACGTTGTGCGAGGCTCCGCCGGACGTTGTCGTAGATGAACCACGAGAACTGGGAGAACTATTCGGATAGATGGGTCGCCTGTATCGTTAATGCCTTCGTCTCGATCATCCGATAAACTCGGTCAGGAATGATGGCTTCCTACGAAAGCTTCTCGCGCGCTGAACTTCGTAAGCTTCGGAGCCTGAAAGATCCCTACGGAATCCAGGAATTTCTAAACGCCCAGCCTTACCATCTTGCCGATACCACGTGGTCCCCGCGGCGCGTTTTGCGAGAAAACACTTCTCACTGTTTTGAGGGAGCTTTATTCGCTGCTGCCGCATTGAGAGTGAATGGCTACCCGCCGCTCATCATCGACCTCGAGGCCGAACACGACACCGACCATGTGATTGCGGTATACAAACAGCGCGGCCACTGGGGAGCAATTGCGAATTCGAATTACACCGGCTGCCGTTACAGAGAGCCGGTGTATCGCACACTGCGAGAACTCGTGATGAGTTATTTCGATGTTTACTTTAACCAGCGGGCCGAGCGCACGCTGCGAACATTTTCGAATCCAGTGAACCTCGGCCGTTTCGACCGTCATAATTGGATGACAACGGACCAGCCGCTATGGTTTATCGCCGAATACTTGTTCACGATTCGCCACTTTCGCCTGCTGCAGCCGAAAATGGCTAGAAGACTGCACCGTCTCGACCATCGTTCATTTAAAGCAGGATGTTTAGGGAGGGCGGAGAAATAGAACCGCTATGCAAAAAGAATTGCCGCCAAAAATACTGTCGGTTCCGAATCGCTACAGCGGAAGATAAAACTATTTTAAGATAAAGCAGGTTCCTCACCGCTAAAGCGGTTCGGAATGACATTTATTTTCCCGAAAAGCAGATTCCTCAGACCTGAAGATCTTCGGAATGACATCATTCGGCGCGTGAGGCTAGAACGTGAACTTTGCCGCCAGTTGGATCCCGCGGGGCCCGCCACCACCGAGGAACGGATTACCAATGCCGACGTCTCCGGTTGCGCCAAGAGCGAAACCTCCGGTCCCGACTTCACGATTGCCATTTACACCGAATCCCTGTTGCGCTGGATCCGCAATGAAAAGCGGCAGGAAAGGACTGGCAAAATTCGGGTGATTCAGAAGGTTGAAGAACTCCGCTCTTAGTTGCATACTCAGCCGTTCCGTAATGGCTGTGTCTTTGTAAATTGCAAACTCCCAATTTTTAAAAGCAGGCCCAACCAGCGAGTTCCGGCGTTCGTTGCCGAAGTGCCGGGTGCCGGGCACGCAATCATCAGCTGTGCCGGTAGGACTTGCGATGGCGAAGCTAGTCAACGTGCATGGAATTGCGAAGGAGCTGAGGTCGATGAAATTCCTGGGATCGTGCTTGTGATACACGATTGGTCCGACCACATCCGGACGGTCAATGCCTTCGCCCGCTCCGCTGAAGTCGTCTTCGAAGTTGTAGTTCATTTGGAATGGCTGACCACCTTGTAGCGTGATGGTGCTGGAAAATCCCCAGCCATTTTTAAGCCGACCCGATCCCATGCTCGGCACTTGATATCCGAAAACCCACGTAAATCGGTTACGGACATCGAAATTCGAATTCCCATACTCCAGATTCGGGCGGGTGCTGTCATAGGGTTGTGCGGCATTCGGCTCAAAATCCTCGAGATCACTGGCGGTGTCCTGAGAGTGGGACCAGGTGTAATTCACAATTGATGTGATCCCGCGCCACTGGTTAACGCGCAAACTAGTCTGTAGGGCGTTGTAGTTGGATTTTGCGGTTGACTCCTCCTGCATGATGTAGAAGGAGCCGTACGGAAAGTCAAACGTTCGCGGCGCCCCATAGCTATTTCCGCAACCCGGCCCACCTGCCGGAAAACAAGGAAGCCCGTTCACGGTGTTGACGTTGGCCTGCGCGACCGCGACATCGGATGCATTGATAGTTGCCTGATTCGGCTGGCTGATATCACGGAACCGGAACAGATGATGTCCCTGCGACCCCACGTAGCTCACCAGCAGGACGGTCTTGCTACTAAGCTGCTGCTGCAGGTTCACGTTGTAGTTTTCCATATAGGGCGTGTGGATGTGACGGTCCACGGTGAAGATGTCACATTCGACCGTGCCGCAGCCTGTGGCATCAAAGACGGGCTGGCCGGCGTTGATAGTCCCGGTGGTATTTGCGGAAGGGATGATTTGCTCGGGTCCCACCGGATTGTAAGCCGGACCTGGATCGAAGAACGGTGGATAGGGCAGATGCCCCAGAAAAATATCCTGCGAAAAAGCATCGTAGAACAAACCCCATCCAGCGCGAAGAACTGTTTTGCCCCGGCCAGTCGCGTCCCACGCGACGCTTACGCGAGGGGAGAAATTCTTGTGATCTGGCTCGTACAGACGACTGAGTCCCGGCTGGCCCACTTGAGTCAGGACAAAAGTGTTAGTTACAGGATTAGCGGTCGTCGCATTGCTGAATAGATTATTCTTCTCTGAGACCACGCCAAAATAATCCCATCGCAAGCCATAGTTCAAGGTGAGCCGCGGACTTACGCGATAGGTGTCTTGCAGATAAAAGCCGTAGCTGTTTTCTCCGGTGTGGCGCAGCGTGTCACCGGAATACTGGAAGCTGGCACCGAAGCCGGTGCTGGGCGTACCGCCAAGAAAGCTGCCCAAGTCGTCGAAACTTAATTTCCCTCGGAAGTATTTATCAAAGTACTGCTTGATTGTTGTACGACGATACTCCGCGCCGAACTTGATGTCGTGCTTATTCGCCTTCCACGAGAAATTGTCGATCAACTGATTGTTGCTGTCCACGCGTCCGCGAGGATCTCCGCTGGTTGCGCCGAGTTGCGAGAACCCACTGACCAAGATAATTGGAAGGCCGTCATCAGCGAGTCCGCTTCCCACATTCAGCCCAATCGAACTGGGATGAAAGCTTCGGTCCTGCGCAAGAAAATCTTCCGCAAACCGGTTCCAGCCGAAGCGCAATTCGTTGACTTTGGTTCCAGAGAGAGTCCACACATGCGATAGCGAAACGAGTTGAACGCGCGTGGGTGTGAAAGTATTAAACCCGGGAAGCTGGCCGCCGCTTGCTGTAAGAGCCAGGGGAAACGCCTGAGAACTATCCCCGAAAAAGTAGCGGCCGGACAGTAAATGGTGAGAACTGAGGTTTTCGTCAATCTTAGCAATCATGCTATCGACGCGGTTGTAAGAGGGAGAAATCACCGAGGCGTTAAAATTTCCGCCGGTTAGATTCGGTGCCGGCCAGGGATGCCGCGCAATAAGCTGCTGAATCACAGGATTCGTCGACTGAGAAGGATCAAGAGAGCCATCGGGCGCGGTGCCTGTGGGCACATTAGCCAGGGTTACCACTCCGACCCTCTCGCGCTGACCTTCATAATTCAAATAGAAAAAAGTCTTGTCATTAACGATCGGGCCACCGAGTGATCCACCAAATTGATTATTGTGGAATTGCGCTTTGGGCTGAGTTGACGGGTTGAAATAGTTCCGGGCATCCAACGCGTTGTTGCGAAAATATTCGATTAGGGAGCCGTGCAGAGTGTTGGTACCACTCTTAGTGACGATGTTTACGGCCGCGCCGGCGTTTCGTCCGTACTCTGGCATGAAGTTCGATGAGATTTGAGTTTCCTCAATTGCATCGACCGGCAAAATGGTGGCAGGCGTACCGAACACTCCCGCCTCATTGATGGCCGGATCATTGCGATAGCCATCATTCATATCCGTGCCGTCGAGTAGAAAATTATTGGACCGCCCCCGGGCTCCGTTCATGGAAAAAATTCCGAAGGAGCCCGGTGAGTCGGTAATCTCATCGGGAGAGCCTGCTACCCCTGGGGTCAGAAAAATCATCTTTTGGAAGTCGCGCCCATTCAGCGGTAAGTTCTTCGCCTGCTCGGCGGTGAAGGTTGTGCCCAGAGTGTCCGTTGTAGTCTCGACCTGTGGCAGCGCTTCCCCTGAGACTTCTACTTTTTCCGAGACCTGGCCCGTCCTAAAGACGAAATCCACGCGTTTCTCTGCGGCCACGTCCACCGCCACATTGCTGATCACGGCTGTCTGGAATCCGCTTTGCGTTGCGCTTACAGTGTAGGTGCCAATGGGTAATTCGGGGACTGAATAGCTGCCATCGGCGCTGGTCTGCGTGGCGCGCTCAAGCCCGGTATTAACGTTATGAACCGTGACCTTTGTGCCGGGAACGACAGCGCCCTGCGGATCTGTGACCGTCCCTAGTATCGTGCCGCGAAAGGTTTGCGCGACCAGCGAAGTGGAGATGAGCAGCAGCAGGAACCCAAGGCTAGACCTGAATCTCATAAAGCCCCCTTGCGATTTAACAAATGACAGTTGCCAGGGATTGTAGATCAAGCAAGCGTATGTCTTCCAGCAACAAAATTTATGGTTTGGAAATGGACGGGATAACGGGAGGAAGCGTAGGTAAAAAATCAGAAATTAAAGGCGAGGCCGCCGCGCAGTGCTCGCGCTGACTGGACCAGATAGACGGTTCGTCCATCCTGGCCAACTAGAGGCACATATCCCTGGGCGAGTAAATTACGTATTTCGACCACTACATCCATGTGGCCCTGGAGAGCGCGGGTGCATGGAATGGGCTGCTTGAAGAAAATATCCAGGAAGGGATCCGCCTGTCCGGCCGAGGCATTGAACATATCCACTGATGTGAGCGCGCGTCCACTGGTCCAACCGTACGAAGCGATCCAGCGAGTTTTAGTACGTGGAGCCGTGCCGTTCAGTTTTCCGGAGATCATGTGGCGATTACGCGTAACGCTCTGCGCGCGGACACTTTCGAGCGTCGGCGTCTCCCCATTCAGATCGAGCACACCGCCGTAGCTATAATCTGCGGTGGCGGTGATATCCGACGTCAACTGGCGTTCCAGGACCAACCTCAGTCCATGCGTGTCTAGGTTCCGTCCCTCATATGTAAATGTACCGGAGTAGACATCAGGCAAAACATCGCCAATCCTCGATGAAAACTCGCCGACACCTATGAGCGCAGGATCGCGCAGCCGGTCAGAGTAGTACGCCACCTGCATTCTGGTATTGCCTTCACGATGGGAGAGTGCGAGTTCCTGGTGGTGGGCCCTCTCAATCGCAGCGGAATAAGCTGTCATGCTTACACGCGGATCCGACTCGCTCAAATCAGCAGGAGAACTTTCAAAACCCTTCTCTTCGCGACTATTGGGACGCGATGTCGAGTAACGGTACTCCAATACCGTATCCGGCGAGAGATGCGCCGCAACCGAGCCGAAAGGACGGAAGGCGGTCACCCGGCCCATGAATTGTACAGTTTGCAGTTCGCTGCCAAACTTCAATTCGAGCACATCGCCAAGCGCAACCTCGTCTGACGTTGTCAGCGCGAGTGCTTGCAATTGAGCGTTGTGGATCCCGAGGTCCGGCGAAGAAAGCCGGCGCATGGTGAATGCAATTTCGGGACTAGAGCCATTCGCCATTCGATGCTTATAGGAACTGCGCAGCACCGCATTGGGCAGGGCCGGACCGTATCCAACATTCCCATTGAAGCTCAAAGTCCCAGAAGCGAAGACGGACTTTTCAACGGTGAAGCCCGTGCTCATATCGGAAATCGAGCCAAAGCCCTGCGAAGATGCGCCGGCAACAAAGGAAAGGCTTCCTTTCAAGTCGGAAGACGAAGACTTGTCGGCCACCATCACCGGAGAACCGTCGGGCAGAATGCGTAACACAGGGCGATTAGCAGTAGAACGGAGGACCCAATCCCAGTCACCATCTTCTGCGGTTCCGCGACGCGGCGTAAATTGCAGCGCATCAAAAACTGTGGACAATGTGAGGTTCAGCAGAACGCTGGCTCCGGCCTTCAGGCTGATCTTCTCCCGCAAAGTTGGAAGGAACGCGGGCGCCGAAACTTTTACGCTGTAAATACCCGGTACCAGGCCAGTGGCGCTGAACAGGCCTTTCTCGTCAGTGATCAGCTTGAATACCTGAGGCGCTGTCCCTAATACTTCCACGATGGCGCCCACCTGAGGCGCGCCGCCTGAAGTGTGGACGTATCCGGTTATGGAAGCGGACTTGTCCGCGCACCATGAAGGGAGCGCCAAGCCCAATGCGATTACGAGATGGCCAAGCTTTCGCGTCATGAAATCTGAGTAACGCTATTCGACAGCAAATGTTGCCGAAGGCCCCAGCGTCTGTTTGGAAATATTATCGTTTATCTTGATCTGAATGCGGTACACGCCGGGATCGAGATTCGCCGCCTGCACTGTTTTTTGTAAAGTGACCTGCTCGCCAACATTGCCCATCTTTTCCGACGAGTCAACCGCGTGAACCACTGCTTTATTCGTGGCCGCATTTACGATGTCGTACTCAAACGTTGCCGAAGGCTTGTGGGTCTTTTCATCAAGGCTGAGATTGTAAACCTGCATCCAGAAATTCACTTTCTGGCCACGTTTAAATGCCATCGGCTTTCCATCCGAAGGCGCAACTCGAGGGCGAACCTTGGTTGTGCCAATCACAAACATTCCCGTGCCCACGCTCTTCGAAGGCACCGGCTCAACGTCATCAGCCAGAATGAGAGACGAGCTGGCCAATTTGTCGTCTGAAAAATCCGGGACAATGATGCTCCGGCTCCAGGTTCCCATGCGGTCGCCGTTCACGTCCTTTATAACCAGATCCAGCCGGTAACGTCCCGGTCTCAGCGGCACTGCTTTCCAATAGATTTTCGAGTTTTCCGCCTCGCGCGGCAATAACTCCGCAGGGACATCCGCGACCACAGTGTCTTCAAAGGTTTGGGCAACTTTCCCGGACAATGTGGTCAACCGCCCGAAAATGTTTACTACCCCGTGCTGCACGCCATCCTTATTGGTAAACGTGATGTCACGGTTTTTAAGCTGGACTGTCACCGGTACCAACACCGTGTCGGCGGTGATCTTCACGAAATCCGTGCGCACATCGAAGGGCATGGAATTGTAGCTGATCTTGTGACTGACGATTTCTTCGAGGTCTTTGAATTTAATTGCCGGTGCCGAGTTCAACTTCGCGTACTGCTCCAAGCGATCAAATTGTTTCGTCTGCAGATCGTTCTGCATTGGACCTGCACCGATCTGCTCAAGCCCTCCGTTAAATCTGCTGGCTTTTGACGACATGCCCATCTGCTCATACAGCGTCAAGCCTGCATTCGGAACCATTTTCAGGGCGTCTTTTTCGCTCCTATCCATTGTCATGTGATAGTCGCCGCACATGCAGGTATCGACGAACTCGATGATGACTTCCTGTCCGATTCCCTCAATATAGCGATAACGCCACTGCTCAAATGGATAAGTAGAAGTTTCGCCACCACCTTCTTCCATGGGCCGTTCGTAGGAACCGCCGGAAGGATGTGACTCAACTTCATCCGCGGGGCCATAGACGATGTAAATACGGCCGCGGTCGGTCATCCACCCTGGCTTGCCGGCGGGGAAGTGCTCGTTCGCGTATTCAATGCGGCGATAGTGTTCGTCCTTGAATTCATTATCTTCGCTATCCGGATTCGGATTGCGCCGTTGCCAGAAAGCCTCGATGTACTGGTCGCGCTCTTCATTGTTGGAGAGCTGCATGAACGCCTTGCGTTCGTTATCAGTGATGATCCAGCGGACATCCTGATCGAGCCATTTCTTGTACGAGGTTTCCAGTTCTCGCTTTATTGACTTGGCATTTTGCTTTCTCTGCTTGTCGGTGATCTGCCGTTTGAGAGGATCGCCCGAAGGATTATCGGCGCTCTGACCATTCTTCTGGTCCACCTGAGATTTATCAGGAGTGCTTTGCCCATCCGGAGACGAAGCGGCTGCGGCCAGCTGCGCTGAGCCGAGGCTGAGGAAAAAAATGAAAACGAAAGACGTAATTATGCACAAAGCAGAGAACCGGGACATAGAGGAAGAGTACTCCTTAAGACGCACTCTGATTGTCAATATTTTATGTCTTTGACAACCGGAATACAAGCTCATGTGGGGAAAGGAAATCGAGGGCATCGGCGCTGTGAACCCCCTTTTTACCTGATTCTGACAGCAGGCACTTTGGTTGTCCTGGGGTATGTAAAACTGTGCGCACCTGCTTACCCCGGCGACCCTGCATCGAACCCAGTTGAAGGGACCAAGCTATAATTCCAGAAGCCTGTGACTCAGGGCTCACGGGAACTTTTAACGCCTTGGCGCCGTATTGTTTGAGTAGTCAGAACCAGGGCCAGCAAAACCGGGTAAAAGCTGGCTTTTTATGTGACTAACGGGCGGCCAGCCCGTCGAATGTTAAGGGACTGAGAGCGAGTGTCCCCGTTGAAGCAGGAGAATAGAATGGCAACGGCAGAAGTAATCAGCATTCCCGAGCCGCAAGTGTCCGCCCCACCCGAATCGTGCATGATTTACACGTCCGACCTCTGGAAGACCTATGACATGGGCTCCGAGCAGCAGGTGCATGCCCTGCGTGGGGTGAATCTGCAGATCCGCCGAAACGAGTATGTCGCGATCATGGGACCGAGCGGATCAGGAAAATCGACGCTGATGAACCTGATCGGCTGCCTGGATACTCCCAGCCGCGGCCAGTACTGGCTAAACGCCCAGCTGGTCAGCGAACTGGATGATGACGAACTGGCCCGCATCAGGAACAAGGAAATTGGATTCGTTTTTCAGACCTTCAATCTGCTGGCGCGCGCTACCGCGCTTCACAACGTCGAGCTGCCTTTGATTTACGGCGGCGTGCCTGCCACCGAACGCGCAGATCGCGCGAAAGAAGCATTATCGGCAGTGGGAATGGAAGCTCGCATGAGCCACAAGCCGAACGAACTCTCTGGAGGTCAGCGGCAAAGAGTCGCAATTGCGCGCGCGCTGGTGAATCGTCCATCAATCATTCTTGCTGACGAGCCCACGGGAAATCTCGACTCACAAACCGGTAACGAAATTATGGCGCTGTTCGATCGCCTTCATTCCGAGGGCAACACGATCGTTCTGGTCACCCACGAAAATGACATCGCCGCTTATGCTCACCGCATCGTCCACATCAAGGACGGAGTAGTCGAGCGCGACGAAGTGAAAAGATAACCGTCACTCTGTCGGGCAGGGCACGAATTGAGTCCTGCTGCCGCAAAGCTGTAGAAGCAACTCCCGCCACCCCTCGGCCACCTCTAACCAGCGACGCTTCCCCAGCTACGTCCTCAAGGAGGTCGGCTTGCGTCTTGCGCCGCTCTTAAGTGTGTACCGGCATTCGCCCGCAGGAGTGAACCTTGGAACGAGTGCGGCGTAGTCACAAACTCCGCGTTTACGGCTATGTCGAGCATGTTTACCTGCTACTCAGCGAACCGGCGCCAGAGGTGCCCCATTCAAGCCTGATTTTGGATTGAAGTGGGATTTCCACTGTCTTGGCAAACCGCAACAGCCCGCTAGCCTATGCTTTGAAGTTATTGAGGCAAGGAGTATGGCGAGATCCATCAGCCGGATCATGTCAGGAGTGGAGTAGACGGGCGGCAACTGCGGATGGTGAGCCGCCAAAGTGTGCTCGAATGCGACCACCTGGTTTGCCGCGGCGCGCACGCCGATAGGAACAGGTTTCATCAGAATGCCTGTGGAATCATCGCTCGCCTGACCAGCTTACATAAAAAACTGTTGCCTCGGGTCATTCGGGTACATCAGATCAGCTACTCTACTTGCGAAGGAGAAATCATGGCCGATCCACGTTTTCCCATTGGAAAATTTCATTATGAAGGACCGCCGTCACAGGAGCAGCGCCGGAAATTCATCGGCGAGATCGAGCAAACTCCCGCGGCAATCCGCGCAGCTGTTCATGATTTGTCTCCCAAGCAGCTTGACACACCATACCGGGAAGGCGGGTGGAACGTGCGGCAGGTCGTGCATCATGTGCCGGAAAGCCACATGAATGCCTATATAAGGTTCAAACTGGCCTTGACCGAGGACGAGCCCACGATCAAGCCCTATGCTGAGGACCGCTGGGCAAAACTAGCGGATATTGAAGCCACGCCGTTGGAAACTTCTCTTGCTCTGCTCGAAAATTTACACGTGCGCTGGGTGATCTTGCTACGTACTTTGAGCGACGAAGATTGGAAACGCGCGTTTAAACATCCTGAGATGGGACTGATGCCTCTCGAAAAGAACCTAGCCTTGTACTCATGGCATGGACGGCACCACACCGCGCACATCACGGAGCTGAGAAAAAGAATGAATTGGTAAAAGAAAGCGGCCCCTACGGGCCGCTTTAGTTCTATGCAGGTTTGGCCATAGCCGACATCCGCCTCTGCATTTCCTGTTCAGACACATCTTCGACGTGAGTAGAGATGTTCCAAACGTGGCCGAATGGGTCAACCAAGTTTCCCGATCTGTCGCCGTAGAATTGGTCTTGCACCGCGCGAGTCTCTTTTGCGCCCGCCGCGATCGCCTGCTTGAAAGTCTTATCCACGTCGGGAACATAAAGCATCAGGCTCACGGGTGTTCCGCCGAACGCATCGGGACTGCGATAGGGTCCTTGCTGCTGCTCGTCGGCCAGCATGATACGCGAGTCTCCGATCTGGATCTCGGCATGCGCGACTGAACCGCCCGGGCCAGCCATGCGCATGATTTCAGTTGCGCCAAACACTTTCTTGTAGAAATCGATCGCGCGGCCTGCGCCTTTGATGATCAGATACGGAGTTACTGAATGATAGCCTTCGGGAATGGGTTTCACTGCCATAGCGGGCCTCCTTAGGTGATGAGCTGGGTTGAAGGCTGAGGGCGTGGTGAACAGGCGTTCTTCTATGCTGCCATCGCCCTTCGAGTCTTCGCAGAAGATTACCAGATTTTCAGGAGCAACCAGGCCGCACGTGCCGTGAAAGCGTTCGATATCGAACGACCGCCGAGTTCCTCCCCTGCCCGAGAATTCGTGCCGCAAACGCGTGCTCGCGATTTCGTGCTCTCCGTACACAACAGCAATTTCGCGCGAACCATCCGATAACTTATCCCAAAGACAGGAGTGAGAAATGAAAATCGAGAGCTTGCGTGATCTTTTCGAAGTTGAACTTTGTTACGCTTACGATTGCGAGCAGAAGCTGGTAAAAAAGGGCCTTCCCACCATGATCGAGGCCGCAAGTTCGCCAGAACTGCGACTTGGACTTGAGCAGCACCTGCAGGAGACCAGAAGCCAGGTAAGCCGGCTGGAACGGGTGTTTTCCATAATCGGGGCTGAGGCAGATACCGAGAGCAATGATGTTTTCGACAAGATGACCAGTGCAGTGAAAGATGCCATTGACGAGACGGACACTACTAACTTACGTGATGCCGCTCTGATTATGTGCGGCAACATGGTCGAGCACTATGAAATCGCGCTATACGGGTCCCTGGTTGCCTTCGCAACACAGCTCGGCTTCCAGGATGCGGCACAGCTGCTGCAACAAACCTTGAATGAGGAAAAGGCTGCAGACGCAAAGCTGACTCAACTGGGTGAGACCAGAATCAACCCCATCGCGGCCCAGGAACGCCGGGCGGCGTAACTCAATCTCGATGTTAGAAACGCGAAACCTGCTTAGCGCAAGCTAAGCAGGTTTTTTTATTGTCGGATCGCTACTTTGAAGATTACTCAGCCCATCTTTTGAATAGCAACGCGCCGTTGGTCCCGCCGAAGCCGAACGAGTTCGACATGGCGAATTCGATGATGGGAGCTTTGCGGGCGTGGTTGGGAACGAAGTCCATGCCGGCGGTGTCAGGATCCTGATTTTCGAGATTGATGGTCGGCGGAAGAATCTGATCTCGAAGGGCAAGCACGGTCACGCCAGCTTCCAAGCCGCCGGCCCCACCTAGTAAATGGCCGGTCATTGACTTCGTGGAGCTGACTGCGACTTTGTGATCGCCAAAGAAATTACGGATGGCGTGCGCTTCGAGTGCGTCACCAATCGGCGTTGATGTTCCGTGAGCGTTGACGTAGCCGATATCAGTCGGCTTGATCGCGGCGTCACGTACCGCATTTTTCATCACGCGAAAACCACCTTCATGTTCTGGCGCGGGCTGCGTGATGTGGTAAGCGTCTCCGCTCATGCCATAGCCTACGACTTCTGCGATTGGCTTGGCCCCACGCGCGCGGGCATGTTCCAACTCTTCAAGGATGAGAATTCCGGCGCCTTCGCCCATCACAAATCCGTCGCGGTCACGGTCCCATGGGCGGCTGGATTTTTCGGGCTCGTTATTGCGCGTGGAAAGCGCACGCATCGCGGCGAAACCACCAACACCGAGCGGGGTGATTGCCGCTTCAGTGCCGCCGGCAATCATCACATCG
>Ga0209474_10000635_pt1 | contig 37455 bp, 34 predicted proteins | sample GraSoiAngelo_145_FD_185902 | JGI IMG/M metagenome (GOLD analysis project Ga0209474, IMG submission 185902) | Grasslands soil microbial communities from the Angelo Coastal Reserve, California, USA - 14_1009_05_20cm (SPAdes) (version 2) | ecosystem: Environmental > Terrestrial > Soil > Grasslands...
CTCGGGACTCGGGACAAGCGGGCTGAAGCGGCTGGCAGTCACCCCTGGAAGTTACGATAAAATAATCAATATGTCAAGTCCAAAGAAAGTATTTAGAATCAGCGAGTTGCGGTTCCGTTCGAATGGGTTGCGCGTAAGATAAAGAAAACAAAGGGGTAGAGTTCGCAGGGGAAGTGGCGAGTGACGAGTGCCCCCTCGCGTCAAGCACTCGGGGTAAACGAGCGGCCCTTCCGACCGGGCACTGGGCAAGCGAGCTAGGGACTACAGAGTGTGGGTGATGACTCACTTTTTGCACGGTGCGAGCACCACATATTGTGGAGGCCCAAACGCCTCTTTCAATTTGTGGTGGCAAAAACGAGTTCTCACACAGACTCTACAGGCGGGAGGAGGAAAGGTCAAAGTCCCCACACGGAAACCCCGCGTATGGGGAACCCGGCAGATCGGGCTCAGTATGGTGATCGTTTCAATTTCTAGTGTAAGTTTTCCGCGCTCCTTGAGGAATGGGAAGTGGCGCTCAAGATAGTTCAGCAACTCATTGCCCGCTTGGGCGACGGTGCTACGGGCGAGATTTGGCCGGACGGCGTGCTCATTCAGACCTAAGATCAAAAAGCAGGATGAATCCGGCCGGGTGAAATGAGTGTGGTCGGTTGCAAAACTCTACGCCGATTCAAAGATCGTGGGTTTCATTGCCGACTGAACACCCAACCCAAGCAGAGTGTTCAAACTCAAAACGATGGCAGAACGTAAAGACGTGGCGATTGTTGAAAGCATCCCAATACTCGACATCACCGACAACGAACAGGCTTAGGTTCTTGCTTTGGATTTGGGTGAACTCGGCTGCTGTAATCACATGACCGAGTCGGAGCGTGGAGGAGAATTCTCCGCCCTCATTAATTTCAGCTCTAGTAGGGAGATCAGAAAGCGGCTGAATTTCACCAATCCGCTGGATGGCACGATTCTCGCTGTCAAAAGCAAGGAGAGTCGCCCTTGCGCCGTCTACTTTCGCCCGACTTTTGCCCGTATTTTTTATCCCAAGCCGAGCTGTTGGAGTCGCTCCGGCCGAAAGGGACTCTATTGGGCCGAGTTGGGAGTTGAAGTATGCGGCTTCCAGTTTGCGTTGTACTTCCTGACCATGCCACCAAGTGAAGACGGAAAAACACAGCCCCGCAATAGCAAGGCCTCTCGCCCACCAGTCGATGCTTTTTACGATCGCCTTTTTTGTCATCTTCAAGCCCGCAGACGGAAAAACAGCTTGTTCTCCCGATTCTATCAGGCCGATGAGACGATCAGACAATTAGTGAGGGATGCTTAAATAGGCAGATACAGACGAGATCAAGACGGCCACACTCCTCAGGTTGACGACCATCGTTCTACGAATACCCTCAAACTAGACACGCGTGCTGTCTGCAGGAATCCGCATGTCTCTTACTAACTGCGGCGGTCTTTGGAAAGCATGTTCCAATCCAACTTACAGCTCCGCCTTATTCCTCGAGGCTTTATCGTTGAGCGACAAGCCGTTGCAGGCTTGCGCACGGGGCCTTGGCAACTGCTGCATCTTGCCGCGCTAGTTGCACTACACTAAATGCATTGGAAGTTGCACAGGACGTGTGTCTCCGCGCATGAGCGCCAATCAAGGCAATCCAATGGTGGCCAATCAGGCCGACCGCGGCCACTTCGAGCGGCAAATCTCGTTTGCGCGCCCGATTTTTGTTTTGCTGGCGCTGCTTGCGGCTTTGGAGCAGCCCGCGTCGCGCCAGGAGCGCCGTTCGGTTTCGTTCCTGATTGCGTATGTGATGGTGGCGCTGGTGATTACGCAAGTGGAACGCCTGCTGCGCCGGCGTTCGTGGCATTTGCCGCTGACCTGCGACCTTCTGGCGCTTGGCTATTTCATGTTTATCAGCCCTTCGACGGTTCCGGTGTGGTTTCCGTACATGTTCATTTGTTACGCGGCGGGAATTCGCTGGGGCTTTGACCTGACGCTGCCGTTGGCCGGGGCGCTATCTTTAACGCTGGTGTTGCTGACCGCGGTAAAAGGAGAGATCCACTGGATGCGCGTGGTGGCTTGGCTCGGCCTGACCGCAGGCACATTTGCGGGCGGCGCGGGGCTGGCGTTTCTTGGGGATCGCAACAAGCAGTTTGCGTCGCAAATTGACTTTTTCTCTCGAATCAATGCCACGATGCAGGTGGATCAGGGGCTGGCGGAGTCGCTGCGGCTGTTTCTTCAGGAGCTGGGCACGACGTTCGATGTGGAAGAGGCGCTGCTTCTGTATCGCGACGCGGACCTGGAGCGCATTTTCCTATGGCGGATGAAGGCGGGGGAGAACGACCGGCTGGTTCCGGACAGCTTGCCGCTTTCGCGCACGGACGGGTTTCTGCTGGACGATATGGACGCGACGCTGTGCTGGAACTCGCTGGCCGGGCCGGGCGTGGGCTTTGGCTGGGACCGGCGCGACGGGCGGACGATTAAGAATATGCCGCGGCTGCCGAGTCCGGTGGTGCAAGAGTTCAAAATACGGTCTTTGCTGAGTGTTTCGTTTGAGCAGAGCGGCCAGGCGACGGGGCGGATTTTTCTATTGAACGGGCGCAAGCCGTTTCAAAAGCAAGATTTGGTGTGGCTGGAAAGTATTGCGCAGCATATCGGGCCGGCGCTCGAAAATATTTTTTTGCTGCGGCACTTGCGTGCGCGCGCTATCGAAGCGGAGCGCAGCCGCATTGCGCGCGACCTGCACGATGGCATTCTGCAAACGTTGCTGAGCATCGAGATTCAACTGGATGTGCTGCGGCGGCGGGTGCCTGCGACTCCCGAACTGGCCTCCAGCGCGCTGGCCAATCTTCAGCAAACGGTGAAGAACGAGGCTGCCGAGCTGCGCCAGACGGTGACCGACCTGCGGCCTTTGCGGGTGCAGAGCGCGGACCTGGTGGACCTGATGAGGGGCTTTGCGGAGCGGTACCGGAACGAGTCCACGATTGCGCTGGATTTGTTGATTGATTCGACACAATTGCGGGCGCCGGACCGCGTCTGCCGGGAGATTTTCCAGATTTACCGTGAAGCACTCAACAACATAAAAAAGCATGCGAAGGCTTCCCATGTCGTGGTAAAACTGTCGCAGGATGACAGCCGTCTAGTACTTGTAGTAGACGACAACGGCGAGGGTTTTAGCTTTGCCGGCCGGTTTACGGCCGACGAACTGGATCGCCTGCGGTTGGGCCCGATTTCGATAAAGGAACGCTCTCGAACAGTGGGTGGGGTACTCACCGTCGAGTCAAATCCGGGGCATGGGGCGCGTCTGACAATCGAAGTGCCGCTCGGTTGATATGGCAAAAACAGCGAAGCAGCAAATACGGGTACTACTAGCCGACGACCACGCGATCTTTCGCGATGGCTTGCGGAAGCTTTTGGACTCCGACGAAGAAATCACGATCGTCGGCGAAGCGCAGAATGGTGCGGAGTGCATCAAGCTGCTCGCGAAACTGAAGCCGGATATTTTGTTGCTGGATTTGCGGATGCCAGATAAGGATGGGCTCGCCGTCCTGGAAGAAGTGAATTTCGACACGCTGCCGACGCGCGTGGTGGTGCTGACCGCCGCGGAAGATGATCGCGACGTGGTTCGCGCGATGCGGCTGGGAGCGCGCGGCGTGGTGCTGAAGCAGTCCGCGACGGATTTGCTGGTGAAGAGCATTCATCGTGTGCACGCGGGAGAGATTTGGCTGGACAATCGCATGACCGCGGAAGTGATGAAGGCGTTCTCGAAGTCTTCGGAAGCGGGACCGCGGCGCGAAAAGCCGTTGCTGAGCGACCGCGAGAAGGAAATCGTCCAGCTGGTGGCGCAGGGCTTTCGGAACAAGGAAATTGGAGAGAAGCTTTTCATTTCGGAACAGACGGTCAAGAATCACCTGCATAATATTTTTGACAAGCTGGGAGTTTCCGACCGGCTGGAGCTTGCGCTGTACGCGATTCATCACCGGCTGATTGATCATTCGTAGACGGATCCTGAATCTCTCCTGAACTGCACACCTTTCCCATTCATTTCTTGCGTTCTGTAACAGGGTTCGCGACATTGAGAACGGGCGCGGCATGGCGTGTCCGTACGACAAACTGCTGCACAATACTTGTTCAACTATGTTCAGTGCATTTCGGAGAACGGACGCTACAGGAAGTGTCGGAATTGCACCGCCGGGAAATGTGCGGAATCGTACGGTCGTCAAAAGAAAAAATGATCAGCAGTTGACAAAAAAGGCTTGAGAATGGTTGAGGTCGAGAGTGTAAGGTGAATACACCTGCAAAAAAGTAAGGTGAATACTCTGTGAAGAAACGAAGCAGATTGGGAAAGTTTTCTGGGTCTAGTACTGTACGAAATTGTTTATTCGCTGTCGAAGAACTCCAGTAAGTCGCTAAAATCCGCGCATTTACAGAAATATTCCGCAATGGCAGCGCGATTGCCCGCAAAAAAACAGAGTTGATTCAATTCAAACTCCTGGGCGTTAGCTGGCGGGACTAACTAGCCCTGAATTTAAAAAATTAACCAAAGAGTGCGCAAGGGATGTGCGCCTGAGGATGGGGAGGTTGTCGTGTATCGTCAGAGAGGTATGGAACTTTCCGAGTTGCCTGAGTTGCCGGAAGCCAAGGTCATACGGATGGCCCAACGGGGCGACGACGGAGCGTTCGAGCGGCTCTACCGGTTGCATAGCGCGCGGGTCTATGCCTTGTGCATGCGCATGCTGAGGAATCCGGACGAAGCCGAAGATTCAACGCAGGAAGTGTTTCTGCACGTGTTCCGCAAGATTCAGGGATTTCGAGGCGCTTCCGCGTTTTCCACGTGGCTGCACCGGGTGGCGGTGAATACGGTGTTGATGCGGATTCGCGGATCCAAGCAGGACAAAGCGGCGCTGGTGGAAAACACGGAAGGCACCGATGAAAATGGAAACGTAACGGCACGGCGGGAACTGGGAGCGCCGGACTTGAACCTGGAAGGCTACATTGACCGGGTGGCCCTAGAGAACGCCATCAAGCAACTGCCGCCAAGATGCAAACTCATGTTTGTGCTGTACGACATTCAGGGGTATGCGCATAGCGAGATTGCGAAATTGCTGGGATGTTCGGTGGGGAATGCCAAATCCCAGTTGCACAAGGCGCGGGTGCGGCTGCGGAAACTTCTGCGGCCGGAAAGAGACAACAACGAAACTGGAAAGGGAACGCCAGGATTACCAGGGCCCGATGCCAATGATCTGCGCAGCCAGCCATTTCTGCACGGCTCGGCGCTTTGCCAGTCACTGTAATTCCTTTCTGTACAAACAATCTTCTACAGGCTTCTACAGAGACCTTCCGCTATGGCGCATGCAGGTGAGCCGATAGGTCACGGGTTAGGATACGGCGCCTGAATTACATGAAAAGTTAGGGGTTTTCCTGATACTGGATTGCCAGAGACCTGTATCTTGCTTTTGCCTTGTTGGGGGAATATACTCTAATTTCGCTCTGAAGCGGGTCGAACGGATAAGTGGGCGCGAGCCCACTTTTTTGTTGGGGCCGGGCGGAGTGTGGTGCGAACCGGCTACGGTACAGGAGTCTCTGCAAGTGGATTTGGAGAAAATCCGCGCCGCCGCCGAGCGAGTGGCGCGTTCGGAAGGCCTGGAAGTCGTTGATGTCGAATGGAAAATCGGCAAGCAGCGGTTCCTGCGCGTGTATATCGACCGGGTGGCCAAGCCTGCGGCGGTGATTAGCGATGCCGCCGGCACTCTTGGGACGGGGGAAGTCGTAAATGACCCGTTTCCGAAGATCAGTCACGCCGATTGTCAACGGGTGAGCCAGCAACTTAGCGTGATTTTGGATGTGGAAGAGCTGATTCCCGGGCCCGGGTACATCCTGGAGGTCAGTTCTCCGGGGATGGACCGGGCGCTGAGGAAGGCTACGGACTTCGAGCGATTCCGGGGGCGGCTGGCGAAAATAACGACCACGGAGCCAATTGGAGACGCGAAATTTTTTGAAGGGCGTCTGGCGGGATTTGTGGAGGGAAGAGTACGAATGGAGTTGAAAGGGAAGGTAGCGAAGACCGTGGAGCTGCCTCTGGAATCGATTCGCAAGGCGAATTTGGTGGTGGAGTTTTAGAGGCTGAGGGCGGGGATTCCGGGGATTAGGGACGCGATATGGCGAATCTGCTTTACCAACAGATCGAGATGCTGAGCCGCGAGAAGCACATCGAGCCGGAAGTGGTGGTGTCGGCGATCGAAGATGCGATGGTGGTAGCGGCCCGGAAATTCTATAAGACAGAGGAAGACCTGCGCGGGAAGTTCAACGCGGAAACGGGCCAAGTGGACGTGTATTCGGTGCATATCGTCGTCGAGGAAGTGACCGATCCGAAGAAAGAGATGACCGTAGCCGAAGCCAAGAAAAAGAATCCGACGGCCGAGGTGGGCACGGAAATCCTGACGCCGAAGCCAACTGACGTGCTGGGACGTATTGCGGCGCAGACGGCTAAGCAGGTGATTCTGCAAAAAGTCCGCGAGGCGGAACGCGACACCATTTTCAATGAGTACAACGGGCGCGTCGGGGAGCTGGTGACCGTGATTGTGAAGCGCGCCGAGGGTCCGGACCTGATCGTGGACATGGGCAGGACGGAAGCGCGGTTGCCAAAGCGCGAGCAATCGAAGCTGGAGACCTACAACATCGGCGAGCGGTTGAGGGTGGTGATTAAAGCAGTGGATCGAGCGGCGAAGGGGCCGCAAGTGATTGTGTCGCGCGCGGACGCGAGTTTGGTGCAGCGGCTGTTCGAAATGGAAGTACCGGAGATTTACGACGGCACGGTGCAGATCCGCTATGCGGCGCGGGAAGCGGGCGAGCGCACGAAGGTGGCGGTGATGAGCCGCGACAAGGACGTGGATCCGGTGGGCGCGTGCGTGGGCATGAAAGGCATGCGCGTGCAATCCATCATCCGCGAATTGCGCGGCGAAAAAATCGACATCATTCCGTACAGCGAAGAGATGGTGGCATTCGCGCAGAAGGCGCTCAGCCCCGCGAAAGTGACGCGCGTACAGATCATCGATCCCGAAACGAAAAAGCTGGAAGTGATTGTGGAGGATTCGCAGCTTTCGCTGGCGATCGGCAAGAAAGGGCAGAACGTCCGGCTGGCGAGCAAGCTGATTGGCTGGGACATTGACATCAAGAGCGAGGAAGAGAAGCGCCAGGAAATCGAAGAGCAGATGAGCGCGTTGACCGCGCCGGCAACGCCGCTGACTTCGCTTGCGGGCGTCGGGGCGAAAACCATCGAAAAAATGGAAGCCGCGGGAATCAATTCCGTGGAGAAGCTCGCTTCAATGACGCCGGAGCAATTGATGGAGATTCCGGGCATCGGCGAGAAGATGGTGGACAGGATCTATCAGTCGGTGAACCAGTTCTACGAGAGCCCCTCTGAGGCCGCGGCAACGAGTGAAAACGCAGCGAGCGCGGAAACCGCGGAGGCTGCGGAAACTGCAGCCGAAGGTGGTGAAGAGGCCGCCGCTGCAGAAGCGGGCTCGGCGGAGACTGCTGAAGGAGCACAGGCCCCAGAGGAAGCTTCTGCGGGGGCGGAAGCAGTTGCTGGAGAAGAGATGGCGCCTGCGGAAGACGCGCAAGCTGAAGTTCCGGCAGAGAAAAACGGAAGCGAAGCAGCGCGAGCGGAAGAGGCAAAGCCGGAGTAACAAGGTCCAAGTAACGAACGGAGCGCATGAGCGACGCGAACCAAGTCCGAATCAACGAGCTGGCCCGCGAACTGGAAGTGAAGGCCAAAGCGATCATTGATCTTCTGCCCGGTTTCGGAGTTACGGAGAAGAAGACGCATTCAAGTTCGATTCCCGAGGATGTTGCAGAGAAGGTTCGGAAAAGAATTCAGGGAGTTGCGGAAGCCGAGGCTGAGGCGGAAGCGGCCGCCAAAGCGGAGAAGCAAGCGAAGGAAGCTGCAGCGAAAGCGGCACGGTTGAGGCCAGCGGCACCGGCGGTGCCACCACAGGCTCAAGTAGCGCCTGCCGCGGTAAAACCGGCAGCGCCGGCGACACCTGCTCCTCCCGTGGCTCCGGCTGCTCACCCTGCGACGACTCCGTCTGTTCCGCCTGCGGTTCCGAAAATTGTTCCTAAAGCCCCAACACCGGCGTCAGCGTCGGCGCCTGCAAGCACTCCAGCCGCAGCGAAGCCTGCCGTGCCTGCGGCCCCGGCACCCATTCGCCCCGCAGCTCCCGCTTCACAATCCGGAGCCGCACCGGCTCGACCGGCGGCTGCAGCCCCCAAGACTACACAACCTTCTGCAACGCGACCTGCAGCTGCCGCACCGGGAACTGCTCCCGCGCGTTCCGGAGCGCCCGCGCGCCCCAGCACACCGCCGCGGCCAAACACGCCCCTACGGCCTTCAGGAAATCGAGGTCCTTTGCCAACAGGGAATCGCGGACCGCTGCCCGACATTTCGCGGGAACGTCCAAGTGGCCCACGGCCGGGGCAGCCCATTCGTCCGCAGCAGCCGGGGCAAGGCAGGCCCGGTGGGCCGCGCCAGCGTCCTGGCGCTCCTGGCACAGAGCCTGCGCGTCCATTCGATCACCGGCGAGGACCCATGCCAACGGGAACGCGGCCGGGACCGCGCACGCCGGGGCGTCCGGGAATGCTCCCCCCGATGCCGGACAAAATGCCGTCGAAGGCAGAGCCCGGAAAGCCGCTCTACGCACGCAAAACTCCGCCGCGCCAGCGGCAGGCGGTTGACAAGCGCGAGATTGAGGGAGAGCGCAAACTGCACCCGACGCGCATGCGTCAGGGAGCTGGGCGCGGGGCTGCCGCTGCGGCAGTCATAGCTGCGCCCGAGCCTCGTCCGCCGCGCGAAGTGACCATCACCGAAGGCATCACCATTCGCGAGCTTGCGGAAAAACTCGACGTGCGCGCAAAGGACCTGCTAAAGACTTTGTTGGATAGAGGGGTGTTTGCCAGCATCAACCAGGCGCTCGACGTGCCTACGGCGACGACGCTCGCGGAAGCGTTCAGTGGCGTGGTGAGCGTGGTCTCGCTTGAAGAAGAAATGGTACTCGAGGTAGCAAAGGAAGAGACCAAAGAAAGTTTGAAGCCGCGGCCGCCGGTGGTGACGGTCATGGGTCATGTGGACCACGGGAAAACGAGCCTTCTGGATGCGATCCGCGAAGCAGATGTTGCCGCAGGCGAAGCCGGTGGAATCACGCAGCACATCGGGGCGTACAAAGTGGTGGTGAACGAGCGCAGCGTGGTTTTTGTGGATACGCCGGGCCACGAAGCGTTCACGCGCATGCGTTCGCGTGGGGCGAAAGTAACAGACATCGTGGTGCTGGTTGTGGCCGCGGATGACGGCGTCATGCCGCAAACCAAGGAAGCCATTGATCACGCCAAAGCGGCGAACGTACCCATCATCGTGGCGGTCAACAAGATTGATAAGGCGGAAGCTCAGCCGGAGCGCGTGAAGCGGCAGCTCTCGGATTTGAGCCTGATGCCCGCGGAATGGGGCGGGGACACGGAATTCGTGGAAGTCTCGGCGAAACAGAAGAAGGGCATCGACAAGCTGCTGGAAATCATTTTGCTCGTCGCGGATTTGCGCGAATTGAGAGCCAATCCGGATGCGCCGGCAAGCGGCACGGTGCTGGAATCGCGGGTGGACAAGGGACGCGGGCCCGTGGCTACGGTGCTGGTGCAGAATGGCACGCTCAACGCGGGCGACTTTTTCATCTGCGGCTCGGTGTTTGGCAAAGTGCGCGCGATGTTCGATGATCGCGGGCGCACGGTCAAAGACGCGCCGCCATCCACGCCCATCGAAGTGCTCGGATTGCAGGGCGTGCCGGAAGCGGGCGATCACTTCCAAGTGACCGACGAAGCCAAGGCGCGGCACATCGTGGAATACCGCCAGGGCAAGCAGCGCGATGCGGCGATGGCGCGCAGCAGCGGCGGGCGCATTACGCTGGACCAACTCCACGAACAGCTCAAGGCCGGCGAGGTCAAGGAGCTGCCGATTGTCATCAAGGCGGACGTACAAGGATCTGTGGAAGTACTCAGCGAGATGCTGCCGAAACTTTCCACTGACCAGGTGAAGCTGAAGATTATTGGCTCGGGCGTCGGCGCGGTTACGGAAAATGACGTGCTCCTGGGTTCGGCCTCGGGCGCGATTGTCATCGCGTTTGGCGTGCGGCCCGACCGCAAGGCCGCGGATCTGGCGCAGCAAGAGCATGTGGACATTCGCACTCATAACATCATCTACGAAGTTTCCGATGAGATTAAGAAAGCCATGGAAGGTTTGCTCGAGCCGGTCATTACGGAGACCTATCTGGGCCGCGCGGAAGTGCGGAACACGTTCAAGGTAAAAGGCGCAGGCACGGTGGCGGGCTGCTACGTTGTCGATGGAATTCTCAAGCGCGATGCGCAAGTGCGCGTGGTTCGCGACGGCGCGGTGGTTTATACGTCGAAGTTGAGCTCACTGAAGCGGTTTAAGGACGACGCCAGCGAAGTGCGCACGGGCTTCGAATGCGGCGCGGGTGTGGCCAACTTCAACGATATCAAGGTTGCCGACATCCTGGAATGCTTCAGCGTCACCAAGATGAGCGCCGCGGAAGCCGCCGGACAGGCCAGCGCCCCCGCCGGCAAAAAATAAACCGCAGGGCTTTTCCCCGGAGCCGCAGATGCCGGTCGGCTTGCTTACCCTCGAGCTGCACATCCCCGACGCGCAATCGCTGAAGGACAAGCGGCAAGTGTTGCGCAGCCTGAAGGACCGGCTGAGGCGGAATTTCAACGTAGCCGTGGCGGAGCTCGAACATCACGACGCGTGGCAGAGGTCGGTGGTGGGCGTGGTGACCATTTCGAATGAAGAGAAGCATGTGAATGAAGTGCTGCAGAAAGTTTTGGACGAAGCGGACGGGATTCTCGGTTCGATTTTGATCCACCAGGCGGTTGAGATTATTTAAGAAGCGCCGCAGAAGAAACGCAGATGAGCGCCACCGGCCATCGTCACGAACGCGTGGGCGAAGAAATTGCCCACGAAATCAACGCCATGCTGGCGGGAGAATTGAAAGATCCCCGGCTGGAAGGCAGCGTCATCGCCAGTGAAGTGCGCGTGCAGCCGGATATGAAACACGCGCGCGTGTTCATCAACGTGAAAGGGACGACCGAGGAGCAAACGGATGCGATTAAAGCGCTCGAGCATGCAGCGGGATTCATCCGTCACGAACTCATGGAGCGATTGCAGCTTCGGCGCCTGCCGGAGTTGCACTTTGCCCTGGACCTGTCTGAGGAGCGCGTGGAGCGGATCGAGGAATTGCTCAGGGAAGTGAAGAAGGACGAACCCGAGCGCAAAGAAGTAAAGAAGAAGGCTAGGCCGTCCACGAAGGAAAAGAGTTCTCGGTAGCCATTTTCAGTTCTAAGTTGTAAGTCATAAGTATCAGATGGAGGCAAGCCAGGGAACAACGAAGCTTCGGTTCCTTGGGGTCGTACGCTGCTAACTCTTTTGTGAGTGCGGGTGCGTAGTTTGGACGGTTGGCGGTTTTTTTACGCACAACTTGGGACTTACGACTAAAAACTCATTCCATGCCACGCCAGCCACAACCGGCGCCGTTTGACGGCGCGCTCGTTATCAACAAACCCAAAGGGAAAACATCTCACGATGTTGTGGATGCGGTACGCCACCTGGCAGGGTTCAGGCAAATCGGGCATTTAGGAACATTGGATCCGCTTGCAACGGGAGTGCTCGTTTTGCTGCTGGGACGGGCTACGCGGCTGGTGAGGTTCTATTCCGGCAGGAGAAAGCGTTACACCGCAGGTTTCCGCTTCGGATTTGCAACCGATACGTACGACTCCGACGGTGAAGCGCAAGGGCCCGACGCTGCGCCCGCGCTCGATGCTGCTGTGCTCGAGCGGCTCGCGGCCGAACACTTCGGGCCATTCGAACAGATGCCGCCGGCATTCTCCGCCAAGAAAGTGGGAGGCCGCCCCGCCTACGAGCTAGCGCGGAAAAAACAGGAAGTGGAATTGAAACCCGTCCAGGTGGAAATCTACGAATACAGGCTGACAAGGATTGAAGGCAGCGTCGCGCAGTTTGTTATCGAATGCTCTTCCGGGACCTACATCCGTTCCCTGGCGCACGAAATGGGACAAAAGCTAGGCTGCGGCGCGCATCTGGCTGAAATCACGCGTACGGCCGTGGGGGAGTTTTCGCTTGAACAAGCCATGGCGCTCGAAGAACTTGCGGAGGCGAGCCGGGCGGGCCGATTCGCAACCTGCCTGATCAAGCTCGAAAACCTGCTGCCGAATTTTCCGCGAATCAATGTTTTGCCGGTGATCGAAAGGCGCGTGCGGCACGGGTCGAAGTTCAATATTTCCGTTTCGCAGTTGCAGCCGGGGCGCGTGGAGCCTCCTCCCGGAGCGACAATGGAACTGGATGGAGGGCCGCCGATGGCTCCGCGTCTTCGCGTCTTCAACCAGCAGGAAAAACTGATTGCCATCGCTGAAGCGGTGGTGCCGCGAACTTACCAGCCCCTGGTGGTGTTCGAACCGCTGCCCTGAAGCAGCCCGAGGCTAGGGCTGTTGATGCTGTGGTTGCGGTTGAGGCGGAGGCTGCTGTTGGGGCTGCTGAGGCGGCTCTTGCTGAAGTGGCCGCTGTTGTAGCGGGGGCCCGGGTTGTTGCGGCTGAGGCTGTGGTGGCGCGGGGGTTCCGCGGAATGCCGGGCCTGCGGCACTGCGGCCAACATCGCCGCGCCCCGCATAGATCGTTCGCGTGAGATGATCCGCCAAGCGCAGCCTGCGCGGTGTAACCACGATGAGAAGCTCTGTATCCTGAAAAGCATGGTTTTTTGAACTAAAGGCATATCTCAGCCCGGGAACCTCCGCGAAACCCGGCAAGCCTGCGATGGAGCGGGTCTCTTCCGTGTCCGTCATGCCGGTAATCAGCGTCGGTTCGTTTTCTTTCACGCGCACGGTTTGTGACAGCGTGCGGTTCGAAAGGATGGGAATGCCGTTGACAGCGCTTCCGGCAAGCGCGCGGATTTCGAATTCCAACTGCAGGGTCACTTCCGAATTGGGATGAAGAGTGGGCGTGGCTTTGATTTTCACGCCGAGGTCCACATATTCGGAACCGGGGTAAGGCTGCTGCAAGGCTCCAGGGGCCACGCCACCCGTAAACAAACTTGCCGGACTAAGAACTACGGTGATATCGCCTGCGGCCCCGGAAACGTCATTTGTGATTGCTACGTCCGGGAACCCGCCAGTGGCGAAAGTGCCTGCGACGATGGCGGTCGGTGAGGAACCGGCCGGGCCGGCGGGCGGCTGAAAAGCCTGGGTGAACAGCCCCCCGGAGATTCCCGCGAATACGGTAAAGGTGTCGGCGCCGCCGTTGGTCACCGCGATGTCCGCGAGTCCGTCTTGATTGAAGTCCGCGATGGCGAGGCCGGTGGGTGATGTTCCTGCTCCCGTTTGCAGGGGCGAGCTTGCGCTCGTTGTGAAGGTTGCATCGCCGTTGTTCAGCAGGATGCTGACCGTATTGTCCGTTTGATTCACGACAGCCAAATCCGGCTTTGCGTCGCCATTCAAATCACCGGCCGCAATCGCGACGGGTCCATTGCCAATGCCGGACGAAATCAGTGAGCCGGTAGCTTCCGTGAAAGTGCCGTCGCCTTTGCCCAAGAGCATCGTCAAGTTGTTGGTGGCTTGATTTACGATGGCCAGATCCTGGTTTCCGTCAGAATTGAAATCATTTTGGACGATAGCCACGGGACCACGCTCCGTGGCGGTGGCTGGGATCGGAGTCAAAGTAAACTGCTTTTGCGCCGTTAAAGGCGTGGCGCTGGAGTCCGTCACGGTTATTGCGAACGTAAGGCTTGGTGGCGTCGTGGTGGAGGAAGTGGGAGTTCCCGTAATTTCACCGGTCGTCGCATTCAAACTCAAACCCGCCGGAAGTGAGCCGGTCGAAACGCTCCAGGTAAATGGAGCGGTTCCTCCAGAGGCGGAAAGGATTTGGTCGTAAGGCGTTCCAATGGTGCCGTTGGGAAGGGAAGCCGTGGAAATGGCCAAAGGCGGTGCGGCGGCGTTGATGGTAATGCTCAAGGGGATAGCGACGGAGTTAGGGGGATTGGCAGAGTCCGTCGCGGTGATTGTTACGGCAGAGGTTCCTGCTGCAGTCGGCGTGCCGGCAATGGTTCCAGTGCTGGGGTTAAGAGTTAGGCCCGCGGGGAGAGCTCCTGTTGTAAGGCTCCAGGTGACCGCGCCGGTTCCTCCAATCGATTGCAAAGCTGCGGTGTAAGCCGCGTTCAGAACACCGTCAGGAAGAGAAGTAGAGGTGACGATGAGGTGCCGCGCGAGGACGAAGGGCGAACCCGTCGGCGCGGCGAATTTGCCGGTGCCATCGCCAAGAAAAATCGAAACCGAATCGTCGTCCTCGTTCACCACGGCAAAATCCTGATGGCCGTCACCGTTGAAGTCGCCTGTGGCAATCGCCGTGGGATTGGAGCCGGCAGGAATGGCCACGGGCTTCTGAAATGTGCCGTCACAATTGCTGAGGAGCATGTCCACTTGGTTCGCGGGCGGATCGCTGACAACCAAATCGTGGCATCCGCTATTCGTGAATGTCGCGGAGGCGATTCCAGGATGCGTGGCCGGGGCTGCTGTCCGTGCAATTCCCAGTGAAATGGGAGAACCCGCGGCCTGTGCAAATGTTCCCTGACTGCTGCTTTGGTTCAGCAAGACCGTGACGGAATTATCGATTTCGTTGACCGCGGCAAGATCCTGCGAGCCGTTATTCAGAAAATCCGCAGCCACCAGCGCCACCGGTCCCTTTCCCGCTGCAAATGAAGTGCTCGGGAAGGGATTGCTCGCGCCGCCGGGACTGGGTGTAAAAGTACTTGGTCCCAAGCTGCCCGAAAGCAGGGAAAGAGTGACGGGGAATCGCTCGCCCACGAAGAAAGTGGCGGGCTTGCCATCCTCCGCGCGCAAGAGAACCTGGCGGCCACTTTGCACGAGCGACAAGGCGTCGGAGAAGTCCACAGCGGCTGAAGGAAGAGTCAAAAGAAAGGTGGATTTACCGCCTCCGACGGCTGCAATGGGCGGGATCAATGAATTGATCGAAGTGCTCCCGCCGCTTGCGCCGCTTCCAAAAATTCCCGCAAGAAGCGTTTGGAGCGCGGTCACGTTGTTTGCTTGCGTCACTAGACTGAGCAGGTTGGGGGGAAGGGCGACGAGTCTGTGACTCGTGGGAGGCTCGACACCGAGTTTCCTCGCGGTGTTGCGGTCGACTTCCAGCAGTTCAATTTCCAGCATCAATTCGCCACGCGCTCTTTCGATCTGCTGAATCAGCGCGCCGGCGAGAGCCAGCCTTTCCGGAGTATCGCGCATGGTGATGCTGTGGATGCGTGTATCGAGATCCATGTGCGGAGAAGCCGTGATTTCGCGCAAGATGCGCAAAACTTCCGTGGCGTCCTCCGAACTGATGGCGGAAGAAAGCGGAAACGTCTGCTCTGCCTGCAAGTCGTATTGCCGGCGTTTTTCCGGCGTGTCCTCGGCGACAAACATCAAAGTGGCGTTCACGGGGCGCCAGAAGGTATCGGTCTCCGCGGCGAGAATCTTTATTGCGTTCTGAAAATCCACGCTCTCGACATTCAAGCGCACGTTTCTAACGATCAGGTCGGCATCAAAAGTTACCCTGAGGCCGAAGATCGCTGCCAGTTGCTCGTAAACGGTCTTCGTGTCTCCGCGCAGGTCGAGGTTGCGCTTTCCAGCTTGGGGCTTCAATTGGGGCAAACCGGGAATGGCTGGCACGGCTCTTGGTCCGGTCTCATCGCTCATGCTTTTTATTTCGCGTAATCGCTCCAGGACGATGGTGTTGGTCGGGTCGATGGCCAGCGCGGCGGCGAGATCTTCCGTTGCCTGCTCAAAACGGCTGGCCAGGGCGTCACGCTCTGCCGCATCCGCGTAGGTGCGAACCAGCCTGGAGCGCAGCGCTGCGGCTCTTGTGGCGTAAGGCATATCCTGCGGTGCATAGCGCGCGGCTTCCCCGTAAGCGGCCAATGCCTCTTCGAGACGGCCGGCGGCTTCCGCTTTTTCGCCTCGCTCCGCCGCTCTGCGAGCCTGCTTGAGGTCCGGCCGAACGCGCTGGGCAGGTTCCTGTCCCTTTGACGGGGGCGGCGGTGCGGGCTTTTGCGCTTGGCCGAAGGCTTGGGAAGACAACAGGAGGCCGGAAAGAATCAGCGACACAGCTTGGCGAAGGGATCCCATGCGCAATGGACAGAATAGCGTATTCCAAGCGCTAAAGTTGCGCGCCGAATGAAATAGGACTGAATTAGTCCGGTTGACCTGGAAGGCCCTGCTAAGGTAAACTTGAATTCGTAGTTGCAAATGACTTACAACTAGACCTACAGGACAATCCGTGCTCTCAGCATTTCTTATCGCGCTTCGCGAAGGCGTGGAAGCGGCGCTCGTCGTCGGCATCATCCTGGTGTATCTCTCCCGCACCGCGCGCGGCCATCTGACCCAGTTTGTCTGGTATGGCGTCGCAGCGGCCGCTGCTATGAGCCTGGCTGTGGCGGTGGGGCTGGAGCGCTGGCGCATCAGCGAAGACGGCTTTGAGGGGCTGATGCTCCTGGTGGCCGCGGTCTTCGTCGTTACGATGATTGTATGGATGAACCGGGTTGCGCGCCATCTGAGAAAAGAGATTGAGGAGAAGGTGGAGTCCTACGCCAAACGCGCGGGGAATGCGGCGGGCTGGGGCATCTTTCTTTTCGTGTTTTTGATGGTTCTGCGCGAGGGCGTGGAGCTGGCGCTGATCCTCCGCGCCGTGGAACTCTCCACGGAGGGTTTACAGACCTGGATCGGCACCCTTGCGGGAATTGGCGCGGCCGTCGCGGTAGGGCTGTTCTTCTTTAAAGGGACGTTCCGCATTCCGCTGCACCGCTTTTTTGCAGCGACGAGCGTTATCTTGATCCTCGTGGCATTTCAACTGGCGCTGACGGGTTTGCACGAATTGAGCGAAGCGCAGTGGCTCCCTTCCAGCAAAGGGGAAATGGCCATTCTCGGCCCCATCGTTCGCAACGAGTTGTTCTTCTTCGTTTTTATTTTTGGCGCGGCGATTTTGCTGATTCTGCGGGAATGGCAGGCGGCTGCCCATGACAAGAACACTAGTGCAACGATGAACGCGGCGGAGAAGCGCCTGCTTGAATCCCAGAACCGGCGGCAACGGAATTGGATGATGGCTGCGGCAGTTGCGTCCCTCACGGTGATTCTGGTGCTGACTGCGGATTTCATTTATGCGCGGGCGAACTCTGCCCCGCCGGCTGCCCAGGCGATTGATCCCGTTGGCAATATTGTGCGCATCCCCGTCAGCGAAGAGCAGGACGGCGCGATGCACCTTTTCACCGTCACCGCGGGCACTCAGTCTCTGCGCTTCATGGTTATCAAGAAGCCGAACGGCTGGGGCGTAGCGCTGGACGCGTGCCGGATTTGCGGCGCGGAAGGCTATCGCCAGGACGGTCAAAATGTGATTTGCCGGCACTGCGCGTCCGCGATTTACATTCCCTCGATTGGCGATCAGGGAGGCTGCAATCCCATCGGCGTGCCCGCGCACGTGGATGGAGGCGACATTGTGATTGATATTTCCGATCTTGCTCGGATGTCCAAGGAGATTCCACAGTAGCGCACGATTGATCGTGTTGCTCCATGCGCGGCGACTGATCTCATGTTCTTTCGACTCGTGGCCGATTCCTTCGGGCGGCGTCCCCGGCACAAGCTGCTGACCGGCGCCGCGCTGGCTTTGGGTATGGGTGTGGCCACGGCCGCGCTTAGCGTGGCGCTGGACGTCGGCGACCGATTGGCCAAGGAGTTCCGCAGCTTGGGCGCGAACCTGGTGGTTACGCCGAAAGCCGACTCACTGCCGCTGGAAATTGGAGGCGTGGACTATCGGCCGGTGAATGCGGGCGCGTATCTGCCCGAAGCGGACCTGCCAAAACTGAAAACCATTTTCTGGCACAACAACATCATGGCCTTTGCGCCCATACTCGAGGTTCGGGCTGAAGCCTTGCCGTTTGCACCGGAAGGCGGCCAGTATCAGGCCGGAAAATGGATCGAGGACGTTTCCGTCGTTGGAACGTGGGCCGAGTATGCCGTCCCGCTCCCAGATGGTGCAGAATTTCGCACGGGAGTGGCCAAGACGAACCCGTGGTGGCGTGTCGATGGCCGATGGTTTTCAGACAATGAGAAGGAGTGCGTGATCGGAGTCGCTTTCGCCCAAAAGAATCGCATCAGAGTGGGTGACACAATCTCCTTGGCCACTGGCGACAACACTAAGATTCCTACGCCACTCAAAGTCACGGGGATACTCACTTCCGGCGGTCCAGAGGATGAGTCTATTGTCATGCCGCTGTCCCACGCGCAATCGCTTGCGGGGAAACCAGGGCAATACCGCAAACTTTATGTCAGCGCGCTGACGAAGCCGGAAGATGGGTTTGCAAAGCGCGATCCGAAGACGTTTACGTCGGCGGAGTACGATCGCTGGTTCTGCACGCCCTACATTTCCTCGATTGCGTTTCAGATTGAGCAGGAATTGCCGGGGACGGATGTGCGCGTGATCCGCCGTGTCGCCGAAGGCGAAGGCCAGATTCTCACGCGCGTGCAAATGCTGCTCTGGCTGGTCACTCTTGCTGCAATGCTGGCCGCCGCGCTCGCGGTGGGCGCTTCGTCGGCAGCGTCGGTGATTGAACGGCAGGTCGAGATTGGCTTGATGAAAGCGCTTGGCGCAGGCTCGGGCACGGTTGGTTTCCTGCTGGCTGCGGAGCAACTCCTGCTCGCGTTCGTAGGCGGCGGTGTCGGCTATGCACTCGGAATCGTTCTGGCGCGCCTGCTGGGCGAAAGAATCTTCGGTGCTGCGCCGGAGCCGACCCCGCTGGTCTTCTTTGTGGTGATCGGGTTGGCAGTCATCGTGACGCTGCTCGGCAGCGCTATCCCCATGCGGCGCGCTTCGCGCATCGAGCCGGCGCCTATTCTGCGAGGCGAATGATGACCGCGCTTCGCGCACTGAATCGAGCTATGTTCTGGCGCATCCTCCGGCGCTTGCTGGGAGCGAATCGCGGGCGGCTCTTCGTCATGCTGCTGGCGCTCGGCGCCGGCGCTGCCGTCACGGCCGCGCTCCTCAATCTACAAGTCGACGCCAAGCGCCGCCTCACCACCGAATTCCGGACCTTCGGACCAAATGTGCTGATTCTTCCAAAAGGCTCGTCTGCATCAGGATCCGAAACGTTGGCGGAATCCGTCATCCATTCCGTCCCGGTGAATGTTTCCAGCGGTCGCGTGACCGTGATGTCCTATCTCTACATAGTGGCCAATATTTCCGCTGCCCAGTCGGGTAAGTCCGTCACGGCAGTTGTCGCCGGATCCAATCCGTTCGGTATTGTTAGCGTCACTGCGCTCTCGTCTGCAACACCTGCAACCAGTCCGAATGGGCCAGCACCAGCACCATCACCGGAACGCGTGTGCGTCGCGGGCACGCGATTTGCGCAGCAAGTGGGCGCTCAGCAAGATGCGGAATTAGAGTTAACTAGCGGCGACCACAGCGATTCGTGCCGTGTTGCCAACCTTCGTCAGACTGGGGGACCAGAGGACGACCGAGTCGAAATCGGCTTGCGAGCGGCGCAGCGCCTGGCTGATCTGCCGGGGCGCATCAGCATGGTTGAACTCACCGTTCCAGGCACTCCCGGTGAAATCCAGAATTACATCGCGGACCTTCGGAATCGAATTCCTGAGGCTGAGGTTCGCGCCATCCGGCAGTTCACTGAGGGCGAAGCAAAAATCTACAACCGCATCAGTGGGTTGCTCACGGCAACAGTGGGCATCGTGTTGCTGCTGACGGCGCTGTGCGTAATGGCAGCGATGACCAACGTGGCGATCGAGCGCAGGATGGATGTCGGCTTGATGAAGGCGATTGGCGGAACGACGCACAGCGTCGTCCGGCTGTTCCTGACGGAAGCGGCGTTGCTAGGTTTGGCGGGGGGCTTGATTGGAGCGACGGCAGGCCTTTTGCTGTCCATCGGGCTGGGCAAAGCCGTTTTCGGTGTGGCGGCGCGCCCGCGCCTGATTGTGTATCCTGTAGCTGTGGGTCTGACGATGCTGGTGGCGATCCTGAGCGCCTTCCCGCTGCGGCGGTTGGCGAGCATCCGCCCGGCGTCGGTGTTCCGAGGTGAAGCGTGAGTGTAGTTGCTCCCGTCCAAATGCAGCCGCGCGTCGCGGCGAAGCAAGTGGACATCGACAATTTGATCAAGCAGTACGGCACCTTGCGCGCACTCGGTGGCGTCAGCTTCGCGGTGAATACCGGCGAGTGGGTCGCGCTCATGGGCCCTTCCGGCTCAGGGAAAACCACGCTTATCAACATTCTCGGCGGACTGGACACGCTGACTTCCGGCCGCGTGGTCGTTGACGGTGTGGACCTCGCAAAGCTCAGCGAAAACGGCCTGGTGCGCTACCGCGCGGAAAAAGTAGGCTTCGTTTTTCAGCAATTTCACCTCGTGCCGTACCTCACGGCGCTCGAAAACGTGATGCTGGCGCAGTATTTTCACAGCGTGACCGACGAAAAAGAAGCCGAAGAAGCGCTGACGCGCGTGGGCCTCGGCGACCGCCTGACGCATTTGCCCGCTCAACTCTCCGGCGGCGAACAACAGCGCGTGGCCATCGCGCGCGCGCTGATCAATCAGCCAAAACTCATTTTGGCCGACGAGCCTACAGGCAATCTCGACGAAGCGAACGAAAGAATCGTCATTGAAATTTTCCGCAAGTTGCACAATGCCGGACACACGATCTTGATGGTCACACACGATCCGGACATCGCCCGGCAAGCCGATCGCCGCATCGAGCTGGCGCACGGCCGCTTGCATTATGATTCCGCGCTCCACGGGCCGAGTCAGCCGCTCAATTGTCCGCTTGTGGATACGCCAGATTGTTGTAAGTCTGTTTCTGGCGACGACGAAATCCGCTTCGACCATCTGCTCGAGCAAATTTGGGTTTGCGGCGAGGAAGGGAAGCCCGCCGAGGTCGCGCGCCTGCGCGCCGCGGGAGCCTCCGGAAAGCTTTCGACCGTGCCCGAAGAACCTGCCTCGCGCGTTCTTTCACGCATGGCGGATTTGCATTTGGTCGCGCTGCAAAACGGGGAAGCGCAACTGACTCCCGTCGGAAGCCAGCGCGCGCGCGACGTGGTTCGCCGTCACCGTTTGGCGGAGCGCCTGTTCAAGGACACTTTTTCCGTGGATGAGACTGAAGCTCACACGCAAGCCTGCCGGTTCGAGCACATCATCAGCCCGGAGCTTGACGCGCGTATCTGCACGTTCCTCGGCCATCCCAAAACTTGCCCGCACGGCAACCCCATTCCTCCAGGCGACTGCTGCGACGGAAAATCAAAACCGTGATGCGCTTGCTTGTCTGTGCTTGTCGCCAAACTGAAAACTGACCACTGACGACTGTAAACTTTCTCCCATGCCCACTCCACTCGATCCGCGAAAAAAGCCAACTAGCGTCAAAATTCACGTATCGAGCGGCGCCGGTGTAGACATCACCTGGGCTGACGGCCACGCCAGCCATTACGATTTTGCGTATTTGCGCGACGAATGTCCCTGCGCGACCTGCAACGACGAGCGCGGCAAGAAAGAAGCTTTCAAATCCCTCGCCCCGGGAATGGCATCGTCTCCGGCGCTGCCCATGTTCAAGCCCAAGCCGCGCGCTAAGGCCGCTACGCAGGTAGGGAATTACGCCATTCAGATCACTTTTACGGATGGCCACTCCACGGGCATCTACGCCTACGATCATCTCCGCAGTATCTGTCCTTGCGAGGAGTGCGCCAAAGCGTTTCGCACTGCTGCGGGCTAGATTCTTCCATCTTCAGGAAAGCCCTTGACGGTTGAACCGTTCCGCGTTTTTGTGGAATGCTCTGTTGAGATTTCCTTGATTCCCCAATGCCCGACTGAGGTGAACCATGGCCTGTGACCTTCATGAATTGAAGCACGTACCGCTCTTCGCATTACTCGACGACGAAGAGGCTGCCGTTCTGGCCAGCCAGGTCGAGCTGAAGCGCTTTGCGCCGCGACAGCGCATCTACAAAATCGGCGACACTTCCGGACAAGCTTACGTCATGATTTCGGGCCGGGTGCGCGTCAGCACCGTGGACGAAGATCACCAGGAGGTGGTCGTGGACGAGCCCGGTCACGGAGAATTTTTTGGCTTCGCTTCGATGCTGGAACGGACTCCCCATCAGACCGAAGCCATCGCTTTGGAGGAAACCACATGCCTTGAGGTTTCGCGCGACGATATCGCCGTTCTTCTTCATCGCAAGCCCCTTGCCGGCATGGATATGCTCACGGTTCTCGGGAAACAGTTTCACGCTTCACAGCAGCTGGTTCGCCTGCGCGCGGGCCGTCACCCCAATGAAATCATCGAAGGCGAAGCCACTTTCGGTGAACGCATTGCCGATAAGGTGGCTCAATTTGGAGGTTCGTGGACCTTCATCATTCTTTTTGGCGCCCTGGCTACTGCCTATACCGCCACCAACGTGGTTCTGGGCAAGTCCGGGTGGGATCCTTATCCCTTCATTCTTCTCAATCTTTTTCTTTCCATGCTTGCAGCCATCCAAGCGCCTGTCATCATGATGAGCCAGAATCGCCAGGACACGAAAGACCGCTTGCGCGGTGAGCTGGATTACGACGTCAACCGGCGCGCCGCGTCAGACATTCAAGGACTAGCCCGCAAAATCAATTTGCTGTACGAAAAAGTTGGCGACATCGAAGACGTCTTGCGAAAGAAATAAGTAAGCGGCTTCGCGATTTGCTCAAGGTCATTGAGTCGACATGCCCGCCCAAACAAGCCCATTTCAGGGATTCAAAGCCATGGGCCTATTCTTGTTCTTGGGCGCCGGAATGGCTTTCTTGGCAGGAACGACATTGCTTTGGCGAGGTACCTTGCTGGATCGTCTTTGGATATTGAACCCGCGCGCATACCGCCAGCTTTCACCCTTAGGGACTACCGCTGGGATTGCATTCTTATTGCTTGGCGTAATACTGGCGGTTGCTGGCGTGGGCTGGAGCCGTCGCCGCAATTGGGGATGGGCGTTAGCTGTGGTCATTATTGCAACGCAGGTTTTGGGAAGCCTCGTGAACGCCGCAAAAGGTGATTCCCTGAGAGGCGGCGCGGGTTCCCTTCTTTCCGGCGCGCTTCTTTATTTTCTTCTTCGCCCAAACGTCCGCGAGGTTTTTACAAGGCAGCCTTCTGAGAACGCGAGCTAGCGGGAGGCCCATGGTCCAATAGCCTTGGAACGATTTTACACAATTCGAGTTGCTAGACATCACCGCCGAAAAATGCGAGCATTTCAGTCTGCTAGGTTAGCGAAACCCACACATGAGCAGCATTCCCAATAACCCCGCTGCCGCGGGCAGGCGGGGCAACGGAGTTCCGCGCGTCTTAGTGGCCACCACTGCGCTGCTCAGCTTTATCTCCTTCTGGCGCGCCGCCGCGATAGTCCTCAACGATCTGGCTTCCTCCGCGTATTACGCGGGAGGTGAAGCGGAGGGCTACATCGGCAAGGCCGCACCCTGGTTCATCCTCGGCATCATGTTGTTTTCCTACGCCGTGCGTGCGGTGTACATCGAAAGCTGCAGCATGTTTGTGCGCGGCGGCGTGTACCGCGCCGTCAAACAGGCTCTCGGCGGCAGCCTCGCGAAGTTCAGTGTCTCCGCGCTGATGTTCGATTACATCTTAACGGGTCCCATCAGCGGCGTTTCCGCTGGGCAATACCTCGCGGGGCTCCTCAGCGAAACGTCGCAACACTTCCATTTTAGCGGCCCGTTCTCGCCCGGTTCCGTAAGCTTCCTTGCAGCCTCTTTTGCAATCCTCGTCACTCTTTATTTTTGGTGGCAAAACACCAAGGGCGTCCACGAGTCTAGCGACAAAGCGCTGAAAATCATGAAACTCGTCACCGTCATGGTGGTCTTGCTCATCGCGTGGTGTGTCCGCACGATCATTGTAAGGCATTCCTCGCTTCCACCACTTCCGTATCCTGGCAATGTCCACTTTAGCCCGGGCGCGCTCGGCTGGCTCGCCCATAGTTCTTTGCCACATATGTTCGGCATTGTTGCCATCTTCATCGCGCTCGGACACTCCGTCTTGGCCATGAGCGGGGAAGAATCCCTGGCGCAGGTCTATCGCGAAATCGAATCTCCCAAACTCCGGAACCTGAAGCGGGCCGGGCTCATCATCTTTATTTATAGCCTGGTGTTTACGTCCCTGGTTTCGTTCTTCGCCGTAATGATCATTCCGGACGATGTCCGCCAGGGCTTCCTCCAGAACCTGATCGGCGGCCTGGCTATGAATCTTGAAGGGCCATTTCTCGCTCGTTTGATCTTTCACGGCTTCGTGGTCATCGTTGGCGTGCTCATTCTTGCAGGCGCAGTCAATACCGCCATCGTGGGGTCCAACGGTGTCCTCAACCGTGTCTCCGAGGATGGCGTACTGAGCGATTGGTTTCGTCAACCGCACCCGCGCTTCGGCACCAGCTATCGCATCATCAACATCATTGTATTGCTTCAGATCGTCACCATCGTCATCAGCCGCGGCGACGTTACGTTTCTTGCGAACCTCTATGCGTTCGGAGTGATCTGGAGCTTCACGATGAATGGCCTGGCCGTGCTCGTCCTGCGCTACACGCATCCGGGTGAGCGCGAGTTCCAGGTTCCCTTCAATCCCCGGATCGCGGGCGTCCAGGTGCCTCTGGGGCTAATCGTCATTACCGGCACGCTCTTTCTCATTGCTGTCACGAACCTGTTCACCAAACCCGTGGCCACGATGGCTGGCGGCGTTTTTTCTGTCCTTCTCTACATCGTGTTCACCATTTCAGAGCGCCACCGCAAGAGGATGGGCGCCGGTCACGTGGAGATGGACCAGTTCAACCTGGAATCCGAAAGCGAACTGACCCCAGAGGCAGTCGGAGCACGCCCGGGCAACATCCTCGTTCCCGTCAGCAATCAATTTAACCTCTATCACCTCGCAAACGTGCTGGATCGTGTAAAGCCTGGGCGTCGTGATGTTGTCGTCCTGCACGTTCGCTTGTTGAGGCGCGCCGCCTCCGGTGAATACGAACTGGAAGCCGAACAGCTTTTCGGGAGCATTGAGCAACAGCTTTTCTCACAGGCGCTGTCGCTGGCCGAAAAACGGGGGAAATCCATTCGCCTGGCGGTTGTCGCCGCAAACGACCTTTGGGACGGTATTCTCCGGGCCGCCACTTCACTACAATCCAGCACTATTGTGGCTGGGCGCTCGTCGAGAGAGAGCACGGAAGAGCACGCCCGGCTTGTTGGTGAAGCCTGGGAAAAGCTTGGCGACACGAAGCCACAGTTCAACCTGGAAATTCACATGCCCAACGGGGACAAGCTCTACAAGGTGCTCGGTCCCCACGCTCCCAACCTGACCGCCAACGAAATCAATCTCCTGCACAGATTGTGGCTGCGCTTCGGCGATTTGGTCTCGCCCATGGAGTTGCATCACCACGACGTGGTGCATTTCGCCCTGGAAGAAGTTCAGAAAGAAATGGAAGAGGGCCACGAAGATGACGTGGTCTGCCGCCTGCGCGCGCATCTCGAGACCAATCAGAATAAACGCAAACAACCCTCCTAGACTGCCGGCAGCATCCACTTTTCCACCTATTAATCAGTTTAGTCAGTCCTGACTAATCAACTCTGACTAAGTTGGGCAGTGCAATGGCCGCAGCGCTTCGCCGCAATGGGAATGGTCATCGCGCACAGTGGACATTCCTTAGTGGTGGGCGTCCCCGCTGGCGCCGGTTTCTTGGTCCAGCGGTTCACTTGCTGAACGACCAGGAACACCGCGAAAGCGACAATCAGAAAGTTGATGACGTTGTTCAGAAAGATGCCGTAGTTCAATGTGGCGGCGTGGGCCGCTTTCGCCTCCGCGAGCGATGCATAGCTCTTGCCATCGAGGCTGAGGAAGAAGGCTGAGAAGTCCACTTTCCCGATCAACTGTCCCAGCGGCGGCATCATCACGTCTTCCACCAGGGACGCAACGATTTTGCCGAACGCCGCGCCGATAATCACTCCTACGGCCATATCCATGACGTTGCCACGCATGGCAAATTCCTTGAATTCCTTCAGCACGGTCTTTCTCCTTTGTTTTTCGATGAAGGTGAGTGACGGCCCAAGTGAATTCACCCGCTTCTGCGGGAGCTGCTTTTGCGCGGATGATATCCAAGAAAGCGAGAAAAATTGAGCAGTAGCCGTCGAACTCGGAAGAACATCCGTTGCAGCACGCCGCAGAAGATTATGTTAGCGCGCACGGAAGAGCAACGTCGAGGCCACGATTCCGCGCAGTACCAAAATCGCGCCTGCCGCCACCAGCATCGGTTCGACCCACTGAAGAGGGACGCGAATAATGGTCAGCATCAGGACTCCCAGAAGCACCAGAGAAAGCCCGCGCGTCCAGTTTTCCCAGCGCCTCCACCATTGGCCCGGCCGATAAAGCGCACGAAATCCCCACAAGGTCAACGCCAAGCCCAAAATCAGCCAGCTCACGCTGTGCCGGTCAACGATACGCCCGTAGACCGGGCCGCGAAGACCCAGCCAGACCAGCAGTGCGCCAAGCAGCACGAAAATCAGCTCAACAATGACTTGCAGGAGCCGCTCCGGCGTGAGCATGGCTTGCCTTCACTTCCAATCAGGCGACGCGTTCAATACGCAGCTTCTGGATGGTGACGGGAGTGCGGGGGCGGTCACTCGAGTCGCGCGGCACATTCGAGATTTTGTTGGCCACGTCCTGGCCTTCCACGATTTCGCCAAAAATCGTGTGCCGGTTGTCCAGCCACGGCGTGGGCGCCACGGTGATGAAAAACTGGCTGCCGTTTGTGTTCGGGCCCGAGTTGGCCATCGATAGGAATCCGGCTTTGGAATGCTTCAGCGAAGGGTGAAACTCATCGGCGAACTTGTAGCCTGGCCCGCCCATACCGCTGCCGTGCGGGCAACCACCCTGAATCATAAATTGCGGGATGACCCGGTGAAAAACCAGCCCGTCATAGAAGGGCCGCTTTTCCTTCTGCCCGGTTTTTTCATTGGTGAATTCCTTCGTGCCTTCAGCCAGCCCCACAAAATTCGCTACCGTCTTGGGCGCTTCTTTTTCGAACAGCTGCACAACGATATTTCCTTGCGAAGTCTCAAAAATGGCGTACGTTCCTGCCGCTCGGCCCATGCGTTCTCCTTGTGTGTTGTGTGTGCCAAAATCATCCTACACGAGCAGCACTGCGCCACGCCACTTCGCCCGCGTCGAAAGGCAAAATGAAGACGCAAGACCCAAAGGCAGAACGAAGAGATTTGGATTGGGAAAGAACATTTGAAACTTAGAACTTACGACTTTTTGTTCACCAGCCTTTTTGCTTGCGCAGCTCCGTGATGTGCGCGGTGTGATGCTTCCCGTGCCATTCGTAGAGGAAGAGCAGCCAGTCCACCGTGCGCTCGCCGCTTTCCGGGTGAACCAGTGGCCGCGCGAACTGCTCCGGCTTCAGCGACCTCCAGACGCGGTCCCAGCGATCGTGAATTGCGGTGAGAAGCGAAAACGACACCTCGATCGGCGTGGACTTCGAATCCGCCAGCTTAGACCAGGCGTCCTCGTCATAGGGTTTGATCGTCGGTCTTTCTTCCGTGAGCGCCAGCTTCAGCCGCACGTAAGCATTCAGGTGGCTGTCTGGAACGTGATGCACCACTTGCCGCACCGTCCAGCCGCCGGAGCGATAAGGCGTATCGAGCTGCGTGTCATTCAGGCCCTTCACCGCCGCCCGCATTTTGGCGGGCAAGGATGCAATTTCATCCATCGCTTGTTGCCGCCGGGCGGGCGTGACTTGCGTAGGCATCTCAAAATGTCCGATTGGGTAGCGCGCGTCCGTCATGATCATCTCCTCGGGCAACCACGTTTTATGGAATATACGTAGGGGAATTCGCTTGGGTCAACTCACTCGCTAAAAAAAGGTCTCTCCAAATTGGCTGCCGCCGGATTCCGAAGCGCGCTGTTGAGAATGCTACAATAGCGCCGCTGTATCCGGCGGGCGCAGTGATGAATCTAATGGTTGGAGAAAACGGGAATGCACAATGTCGTCATCATCGGCAGTGGCTGTGCCGGCCTCACCGCCGCGATTTACGCTGCGCGCGCGAACCTGAAGCCCCTCGTTCTCGATGGCCACGAGCCCGGCGGCCAGCTTTCTCTCACCACGCACGTTGAGAATTTCCCCGGTTTCCCGGACGGCATTCTGGGGCCGGAGCTCATCGAGAACATGCGCAAACAAGCGCAAAAATTCGGCGCGGAATTCAAAGCCGGCGCCGTCACTGAAGCAGACCTTCGCCAGCGTCCCTTCAGAATCATCGCGGGGAAGCATACCTACGAAACCGAAGCCTTGATCGTCGCTGCCGGAGCCTCGGCTCGCTTGCTCGGCCTAAAAGGGGAGCGCGAGCTGATTGGCCACGGCGTTTCCACTTGCGCCACGTGCGACGGGTATTTTTTTCGCGGCAAGCCCATCGCTGTGGTGGGCGGGGGCGATTCCGCGATGGAAGAGGCCAACTTTCTTTCGCGTTACGCCAGCAAAGTCTACCTGGTTCACCGTCGCAACGAATTTCGCGCCTCGAAGATCATGATCGATCGCGCGAAAAAGAACGAGAAAATCGAATTGTTCACGCCGTTTGTTGTGGATGAAATCCTCGCTCCCAAAGGCCTTGTCGAGGGTGTGCGCCTGCGAAACGCCGAATCCAAGGAAGCGCGAGAACTTGCCCTCGATGGTGTTTTCGTCGCCATCGGTCACGACCCGAACTCCACGGTCTTCAAAGGGAAACTGGATATGGATTCAAACGGCTACCTGATCGCCAAGCATGGCAGCCTGACCTCTATTCCGGGCGTGTTTGTGGCAGGCGATGTGCAAGACCACCGTTATCGCCAAGCCGTGACCGCCGCGGGCTCGGGTTGCATGGCCGCGATCGACGCGGAAAAGTTTCTGGAAGAGCACAAACACTAGTGTCATCCCGCTCAGCCTGCGATAATTAACCCGCATGCTCCGGTCCGCGCTTCTGAAGCTTTCCGCAAACAAGAAATTCGGCGCCTGGGTCACCTCCAATCCGGCCCCGCGCCGCATGGCGCGCCGTTTCGTTGCTGGCGAAACGCCGGAGGAGGCCATTGCCGCTGTCCGGCGCTGCAATGACGCAGGCATGGCGGCCAGCCTCGATTATCTGGGCGAAAATGTCGCCAGCACTTCCGACGCGCAACGCTCCCGCGACGCCTATCTCGACATTTTTGAAGCCATCGCCCAAGAAAAACTCAACGCCAACGTTTCCTGCAAGCTCACCCAGCTCGGCCTGGACATCAACGCGGAATTCTGTGCCGGCCTGGTGCTCTCGATCGTCGAGCGTGCCGCCGGTTTCGACAATTTTCTGCGCATTGATATGGAAAGCTCGGCATACACGCAGCGCACCATTGACCTTGTTAAGTTCGTTCGCTCGCGCAATCCGGCTGTCGGCACGGTGATCCAGTCGTATCTCTACCGCAGCGAGAAGGACGTGCGCGATCTTTTGGCCGGCGGCTGCCGCATTCGCTTATGCAAGGGCGCTTATAAGGAGCCGGAGGACGTTGCGTTTCCCAGGAAGGCCGACGTGGACGCCAATTACGTCCGCCTGATGCAAATGCTGCTTTCCAGCGGCTTCTATCACGCCATTGCCACGCACGATCCCCACATGATTGCGGCTACCATTCGTTATGCCGGTTCTAAGGGAATCTCCAAAGACGATTTCGAATTTCAGATGCTCTATGGTGTGCGCACGGACCTGCAACGCCAGTTGGTCAAGGATGGCTACCGCGTGCGCATTTACATCCCGTTTGGCAACGACTGGTTCCCCTACTTCATGCGCCGCCTGGCCGAGCGCCCTGCCAATGTTGGCTTCATCCTGCGCAATTTCTTCCGCTCATAGCCCAAGACTAGGCAGTTTCTCGATGCGGATAGGCAACTCTCTCAACCAATTGAAACCGTTGGGGATGCCACGAGTTGCAAGCTATTGCATTCCATGCTATGCTGTGCATGCTTTTGATGCTATTTGATTACCCCAAGTGAAGAGGGCGAGAAATGAGCAACGCTGACAAGATAAGGCTCTACGGAAGGAAACGCTACGTGTTGTCTGCTCGCAATCGTGGAGACAAGCGATTCTCCATTCAGGTGGGGGATGTGGTCCGGGAATTAGGGCTTATAGATCGCGTCCCCGCAGTTTGCAGCGCGCTCAAGACCAGCAAGTTCTTGAAGGAAAACAACCTACGAGTGGTTGAAACGACTGCCCCAAAGTCAGGGCAAAGCACCACGGTCGTCTACACATATGAGTTCGTTGATGCAAATTCATCTCCAGCGATACAAGGAGACGCCTGGACTCGGTTGCACGGAGTTTTGAAGGGCGTTTTCGATGAGTTGGGCGGCGGCGAAGCCTACCTTCGTGCTGAGCGAAGTAACTTCTATCCCTCTAAGGTGGGCGAGTGAGCCGCATCTATTGGGACACCATGCTCTTCATCTATTGGCTCGAAAACAATCCTTATTACGCTAAGCGCGTAGACGAAGTCTACTCGCGTATGAAGGCTCGAGGGGATCAGTTGCTGACTAGCTCATTCACATTTGGTGAGGTGCTCGCAGGAGTTTACCGCAAACGCCAAGCGAGTCTCGCCTCGGAGATGCGCTTGCAGTTACAAGAAGTCGTTTCCGAAGTTGTGGACTTTACTGTCGAGACGGCGGATCGATATGGGCAAATTCGAAGTGGTTTAAACCTTCCGCCTGCGGATGCGATTCACATGGCCTCTGCCGCCCAAGCTGGCACTGATCTTTTCTTGACTAACGACAAAAGGCTGTCAGGCAAATTTGTGCCCGGCATTCACTTCGTCGCTTCGCTTGAAGATAATGTTCTTTAGCAATTAGACAGACGTTATTGCTTTACGCAGACGGTCACGCCGTCGCGCAGCGGAATCAGCGCGGGATAAAGCTCTTTCGACGCATACACCACGCGATTGAATTCCTGTATGCCCTTCGTGTCCTTGTCATCAGCAGCCGCGGGGCGCGCCGCTTTGCCCGACCAAAGCGTATTGTCCGCGACGAGCAATCCGCCCCGCTTCAACTTTGGCAGCGCTGCCACTAGCGCAGCCGGGTATTGGTGTTTGTCCACATCAATAAAAACCAGGTCAAACTTGCCGGGCGTCTTCTTCACCAACGCCAGCGCGTCCCCCACTTGGACTTCCACGCGCTTCGCCACTCCCGCCATGCGAAAGTACACTGCCGCCCTCTTCGCCTTCTCCGGATCTCCGTCCGTGTAAAAAACCTTGCCCTGCGCTCCCGCCGCCCGCGCCAGCCACACCGTCGAATATCCAATCGCCGATCCCATTTCAAAGATACGTTTCGCGCTGGAAGCCTGCACCAGCATCGTTAGCAAACGCGCCACCGCCGGGCCAATGATGGGCACGCGGTGCTCCTCGGCATAATCTTCTATCTCCTTGACCACGGCGTCGCGTTCGGGCAGCAGGCTGTATAAGTATTCTTCGACGTCATCCTGGATGTACCCGCTCCGCAAATTCTCGCTGCGAATCATAGTTTCCCCCCGGTTTCAGCCCGTGAATTACTCTCGGTGAAGAATTTCCCGCAAAACAAACGCGGCGAAGTTGAGCCCGCGGAACTAGGGTTAATTCGATCCCGCATTGAGGAGCGAGCGAATCGCCCCCTCGTACGCTTCGCGATTGCGCTCGCCCACAAAATTTCCTACCTGCCGCCCGTCTTTCGCGTAGAAGACAGAAATGGGCAGCGATCCACTCCACCCGGGCAGCACCGCCACGCGAAACGCGGCTTCGGCTTCCGCTGGTTTCTTCCGGTAATTGGGGAATATCGGCTTGTAACGCGTTATGAAGCGCCGCATCAAGATCAAATCGCCGTCTTGATCCATGTTCACGCCGACGACTTTCAATCCTTTCGGCGCGTACAGCTTCGCCAGTTCATTCAACAGGGGATATTCGTCGCGGCAAGGCTCGCACCAGGTCGCCCAGAAGTTCACCAGTAGCGGCTTACCACGATACTGCTGCACCAATTTCTGGTATCCCTGCGCGTCAATCAGCTCCGGATCGCGCACCACCGCAGTTTTTGGCGCCTGCGGAGAGGCCAGCGCACCGGCTCCCGCAAGAAAGCACAACAAGATAAATCCGCTTCGTAAGCTCATTTGCGTTCCCTCATCCTCAATTCTATCCATTGCCCTCCCGGTTGAGAAACTCATTCCCCCCGCGTACAATGAGCCGTAGCCGCTTGTCGCTCGCAGCGGCCCCATGATATAAGGACTTTTTTGCCGGCTGTGCCGATTCTCGCAGAAGCCCCCGGCCTGAAGTTTGATAAAGGAGACCTCGAATGGCTTACGTGATCGCCGAGCCTTGCATCGGCACAAAAGACACCGCCTGCGTGGATGTCTGCCCGGTGGATTGCATTCACCCGCGTAAAGATGAGCCGGAGTTCGCTGCGGAAACGCAGCTGTACATCCACCCGACGGAATGCATCGATTGCGGCGCCTGCGTCCCGGTTTGCCCGGTGACCGCCATTTTTGCGCTGGAAGATTTGCCGGAAAAATGGAACAGTTTCACGCCCGTCAACGCCGATTGGTACGCCAAGCGCGGAAAGTAGGCGCTTCCCCTAAGCCTATTTTGCCGTAACTCTCAGGCGGCACATGCGTGCCGCCTTTTTCTTGCAATCGAGGACAGAGGTTTTGTCAGAGCGCGGCTAGCACGCCTGCGGCAAGGAAGTCGCTCAGGTCTTTTGATCACTTCTGCCCGCGCCAACTCTTTTCCTCGTAAAATCATCTATTACGGAATCCGCTCCTGGGGAGGTTCTGTTTGAAGGCCATTCGCCGTTGCTTGGCACCAGCGTTTGCGTTTCTGCTTTTCTCCGCGGTTTTTTCTTATATAGCCAGCGCCCAGGCGCCCGCGAATCACAAGGCGCAACCTCCTCATAATCCGGCCACACTCGAAGGCAATTGGGCCGGTTCTCTTCAGGCCGGCGACGCGGTTCTGCATCTTGTGTTGCATGTTTCCAAGGCGGAAGGCGGCGCTTTCAAAGCCACTATCGATAGCCTCGATCAAGGCGTTTATGGAATTGAAGTCACGGCTTTTTCGCAAAGCGATTCTGACGTCCGCTTCAGCGTTTCTTCCGTCAGCGCTCAATTCGAGGGGAAATTCTCCGCGGACCGCGCGGGTATTCAAGGCACATGGTCACAGGGCAATGTGGGACTTCCTCTTTCCTTTCATCGTCAGGCCGCCGGGGCCGGAGCGAAAAAGCCGGGCGATGCCGTCGCCGGCGTGGAAGGCGTGTGGCAGGGCGCGATGGAAGCCAACGGCCTCCGTTTGCGTTTTCAACTCCACGTGACCCACGATGATGAGAAGCATCTTGTCGCCGCATTGGACAGCCCCGACCAGGGCATTAGCGGGCTCCCGGCAGTCAAAGTAAGCCAGAAGCTGACCGTCTTTCATTTTGAGATTCCGGTCGTTCAAGGTGTCTACGAAGGCACTCTCAACGCCGCAAAGTCGGTCATCACGGGGAACTGGACCCAGGGCGGAATCACGCACAACTTGAATTTTCAACGCTCCGATCAACTCGTCGAGCTCATGCGCCCGCAAGATCCTGTGAAGCCTTATCCCTATCGCGAAGAACAAGTCACTTTTGCCAATCCAAAAGCGCAAATTTCACTCGCAGGAACGTTGACGCTTCCCTCGGGCCAGGGTCCCTTTACCGCCGCGATTCTCATCGCTGGCTCGGGCCCTCACGATCGCGACGAAAATGTCGCCGGGCATCGCCCCCTTTTAGTCCTCGCCGATCATCTCACGCGCAAAGGTATTGCCGTTCTTCGCTACGACAAGCGCGGCATCGGCAAGTCCGCCGGTAATTTCGACCAGGCCACCACAGAAGACTTCGCCAGTGACGCAACGGCGGCGCTCGACTACTTGAAATCCCGGAAAGAAATCAACTCGAGGAAAATTGGACTCATCGGCCATAGCGAAGGCGGACTCATTGCTCCTATGATAGCCTCGCGCTCTTCTGATGTAGCCTGGGTGGTTTTGCTGGCAGCCCCGGGCTTGAAGGGCGAGGAAATCATGCTGCTGCAGTCCGAGCTGATTCTGAAAGCCGCCGGCTTCGACGATGGTCGCATCGCCAAGGCGCGCGATTTCAGTTTGCAGTCTTATGCCTTGGCGCGCAAAGAAAAAGATCCGGAAGTGCTTGAGACGAAGCTAATGGATCTTGTCGACTCCACCGGCATGAGCACCACGCTGCCTCCGACAACGCTCAAGCCGCAGGCGCGCATGATGACCTTGCCCTGGTTCCGGTTTTTCCTCGATTACGATCCCATCCCCGCCCTGAAGAAAACGCAGTGCCCGGTCCTGGCCCTCAACGGCGACAAGGATTTGCAGATTGCCTCCAAAGAAAACCTCGCGCAAATCGAGAAAGCTCTTCGGGAAGGCGGCAATAAGGATTTTCAGACGCATGAACTTGCAGGCCTGAACCATCTCTTCCAGCACGCCCCCACCGGTTCGCCCACGGAATACGGCGGGATCCAGGAGAGTTTCGCCCCCGAGGCCCTCACCTTGGTGTCCGACTGGATCCTCAAGCACACCGCTCCCTGACGTACGGAGCACTCCCGTTCGTCATTCCGGGGCCACGTTTTGCGCCTGAGGGATCTACTTTTGGACCTGTCCGCAAAACTCTAGTTCCTCAAGTTACATATTTGCTGCACTCCATCAGCGGATTGAATTCATAAAATCGCGCCGCTTGCTATCATGGTAGGAAGAAAGACCTAGAAAGAAAAAACTGTCCCCATGCCGCAGACCTTCCATCTTGCTCTTCTCATTCACGCTCACCAGCCCTGCGGCAATTTCGAACATGTTTTCGAAAAAGCGTACGCCGATTCGTATCTCCCGTTTTTGCAGCATCTCGAAGAACATCCAGGCATTCACCTTGGTCTTCATTATTCCGGGCCGCTTTTAACTTGGATTGAGCAGTACCACCCCGAATATTTCGTGCGCCTGAAAAAACTGGCCCAAAGCGGCCAAGTGGAACTCGTCGGCGGCGGGTTCTACGAACCGATTCTTGTCTCCATTCCGCCCGAAGACCAGTTGGAACAAATCACGCGACTTTCCTGCTATCTCGAAAAACATTTTGGGCAGCGGCCCAACGGCGCATGGCTTGCCGAGCGCGTCTGGGAGCCGCAGCTTCCCACTGCCCTCGCTTCCGCCAACGTGGCCTACACCCTGGTGGATGACATGCATTTCCTCGCCGCCGGCTTTGAGCCCGAGGAGCTTTTCGGCGCGTACATCGCAGAGGACCGCGGCAAAAGCGTGTGGCTCTACCCCGGCCAGAAGAAGCTGCGCTACATCGTCCCCTTCGGCAAAGTCGAAGAGGTGATCACCTTCTTGCGCGAAGCGGCCAACGTTCATCCCGGCGGCTTGGCGGCCATGGGCGACGACATGGAAAAGTTCGGCGTCTGGCCCGGCACTCACAAGCTCTGTTATCAGGATGGTTGGCTCTCCGATTTTTTTGCCGGGCTTGAAAAAAACTCGGATTGGCTCAATGTGTGCACCCCCGGCGAATACCTCGCTTCGCATTCTCCCCTGGGCCGCGCCGATCTTCCCACAGCTTCTTACACGGAAATGATGGAGTGGGTTTTTCCCACGCGCGTGCGGCAGCGGTATCACGCCGTGCTCCAGGAATTTAGTTCACGCCCGGAAGTGCTCGCATTCTTGCGCGGCGGCTCGTGGCGCGGCTTTTTTCGCAAATATCCCGAGTCCAACCTGCTGCACAAAAAAATGCTGCACGTCTCCGCGCGAATTGCTGCCGCAGCTGCCGCTCCCCCTTGTGAGCAGCGCGAGAAGCAGGCTTCGGACCTGGCGCAAGCGCGCGATTTGCTCTTGCGCGCCCAATGCAACGACGCCTACTGGCACGGCATTTTCGGCGGCATCTACGCGCCGCACCTCCGCACCGATCCCGCTCGCAATCTTATTCGCGCCGAGGCGATTGCTGACCGCCTCACTCCCGGCGCGTCCGCTCCACGTGTGGAAATGCTCGACTACGACGCCGATGGCGCGAACGAGCTGCTCTTCACGTCGCCGGGATTTCAGGCGCTTCTGAAGCCCAGCGACGGCGGAACTATTGCCGCGCTGGATTTTCGTTCCGCCGCTGCCACGCTCGTCAATTCCATCCTGCGCCGCCCCGAGGCTTATCACGCGCGCTTGCGCGAAGCCGCGGGAGCCGGCGCCACCGGCGCGGCTGTCTCCATTCACGAGCAAACCCGCGTCAAGGAGCCTGGCCTTGAGCGCTTTCTTCGCTATGACCGCTGGCCGCGCCACGCCTTCCGCATCCTGATTTTCGATTCTTCGCGCACCCAGGCGGACTACGAAACTCTCGAGCTGCGCGAAGACGCTGGTTTTGCCGGCGGCGCATTCACCGTGAAAACTTCCGCCTCTCTCAACGCCGATCTTTTCCGCGCAGACTCGCTGCATCTCCGCGGCAAAGCGGAATCCGCGGCGCAAAAACTTCTGCTCTTCAAGCATTTCTCGTTTCATTCATTGCCGGACGGCTTTGAAGTCGCCTGCGAGATTCAGCTCAAGCTCAAAGAGCTTCTGGAAAAACCGGTCGCGGTGGGCATCGAATCCATCATCAATCTTCTTGCGCCCACGGAGCCGGACCGCTTCTTCGAGACTCCCGACGGCCGCACAAATCTTCGCTTCAGCGGGGTTCTGCCTGCACCCATTCTGCGCATGGAAGACGGCTGGCAGCGCGTTCGCGTCGCGTTGCACGCGCCTTTGTCCGAAGGGTTCTGGGTCGCGCCGATTGAAACCGTTTCCGAATCCGAAGAAGGCTTCGAGCGCGTCTATCAAGGCTCGCAGATTCTCGCCGTCTGGCATCCGCCGCTCACCACGCAAAAAGTGTGGTCCACGCGCTTCGTCTGGCGCCTCGAATCGTTCTAGCCCTGAGTTCCTTGTACGGCCGGGCCTCGTCCCGGTTTTCTGTTGGCACGCCCCTACCCACCCCCACTGTTGGATAGATAAGAAAACAAAGGGCTTGCAAATTGGGCAGTTCGTAAGTGCATAAAATAAAGAAAGCCGGGATGGGGTGAAAATTGACGGCAATGAGTGTTTGAATGTTGAACGTTTGAAGGTTTGAGAGTTGGGAGAGGAATGAGACACCCTACCCCTCCATTGGACGGGAAAGAGTGCGCAAGCAGTTGATTATAAAGGGGTTGCAGTGCTCCATTGCCGTGCAGGGCGGAGAAGTAGGGAATAAAGAGAAAGCAGAAAGCAGAGGAGTCGCGACCGGGTTCGGTCCCATAAACTCATCCGAGATGCAAAAGCGCAAATGACAGGAGAGGCGGGGCGCTTGTAGTGGTAAAACTTTTGGCTATAAT